>Ga0182745_1002019_pt1 | contig 18716 bp, 18 predicted proteins | sample eDN3rd30CKraftBY_FD_128523 | JGI IMG/M metagenome (GOLD analysis project Ga0182745, IMG submission 128523) | Enriched backyard soil microbial communities from Emeryville, California, USA - eDNA 3rd pass 30_C Kraft BY (version 2) (version 2) | ecosystem: Environmental > Terrestrial > Soil >...
GATTTCGACCTCTTCGGCGACGGCAGCATCGTCCTGCTCGACACCAAGGGCCATACACAAGGTCACCAGTCCCTGCAGGTCAAGCTGAAGAACACCGGCACGGTGCTGCTGGCGGCGGATGCCATCTACACGGGCGAGAACGAGGCCGGCGTGATCCCGGGCATCACCTGGAACACGGCGGCGTCCATGCAGGCCATCGACCGTCTCAAGCAGATCCGCGACGCGCGCCAGGGCCAGCTCTGGTACAGCCACGACGCGGAGCAGCACGCGCAGAACGCCAAGACCAAGGTCTTCGACTGAGGACGCGCCATGCAGCCGGTAGTCGCCTTGCACGAGGTCTGCAAGTCGTTCGGGCCGCGCCAGGTCCTGCACTCCCTGAGCCTGTCGGTCGGGCCGGGGGAGATCGTGGGCCTGCTGGGTCCGAACGGCAGCGGCAAGACCACCACTCTGCGCCTGATGGCGGGCTTTTACGCGCCGGACAGCGGCCGCATCACGATACGCGGGCGCCGGCCGGCCCCGGGGCGGGGCAATGCGGATATTGGCTACCTGCCGGAGCGCGCGCCGCTGTATGACGCGCTGACGGTAACGCAATACCTGGAGTTCGTCGCCGGCGTGAAGGTCGCCGGCGGCGCGGCGGTCCGCCGACGGGCGATCGAGCAGGCCATCGACGGATTCGACCTGCAGGGCGTGGCCCGCAGCATCGTCGGCCGTCTCTCCAAGGGACAGCGGCAGCGCGTGGGCCTGGCGCAGGCGGTGCTGAACGACCCGGCGGTCCTGCTGCTGGACGAGGCCACCAACGGGCTGGATCCGGTGCAGATCGTCGAGGCGCGCGCGATGATCCGGCGTTGCGCGCAAGGGCGCGCCGTGGTGTTCAGCAGCCATCTGATGCAGGAGGTGGAGGCCTTGTGCACGCGCATCGCCATCCTGCGCCAGGGCCGGCTGGTGGAGGATGCCGCGCTGGGCGAGGCGCCCGCGGCCCTGCAGCTGAGCCTGGCGCTGCCGCAGACGCGGCATGCGGCGCTGCGCGCCGCCTTGTTCGCCTGCCCGGGCGTCAAGGGCGTGGACGCCCAGGTCGTGGATGCGATGCACAGCAAGTGGCGCATCGGCTGGGACGGCCTGGCGGGCGGGGCGACCTGCGACGCGGTGCTGCGCATCGTGCTGGCGCACGCGGAGCTGCGCGCGGTGCTCTCGATGCAGGACGCGGTCGAAGCGCGGCTGCTGGCCGCGCTGGCGCCCAACGACACGCTGATCCGGAGGCGCGCATGAACGGCTTTTTCGCGTTGTACCGCAAGGAATTGCGGACCGATTTCGGCTCGCCGGTGGCGCTTGCGGTGGTTGCCGTGTTCTGGGCGCTGTCGGGCTATCTGTTCAGCTTCAACCTGTTCTTCGTGAGCACGGGGCAGATGGTGACTGCCTTCCACAACATGACCATCCTGCTGATCCTGGTGATGCCGCTGGTCAGCATGCGCGCCTTCGCGGAAGAGGCGCGGCAGGGCACGCTGGAACTGCTGCTGACCCTGCCGCTTCCCGACGCCGCGCTGGTGGCGGCCAAGTACGCGGCCGGGCTGACCGTGCTGGCGCTGATGCTCGCGGGCACCGCGTCCGCGGTGCTGCCGCTGGCCTGGTACGGGCAACCGGACTACGGGCCGATCGCGGGCGGCTACATCGGCGTGTTTCTCTACGGCGCGCTGTTCCTCGCCATCGGCATCGCGGTGTCGAGCGCCTGCAGCAACCAGATCGTGGCCGCCAGCGCCACCTGGGGCATCCTGGTGCTGCTCTGGTTCATCGACTACCCCGCCGCGCTGGACGCCTTTCCCGCGCTGTCGCCGTTCTTCCAGGCGCTGTCGCTGTCGGCGCAGCACGTGGACTTCATCCGCGGCGTGCTGCCCGGCCCGGCCACCGTCACGCTGGCCAGCCTGACGGTCCTGGCGCTGATGGTAGCGGCCGTGAACCTGAAGCGCTGGAGGCTGCGATGAGCCGGCTCGCGGCGCGGCGCGCCGGCCGGCGCCTGGCGCTGTGGCTGCCTGTCATGGCCGTGGCGGCGCTGCTGCTGGCTCTCAATCTGTGGGCGGCGCGTCATCTGGGGCGTGTCGACCTCACCGCCCAGCGCCTCTACAGCCTGGCGCCCGAGAGCATCGAGGTGGCGCGGCGCATCGCCCAGCCGGTCGAGGTGACCTGGTTCTACGATCTGCGCAACAAGAGCATGGTCGACGCGTTGGAGCTGCTGCGCCAGTACGAACGCGCCAACCCGCTGATCCGCGTGCGCGGGGTGGACCCCGCCTTGCGTCCGGCCGAGGCGCGGGAGGCCGGCATCCAGTTCGCCGGCAGCGCCGTGCTGACTTCCGACGCGCGCCGGCTGACGATCAACGGCGGAACCGAGACCGACTTCACCAACGCGCTGATCCGCATCGCCCAGCGCGGCGCGCAGACCGTTTGCTTTACGCAGGGGCACCGCGAAGCCGCGCTCGACAGCCTGACCTCGCTGGACGACCTGGAAGAGCACGATGGCGACGAGAACCTGGTCGCCCGCGTGGAGGTGCATGAACAGCACGGCATGGCCATGGCGCGCAACGCCTTGCGCACCCTGGGCTTCGCCACCCGCGGCGTGAACGCCGGCAGCCTGGCGCAGGCGCTGCCGCAATGCGCGGTCGTGGTGGCCGCAGGTCCGCGGACGCCGTTCGGCGACGACGATGCGCGGGCGCTGCGCCAATGGACCCTCGCGGGCGGCAAGACCCTGCTGCTGCTCGAACCCGACGCGCTCCACGGCCTGGACGCGCTGCTGGGCGATTTCGGGATCGCGCGCCCGGCTGGCGCGCTGGCGGACCCCGCCAGCCACTACCGCAACGATCCCGGCAGCCCGGCCGTCAGCGACTACACGCGCCACAAGATGACGCGTGGCTTGCCTTTGAGCTTCTTCCCCGGCGCCGCCGGCCTGGAGCCGGCGGGCGAGAGCCTGCCGCGAGGCGTGGTAGTGACGCCGCTGGCGCAAACCTCCGACCAGACGCTGCTGCCCGGCCGCGCCGCCGCGCGCTACGCGCTGATGGCCCTGGCCACGCGCAATGCGCAGGCCGCGGACGAGGAAGGCGCGGCGCGGCCGGCGCTGCTGGTGGCGGGCGACAGCGACTTCGCGACCAACCGCCATTTCGCCACGCTGGGCAACGGCGCGCTGTTCACCAACGCGGTATCGCTGCTGGCAGGCGAGGACGCCTTGCTGACGATCCGGCCCCGGCACTACGAGAACCAGCGCGTGGAGCTCACCAACCGCCAGATGCGCGCCGTCTTCTGGACCAGCACAGTGGCCTTGCCCTTGTTGGCGCTGATGGCCGGATTGCTGCTGTGGTGGAGGCGCCGGTGAACGCCGCCCGAGCCGGGTGGTCCCTGCTGCTGGCGGCGGGCATCGCCCTGTCGTTGTGGCAATGGCGCGAGCCGGAAGGGCCGGCCGCGGGCCAGGGCGGCCATAGCCATTTGCACGACGATGCCGGCAAGCCCGCGCGGTTATACGCGTGGAGCGCGGACCAGGCGGCGCAGGTGGACCTGGCCGCGCACGGCGCCACATTGCGGATGCGGCGCGGCCCGCAGGGCTGGACCGCGGCGCCCGAACAGCCGGGCAGAGCGTTCGACGCCGGCGAATTCGTGGCGCTGTTCTCGCAGGCGCGCAGCGACCGCGTGCTCGCGCCGCAGCCCGGCCAGCCTTATGGCCTGGCGCCGCCGCAATTGCGGATCGAGGTGCGCGATGCCGCGGGCGTCTCGCTGGCGAGCCTGGACGTGGGCGCGCTTGCGCCAGATGGACTAGGCCGTTATGTGCAAGTGCCGGGCGAGTCGCAGATCCGGATCGTTCCCGACTACCAGACCCGGGCGCCGCTGGCGGCGATGGCGCGGAGCCGCCCCTGATACTCAACCTCTCTATCGCTCGCGAAACCTGGCTTGCACAAAGATAAATAGTCGGTGAGCAGGCGCATACCTATACTTCAAACCCACTAACGGACAGGTTCCGCCACTGCCTCGACGGTTCGCGGAACGTGTTGGATAAGCGCCTTCCCGTCCGCCTCGCGATCCGTCGCGGGCGGGTGCGGAAAGGTTGATAACGAGACATGGGCGCGCCGCGCGCGTCAGGGCATGAGCCCGCACAGCAAGGCTTGCGATCCCGTTGCCGCGGCGACGGTTGCGCGGGCGCTGCGGGTGCTCGGCGTAATGGGAGAAAACGCTTGACCTTGGATCTACTGCCTCTCGCCTTGGTGGACGGCGTGGCGTATGCCAGCCTGCTGTTCCTGGTATCAATGGGGTTAACCCTGGTGTTCGGCGTAATGGGCATCCTGAACGTCGCCCATGGCGCCTTCTATGCGTTCGGCGGCTATGCGGCCGCGAGCTTCGTGATGTTCCTGGCGCCCAAGACGGACTCCCCCCTCCTACTGTTCGCCGCGCTGTTCGTGGCCGCCGTCGCCATCGGGCTGGCGCTGGGCAGCATCATGGAATTCCTGCTGATCCGGCGCGCCCAGAATTACGATCCCATCCTGAAGCTGCTGCTTACGTTCGGCGCCTTCCTCATGCTGGAGGACATCCAGCGCCTGTTGTGGGGCGCGCAGCCATACAGCGCCAGCGAGGTGGTCAACCGGCTGGGCAACATCGAGATCGGCGACATCACCTACACCACCTACCAGCTGGTGGTGGTGCCGGTCACGGCGCTCCTGGCCTACGTATGCTTGGAGTTCTTCCTTCGGCATACCAAGCTGGGCAAGCAGACGGTCGCCACCACGCACAACCGGGAGGTCGCCACGTCGCTGGGGATCAACGCCAAGAAGATCGGCTACGTCACGTTCGTGATCGCCACGATGCTGGGCGCGCTCGGCGGGGCGATGGCCGCGCCGACCACGTCTCTGGTACCGGGCGCGGGCACGGACATGACGGTGTTGTCGTTCGCGGTGGTGGCCACCGCCGGCCTGGGCCAGATCACCGGCGCGCTGATCGCTTCGCTGCTGATCGGCATCATCCGTGCCATCGCCGTCTATGCGGCGCCCGAACTGGAGGTGGCGGTTCCCTACATCATCATGGTGCTGGTGCTGATCATCCGGCCGCACGGCCTGTTCACTGTGGCCCAAGCGAGGACGATCTGATGAAAGTGCCCGTACTCAGCCTGCTGGCCGCGGTGGCCACGCTGGTCCTCGGCTATTCCTATTCCTGGACCATCACACCCATCGTCATCGGCCTGACCTACGCCATCGCGGCGCTGGGCGTGTCGGTGATGGCTCGCGCCGGGCAGATCTCGTTCGGCCACGCGATGTACTCCTGCATTTCGGCCTACACCGTGGCGTTCCTGGCCCGCGCGATGCCCGGCACCGACGCGCTGACGCTGATCCTGGCCGGCGTGCTGGCCAGTTTCCTCGCGGCGGTCGTGATCGGCCTGTTCGTGGTGCGCTACCGCGGCATCTTCTTCGGCATGCTCAATCTGGCGCTGAGCATGGTGCTGTTCGCGCTGCTGGGCAAGCTCTATACGCTGACCGGCGGCTCCGACGGGCTGCGCATCGTGCGCCCGGCCATGGCCGGCTTCGCGATGGAACGCGAGTCCTTCGAGCGGGCGCTGTTGGTGCTGACGCTCGTGCTGTCCCTGGCGCTGGCCTGGTGGGTGCAACGCTACTTCCGCTCGGGCAGCGGCCAGGCCCTGTCCGCGATCAAGACCAACGAAACCCGCCTCGAATACCTGGGCTTTTCCGCCTACCTGATCATGTGGAAAGGTTACCTGCTGTCGGCCGTCGTGGTCGGCTTCTCGGGCGCCATCCTGGCGCTGATGCAGGGGCTGGTCACGCCCGAGATCGGATCCTGGCTGCGTTCCGGCGAGTTCGTCTTCATCACCATCCTGGGCGGCGCGGGCCATGCGGCCGGCGCGTTCCTGGGGGCGGTGGGGTTCGAGACCGTGAAGCTGGTGTCGGCCGCCTATTTCCCCGGCCTCTGGCAGTTCCTGCTGGGCCTGACGCTGATCCTGGTGATCTTCATGTTCCCCACCGGTTTCGTCGGCCAGATCATGAAGCGCGTCGCGGCGCAGAGCCGGGCGCAGGCCCGGGAGAAGTCCCCGGTGCGGATCCCGGTGAGGAATTGACGATGAAACCCCTCATTAAGACGACAGACCTGTACCTGGCCTTCGGCGGCGTGGTGGCCGCGGACAACATCAACTTCGAGCTGCGCGAGGGCGAGCGCCTGGCGGTGATCGGACAGAACGGCGCGGGCAAGACCACCTTCATCAACATCTGCACGGGCTACCTCGCGCCGTCCAAGGGCAAGGTCTATTTCGACGGCCGCGACGTCACGGCGATGGCGCCGCGCAAGATCGTGCGCCTGGGAATGGGGCGTTCGTTCCAGCTGCCGCAGCTGTTCACCGAGCACACCGTGCGCCAGTGCGTGCAGATCGCCGCGGCGCGGCGCAACAAGGAACTGAGCTGGTTCCGGTCGCTGGAAAGCACCATCGACGGCCGGGAGGTGGACGCCACGCTGGATCTCGTCGGGCTGCTGCCGGATGCGGACGAGCTCTCCATCGGGCTGCCCGAGGGCAAGCGCAAGCTGCTGGACGTGGCGATGGCGCTGGCCTTGCAGCCCAAGCTGCTGATCATGGACGAGCCCACCAGCGGCGTGGCCTCCGAGGACAAGTTCGGCCTGATGGAAACCGTCATGCACGCGCTGGACGAGCGGCAGGTGACCAGCTGGTTCGTCGAGCACGACGTAGACATCGTGTCGCGCTACGCCACGCGCGTCGCGGCCTGGATCGCGGGCAAGGTGGCCGCCGACGGCACGCCCGACGAGGTCTTGAACAATGCGCAGATCAAAAGCGAAGTGCTGGGGGCCTGAATCATGTTGAATCTATCGGCCGTCAACGTCGACCTGGCGGGCAACCGCATCCTGCGCGACGTCAGCGCCACCTTCGAGCCCGCCAAGACCATCGGCATCGTCGGCCGCAATGGCGCCGGCAAGACCACGCTGTTGCGCACCATCATGGGCCTGACGCGGATCAAGTCCGGCAAGATCGCCTTCGACGGCACAGACCTGACCGCGCTGCCGGGCCATCGGCGCGCGGCGCTGAAAGTAGGCTACGCGCCCGAGGACCGGGTGATCTTTCCCACGATGACGGTGGAGGAAAACCTGCACCTGCCCTGCGAAGTCCAGGGCCAGTCCAAGGATGAGATCCAGGCGCGGGTCGCCGCGGTGCTGAAGGTGGTGCCGCAGCTCGAACCGATGCTGAAGCGGTCGGGCTCGGCCTTGTCGGGTGGCCAGGGAAAGATGGTGGCGCTGGCGCGCGCCGTCATGGTGGGCACGCGCCTGCTGATGCTGGACGAGCCTTTCCAGGGCCTCGCGCCCAAGCTGGCGCGCGACTACACCGAGGCGCTGGCCCGGCTGAAGGAATTGCAGCCCGACCTGTGCGTGGTGATCACCGAGTCCAACGTGAAGTTGCTTGGCGACATTCCTGACCAGATTTGGACGATCGAGCGCGGCTCGATTTCCTTGAACTGAATTCGACGGAGACATTCATGACGCAGATGATCATCAACGGCCGCCAGGTCGACGCGGCCGACGGCCGCAGCATCGAGGTGGTTTCGCCGGTGGACGGCAAGGTGTTCACCACCATCCCGCGCGGACAGCAGGCCGACGTGGACGCGGCGGTGCAGGCCGCCCGCGGAGCGCTGGCCGGCGAGTGGGGCCGCATGACCGCGCTGGACCGCGGCCGGCTGCTGCTGCGCCTGGGCGAGAGCGTGCTGGCCCACCACGAAGAGCTGGCCCGCCTCGAATCGCGCGACACGGGCAAGCCCATGTCCACCGCCCGCGCCGACATCACCGTGCTGGCACGTTACTTCGAGTTCTACGGCGGTGCCGCCGACAAGGTGCATGGTCAGACCATTCCGTTCCAGCAAGACTACTCCGTCCAGCTGATCCGCGAGCCGCTGGGCGTCACCGCCCACATCATTCCGTGGAACTATCCCGCGCAGATGTTCGGTCGCAGTGTGGCGCCGGCGCTGGCGATGGGCAACGCCGCCGTGGTCAAGCCGGCCGAAGACGCCTGCCTGTCCATCATCCGCGTGGCGGAGCTGGCGCTGGAAGTGGGCTTTCCCGCGGGCGCGCTGAATATCGTGACGGGCCTGGGCGAAGAGGCGGGCGCCAGCCTGTCGCGGCATCCCGGCATCAACTTCATCACCTTCACCGGTTCCAACGAGGTGGGCGTGCTGATCCAGCAGGCCGCCGCGCTGAACGCGGTCAAGTGCGTGCTGGAACTGGGCGGCAAATCGGCGCACATCGTGTTCGACGACGCCAATTACAAGCTGGCCATCCCCGCCATCGTCAAGGGTATCGTCCACAACGCGGGGCAGACCTGCACCGCCGGCAGCCGCCTGCTGGTGCAGAAGGGCATCTATGCGGACTTCATGAAGGCGCTGGCCGAGGAGTTCTCCAAGGTGCGCGCCGGCACGCCGGACCAGGACCTGACCTGCGGTCCCGTGGTCAACAAGGCCCAGTTCGACCGGGTGAACCGCTACATCGCGAAGGGCCTGGCCGACGGCCTGAAAGTGGTGGCCGAAGGCCGCATCGCCGACGGCGTGCCGGAGGGCGGCTATTTCGTGAAGCCCACGCTCTTCAGCGCCGCCACCCACGACAGCGATCTGCTGACCCAGGAGATCTTCGGACCCGTGCTGGTGGCGTTGCCCTTCGCCGACGAGGCCGAGGCGATCCGCCTGGCCAACGCGACGGAATACGGCTTGCTGGGCGCCGTCTGGACCGAGAATGGCGGGCGCCAGCAGCGCGTGGCGCGCGGCATCCAGTGCGGCCAGGTGTACATCAACGGCTTTGGCGCGGGCGGCGGCGTGGAGCTGCCGTTCGGCGGTGTCAAGAAGAGCGGCCACGGGCGCGAGAAGGGCTTCATCGCGCTGGAAGAAATGAGCACGACCAAAACGATCATCCAATTCTACGGCGAATGATCGCCAGACCAGGTACGGAGACAAGCATGAGTCAGTTGCAAGGCAAGGTAGCCATCGTCACGGGCGGTGGCAGTGGCTTCGGCGAAGGCATCGTCAAGCTGTATGCCAAGGAAGGCGCCAAGGTCGTCATCGCCGACATCAACAAGGATGCCGCCGACCGCGTGGCGCGCGAAGTCGGCTCCGCCGCCCTGGCGATCAAGGCCGACGTGTCCAGCCGCGCCGACATCGACAACACCGTGCGCGCCTGCCGGGAGGCGTTCGGCTCGGTGGACATCGTGGTCAACAACGCCGCCATCACCCACAAGAACCAGCCCATGCTGGAGGTGGACGAGGCCATGTTCGACCGCATGTTCGACATCAACGTGAAGTCGATCTACCACATGGCCCAGGCCGTGGTGCCGGTGATGCGCGAGCAGAAGCGCGGCGTGATCCTGAACGTGGGATCCACCGCCGGCATCCGTCCGCGTCCCGGCCTCAGCTGGTACAACGCGTCCAAGGGCGCGGTCAACGTACTGTCCAAATCCATGGCGGTGGAGCTCGGACCCGACGGCATCCGCGTCAACGCCATCTGCCCGGTCATGGGCATCACCGGCATGTTCGAACTCTTCATGGGCCTGCCGGACACGCCGGAGAACCGCGCCAAGTTCGTCTCCACGATCCCGCTCGGGCGCTTCTGCCAACCATCCGACGTGGCGGCCGCCGCGCTGTTCCTGGCCAGCGACGCGGCCGAGTTCATCACCGGCGTCGAGTTCCCGGTGGACGGCGGCCGCACGGTATAGCGGCCGCAAGCCCGGCACCGCCCGGGCGTTTCCCTCTTTCTGTGGATGATAGGCGTATGAAAATCAGAGCGGCGCTGTTGAGGGAAGTGGGGGTGGAAGGCCCCTACGCCCAGACCCGGCCATTGAACATTGCCGAGGTCGAACTGGACCCGCCGGGCTTCGGCGAGGTGCTGGTCAGGATCAAGGCGGCGGGGCTGTGCCATTCCGACCTGTCGGTCATCAATGGAGACCGGCCGCGCGGCGTGCCCATCGTGCTGGGGCACGAGTCGTCCGGAGAGGTCGTCGAAACCGGGCCCGGCGTGACCGACCTGAAGGCGGGCGACCACGTCGCCATGGTGTTCGTGCCGAGCTGCGGCTGCTGCAACCCCTGCATGGAGGGCCGGCCGGCGCTGTGCGAGCCGGGCGCCGCGGCCAATACCAAGGGAACGCTGCTGGGCGGCGAACGCCGCCTGCATATCGGCGACGAATACCTCAACCACCATACCGGCGTGTCGTGCTTCGCCGAGTATGCGGTGGTGTCGCGCCGCTCCTGCGTGAAGGTCAACGTAGAGCTCAGCCACCGCGAGGCCGCGCTGTTCGGCTGCGCCGTGCTGACGGGGGCCGGCGCCGTCATCAACCGCGCCCGCATCAAGATGGGCGATACCGCGGCCATCGTCGGACTCGGCGGGGTGGGGCTGAGCGCACTGCTGGCCGCCGTCGCGGCCGGCGCGCGGCGCGTGGTGGCGGTCGACCTGAGCGACGAGAAGCTTGCCCTGGCCAAGGAGCTGGGCGCGACCCACGCGCTCAACCCCAAGCAGGTCAAGACGGACGACGATCTGTTCGACCTTGCGGGCGGCCGCGTGGACTACGGCTTCGACATGGCCGGCGCGGTGCCGGCCTTCGAAACCGCCTACAAGCTGACCCGGCGCGGCGGCGCGACCGTGACCTCGGGCCTGCCCAACCCCAAATTCAGTTTTCCGCTGTCGCTGTCGCAGATGGTGGGCGAGGAGCGAGAGATCCGGGGCAGCTACCTGGGCTCCGGCGTGCCGGCCATCGACATCAGCCGCTACATCGACCTGTACAAGGCGGGCAGGCTGCCCGTCGACCGGATGATGGGCAAATCGTTTTCGCTGGACCAGATCAACGAGGGATTCGACCACCTCGCCACCGGCGGCAGCCTGCGCGACGCCATCGTTTTCTAAGGGCACAGACCCGATCACAACACTGGAGACTAGACCATGAAACTCTCAAGACTGGCGGCGCTCGCGGGCGCTTCCCTGCTGACGGGCGCCGCGGCGCTGGCGAACGCGGCGGACAAGCCCAAGGAACTGAACATCGGCATTTCGACCTACCTGTCGGGCTCGGCCTCGGTATTCGGCGTGCCGGCGCGCGACGCCGCCGAGATCCTGATCCAGGATATCAACGCCAACGGCGGCATCGACGGCGTGAAGCTGGTTCCCAGCTATATCGATGAAGGCGGCGGCGGCGAGAAGCTGCTGTCCGAATACCGCCGCCTGGCGGAGGGCGGCACGCGGGTCATGCTGTCGGCCATTTCCAGCGGCCACTGCAACATCGTCGCGCCGGTGGCCGAGGACTTGAAAGTCCTGAACGTGCTTTGGGACTGCGGCACCGAGAAGGCGCTGGAAGGCAAGAAGTACAAGTACGTGGTGCGCACGCAGGCCAACGCCACCACCGAGATGGTCGCCCAGGTGCTGTACCTGATGAAGGTCAAGCCCGATTTCAAGACCATCGCCATCGTCAACCAGGACTACGCCTGGGGCCGCGATTCGCGCGATATCTTCCTGGCCGCGCTGAAGAAGTTCAAGCCCGACGTCAAGGTGGTGGCCGAGATGTTCCCCAAGTTCGGGGCTGCCGATTTCTCCACTGAAATCAGCCGCCTGCAGGCCTTGCGCCCGGACGTCATTGTTTCCACCTCGTGGGGCGGCGACCTGGACAACTTCGTGCGCCAGGCTTCGCAGCGCAACCTGTTCAAGAACTCGACCTTCGTGCTGTCGCTGGCGGAGAGCTCGCTGGAACGCCTGGGCAACGCGCTGCCGGAAGGCGTATACGTCGGCGCCCGCGGCGACCACTACTTCCTGCATCCCGAGACCAAGGACGATCCGCAACACCAGGCTTTCGTGAAGAAATTCCACGACAAGACCGGCGCCTACCCCATCTATTCCGTCTATCACATGGTGCAGGCGATCCAGGGCCTGAAGGCGGGCTACGAGCAGGCCATCAAGGCCAACAACGGCGCATGGCCTACGCCCGAGCAGGTGGCGGCCGCCATGCATGACGTGAACTTCAAGGGCTACGGCCGCGAAGTGAAGATGCAGCGCGCCGACGGCCAGGGCCTGGAAGCGCAGCTGTTCGGCGTGACCAGGAAGAGTGACAAGTACCCGTTCAAGGTGCTGGCCGACATCACCATCGTGCCCGCCGAACTGGTGACCCCGGGCGTGACGGATACGTCGATGGAGTGGATCGAGAAGAACCTTACCCCGGACGTGCTGAAGAGCGACCAGATCAAGGTGTATTCGAACTGAGCAATCGGTGCAGTGTGCGGGATTGGCCCCGGCGATCGTTCGCCGGGGTTTTTTTTGGGATAAGCCGCGCCCGCGCCGCCGGCCCAGGTTCAGCGCGAGACCGGCAGCTGTTCCAGCGCGCGCTTGAAGTCCGGGTATTCCTTCAAGAACTCCTGGCTGTGCGCGCAGCGTTTCATCAGGCGGTCGTCCACCGTCAGGTTCAGCACGGTCGCGCCGTCCCACTGGCGGGGACGCTTGCGCACGTGGATCAGCACCTTTTGCGTGAACTCCTGGTAGGAGTCATGCGGGTTGCATTGCTCGTAGTCGGTGGAAATCCGCTGGGCGATGCCGGCTTCCAGGCCCGCCTGCCGGGCCTTTTCCTGCAGCCACGAGGCGGGCAGGGTCTGCAGGCTGCCGTCGCGGTAGCCGCCGCCGATGTCCGAATGGGCGCCGATGAACCAGCGCTGCTCCACGGGCCGGTCGGGCGGACGGGGATCGGAATCGGCCAGCCGCGTCCACAGGGTGGGGAAGTACGGCTCGCGGTACTCGTTGGTGGCAATCGCGTGATAGGCGTTGCGGACGTGGTTGCTCAGTTCGGTGTCGTGGAAGTTGTAGAACGTAGAGAAGCCGGGGAAAGGGATGCCGCCCACGGGGATGCCCAGGCTGCCCACCGTGTCCCAGACGCCGACGAAATGCAGGTCGGTCTCGCGCGAGAAGCGGGCGCGGAACTCGATGGCTTCGAGCGATACGGGTTTGCAGTCGTCGCGGTACAGGGCATAGGCCTCGGCGACGTTGGCGTCGGTGGGCTCGTTCAGCAGCCCGCATTTCCGCACCATGCCGGCCAGGCTGCGGGCGGAGTAGGCGCCGCGGCTGAAACCGAACAGGAAGATGCGGTCGCGCGGCGCGTGCCGCTGGCACAGCCACCGATAGCCGGCGCGGATATTGGCCGACAGCCCCGCGCCGAAGGCGCCGCCCATGAACTTGTCGATGGCGGCCCACAGGCCCTGTCCTTGCGTGCCGACCCCTTCGATGTACAGCGTTTCCTGGGTGCTGGTCTCGGGCGCCGCCTTGTAGAGTTCGTAAACGTTGGTGCGGTCGTTGGGCTCGTTCCAGGTCCCGTCGAAGAACACGGCAAGATTCTTCACCATGATGGTCTCCCCACAGATCGGTTCTTTCGATGCGTCTGTTGCTGGCAGGGGTCCGCTCCCGCGCGAGCTACGCTAGCACGCGCCGCGTGCGACGCCGGGCGCGGGGTTTCCCTGCTGGGAGGATGTACACCGCCCTTGTGACTATGCAACCGGGAGCAATCTCGCGGGCCGGCGCGGGCCCTCCGTCCGGGATGGGCGCGGCCGCCCCGGGCGCGGCCAGGACGGCTACGGCGTCAGGAGCAATCCGTGGCGGCGCGGATGGTATCCGAACCGCGCGCCTTCTGGCGATCTTGCATGCAACCGCCGGCCCGCCGGCTACGTCGCGGGAGATGGCGGCCGGGCCATTTCGGAAAAGCGCCGCAATCGGGTATGTTGCGCCTTCCTAGCCATTCAATGAGAAAGAACACGATGGAACGCCTGGCCATCCTGGGTGCGTTGCACGAAGAAATCGCCGACCTGCTGGCGGCGATGGATCCCGGCGCGGCCGTCCACCGCATCGCGATGCGCGATTTCCACGTAGGCACCTTGTGGGGCACGCCCTGCGTGATCGCGCTGAGCCGGATCGGCAAGGTGGCGGCCGCCGCGACCGCGTCCATCGTGATCCGGGAATTCCAGGTTTCCCGGGTGATCTTCACCGGCCTGGCCGGCGGGCTGCATCCGGACGTGGAGGTGGGCGACGTGGTGGTCGCCCATAGCCTGATGCAGCACGATATGGACGCGCGGCCCCTGTTCGGCCAGCACGAGATCCCGCTGCTGGGCCGGGTGCGTTTCGAATCGGATGCCGAACTGAGCAAACGCTTGCTCGACAGCGCGGGCGATTTCGTCCGTGGCCGGGCCATCGAAGGCGCGGCGCGCGCGCAAGCCCGCGTCCATGGCGGGCTGATCGCCACCGGCGACGTGTTCGTCAGCCACGCCGAGGAGGCCCTGGCGTTGCGCGCGCGCTTGCCGGATGCGCTGTGCGTGGAAATGGAGGGCGCGGCGATGGCGCAGGTCTGCTACGAATCCGGCATTCCTTTCGCCGTGCTGCGGGTGATCTCCGACCGCGCCGACCACGCCGCGAAGACCGACTTCACCGCGTTCCTGGAAAATGTGGCGCGGGTGTACACGGCAGGCATCCTGGCGCCCTTGCTGAAGGCGCGGGCCCTGTAGCGCGGTCGGGTCTAGCGGCCCGTATCCGGGTAGTTCGGCCCGGGGTCGCTGAAGCCGCCGCTGCTGTAGGGATTGACCGCGCCGGGGTGGGGCGGGCCGCCTGCGCCCGGGGCGCAGCCGGCCAGCAGCAGCGCGGCCGCCAGCGCGGTGATCAGGTGCTTCAGGGGGGATGTCATGGTGATCTCCTGCGGCTGCCCCTCGACAGGCGCCTCGTGTGCAGCGTATACGGATGATTATAGGACCGCATCCTGGCTATCCAGCGCCAGCGTGCCGCAACGGCGGGGACGCAGACTTTCACGCCGCGGTTGTCGGCCATCCTTCGACGCCTATCCTGGCGCGCGTCGGCCCGCCGGCTAGGCCGCGGTCTTGGGTTTGATGCGCGGCCGGGCGCAGCCCTCCTGGTAGGCCTGCACCGCGCGGGAGCCGGCGGGCTGGAAGTAGGGATGGGGATAGCCGGCCTCCCGCAGGGCTGTGTGCAGGCGCTGGCCCCACACGCATTGTGCCCGCGCTTCGTCCCACAGCCGCGTCGCCAAGTCGCGCTGGCCGTCGCGCCAGAGCGCCAGCCCATAGTCGGCCACCATTTCCTCGTCGCGCGGGATGTCGCGGTAAGACTGTTTCATCAGGGCCAGGCCGCCCTGGGCGTCGCCGCGCAGCGCCAGGATCCAGCCCAGGGTCGCCTGGTTGTACGGTTTGGCGCCGACGCGGCGGACCGACTCGCGCGCCTGCGCCTCGGCTTCGGCCAGGTACTCGGGGAAATCGGCCAGGTAGTAGGCGATGCTGTTGGCCCAGTCCGGCCCGCCCCGCGTCCTGGCGGCGCCGCGTTGCAGCGCGCGGGCGTCGGCCAGCGCGAATGCCGGCCTGCCCAGCAGCTTTTCCAGCGCGTAGCGGTCGCGCAGCACCGCCGGGTCCAGGGGCTTGAGCGATTCCGGAAAACGCCATTGCCGCGCGCGGTCCGCCCAGCCCCGCGCCTCGTCGCCGCGCCCCGCCAACAACAGCAGGCGCGCCAGGTTCAGCTGTTGCCGGGGCTGCGCGGCGCAGCGCATGGCATCGATCAGTTGCCGCGCGCCGTCGGCGTCGCCCTGGCTGAACTTGCGGTTCACGGCGTCCAGCTCGCCGAAGCACCGGCTGTCCCCGGTCATGTCGCTGTCGATGGACAGCGACAGCGTGCCCGCGGGCGTCGCGTGGCTGAAGTAGGCGGTGTTGCCCTCGCGGCTGGTGTAGCCCAGGTCCACCCATTGCTCGCCCCAGCGCATGCGCATGGTCGTGATGTAGGGCCAGCCCGCGACCGGCTCCTTGTCCTTCCCGCTCGAATGCAGATGGAAAAAATGGCCCCAGGGGCCGTCGCCGATGCGCCGGATGAGCGTGAAGTCGTCGGGGGAATGCGCTTCCCGCGTCCAGACCCAGGCCGTGCGGCCCTGCGCGTCCGTCACGCCGTGCAGGATGCCGTCCTGGGTGGGCGTGCCGGCGATGTCCTCGCTCTTGTCCGTGAGGAACAGGCGGTAGGGCGTGCCCGCGGCGAGGGCGCTGCCCTGGCGTTGCTCCAGGGTCAGCGTGAAATAGCGGCCGTGCGGGCCGGTGCCGTACTGGGGCAGGTCGTCGGGCGGCGTGGCGGCCAGGGGGGCGGGAGGGGAGGCCAGGACCTGGCCGAACAGCAGGGCGCCGGCGAGCAGCGCGAGGTATCGGTGTAGCGTGTGCGTCATGGGAACGGCGTGTGGGACTCGCGCCTGGGCCGCCGCCGCGGTGGCGGCGCCCATCGGAACGGGCGGGCACGGATGATGCCCAGGCGGCATGATGCGCGCCCGACCGGGATGTGGCAAGAATCGCGGCCCGGGAGCGGCTGGAGAGCGCCGGTCGCGCGATGCGTTTTTCGCCCGGATGGCCCTGCCGCGGTCGCGCGAGGGCGGGGTTTTGAGCTAGGATTAGCCGCAGAATTTCTCCCCCTCCGCCCTCTCTGGAGACCTCCCGCATGGCCGACCTCAGTTCCTTCGCCATCACCAAGAAATGGCCCGCGCTGCACCCCGATCGCATCCAGCTGTACTCGCTGCCCACGCCCAACGGCGTGAAGGTGTCCATCATGCTGGAAGAGACCGGGCTGCCCTACGAGGCGCATCGCGTCAGCTTCGATTCCCGGGACCAGTTCTCGCCGGAATTCCTGTCGCTCAGCCCGAACAACAAGATCCCGGCCATCCTGGATCCCGACGGCCCCGACGGCAAGCCCCTGGGCCTGTTCGAGTCGGGCGCCATCCTGATCTACCTGGCCTCGAAGTCCGGCCAGTTCATCCCGGCGGACACGGCGGGACGCTACGAGACCCTGCAATGGGTGATGTTCCAGATGGGCGGCATCGGCCCGATGTTCGGCCAGCTGGGCTTTTTCCACAAATTCGCCGGCAAGGACTACGAGGACAAGCGCCCGCGCGACCGCTACGTGGCGGAATCCCGGCGCCTGCTGGCCGTGCTGGACGAGCGGCTGGCCGGTCGCGACTGGGTGATGGGCGACCAGTACACCATCGCCGACATCGCCATCCTGCCGTGGGTGCGCAACCTGGTGGGCTTCTACGGCGCGGGCGAGCTGGTGGAATTCGCCCAGTTCAAGAACGTCGCGCGCGTGCTCGACGCCTTCGTCGCCCGCCCGGCCGTGGCGAGGGGATTGACGATACCGGCCTGAAGCCTGCCCCGGGGGCGGCGGGCCGCGGCGCCGTCCTACAATGGCCCGGACCCGAATCCCGACCCCAAGGCCCCTCATGGAACTCCGCCAGCTCCGCTATTTCGTCCGCGTCGTCGAGGCGGGCAGCATCGGGCGCGCGGCGCAGTCCATCGGCATGGTGACTTCCGCCCTCAGCCAGCAGATCAGCCGGCTGGAGGGCGAGCTCTCCACCCGGCTCCTGCAGCGCAGCGCCAGCGGGGTGCAGCCCACCGACGCGGGCCTGGCGTTCTTCCGGCAGGCGCAGCTGGCGTTGCGCCACGCGGACGACGCCATCCAGGCCGCGCAGCAGGCCCGCCTGGCCGGCCACGTCAGCGTGGGCCTGCCGTCCACCACGGCGGCCATCCTGGGCGCGCCGTTCGTGCAGGCCATGAACGAACGCTATCCGGACATCCGCCTGCATCTGGTGGAGGCGCTGTCGGGCCACCTGAGCGACATGCTCAACGGCCGCCAGCTGGACCTGGCCATCGTGTTCCAGGCCGAGTCTGCCCGCCGCTGGAGCGTCATGCCCCTGCTGGACGAGCCGCTGTTCCTGCTGGCCCGCCCGGACATGCCGGAGCTGCCCGCCGGCGACACGACGCGGATCGACGCCATCGCGCACCTGCCCCTGGTCCTGCCCAGCGGTCGGCACGGCCTGCGGGCGCTGGTGAACAATGCCTTCCTGCAGCGGGGGCGCGCGCCCCAGGTCGCGGTGGAGGTGGACGGCCTGCCCATGCTCATGGACGTGGTCCAGGCCGGGCTGGGCGCCACCATCCAGCCCAGTTCCGCCATGGCGCGCATCGCGCCGGGCCAACTGCACATGGCGCGCATCGACGACGCGCACCTGTTCCGTCCCAACCTGCTGGCCAGCCTGTCCGAGGACGAGCTGTCGCCCGCCGCGCTGGCGGCCCGCCTGGTGCTGGCCGACGTGTCGCGCGCGCTGGCGCGCGCGGGGAAATGGGCGGTGGTGGCTCTTCACGATTCATGAAGACCTGTTGACGCCTGGCTGATATCGGCGGATCGCCGCGCCCGATACAGTCCCCTTCTTGAATGAGGGACAAGGGCATGGTCGACGTCTTGGTGATAGGAGGGGGCAACGCGGCGCTGTGCGCGGCCCTGATGGCGCGCGAAGCCGGCGCCAGCGTGCTGCTGCTGGAAGCGGCGCCGCGCGAGTGGCGCGGGGGCAATTCGCAGCACACGCGCAATCTGCGCTGCATGCACGACGCGCCTCAGGACGTGCTGGTCGAGGCCTACCCCGAAGAGGAATACTGGCAGGACCTGCTGAAGGTGACGGGCGGGCAGACCAACGAGCACCTGGCCCGCCTGGTCATCCGCGAATCGTCCACCTGTCGCGACTGGATGCGCCGCCATGGCGTGAACTTCCAGCCGCCGCTGTCCGGCGCCCTGCACGTGGCCCGCACCAATGCCTTCTTCATGGGCGGCGGCAAGGCGCTGGTGAACGCCTATTACCGCAGCGCCGAGGCGCTCGGCGTCCAGATCCGCTACAACGC
>Ga0182745_1002020_pt1 | contig 18715 bp, 15 predicted proteins | sample eDN3rd30CKraftBY_FD_128523 | JGI IMG/M metagenome (GOLD analysis project Ga0182745, IMG submission 128523) | Enriched backyard soil microbial communities from Emeryville, California, USA - eDNA 3rd pass 30_C Kraft BY (version 2) (version 2) | ecosystem: Environmental > Terrestrial > Soil >...
GCGGTGGTCAGCTTCCACAGCAGCGAAGACCGTATCGTCAAGAATTTCCTGCGCGAACGCAGCGGCGGCGACGCCGGCGGTTCGCGCCACCGGCCCGCGCTCCAACCTCCGGCGCGGGCCGCAACTTTCGATCCGCCCGCGCGCAAGGTGCGCCCGTCGAAGGCGGAAGAGGCGCGCAATCCCCGCGCACGCTCGGCGACGCTGCGCAGCGCTGTGCGCACCGCGGCCCCGGCCTGGCCCGGCCAATCGACTATGAAGGAGTCCATGTCATGCTGATGGCGGCCCGCAAGCTTCAGGGAATCGGACTTGTCCTGCTCGTGCTCCTCTTCGCGATGGCGCTCTATCCGGTCTCGCTCAAGGTCGCGGCGACGCGCAGCGAACTGACGCGGATCGAACGCCAGATCGACCGGACGCAGGCGAATATCCGCTATCTCGAATCCGAGCTCGCGGTGCGGGCCTCGATGCGCCAGCTCGAGCAGTGGAACGCCGACAGCTTCGGCTATTCGGCGCCGTCGGCTTCGCAATATCTGGAGAGCGAGCGCCAGCTCGCCTCGCTCGACGGCCTGCCGCGCGCGCGCGGCGCCAACGAAGTCGCGCCGGTGCTGATGGCGATGGTGAGTCCGGTGGGGGTAAGCCCGGCCGGCACCCCCGCGCCGGCCTCTGCTGCCGCCGAAAAGCCGGCGGCCAAGCCCGCCGCTGAGAAGCCCGTCGTTCTCGCGCAGGCCGAAACCGGCGTGCAGAGCGATTCGCCGCCGCGCATGGCGCCGACCCGCCGCCGCGAACAGCTCAAGATGATCGAGGACCAACTGCTCGCCGAATCGACGCTGGCCGACCTCAAGCGCGCCGCGGCGCGCGAGGCGAAGGAGGGCCGCACCGCGCCATGAACACGCTGGTCGTCCGTCCGGCCCGGGTGCGCACCGCTGGGGTGCGGCAGCAGATATTGCTGACCGCGCAGCAGCGGCTGATGATGCTCATGCTGGTGTTCATGGCGGCCTTTTTCCTGATTTCGATGCGCCTGCTGTTTTTCGCGCTGTTCGACACCTCGTCGGGGCACGGCAATGGCGCGGCGACCTTCATTCCCGCGCGCGCCGACATCGTCGACCGCAACGGCGTGCCGCTGGCGCGGACGATCGACGGCTATTCGATCCGCGTCGTGCCGTCGAAGCTGCTCAACAACCGGCAATATCTGGCCGACGAGCTGGTCAAGATCTTCCCCGACACCCCGCGCGAGGAATTTCTGGCGAAGCTGAGCGGTCCGCGACCCACTTACATCCGCCGCCGCGCGCTGCCCGATCAGGTCGCGGCGGTGAATGCGATCGGCGATGTCGGGTTCGATTTCCCGCGCGAGAAGGAGCGGCTCTATCCGCAGCTCAGCCTGGCGGCGCAGGTGCTGGGTTTCACCGATGCGGAAGGGCATGGCGTCACCGGCGTCGAAGGCGCGTTCGACAAGCAACTCACCGACAAGGCGACGCGCGGCGAACCACTCACCCTGTCGATTGACTCGCGCGTCCAGGGCGTGCTCGAAAGCGAGCTCGGCAATGCGGTGACCAATCTGGAGGCGATCGGCGGCGCGGGCATCATCCTCGACGTCCACACCGGCGAAGTGCTCGCGATGACCTCGCTGCCGACCTATAATCCGAACAAGCTGATCGCTGGCGACATGGCCGCGCGCCGCAACGCGGTGACCTATAATCTCTACGAGCTGGGATCGGTCATCAAGCCGCTGTCGATCGGCGCCGCGATCGACGATGGCGTCGTGACCAGCATGGCGAAACGCTATGACGCGACCAAGCCGCTCGCGATCGCGGGGTTCCATATTCGCGATTCGCACATGATGGGACGCTGGCTCAACGTGCCCGAGACGCTGATCCACAGCTCGAACATCGTGACGGCGCAGATCGCCGACCAGCTCGGCAAGGAAAAGATGGAGGCGATGTTCCGCAGCATCGAATTCAACAAGCGTCCGGCCATCGAACTCAAGGAACGCGCCTTTCCGCTGTGGCCCAGGGAATGGGGCCGGCTGTCGACGATGACGACCAGCTATGGCCACGGCATCGCGGTGACTCCGCTGCATCTCGCAAATGCCTATGCTGCGCTCGTCAACGGCGGTATCTGGCGCCCCGCGACGATTGTGAAGCTCGGCGACAAGGCGCCGCCGCAGGGGCATCGCGTCTTCAAGGCGTCGACCAGCGCGCGGATGCGCCAGCTCCTTCGCCTGATCGTCTCGGACGGCACCGGCCGCCAGGCCGACGCGCCGGGCTTTCGCGTCGGCGGCAAGACGGGCAGCGCCGAAAAGCCGGGCGCGGGCGGCTATCGCCGTCATTCGCTCGTCTCGACCTTCGCCGCCGTTTTCCCGATGGACAATCCGCGCTACGTCGTCATCGCGATGATCGACGAGCCGAAAGGCAATGCCTTCAGCTCGGGCCAGCGCACCGCGGGCTATACCGTCGCGCCGGTGGTCAAGAAGGTGGTGATGCGCGCCGGGCCGATGCTCGGCGTCTTCCCCGACGAAAGCCGCGACGTCGACGTGTCCGAACTGACCCCGCTGCTCTGGAAGAACGGGGAAAGCGAATAATGCGCCTGTCCGCGCTGACAGGCGATCATGGTCTGGCAGGGGCGGACCCGGTGGTGACCGGGCTCGCGATCGACCATCGCAAGGTCGCCCCGGGCACGATCTTCGGCGCCTTCGTCGGCGAGAAATTCAATGGCGAGGATTTCATTCCCGCAGCCGTGGAAGCCGGGGCGATCGCCGTCGTCGCACGGCCCGAGGCGAAAGTCGAGGGCGCGGTCCATATCGCCGACGCCAACCCGCGCCGCGCCTTCGCGCATATCGCCGCGCGCTTCTTTCACCGCTTTCCCGCGACCTGCGTCGCGGTGACCGGCACCAACGGCAAGACCTCGACGGTCGAGATGACGCGTCAGCTCTGGCGCATGGCGGGCTTTCACGCCGCGTCGATCGGCACGCTCGGCATCACCACCTCCAACGACAGCGCCGCGACCGGGCTGACGACGCCCGACATCGTCACTTTCCTGTCCAACATGTCGGGCCTCGCCGCCGAAGGCGTGACCCACGCGGCGTTCGAGGCGTCGAGCCACGGTCTCGACCAGTATCGCACCGAGGGATTGCGGGTGAAGGCCGCGGCCTTCACCAACCTCAGCCACGACCATCTCGATTATCATGGCGATATGGACAGCTATATGGCCGCGAAGATGCGGCTGTTCCGCGAGGTAGTCGATGCCGACGGCACCGTCGTCATCTGGAACGACGATATGTGGTCGCCCGCCGCCGAATATGCGGCGAAGCAGCGCGGCCTTCACATGCTGACCGTTGGCACGCAGGGCGAGGATTTGCGCCTCGTCTCGCGCGAGCCGACCCAGCTCGGCCAGTCGCTGCTGATCCAGGCGGGCGCGCTGGCGCAGAAGGTCACGCTGCCGCTGATCGGTGCCTATCAGGTCGCCAATGCGCTCGTCGCGGCGGGACTCGTCATCGCGACCGGCGGCGATGTGCAGCAGACGCTTGCCAATCTCGCGCGGCTCCAGCCGGTGCGCGGGCGGCTGGAACGCGCTGCGATCACGCGTGCCGGGGCGCCCGTCTACGTCGATTATGCGCATACGCCCGATGCCATAGCGGCCGCGCTCGACGCGCTCCGCCCGCACGCCGCGGGGCGGCTGATCCTCGTCTTCGGCGCGGGCGGCGACCGCGATCAGGCGAAGCGCGCCGAAATGGGGCGGGTCGCCGCCGCCAAGGCCGATGTCCTGATCATCACCGACGACAATCCGCGCGGCGAGGATGCCGCCGCGATCCGCGCTGCGATCGCCGCGGGTGCGCCGGATGCGCAGATCATCGGCGACCGCCGCGCAGCGATCGCCGCCGCTATGGCCGAGGCGCGCGCCGACGACATCGTGTGCATTGCGGGCAAGGGCCACGAACAGGGCCAGATCGTCGGGCGCGGCGAGGCGATGCGCATCCTTCCCTTCGACGATGTCGCGGTCGCGCGCGAGGAGGCGGCATGAATCCGCTCTGGACCGCGCGCGCCGTCGCGGCTGCTACGGGGGGTGCCGCCAGCGCCGACTTCACGGTGCAGGGCGTCGCCTTCGATTCGCGCGAAGTGACGAAGGGCGACCTGTTCATCGCGATGAAGGGCGAAGCGACCGACGGACACAAGTTCATCGATAAGGCGATCGCGGCGGGGGCCGCCGGGGTCGTCTGCGAAACCGAAATCGATTTTCCGCACGTCCGTGTCGACGACAGCGTCGCGGCGCTGAATGCGCTCGGCACCGCATCGCGCGCGCGCAGCCATGGCCGGATCATCGGCGTCACCGGATCGGCGGGCAAGACCGGGACGAAGGAAGCGCTGTTCGCGGCGCTCGATCGCTTCCGCCCCGGCAAGGCGCATCGTTCGGTCAAGAGCTACAACAACCACGTCGGCGTGCCCTTGAGCCTCGCGCGGATGCCCTCGACCGCCGATTTCGGCGTGTTCGAAATGGGGATGAACCACGCGGGCGAGCTTGCCGAACTGACCCGCATGGTGCGCCCGCACGTCGCGATCGTCACCACCATCGCGCCCGCGCATATGGAATATTTCGGCAGTGAAGCGGCGATCGCCGACGCGAAGGGCGAGATTTTCGAGGGGCTGGAACCCGGCGGCACCGCGATCCTGCCGTTCGACAGTCCGCATTATGCGCGGCTCCGCGCCAAGGCGGAGCAACATGCCGCGCATGTCGTCAGCTTCGGGCTCGGCGAGGGCGCCGACGTCCGCGCGGTCGACTGGCTGCCCGACGGGCAGGGCGGCTCGCTCGTCACCGCGCAGGTGCAGGACGCGCTGCTCTGTTTCACCATCGCGCAAGCGGGCGCGCATTGGGTGTCGAATGCGCTTGCGGTGCTGGCGGCGGTCAAGCTGGTCGGCGGCGACCTGCCCGCCGCGGGGCTGGCCTTTGCCGAGATGGGCGGGCTCGCGGGGCGTGGCGCGCGCCACCGGGTTCAGGTGCCCGGCGGCTCGATCCTCGTCATCGACGAAAGCTATAACGCCAATCCCGCCTCGATGGCCGTGACGATCGAACAGCTCGCGGCCGAATCCGGCGAGCGCAAGGTCGCGATTCTGGGCGCGATGAAGGAGCTCGGCCCCGACGGCGAGGCCTATCATGCCGCGCTTGCCGCTCCGCTCGTCGCGGCGGGCGTGCGGTTCGCCCTGCTTGTCGGCGAAGAGATGGCGCCGCTCGCCAAAGCGCTTGAGGGACGCATCGAATTCGAGCATGTGGCCGCCCACTCGGCCGCGACCGCGCGGCTGAAGGACTTGATCCGCCCCGGCGACGCGGTGCTGGTCAAGGGGTCGAACAGCGTTGGCCTGTCGCATGTGGTGACGGCGCTGACCAACGGGGATTATTGATGTTATATTGGCTGGCGGAATGGCTGGGCTTTCCGGGGGCTTTGAACCTCATCCGCTATCTGAGCTTTCGCTCGGGCGCTGCGGTCGCGACCGCGCTGATCATCGGCCTGTGGATCGGGCCGCGTTTCATCCTGATGCTGCGGATGCGGCAGGGGAAGGGGCAGCCGATCCGCGACGACGGTCCGCAAAGCCACCTCGCGAAAAAGGGCACGCCGACGATGGGCGGGCTGATGATCCTCATTTCGCTGATGATCTCCGCTCTGCTCTGGATGGACCTGTCGAACCGCTTCGTCTGGGCGTGCCTGTTCGTCACCGGCGGGTTTGCCGCCGTCGGCTTCCTCGACGATCTCGACAAGGTGACCAAGGCCAGCCACCGCGGGATTCCGGGGCGGGTGCGGTTGTTGATCGAGTTCGCGGTCGCCGCGGTCGCGGTGCTGCTGATCGTCTCGCGCACCGGCACCGACCTTTATCTGCCCTTTTTCAACGACGTCTACATTCCGCTCGGACCCTTTTATTATGTCTTCGCGATGGTGCTGATCGTCGGCTTCGGCAATGCGGTGAACCTGACCGACGGGCTCGACGGGCTCGCGACCTTCCCGGTGATGATCGCCAGCCTGACCTTCCTCGTCATCGTCTATCTGTCGGGTAACGTGAAATTCGCCGGCTACCTCGGCATCCCGCATGTTCCAGGCGCCGGCGAGCTTGCGATCTTCGCGGCCGCGATCATCGGTGCGTGCCTTGCCTTCCTGTGGTTCAACGCGCCGCCCGCCGCTGTCTTCATGGGCGATACCGGCAGCCTCGCGCTCGGCGGCGCGCTCGCGACGGTCGCGGTGACCGCGCAGCACGAACTGGTGCTCGTCCTCGTCGGCGGGCTGTTTGTGGTCGAGGCGCTGTCGGTGATCATCCAGGTCTTCTGGTATAAAAGAACGGGCAAGCGCGTCTTCCGCATGGCGCCGATTCATCATCATTTCGAGCAGCTCGGCTGGCCCGAATCGACCGTCGTCATCCGCTTCTGGATCGTCTCGATCGTCCTCGCGCTCGCGGGGCTCGCGACGCTCAAACTGCGGTGATTACCTCGCGCGCCTTTGCCGGCCGCCGCTATGCGGTGCTGGGGCTGGCGCGCTCGGGTCTGGCGACGGTCGAGGCGCTCGTCGCCAGTGGCGCGGGCGTCACTGCGTGGGACGACCGCGAGGTCGCGCGCGACGAGGCGATGGCGCTGAACGCCGATATCGCCGATCCGCTCGCCATCGATCTCGTCGGCTTCGCGGGCGTCGTCGTGTCGCCCGGCGTTCCGCTGAACCGCCACCCGATCGCCGCACACGCGCGCGAAGCGCATGTCCCGGTGATCGGCGACGTCGAGCTGTTCGCCGAAGCGCGCGCTGATCTGCCGCCGCACAAGGTCGTCGGCATCACCGGCACCAACGGCAAGTCGACCGTCACCGCGCTCGTCACCCATATGCTCGACAGCGCGGGGGTGCCCGCGCTGCTGGGCGGCAATATCGGCCTGCCGATCCTGTCGCGCGATCCCTTGCCCGAGGGAGGCGTCTATGTGCTGGAGTTGTCGAGCTATCAGATCGACCTCGCCCACAGCCTCGCCTGCGACGTCGCGGTGCTGACCAATCTGACCCCCGACCATCTCGACCGCTACGACGGTTTCGCGGGCTATGCGGCGTCGAAGGCGCGGCTGTTTTCGTTGCAGCACCGCGATCAGGTCGCGATCGTCGCGGTCGACGACGATCCGTCGCGGATGATCGCCGGGCGCGTCAATCACCGTCTCCACCGCGTCTCGGCAAAGGACATCGATCCCGCCGACCAGACGCGCTGGCCCGCGCTGCAGGGACCGCACAACGCGCAGAACGCCGTCTGCGCGATCGCCGTCTGCCGGACGCTGGGTCTGAACGACGAAGAGATCGAGCGCGGGCTCGCCACCTATCGGGCGCTCCCGCATCGCATGGAATGGGTCGGCGAAGCCGCTGGCGCCAGCTGGTATAATGACAGCAAGGCGACCAACGCGGCTTCCGCTGCACCGGCGCTGGCGGCCTTTCCGCCGGCGCCGGACCAGCGTCTGCACTGGATCGCCGGGGGACAGGCCAAGGGCGACGGCCTTTCCGCCTGCCGCCCCTGGTTCGGCCATGTCAAGCGCGCCTATCTGATCGGCGAGGCGATGGAGGATTTCGCGGACGAGATCGGCGAGGCGATCCCGGTCGACCGGGCGGGCGATCTCGCGACCGCGGTCGCGCATGCGGCGGCGGCGGCAGAGCCCGGCGACATCGTCCTGCTCTCGCCCGCCTGCGCGTCGTTCGACCAGTTCCGGGACTATGAACAGCGCGGCGACGCGTTCCGCGACCTCGTTCGAGCGTTGGGAGATGGATGAGGATATGAGCGGGGGGACCGACATGAATGCGACCGAACGCCCGGTCATCGCCGCGACGACGCGGACAGCGAAGCGGCGTGGGCCGCGCCTCAGCCGCGCCGACCGCACGCCGCTCGGCCTCTGGTTCTGGGAAATCGACCGGGTGCTGCTGCTGCTCGTCTCGATGCTGATCGCGGTCGGACTGGTCGCGGTCGCGGCGGCGTCGCCGGTCGCGGCGCAAAAGCTGTCGACGACGACCGCCAGCCTCGACCCGCTCTATTATTTCTATCGCCAGCTCATGTGGGTGATCGTCGGCGTGCCCGTCATGCTCGGTGTGTCGATGCTGCCCAAGGCGCAGGCGCGGCGCTTTGCCATCTACGGCACCATCACCTTCCTCTTCCTGCTGTTCCTCGTGCCGCTGATCGGCACGTCGGTGAACGGCGCGCAGCGCTGGATCGGCAGCGGCGTCTTCCGCCTGCAGCCCTCGGAATTTCTCAAGCCCTTCTTCGCGGTGTCGCTGGCGTGGATCCTGTCGCTGCGGCTGCACGACCAGAGCCTGCCCGTCGTGCCTTTGTCCTTCGTGCTGACCGGCGTGATCGGCATATTGCTGATGGGCCAGCCCGACCTCGGGCAGACGATCATCTTCCTCGGCACCTGGCTGGTGCTGGTGATGGTCGCGGGGCTTTCGATGCGGATCATCGGCATTCTCGCGGCGGGTGGTTTCGCGGGACTCGTCGTCGCTTACTTCACCTATTCGGTCGCCAACCAGCGCATCAACAGCTGGCTGTTCGGCGAGGGCGACAGCTTTCAGGAGGATCGCGCGCACGCGACGATCACCGCAGGCGGGCTGATCGGGACCGGCCCCGGCGCGGGGCTCGCCAAGTTCAAGCTGCCCGAAGCGCACACCGACTATATCTTCTCGGTCATCGGCGAGGAGTTCGGGATCATCGCCTGCATCGCCATCGCGATCCTGTTCCTCGCGATCATCGTCCGCGTCCTCGTCCGCCTGCTCGACGAGGAGGATAGTTTCCAGATTCTCGCGGTCGCGGGGCTGATCGCGCAGTTCGGCGGGCAGGCGACGATCAACATGGCGGTGAACACCCAGCTTTTCCCGTCGAAGGGCATGACCTTGCCCTTCATCAGCTATGGCGGCTCGTCCTTCATCGCGCTGTCGATCGGCATGGGTTTGCTCTTGTCGCTGACCCGGCGAAACCCCTATGCCGCGCGGGTGTCGATGACCCGCAACTGGAACAAGCGATGAGCGCCCGAACATGACAGCAACGCGCCACTTTCTGCTCGCCGCCGGGGGGACCGGCGGCCACATGCTGCCCGCCTATGCCCTGGCGGGCGAATTGATTGCGCGCGGGCACCGCGTGGCGCTGGTCAGCGACGACCGCGGCCTCAAGATTCCGGGCGCGCCCGCCGAGCTCGAAACGCATGTGCTGCCCGCCGGCCGCGTCCATGGCGGCCCCGTCGGCTGGGTGAAGGCCGCGCTCGCGATCCGCAAGGGCCGCAGGCAAGCGATCGACCTGATCCGCACCTTCGACCCCGCGGTCGTCGTCGGCTTCGGCGGCTATCCCTCGCTTCCGAGCCTGCTCGCGGCGGGATCGACGAAGCGGCCGCGGGTGATCCACGAACAGAATGCGGTGCTCGGCCGCGTCAACCGGATGATGGCGCCGCGCGTCGATGCGGTCGCGGTCGCCTATCGTAATATCCAGCGCTTCCCGGCCGGGCACGAGATGAAGCTGCACATCACCGGCAATCCGGTGCGCGACGAGATCATCGCGATCCGCGAGGACGGTTTCCCGCCGCTGCCCGAGGATGGCATCTTCCGCCTGCTCGTGGTCGGCGGCAGTCTCGGTGCCACGGTGCTCAGCGACGTCGTGCCCGCCGCGATCGCGATGCTGCCGCGCGCGTTGCTCGACCGCTTGCAGGTCGTGCAGCAGGCGCGCGAGGACGACATCGCGGCGGTGCGCGCCAAATATGCCGAGCTCGGTGTCGCTGCCGAATGCGCGCCCTACATCGCCGATTTTCCCGAGCGGTTGCGCTGGGCGCATCTGGTGATCGCGCGCGCGGGCGCCTCGACCGTCGCCGAGCTCGCCTGCGCCGGGCGGCCCGCGATCTTCGTGCCCTATCCGCACGCGATGGACGATCACCAGACCTATAATGTCGTCGACATGGTTCAGGCGGGCGGGGCGATTTCCTTCCAGCAGCCTGATTTCACCGCCGCCGAGGTCGCGAAGCATATCCAGCGCATGGCGCTCGAACCTGGCGCGCTCGAAGAAGCGGCCGAGCGCGCCGCGAGCTGCGGGCTCCCGCAAGCGACGCGCGACCTCGCCGACCTTGTCGAATCCTTCGCTGCGCCGCCGATGATGGATGTGATCCGCGTCGGTGCGCCCGCACGCGCCGCAACCGCGGGCAGCATCGCCGCCACCCGCGCGGGAGAAGCCTGATGCGCGGCGTCGCGACCGATATCGGCATCATCCACTTCATCGGCATCGGCGGCATCGGCATGTCGGGGATCGCCGAGGTGATGCACAATCTCGGCTATCAGGTGCAGGGCAGCGACATCGCGGACAGCTATGTCGTTGAGGGTCTCCGCAAGCGCGGGATCAAGGTCGCGATCGGCCACGAAGCCGCGAACGTCGATGGCGTCGCGGTCGTCGTCACCTCGACCGCGGTCAAGCGCGGCAATCCGGAGGTCGAGGCCGCGCTCGCGCACCGCATCCCCATCGTCCGCCGCGCCGAGATGCTGGCCGAACTGATGCGCCTCAAATCGACCGTCGCGGTCGCGGGGACGCACGGCAAGACGACGACGACCAGCCTCGTCGCGGCGTTGCTCGACGCGGGCGGCGTCGATCCGACGGTGATCAACGGCGGCATCATCAACAATTACGGCTCGAACGCGCGGCTCGGCGCGTCGGACTGGATGGTGGTCGAGGCCGACGAGAGCGACGGCAGCTTCCTGCGCCTCGACGGCACGATCGCGGTCGTCACCAACATCGATCCCGAACATCTCGACCATTATGGCAGCTTCGACGCGATCAAGGGCGCCTTCGTCGAATTCATCGAGAATGTGCCCTTCTATGGCGCGGCGATGCTCTGCCTCGACCATCCCGAGGTGCAGGCGATCATCCCGCGCATCCGTGACCGGCGCATCGTCACTTATGGTTTCTCGGCGCAGGCCGACGTGCGCGGCACCAATGTGACGCCGGGCCCCGACGGCAACCGCTTCGACGTCGTCGTGCGCGACCGCGACGGGAACAGCCGGACGATCGAGGGCATCCACCTGCCGATGTCGGGGCGCCACAATGTCCAGAATGCGCTCGCGGCGATCGCGGTGGCGCTGCACATGGGGGTCAGCGACGACAGGATCGCGTCGGGCTTCAAGGGCTTTGCCGGGGTCAAGCGCCGCTTCACCAAGGTCGGCGAGATCGCGGCCGAAGGCGGCGTCGTGACGGTGATCGACGATTATGCCCACCACCCGGTCGAAATTCGTGCGGTGCTGTCGGCGGCACGCGAGGGCGCGGGGGCGGGCCGTGTCGTCGCAGTCGTCCAGCCGCATCGATTTACACGTCTTCGCGACCATATGGACGACTTCCAGCAGGCTTTCAACGACGCCGACATGGTGCTCGCGCTGCCCGTCTATGCGGCGGGCGAGAGTGCGATCGATGGTGTGTCGTCGGACGCGCTGGTCGCGGGATTGAAGGACCGCGGGCATCGTCATGCATCGACCGTCGCGAATGCCGATGCACTGGCCGCGACGATCGGCGAGGCCATGAAATCGGGCCAACTCGGCGCCGGCGATAAGGTCATCTGCCTCGGTGCCGGCGACATCACCAAGATCGCGGCGGGGCTGGCAGCGGCGGTGGGGGCGGAGAAATGAGCTTCTGCCTCTCCTTCATCCCGTTCGTGTCGAGCGAAGTCGAGACACCCATCGGCCTTAGGCCTAGCCTGAGGGGCATCTCGACTTCGCTCGATGCGAACGGAAAAGGGGGGCGGTCATGAACGAGACCGCGATGCTCCCTACCGTGCGTGGCAAGCTCACCCCCAACGCCCCGCTGGCGCCGCTCGTCTGGTTCAAGTCCGGCGGCCCTGCCGATTGGCTGTTCGAGCCGAAGGACGCCGACGATCTGGTGGATTTCCTCCGCGATCTCGATCCGGCGATTCCGGTGATGGCGCTGGGCCTCGGCTCGAACCTCATCGTCCGCGATGGCGGTTTTCCGGGCGTCGTCGTCCGGCTCGGCAAGGCGTTCGCGAAGGTCGAGGCGATCGATACCACGACGCTGCGCTGCGGCGGCGGCGCGTCGGGCATTCTCGTGTCCTCGACCGCGCGCGACGCAGGGGTCGCGGGGCTGGAGTTTCTGCGCTCGATCCCTGGCACCGTCGGTGGCTTCGTCCGCATGAACGGCGGCGCCTATGGCAGCGAGGTCAAGGACATATTGGTCGAGGCTGAAGTCGTTTTGCGCTCGGGCGAACGCCGGACGCCGCCGCTCGTCGATCTCGGATACACTTATCGGCACAGCGAATTGCCCGAGGGCGCGGTGGTGATCGGCGCGACCTTCCGCGGCCGTCCCGGCGCGAGCGAAGCCATTCAGGCCGAAATGGACCGCATCGCGGCGAGCCGCGAAGCCTCGCAGCCTTTGCGATCCAAGACCGGCGGTTCGACCTTCAAGAACCCCGATGGGCACAAGGCGTGGCAGCTCGTCGACGAGGCGGGGTGCCGCGGTTTCGCCGTCGGCGGAGCGCAGGTCAGCGAGAAGCATACCAATTTCCTGATCAACACCGGCGATGCGACGAGCGCCGACATCGAAGCGCTCGGCGAGGAAGTCCGCCGCCGGGTGAAGGCGAAGAGCGGCATCGAACTGCAATGGGAAATTCAGCGCGTGGGAGTGGTGAAGTGAGTGACCTTAATTCCTCCCTCCCCTTCAGGGGAGGGCAGCGAGACTTGCGAATTTATTCGCTAGTCGCAGCGGGTGGGGGCCAGAGGCCTTGCGCTACGCCTCTGGCCCCCACCCCAACCCCTCCCCTGAAGGGGAGGGGCTTATGACGGCTCGCGGTCCCTGGCATGTCGCCGTTCTGATGGGGGGCTGGTCGGCCGAACGCGAAGTGTCGCTGATGAGCGGCCGGGACATCGCCGACGCGCTTGAGAGCCGCGGCCACAGGGTCACCCGCATCGACATGGACCGCGACGTCGCGCTGCGGCTCGCCGAGGCGAAGCCCGACATCGTGTTCAACGCGCTCCACGGTGTTCCGGGCGAGGATGGGACGGTGCAGGGGATGCTCGACCTGATGGGCCTCAAATATACCCACAGCGGGCTCGTCACCTCGGTGATCGCGATCGACAAGGAATTGACGAAGCAGGCGCTCGTGCCGCATGGTGTGCCCATGCCGACAGGGACGATGGTCGACAGCGAAAGCCTGTTTTCAGTCGATCCGCTGCCGCGCCCCTATGTGCTGAAACCCGTCAACGAAGGTTCGTCGGTCGGGGTCGCGATCGTCAAGGACGACAGCAATTACGGCAACCCGATCGCGCGCGAAGCCGTCGGCCCGTGGCAGGAATTCGACCGCCTGCTCGCCGAGCCCTTCATCAAGGGGCGCGAGCTGACCGTCGCGGTGCTCGGCGACACCGCGCTGGGCGTCACCGAACTGCGCGTCAAATCGGGCTTTTACGACTATGACGCCAAATATACCGAGGGACTGACCGAACATGTCTGTCCCGCCGAAATCCCCGCCGACATCGCGCAGCGGATGAAGGACCTCGCGGTCCAGGCGCACCGGCTGCTTGGCTGCAAGGGCACGTCGCGATCGGATTTCCGCTGGGACGACGAGCAGGGGCTCGCCGGCATCTATCTGCTGGAGGTCAACACCCAGCCCGGCATGACGCCGCTCAGCCTCGTGCCCGAACAGGCGCGCGCGGTCGGCATCGATTATGCCGAACTCGTCGAGCGCATCGTGGAGGAAGCCCTATGAGCAGCACGCGGATCAAGCGCGGCAAGGCGCCCCCGCGCCGCCCCGCGCGCGCGCCGAAGAAAAGGCGGAAAATCCAGAAGTCGCGCCTCAACGCGGTGATCAACGCGCTGCCGGTCAGCCCCGCGACGCTGCAGCGCGCCGCCAACTGGACGATCGGCATCGGCCTGGCCGCCGCGGTCGCGCTCGCCGCGCACGCGACCGGGGTCACCGCGAAGATCCACGAGGAATATGCGCAGGCGGTCGGCCGCGCGGGCTTTCAGGTCAAGAAGGTCGAGGTCGTCGGCGCCGACCGCATCGACCGGCTCAAGGTCTATGACATCGCGCTCGCGCAGAAGGACCGCTCGATGGCGGCGGTCGATCTCGAGGATGTCCGCCACGACCTGATGCAATATGGCTGGATCAAGGATGCGCGCGTCTCGCGCCGCCTGCCCGACACGCTCGTCGTCGACATCGTCGAGCGCACCCCGGCGGCGATCTGGCAGCATAATAATCGCCTGTCGCTGATCGACGCGAAGGGCGTGGTGCTCGAACCCGTCAGCGTCGCAACGATGCCCGACCTGCCGCTCGTCATCGGCCCGCACGCGAACCGCCGTGCGCAGGACCTCGATCGGCTGCTGGCCGAGGCAAGCTCCCTGAAGGAATTGCTCGCGGGCGCGACTTGGGTCGGCAACCGCCGCTGGGATTTGCGTTTCCGCAGCGGCGAGACGCTATCGCTTCCCGAGGGCGAGGTCGAGGCGAAGGCGGCGCTCGCCAAATTCGCGCATATGGACGGCGCCAACCGGCTGCTCGGACGCGGCATCCTGCGCTTCGACATGCGCGATCCCACGCGTTTCGTGCTGCGCCTGCCGCACGAGGGACAGGTGGCGCCCGCGAAGCTCGACGATGCGCATGATGCGGCCGATGCCGTTGCCGCCGCCGCTTCTGCGGAGAAGGGATAAGCCATGGCGCCGCCCCGCATCGAAAAGATCATCACCGCGCTCGACGTCGGGTCGTGGAAGGTCTGCGCGCTGATCGCGGGGCAGACCGCCGACGGCCAGCTCCACGTCCTCGGCACCGGCCAGCGCGAGAGCCGCGGCGTCCAGCGCGGCTATGTCGCCGACATGGAGCAGACCGAACATGTCGTGCGCGAGGCAATCGAGCAGGCCGAGCGGATCGCGGGGCTCAACATCGACGACGTCTGGGTCAGCTTCTCGGCGGGCAGCCTCTTGAGCGACGTCGCGCCGATCGAGAGCGAGCTCGGCGGTCACCGCATCGAGCAGGAGGATATCGACGACCTGCTCGCTGCGGGCCGCGCCGGGATCGATCCCGAGGGACGAATGATCCTCCACGCCCAGCCGGCGCTTTACACGCTCGACGGACTGACCGGGGTCAAGAATCCGATCGGGCTCCACGCCGACCGGCTCGGCGTCGACATCCATATCATCATGGCCGACGGTGCGCCGGTGCGGAACCTCGAGGCGGCGGTGCGGCAGGCGCATCTCGACGTCAACGCCGTCGTCGCTTCGCCGATCGCCGCCGGGCTCGCCTGCCTGTCGGACGAGGAACGCGACCTCGGCGTCGCGCTCGTCGAGCTTGGCGCCGCGGTCACCACCGTCTCGCTCTATGCCGGCGGGATGCTCGTCGAGATGGCGTCGCTGCCCTTCGGCGCGAGCGACATCACCGACGACATCGCCTCGGCCTTCGGCATCCGGCGCAGCCAGGCGCAGCGCCTGCAGAGTTTCTACGGCTCGGCCTCGGCGTCGCCGCGCGACAATAACGAGATCATCGAGCTCGATCCCGGCGCGCCTGCGGGCAGCGATTCGCCGCGCATCACGCGGGCGCAGCTCGTCGCGGTGATCCGCCAGCGCCTCGACGCGATGATGGGCGACATCGGCCGGACGCTGAAAGACCTGCATTTCGTCGGGCCGGTCGGGCGCCAGGTCGTGCTGGTCGGCGGCGGCGCCGACCTGAAAGGGCTCGCCGACTACACGCAAAGCGCGCTCGGCCGCGCCGCGCGCGTCGGGCGGCCGCGCGGGCTGCACGGCCTGCCCGATGCCCATGGCGGTCCGGCTTTCGCGACGCTCGCGGGTCTGGTTCTCTATGCCGCGTCGGACCCGGTGGACCTTCGCGATCTGCCGATGATGGCGCAGGATGTGTATCGGCCGAAGAACGCGGGCATCATCAATCGATTGATGGCCGCTCTCAAAAGCAGTTTTTGAGCGGCGGACGTGGGAAAGGTTAATTTTTTGGGTGATTCCCACGTCACAATAGTGCAATGCGGTCACAGAATTCCGGACGGTGGGACTGACGTCCGGATGGGTCGCAAGGTGAGGGACGCGGCGCAGGTCCGCCGCACAGGGAGATGAGTGGATGAGCATCAATATTGGCCCGCCGCAGGTCGATGAACTGAAGCCGCGCATCGCGGTGATCGGGGTCGGCGGCGCCGGGGGCAATGCCATCGCCAACATGATCGCCGCCCGCGTCGAGGGCGTCGACTTCATCGTCGCGAACACCGACGCGCAGGCGCTGAACGCCTCGCCGGCCGAACGGCGCATCCAGCTGGGGACGCAGATCACCCAAGGGCTGGGCGCGGGTTCGCGGCCCGAGGTCGGGCGCGCGGCGGCCGAGGAAAGCATCGCGCAGGTCGAGGAAGCGCTGAACGGCGCGCATATGTGCTTCGTCGCGGCCGGCATGGGCGGCGGCACCGGCACCGGCGCGGCGCCCGTGATCGCCAAGGCGGCGCGCGACCGCGGCATCCTGACCGTCGGCGTGGTGACCAAGCCCTTCACCTTCGAGGGGCAGCGCCGGATGCGGTCGGCGGACTCGGGCATTGCCGAGCTTCAGGACCATGTCGACACGCTGATCGTCATTCCCAACCAGAATCTCTTCCTCGTCGCCAACCCGAACACGACCTTCAAGGAAGCGTTCACCATGGCCGACGAAGTGCTTCAGCAGGGCGTCCGCGGCATCACCGACCTGATGGTCATGCCCGGCCTGATCAACCTCGACTTCGCCGACGTGCGCAGCGTGATGCGCGAAATGGGCAAGGCGATGATGGGCACCGGCGAAGCCGAAGGCGACGGCCGCGCGCTCGAGGCGGCGCAGAAGGCGATCGCCAACCCGCTGCTCGACGGCGTGTCGATGGCGGGCGCGAAGGGCGTCATCATCTCGATCACCGGCGGTGAGGATATGCGCCTGATGGAAGTCGACGAGGCCGCGAACCACATCCGCGAACTGGTCGATCCCGACGCGAACATCATCTGGGGCAGTGCCTTCAACGACAATCTCGACGGCAAGATTCGCGTGTCGGTCGTCGCGACCGGCATCGACAGCACCGGCGACACGTCGGCGCAGGCGGCGCCCGCCACGCGCAGCTTCTCGTTCCAGCCCGCGCGCACCGTCGCACCGGCTCCGGTCGCTGAGGAGCCGGTCGAGGCCGCCGCGCCCGAAGCGCCGGTCGAGGCTCCTGTCGAAGCCGACAAGGATCCGGCCCCCGGCTTCTCGCTCGGCGACGCGCCGCAGGCCGCAGCGCCCGCCGAAGCCGTTGCCGAGGAAGAGCCGATGGAGCTCTCGCAGGTCGCGGCGCGGTACGACGATACCGCCGACGAGCTGGTGCTCAGCGAGCCCGAGGCCCCGACCGGCTATCAGCCTGCCGCTCCGGCTGCCGAAGCGGCTCCGCACGCCGCGCCTGCCGAGGATGCGCCCGCGCGCTCGCTCGGTGGCGGAACGCTGTTCGAGCGCATGTCGCGCCTGTCGCGCGGTTCGACCGCCGACCGCGAAGAGGACAAGGAGGACGGGGTCGATATCCCGCGCTTCCTCGGACGCCAGAACAACCAGTAACAGGGCATTAAGCGGCCGTTGCTCCGGGCAAGGCGGGCCTGAAATCGGGATGATCTGACTTGCCCTTGCGGCCATGGAAAGCGATGCGGCGACAGGGTTGGGCCGCCGGACCCGGACGGGCCCGGCGCCTGGCCGCGACGGCGGGCGCGCTGCTGCTGACGAGCGCGATCGTCACGCCCGCGCTCGCCTTTCAGGCGGCGACGCCCGACTCGGCGACGAAAGCGGCGATGGACAAGCGCACCGCGGCGCGAACCCTGCTGTCGTCGGCGCTCGGGCGGCTGGCGACGAACAGCAATGACGCCGCGGCGCTGCTCGATGCCGGGCGCGCTTCGAACGAGCTCGAGGATTATCGCGCCGCGGTCGGCTTCCTGACCCGCGCCGAGCAGGCGAGCCCGCGCGACGGCGCGGTCAAGGCGGCGCTCGGCTCGGCGATGGTCCATATGGAAAGCCCGACGCGCGCGCTCGACTATTTCGGCGAGGCGCAGCTTCTCGGCGCGCCCGAACGCCTGTTCCTCGCCGACCGCGGGCTCGCGCGCGACCTGCTGGGACAGCAGGATGCGGCGCAGCGCGATTATCAGCTCGCGCTGTCGATCGCCCCCAATGACGAGGTGACGCGCCGCTATGCGCTCTCGCTCGGGATCAGCGGCGAGCCCGACCGCGCTGTGCAGTTGCTGACCCCGCAGCTTCGCGCGCAGGATCGCGCGGCGTGGCGGTTGCGCGCGATGATCCTCGCCATGAACGGCCGCGATGCCGAGGCGACCGAGATCGTCAACGCGACGATGCCCCCGGCGCTCGCGCAGAATATCCTGCCCTATCTGACGCAGATGGACCGGCTCAACCCGGCGCAGCAAGCCGCCGCCGCGCATTTCGGCCGTTTCCCGAGCGGCGAACTCGGCCCGCGCCGCAAGCCGGTGCAGGTCGCCGCTGCGACGCCGGCTCCGACGCCTCCGCCCGCAGTCACAACCGGCAAAAGGGCGGAACGAAGTAAGCCGCCAGCATCGGCCATGCCGAAACCCGCTTCGAAACCGGCGCCGAAACCCGTGCCGGCCGTTTCGCCGGCGCCGCGACCGGCAGCATCCGCGGTACCCATTCCAGCGGCAACTCCGCCCGCGTCGCAGCCTCCCGCCGCGCATAGTCCCGCTCCCTCCGCCGCCGGCAGTCCGGCGCCGGTTCCCGCAAGGAC
>Ga0182745_1002025_pt1 | contig 18684 bp, 18 predicted proteins | sample eDN3rd30CKraftBY_FD_128523 | JGI IMG/M metagenome (GOLD analysis project Ga0182745, IMG submission 128523) | Enriched backyard soil microbial communities from Emeryville, California, USA - eDNA 3rd pass 30_C Kraft BY (version 2) (version 2) | ecosystem: Environmental > Terrestrial > Soil >...
GCCCGAGCGGGACGAGGATGTCTGGGCCATCGACGGGTCCGAGAACAAGCTTGCCGAGCTTCTGGGCGTGGTCTCGCTGACCCGGATCGAGCCGGACCAGTCCGAACTGGGCTTCTGGATCGGTGCGGGCTTCTGGAACACCGGATTCGCGACCGAGGCCGTCGCGGCCCTTGTCGCCGCCAATCCCCACGGCTCGCGCACCCTGTTCGCCGAGGCATTTCAGGACAATCCCGGCTCGGCCCGCGTGCTGACGAATTGCGGTTTCGAATATCTCGGCGATGCCGAGAGCTGGTCGGTCGCGCGCGATGCGCGGGTGCCGACCTGGACCTATCTTCGCAAGATGGCCTGACCGGGCCACGGAAAACGAAAGGGCACCTTCGGGTGCCCTTTTTCATTTCGTGAGGGGTTATTTGCGCAGCGTCACGCTGTTTCCGCCGCCGGTGATGATCACCTCATCAACCCCGGCAAGCGCCTCGTTCGAGATGGTCATGGCGGTGGTGATCGTGTCGCTTGTCGGATTGGCCGGGCTGCTTGCGGCGGCGGTGCCCTTGGCGGGCGGGTTTCCGACCAGACGCAGGCGCAGGGTTCCGGTCGCATCGGCCCGGACGCGGCCGCGCGGCATCGGCACCTCGGTCACGAGGGCGACGTTCCACCAGCCTTTCGTCGCCGGGATCGCGTCCACGACCAGCAGGCGGCCCTCATAGAGCGGCTCCCAGCGGGCCGCGGTGATATGGGCCAGACCCAGCCGCCCGTCGGTGGTGGTGGTCGGATAGCCGCCCTCCGGCTCGAGCGTGGTGGGCTGATTCGAGCCGCCGCCGAACCATCGGAACGGATTCCAGCTGCTGTCGCTGTCCCCGCCGAACCGTCCGCATCCCGCAAGCACCAGCATTGCGCAGCCGATATGTCCCAAGGTCCTGATCCGCATGTCGGCCGCCCCCGTTCTTGTCGTTTCCGTGGTGTGATAGGACAAAGCGCGAAGGCGCGAAAGCCTCTTTGACCTCTGCGCGCCATCGCGCTATGCCAAGGCCGCCCCGGGAGAACCGGATGGAAAGGACTGCCATGGCCACGCCCGCCTTTGAAGACATCGCCGAGACCTTCGATTTTCTCGATGACTGGGAGGAGCGCTATCGCCATGTCATCGAACTGGGCAAGGCGATGCCGCCGATGGACCCGGCGCTGCAAGTTCCCGCAACCAAGGTCGAGGGCTGTGCGAGCCAGGTCTGGATCATGCCCCGGATCGACGGCGGCAGGTTCGATTTCGATGGCGACAGCGATGCGCTGATCGTGCGCGGCCTGATCGCCATTCTGCACGCGCTTTATTCCGGCGTGCCCATGGGCGAAGTCACGGCCATCGACGCGCCGGCCGAATTGCGCCGCCTCGGGCTTGAGGAGCATCTTTCGGCGCAGCGGTCGAATGGTCTGCGCGCCATGGTTGAGCGTATCCGCCTGCTGGCCGCCGCTGGCTGAGGATCAGCCGCCGCGGCGGTGCGAGATCCAGCCGCCGCCCAGAACACGCGTGCCCTCGGTCGCATAAAAGACGCAGGCCTGACCGGGGCTGACGCCTTCCTCGGCATCGAGCAATTCGACTTCGGCCCGGTTCGGTCCGGTCGGGCGCAGGATCGCCGGGCGGGGCGGTCGGGTCGACCGGATGCGCGCGGTGATCGCGATTTCGCCCTCGAAGGGTTCGTCACCCAGCCAGTTCACCTCGGTCACCGGAACCACCTTGGTGGCGAGCGCCTGCTTCGGCCCGACGATGACGCGCCGCGCGTCGGGGTCTAGGCGCACGACGTAAAGCGGATCACCCAGCCCGCCGATGCCGAGGCCACGGCGCTGGCCGATGGTGTAATGGATCACGCCGCGATGGGTGCCCAGCACATTCCCGTCCATGTCCACGATCTCACCCGGATCGGCCGAGCCGGGGCGCAGCTTCTCGATCACGCTGGCATAATTGCCGTTCGGAACGAAGCAGATGTCCTGGCTGTCCGGCTTGTCGGCGACCGCGAGGCCGTATTCCGCGGCCAGCGCGCGGGTCTCGGCCTTGCTTTGCAGCCCGCCCAGCGGAAAGCGCAGGAAGTCGAGCTGTTCCTGCGTGGTCGAGAACAGGAAATAGCTTTGATCGCGGTTCGGGTCGGCCGCCATGTGCAGCTCCGGCCCCTTCGGACCATCGAAGCGGCGGATGTAATGCCCGGTCGCCATGCAATCGGCGTCCAGTTCGCGCGCAGTTTGCAGCAGGTCGCGGAACTTCACCCGCTCGTTGCAGCGGATGCAGGGTACCGGCGTCGCGCCGGCAAGATAGGCGTCGGCAAATTCCTCGATCACGGATTCGCGGAACTTGTTCTCGTAATCGAGGACGTAATGGGGAAAGCCCACGCGCTCGGCAACGCGCCGGGCGTCATGGATATCCTGACCCGCGCAGCAGGCGCCCTTCTTTGCCAGCGCCGCGCCATGGTCGTAAAGCTGCAGCGTCACGCCGATGACGTCATAGCCCTCGGCCGCGAGTTTCGCGGCGACGACCGAGCTGTCGACGCCCCCTGACATTGCGACGACCACGCGCGTCTCGGCCGGAGGTTTCGCAAAACCCAGCGAGTTCAATGGCATATCTGGCGCATCTGCGCGAAGGGCTTGGCTGCGGCTTGTCATGGATCATCCTTTGGCGCGTATTCGAAGGTGGGTCCGCGCCGGTATCGCAGGACATTTAGTGAAAATTGCCGCAATTCTCAAGGCCGGGAGGGGCGGAACCCGGCGCTGTTTCACGGTGATTTAAGGTTTTCCTGCGAGGACGGTGCTGCTCTGGACAGGAGTTTTGCAGATGTTCGTGAAGAAAACGCCCGGCCGGCGCACCGCCACCCTGCCGGATGGCAGCATCCTGACCCTCGCCGACCTGCCGCCCAGCAGGACGCGATGGGTTGCGCGGCGCAAGGCGGTGGTGGTGGCGGCAGTCCAGCACGGGCTGCTCAGCCGCGACGCTGCGCTCCGCCGTTATGACCTGACCGAGGAAGAGTTCGATTCCTGGCAGCAGGCGGTGTCGCGCCACGGGCACGATGCGTTGAAAATCACGCGGTTACAGAAATTTAAACAACTATAGGTTGTTTTATGGGGGAGACTTCCCTTGGTAACATGCTATTAACGTTTTCGTGAAAAAACCGCTCCAAACCGGATCGACCAGAGGCATTGAAATGCGCATTCTTCTTGTGGAAGACGACCAGCCCGTTGCTCGCAGCATCGAGTTGATGCTGACGCAGGCGAGCTACAACGTCTATCGCACCGACATGGGCGAAGAGGGTATCGATCTCGCCAAGCTCTACGACTACGATCTGATCCTGCTCGACCTCGACCTTCCCGACATGAACGGGATGGAGGTCTTGCGCCAGATCCGCATGTCGCGCGTCGATACGCCGATCCTAATCCTGACCGGTTCCGACGATACCGAGGTCAAGCTGCGCGGCTTCGGCTTCGGCGCCGACGATTACATGACGAAGCCGTTCATCCGGGACGAGCTGGTTGCACGCATCCAGGCCATCATCCGCCGCTCCAAGGGCCACAGCCAGTCGGTGATCCGCACCGGCGGGATGGTCGTGAACCTCGACGCCCGCTCGGTCGAGGTCGATGGCCGCCCGGTCAACCTGACCGGCAAGGAATACCAGATCCTCGAACTGCTCAGCCTGAGGAAGGGGACCACCCTCACCAAGGAGATGTTCCTGAACCACCTTTACGGCGGCCTTGACGAGCCGGAGTTGAAGATCATCGACGTTTTCGTCTGCAAGCTGCGCAAGAAGCTGGCCGCGGCGCTGAACGGCGAGAACCATATCGAGACCGTATGGGGGCGCGGCTATGTCCTGCGCGATCCCATCCGTGAGCGGCAGGAGGCGCTGCGCACGGCCTGAGACGGGCCGAGGCGCTGGACAAGAAGTCCGGCAAGAAGCTATCACTCTGGGCCTGAAGAAAAGCCCCTGTCGGGCTGGCGAAGGCGGAGGCGGCGATGGCCCGGGAAACGAAGGATCAGGCTGCGGACGAGACCCCGCCGGAGGTCGCAGCCGGGGTCGAAGGCCTTGATGAGACGACGGCGCGGGCCGAGGCCGCATCGCTGGCCGAAACCCTCCAGCGCGCGAACGAGGCCTATCACGCCGAGGACGCCCCCTTTATCAGCGACGCGGAATATGACGCGAAGAAGCGCCGTCTGGCCGCGATCGAGGAGCGTTTCCCGGCGCTCCGCACGCAGGACAGTCCGACGCGGCAGGTGGGGGCGGCGCCCGACCTGCGCTTTGCCAAGGCGGCCCATCGCCTGCCGATGCTGTCGCTGGAGAATGCCTTTGACGAGGCGGATGCGACGGCCTTCGTACAGCGTGTGCGGTCCTTCCTCAGCCTGCCCGCGAATGTGCCGCTGGAGGTCACTGCCGAGCCGAAGATCGACGGGCTTTCGCTGTCGCTGCGCTATGAGAACGGCGAACTCGTGCAGGCGGCGACGCGCGGCGATGGCGCGGTGGGCGAGAATGTGACCGCCAATGCCCGCACCATCTCGGACATACCGCATCGGCTGGCCGGGGCCGCTATTCCCGCCATCGTCGAGATTCGCGGCGAATGCTACATGTCGCATGACGATTTCGAGAAGCTGAACCAATCCGACAGCGGCCGGGTCTTTGCCAATCCGCGGAATGCTGCCGCCGGATCACTGCGCCAGCTTGACCCCTCGATCACCGCGGCACGGCCCCTGCGCTTCTTCGCCTATGCCTGGGGCGAGCTTTCCGAGCCGCTTGCCCAGACCCAGATGGGCGCGGTCGCGCGGATGGAGGGCTTCGGCTTTCGCACCAACCCGCATATGCGCCTTTGCCATTCCGTCGCCGAGATGATCGAGACCTGGGCCGGGATCGAGCAGATGCGCGCGACGCTCGGCTATGACATCGACGGCGTGGTCTACAAGGTGAACGACCTTGGCTATCAGGCGCGGCTCGGGATGCGTTCGACCACGCCTCGCTGGGCGATCGCGCATAAATTCCCGGCCGAACGCGCCTGGACCCGGCTGGAGGCCATCGACATTCAGGTTGGGCGGACCGGGGCGCTGAGCCCGGTCGCGCGGCTGCATCCGGTGACGGTCGGGGGCGTCGTCGTCTCGAACGCGACGCTGCACAATGAGGATTACATCGCCGGCCGCGGTGCCGACGGGCGCGAGATCCGGGGCGGCAAGGACATCCGCATTGGCGACTGGGTCGAGGTCTATCGCGCCGGTGACGTCATCCCGAAGGTCGCCGATGTCGATCTGGCCAAGCGCGAGCCGGGCGCCGTGCCCTATGCCTTCCCCGAGATCTGCCCGGAATGCGGCTCTCCCGCCGCGCGGGAGGAGGGCGATTCGGTCCGGCGCTGCACCGGCGGCCTGATCTGCCCCGCGCAGGCGGTCGAGAAGCTGCGCCATTTCGTCTCGCGCGCCGCCTTCGATATCGAGGGGCTGGGCGCCAAGCAGGTCGAGCTGTTCCACCGCCTGAACTGGATCGCTGAACCCTCCGACATCTTCACCCTCAGGGACCGCGACGCCTCCGGCCGCAAGATGCTGGCCGAGCGGGCAGAGGATTTCCTGCGCGACAAGGATCCCGAGGAAAGCCGCGAATTGCTGATTTCTCTCGGGGTCGATTCCATGAGCCTCGCGACGAATGGCGAGAGCCGGGCGTTCGAGAAGCTCTCGGCGACGCCCCTTGCCGAGGTGAAGGGCTGGGGCGCGACCAGCGCCAGCAATCTTTTCCAGGCGATCGAGGCCAAGCGGCGGATCGAGTTGCACCGGCTGATCTTCGCCCTCGGGATCCGCCACGCGGGCGAGGTGGCGGCCAATGACCTCGCCCGCCATTTCGGCAGTTGGGAGGCGCTGGCCGGGGCGCTGGACCGGTTGCGCCCCGCCGCATTGGCGCATCGCGCCGCCGATCTTGCCGCCGAGGACGAGCGCAAGGCCGCGAGCGCCGAGGGCCGCCGCGCCCGCATCAGCGAGGCGCGTGCCGCAGCGACCGCAGGGCTTGAGGTTCCGCCCGAGGCCGAGGCGGCATGGTCGCATCTGACCTCGGCCAATGGCATCGGCCCGGCGCTGGCCATTTCGCTTTCCGACGCCTTCGCCAATCCGCGCGAGCGCGGCGCAATCGACCGTTTGATCACCGCCCTCACCGACATTATCCCCCCCGAGGCACGGGCGACGGATAGCGAGATCACCGGCAAGACGCTGGTTTTCACCGGCACCCTTGAGAAGATGACCCGGGCCGAAGCCAAGGCGCGGGCCGAGGCGCTTGGCGCCCATGTCGCGGGCTCGGTCTCGGCCAAGACGGACCTGCTGATCGCGGGGCCGGGCGCGGGCTCCAAGGCGAAGAAGGCGGCGGATCTGGGCATCAAGGTCATCGACGAGGACGAATGGCTGCTGATCGCCAAGGGATAGGGGGGCGGCCCCCGGCGCTCTTCCCGCTTTTCGCCTCGCTCGAGACGCTGCCGGGCGTCGGCCCCCGCGCGGCCGAGGCTTTCGCGCAGTTGGGCGTGACGCGCCCGCGTGACCTGATCCTGACTTTGCCCCATTCCGGCATCCGCCGCCGCGCGATCGCGCATCTGGCCGAGGCGCATCCGCCCGAGATCGTGACGGTGACTGTCCGTGTCGAGCGACACCATCCGCCGGCGACAAAGGGGCGGCCGTGGCGGGTGCAATGCTCGGACGGGACTTCCGAGTTGCAGCTCGTCTTCTTTCATCCCCGCCGCGACTGGATAGAGGGGCAGCTTCCAGCGGGCGCGCGCCGCCTCGTCTCGGGCAAGGTCGAGCTTTTCGACGGCATGGCGCAGATGGTGCACCCCGACCTGATTGCACCCGAGGGGTCGCCGCCCCCGCCGGATTTCGAGCCGGTCTATCCGCTTTCGGGGCGGCTGACGCAGGGCGTGGTGCAAAAGGCGGTGCGCGCCGCGATGACGCGCCTGCCCGAGGTGGCGGAGTGGATCGACGGGGCGCTGGTCGCGCGCGAGGGCTGGCCCGACTGGGCCGAGGCGCTGGCGCGGGCCCATGCCCCCGCCGGGCCGGGTCAGCTTGCACCCACCGACCCCGCGCGGGCGCGCCTCGCCTATGACGAACTTTTCGCGCATCAGATGACGCTTGCGCTGCTGCGCCGGGACCGGCGGCGGCTCGCGGGCCTTGTCACCCGTGCCGACGGGCATCTGCGCGACAAGGTTCTGGTCGGGCTGCCATGGCCGCCGACCGGGGCGCAGCGCCGCGCGGTCGAGGAGATTGCCGCCGACATGGCCGCGCCGCGCCGCATGAACCGGTTGCTTCAGGGCGATGTCGGGGCGGGCAAGACGCTGGTTGCGTTCCTGTCGCTGCTGGTCGCGGTCGAGGCGGGCGGGCAGGGCGTGCTGATGGCCCCGACCGAGATCCTCGCCCGCCAGCATTTCCGCGCGCTGGAGCCGCTGGCACGTCTCGCCGGCATCCGCCTCGAGGTTCTGACCGGGCGCGACAAGGGTGATGCCCGCAGCAATATCCTGACCGACCTCAGCGAGGGGCGGATCGACGTCCTGATCGGCACCCATGCGGTGATCCAGAAGACGGTCGAGTTCCGCGACCTCCGACTTGCCATCATCGACGAGCAGCACCGTTTTGGCGTCAACCAGCGGATGGAGCTTGTGGCGAAGGGCGGGCACCTGCCGCCCGACATGCTGGTGATGACCGCGACGCCGATCCCGCGCTCGCTGGCGCTGGCGCAGTTCGGCGACATGGACCTGTCGATCCTTGACGAAAAGCCCGCCGGGCGGCAGCCGATCCGCACCACGGTCATGGCCGATACGCGCCTGCCCGAAGTGCTGGACCACCTCTCCCGCGCGCTGGAGGGTGGGGCGCGCGCCTATTGGGTCTGCCCGCTGGTCGAGGAGAGCGAGGCCGTCGACCTGACCGCGGCCGAGGCGCGGTTCAAGGAATTGCGCGCCCGTTTCGGAGATCAGGTCCGTCTGGTCCACGGCCAGATGCCGCCCGAGGAGCGTGACGCGGCGATGGCGGATTTCGCCACCGGGCGCGCCGGTATCCTTGTCGCAACCACGGTGATCGAGGTCGGCGTGGACGTTCCCGAAGCGACGATCATGGTGATCGAACGCGCGGAAAGCTTTGGCCTCGCGCAGCTTCACCAGCTGAGGGGCCGGGTCGGGCGCGGCAGCAAGGCGTCGAGCTGCCTGCTGATCTATCACGAGCCGCTGTCGGAGACCGGGCGGCGGCGGCTCGGCATCCTGCGCGAGACCGAGGACGGTTTCCGCATCGCCGAGGAGGATCTGGTCATGCGCGGCGCGGGCGACGTGATCGGCACCGCGCAATCCGGGTTGCCGCGCTTTCGCATCGCCGATCTGGAACGTCAGGCCGGCCTGATGGCGCTGGCGCGGAAGGATGCGCAGGCTTTCCTTGAGCGCGACCCGGCGATGGAGAGCGAACGCGGGCGGGCGGTTCGGCTGCTGCTCTGGCTGATGGAGCAGGACCGCGCGATCCGCCTGATTGCGGCAGGCTGACCTCAGCCCGCCTCATGTTCCATTAATGTTCCTAAAAAGTTCTTTACTTTGTTCCGATTCGGTGAGAACAAATGTGAAACACACCGTGGAGAACTGACAATGACCCGCGAAACTCTCTCTGATCTTGTTGGTGTCGTCGCAATTTCGGTGACGGCCGTTCTGCTGTTTTCCCTGCCGGCGATCGTTCCGCCGGTCATGGTCGCCTGACCCTTCTGATTTTGTCCTGCCCCGCGCTGGCGGCACCTTCGCCTGGTCCTGCCGTGACCTGTCCCCGGTCTCTTATGCGCGCAACTGCCGGCCCCTTGTGGGTCGGCATTTTATTCGCCGGTCAGGCCGGCTGGTTTGTCGCGGATTCCGCCGAGGAATCCATCGCATCCAGCACGGCCTGCCAGGCGAGCAGGATGGAGGCGTGGCGGTTCGGGAATTCACGCGCCGGAAGCAGCGCCTCTAGCCCGTCGAACGGAGCGGTTGGGGGCGGGCCATCCGATTTCAGCATGGCGGTCAGCTCTGCGGTGGCCTTCGCGATTTCGTCGCGGCTGCGCCCGAGGACGGTGGCCCCCAGCACCGAGGCCGAGGCCTGACCCAGCGCGCAGGCCCGCACTTCTTGCGAAAAATCGGCGACCTTCCCGTCGCGCACGACCACATGCGCCGTCACCGACGATCCGCATTGCGGCGAGCGGCGATGTGCGCTGCCGGTCGGTTCGGCAAGCTTGCCGAGATGGGGGATATCCGACGCCAAGGCCAGGATTCGGCGCGAATAGAGCTGCATCAGATCGGTATCGGCCATGTCTCGCCTGGGCTTTCGCTTGGGTCGCGCCATGTCTAGATAGGTGCGACGCCGCCGAAAGGAAAGCCGATGTTCGACCCCGCCAGCCTGAAATATGACGCAAACGGGCTGATCCCCGCCATCGCGCAGGATTACCAGAGCGGCGAGGTGCTGATGATGGCCTGGATGAACGCCGAATCCGTCGCCCGCACGCTGGAGAGCGGCAAGGTCACCTACTGGTCGCGCTCGCGCCAGTCGTTCTGGGTCAAGGGCGAAAGCTCGGGCCATGTCCAGAAGCTGGCCGAGCTGCGCGTCGATTGCGACCGCGACTGCCTCCTCGTGCTGGTCGAGCAGACCGGCCCCGCCTGTCACACCAACCGGCGAAGCTGCTTTTACACTGCGCTGAGGGGCGGCGAGGAAGTGGTGATCATGGAGCCTCAGAACCCCAGCGACTGACGCAGTTCGGCGGCAGTCATGCCTTCCTCGCGATAGAGGCGCAGGGCGCGGGCGTCGTCGCGCTTGGCAAGGCGCTTGCCCGCCTCGTCGCGGATCAGGCGGTGATGGTGATAGCGCGGAGTGGGCAGGCCCAGCAGGCGCTGCAACAGGATGTGGATATGGGTCGAATCCAGCAGATCCTTGCCGCGCGTGACCAGCGTGATCCCCTGCGCCGCATCGTCCACCACCACCGAGAGGTGATAGGACGTGCCCATGCCGCGCCGCGCCAGCACCACGTCGCCGATCCCCGCGATGAAATCCTGCGCCGCGAGGCGATGGGGAGTGCCGGGCGTGATATTCTCGTCCCCGAAGGACGTTTCCGCCAGCCCGAGCCATTCGAAGGCGCGCGCCACGTTCAGGCGGATCGCGTCGCCCGGCGCGGCCTCGGCCATGCTCCGATGGCGACAGGTGCCGGGATAGACCGGCCCATCGGGACCGATCGGCACCTCGGCCCCCTCCTGCGGGGCGGAAAGCGCGGCGCGGATATCGGCCCGACCGCAGCGGCAGGGATAGATCAGCCCCAGCGCCGCAAGCCGGTCGAGCGCCTGCCGATAGGCGGGCAGGCGGTCGGACTGGCGCATGACCGGGTGCGGCCAGTCGAGGCCCAGCCAGTGCAGATCCTCGAAGATCAGGGCCTCATATTCGGGACGGCAGCGGCTCTGGTCGATATCCTCGATCCGCAGCAGGAACTGGCCGGGATCGGCCAGCCTGGCTGCGGTCAGGGCCGCGAAGGCATGGCCCAGATGCAGCGGGCCGGTGGGCGAGGGGGCGAACCGCGTGCGGTTCACGCCTGACCCGCGAGCCAGCCGCGAAAGTCCTCCTTGGCGCGGTCGGTATAGGCCGGATAGCGGTCCTTGCGGCCCTTTCGCCCGCCGCGCATTTCCTCGAGCGGGGGATAGAGGCCGAAATTCACGTTCATCGGCTGGAAGGTCTTGGCATCCGCCCCGCCGGTGATGTGGTTGACCAGCGCGCCCATCGAGGTGGTGACGGGCGGCGGCGGCAGGTCGCGACCCAGAGCCTCGGCCGCGGCAATGCGACCGGCGAGAAGGCCCATCGCGGCGCTTTCCACATAGCCCTCGACCCCCGTGACCTGCCCGGCAAAGCGCAGGTTCGGACGCGAGCGCAAGCGCAGCCGGTCGTCGATCAGGCGCGGCGAGTTCAGGAAGGTGTTCCGGTGGATGCCGCCCAGCCGCGCGAAGCTGGCGTTTTGCAGGCCGGGGATACGGCGGAAAACCTCGGTCTGGGCGCCGTATTTCATCTTGGTCTGGAAACCCACGATATTATAAAGCGTGCCCAGGGCGTTATCGCGGCGAAGCTGGACAACCGCATAGGGTTTCTCGGTCGGGTTATGGGCATTGGTCAGGCCCACCGGCTTCATCGGGCCATGGCGCAGCGTCTCGCGCCCGCGCTCGGCCATGACCTCGATCGGCAGGCAGCCGTCGAAATAGCCCGCCGTCTCGCCCTCGTGGAACTCGGTCTTGTCGGCGGCCAGAAGCGCGTCGATGAAGCCCTCGTAATCCTCGCGGGTCATCGGGCAGTTGATATAGGCGGTGCGCTCTTCCTCGGTCTCGCCCTTGTCGTAGCGGCTTTGCAGCCAGCAGACCGACATGTCGATGGTTTCGGCATGGACGATCGGGGCGATGGCATCGAAGAAGGCGAGCGCGCCTTCGCCGGTCGCGCCAAGGATCGACTGCCCCAGCGCGGCCGAGGTCAGCGGCCCGGTCGCGACGATCCAGCGGCCCGAGGTGGGAAGCTCGGTGATCTCGCCCGGCTCGAAGCTGACCAGCGGCTCGTCCCGCAGCGCCTGCGTCACCGCGGCCGAGAAGGCGTCGCGATCCACCGCCAGCGCGCCGCCCGCGGGCAGCCGGTGGCGGTCGGCCATGGCCATGATCAGGCCGCCGGCCGCGCGCATCTCCCAATGCAATTGCCCGACCGCGTTCATCTGGTCGTCATCGGAACGGAAGCTGTTCGAGCAGACCATCTCGGCGCAGTCGCCGGTGCGATGGGCGAAGGTTTCGACCGCCGGGCGCATCTCGTGCAGGATGGCGGGCACGCCGGCGCGCGCGATCTGCCATGCCGCTTCCGAGCCCGCGAGGCCCGCGCCGATGATGTGGACAGGTTCCATCTTTTACCCCTTCGCGTCAGGCGGGCGTCATAGCATTCCCGCCGGACAAGCAAAAGGGCGGCACCCGCTGGGGATGCCGCCCGATCTGTCGAACCCTTGGCCGGAAGGAAATCAGGCCTCGGTGGTTTCTTCTGCCGCGGCTTCCGCATTGTCTTCCGAACGCAGGCCCGAGGGCGCGGCGATGTTCGCGATGACGAAGTTGCGGTCGATCGTCGGCTTGACGCCTTTCGGCAGGACGATGTCGTTGATGTGGATGGTGTCACCGATCTGCTTGCCCGTCAGGTCGACGGTGATGTGATCGGGGATGTCCGCAGCGGTCACGACCAGCTCGACCTCGGGACGGACGACGACCAGGGTGCCGCCGCGCTTCAGGCCCGGAGCAGCTTCGTGGTTCTCGAAGGTCACGTGGATGAACAGGTTCACGCGGGTATTGCGGTGCAGGCGCATGAAGTCGATATGCGTCGGCAGGTCTTTCACCACGTCGCGCTGGACGCCGCGGCAGACGACGCGGACGTCATCCTGGCCTTCGACCTTCAGGTTCCACAGCGTGGACATGAAGCGACCTGCGCGCAGTTTGGTCAGCAGCGAGTTGAACTCGAGCTGGATCGGCGTCGGCTCTTTGCCGTCGCCATAAACGATGCCGGGCACCTTGCCTTCGCGGCGAGCTTGGCGGGCGGCCCCCTTGCCTGTCCCCGCGCGTGCCTCGGCCACCAGATCAGGGATCTCTTTGGCCATATTGGTATTCCTTACATATGAGTGTTCGCGGCCATCCTCCAAGGGTGCATGGCCGAAGCCGCGCCTATAGTTCAATCGTCTGGATTTTGGAAGCGAAAAAAGATAGCCGATCGGCGGGAAAACGCTTGTCCGCAATACCGCATAGGGAGCAGTCTTTTCCTGTTGTCCGGGGTTATTGATGTCGCAGCGTTCCATTTCAATAGATTATCTGAAATGCCTCCTCGCGATCGGAGTCGTGGTCGCCCATTCGCTGTTGATTCACATGGATTTGCGGGAATGGAGCTATCTGCTGGGGATGAGCGTGCTGCGCAGTCTGGTCCCCGCATTCTCGGTCGTTTCCGGCTTTTGCTTCTTCTTCACCCGCTCGCGCGGGAAGTCGCGGAAATGGCTGTCGGGGCTGGTGCTGGTCTATGCCTTCTGGACGCTGTTCTATGTGCCGATCTGGCTCAAGCCCTATTCGACCCTGCATGAGGTGCTGATTGCGGTGGTCTTTGGCACGATGCATCTGTGGTATATCGCCGGGCTGATCGTCGCGGCGGTGCTGATCATGGGCTTCCTGCGGCTAGGCGAGATCACGCGCAGCGGGCTTTGGCCGATGCTGCTGGCCGCGCTTGTCCTTTACCTGCTGGGGCAGGCCATGTCCTTCTGGGCCTTCTTCGCGCAATCCGACATGCCGCTGGAGTATCAGCGAAACGGGCTGACGGTCATCTTTCCCTTTGCCGCGATCGGCTATGCCCTCGCGGTCTGGGTGGCGCGGAACGGGCGTGACCGCCTGCCGCGGCTCGGGTTGCTCTGGCTTGCGGTGGCGGTTCTGTTCGGGGCGCGGCTGGTCGAGGCGATGATCGTCCTGCGCCTGCACGGCCTCAGCCTCAGCGTCCTGCCCGAGATGCCGCTCCTCGCCATTCTGGCGCCGGTCCTGCTGTTTCTGGCCTTCCTGCGGGCCGATCTGCCGGAGGTGAACGTCAACCTCAGCAATTGGTCCTCCAGCATCTATTTCCTGCATATCTTCGTCATCCTGTTCCTGCGTCATTTCTTCGGCATCGACGACGTGGTGATCTATGTGGCGGCCGGGGTCAGCCTGCCGGTCATCGCGCTGATGTGCTGGGATCGGATGAAGCCGGTCCTGTTCCGGCGGCTCGGCAGGCATGACCGCCCCGCGGCGGGGGGAGGGCCTGCGCGGCAGACCCTCCGGCCGGATCAGATATAGGGCTCGAGAAAGCCCTTCGGGATCATCAGGTTGTGGCGGCCCAGGTTCTTCACGTCGCGTTCGCCGCAAAGCGCCATCGTGATGTCGAGTTCCTTCTGGATGATCTCCAGCGCCTTGGTGACGCCCGCCTCGCCCATTGCGCCCAGCCCGTAGATGAAGGCGCGGCCGATATAGGTGCCATGCGCCCCCATGGCGAGGGCCTTCAGCACGTCCTGACCCGAGCGGATGCCGCTGTCGAGATGCACCTCGATCTTGTCGCCGACGGCTTCGAGGATGTCGGGCAGCATCCTTATCGAGCTTGCGGCCCCGTCAAGCTGGCGCCCGCCATGGTTGCTGACGATGATCGCATCCGCGCCGAAATCGGCGGCGATGCGGGCGTCGTCGGGATCATTGATGCCCTTCAGGATCAGCTTGCCGCCCCAGAGGTCGCGGATGCGCGCGATCTTCGTCCAGTCGAGCTGGGGGTCGAACTGCTCGGCCGTCCAGCTCATCAGCGAGGAGGTGTCGCCGACGCCCTTGGCATGGCCGACGATATTGCCGAAATACCGCCGCTTGGTCCTGAGCATCTCAAGCCCCCAGCCCAGCTTCATCGCGAGGTTCAGCATGACCGGCAGCGTCAGCTTGGGCGGGGCGGAAAGGCCGTTCTTCAGATCCTTGTGCCGCTGGCCGAGGATCTGGAGGTCGAGCGTCAGCACCAGCGCCGAACAATTGGCGCGCTTCGCCCGCTCGATGATCGCCTCGAGGAATTCCTGGTCGCGCATGACGTAAAGCTGGAACCAGAACGGATGCTGCGTCGCCTCGGCCACGTCCTCGATCGAGCAGATCGACATGGTCGAGAGGGTGAAGGGCACGCCGAATTTCTTGGCGGCCCGCGCGGCCTTGATCTCGCCATCGGCGCATTGCATCCCGGTCATGCCCACCGGGGCGAGGCCCACGGGCATCGCGACCTTCTGGCCGATCATGGTGCTTTCGGTGGTCCGGCCGGTCATGTCGACGGCGACCTTCTGCCTCAGCTTGATCTTGGCGAAATCCGTGCTGTTCTCGCGGAAGGTGCTTTCCGTATAGCTGCCGCTCTCGGCATAGTCATAGAACATCCGGGGCACCCGTCGACGGTAAATCGCCTTCAGATCGTCGATGCAGGTGATAACGGGCATTTGGCCTTCCTTCCTTGGTTTCAGTTGCCGGCAGGGGCGGGTGCCGGGGCGGGTTCATCGCAGGACGCGGCCCCATCCGGGCAGGCGTCGAGCGATTTGTTCGAGAGCGTGGCTGCCCGGCTGCGCAGCGCATCGGCCCGCGCGGCCAGGTCCGCGCCGGTCCCGGTGGGCGCAGGCGGGCCGGATCGAAGGCCGGCCGCCCGGCCCTCAAGGCCGTGGGCGACCGAATCGGGGCTTGCCGCCACCTCGGCCGCGTGCTGGGGCAGGCGCGGCTCGGCCAGAAGCTGGTCGGTGGGCAGCAGGGCGGGGTAATCCCCCATGCGGTCGTCGCAACCCGCCAGCGCGAGCAATGCCGCAAGCGCCAAACCGTTCCGTGTCACCGTCATCCTATCCCCCGTCCGAACGCGCGTCAGCATAGGCGCGAGGTGAAGTCCGGCACAAGATCCGCTCTTTCCGCCGTCTGCCGCCCGGCCTAGAAGTAGGCATGGCTCGCACGCATGGATCAAAGGCAGAAATTACCGGACCGCTGATCCGTGAGGCTGCGCGCAACCTGTTCGCGCGTCACGGCTATAGCGCCGTCTCGATGCGCCAGATCGCGGCCGAGGTCGGCGTGCAGGTCGGCACGATCTATGCCTATACCCCTGATAAGCAGGCGCTGCTGGCCGATCTTCTGCGCGGCCATATGGAGGATCTGCTGGCCGAATGGCAGGACGATCCGGCGCGACCGGCGCTGGAGCGGTTGAACGCCTTTCTGCGCTTCCATGTCGCGACCAGCATCGCCCGGCCCGAGGCGGTGTTCCTCTCCTATATGGAGCTGCGCAGCCTCAGCCCCGAAAATCGCCGCCAGATCGCCCTACTGCGCCGCCGCTACGAACAGGCGCTGGAGGCGATTCTTGCCGCGGGCGAGGCCGAGGGCGTGATGCATGTCCCTGACCTGCGGCTGACCACCATGGCGCTGATCGCCATGCTGACCGGCGTGACCAACTGGTATCGCGAAGGCGGCCGGCTTGATCAGGAGCGGGTGGTCGCCATCTATTGGGATCTGGTCCGTGGCGCGGTCGGCGCCTGATTTTCCTTTCCATCCGGTCCGCGCAATCAGATATAAGGCAGCATGAGTCTTCCGCCCCAATTCCTTGATGAGATCCGCGCCCGCGTGCCTTTGTCGCGCGTGATCGGCCGCAAGGTGGTGTGGGATCTGCGCCGCTCGAACCAGGCCAAGGGCGACTGGTGGGCGCCCTGTCCCTTCCACGGCGAAAAGACCGCATCCTTCCATGTCGATGATCAGAAGGGCTTCTATTACTGCTTCGGCTGCCACGCCAAGGGCGACGCGCTGACCTTCCTGCGCGAGGCCGAGGGGCTGGGCTTCATCGAGGCGGTCGAGATCCTCGCCTCCGAGGCCGGGCTCCAGATGCCCGAGCGCGACCCGAGGAGCGTCGAGCGCGCCGACCGGCGCACCGAACTGGTCGAGGTCATGGAACAGGCCGTGCGCTGGTTCCGGCTGCAACTCGGCTCCGGCCTTGCCGCGGATGCGCGGGACTATCTGGCGCGGCGCGGTCTGGACGGCGCGGCCTGCGAGCAGTTCGGCATCGGCTTCGCGCCGGATCAGCGGCAGGGGCTTTTCAATGCCCTGCGCTCGAAGGGGATCGCCGAGGCGCTCATCGTCGAGGCCGGGCTGGTCGCAAAGCCCGATGACGGCGGCGCGCCCTTTGACCGGTTCCGGGGGCGGATCATGTTCCCGATCCGCGACGGGCGCGGGCGCTGCATCGCCTTTGGCGGGCGGGCCATGGATCCGAATGCGCGGGCGAAATACCTCAACAGCCCCGAGACCGCGCTGTTTGACAAGGGGCGCAACCTCTACAATGTCGGCCCGGCGCGGGCGGCTGTCGCCAAGGGCAAGCCGCTGGTCGTGGCCGAGGGCTATATGGATGTCATCGCGCTGGTCCGCGCCGGTTTCGAGGGCGCCGTGGCCCCCTTGGGGACCGCGATCACCGAGGACCAGCTTCGCCTGATGTGGCGCATCTCGCCCGAGCCGGTGATCGCGCTGGATGGCGACAGCGCGGGGTTGCGCGCGGCCATGCGGCTGATCGACCTGGCCTTGCCGATGACCGCGCCGGGGCAGGCGCTGCGCTTTGCCTTCCTGCCGCAGGGGCAGGATCCCGACGACCTGATCCGGGGCAGGGGCGCGGCGGCGATGTCGGCGGTGCTGGACGAATCCCGGCCGCTGGTCGACCTGCTCTGGCGGCGCGAGACCGAGGGCAAGGTCTTTGACAGCCCCGAGCGCAAGGCCGCGCTGGACAAGGCCTTGGGCGATGCGGTGGCGCGGGTTCCCGACAAGGACACGCGCGAGCATTATTTCGCGGCGCTGAAACAGCTTAAATGGGAGCTTTTCGGCAATCGTCGCCGCGAACCCGCGACCCAGCCCATGGCTCCGCGCGCAGCCTGGCAGCCGAAGGGGATGCGCGGCGCGTTTCCGGGGCCGGTGGCGCCGGTCGCCTCGACCCGCGCCTCGCGGCTTTCGGCGCCCGATCTTGACGAACATGCGGCCGAGGGGATGATCGAGGCCATGGTCCTTGCCATCTGCGCGACCCATCCCGAGCTGATCGCCGCGGTCGAGCCGCGGCTCGAACGGCTTGAGCCGGCGGATGCGGACCGGGCGGCGCTGATCCATGATCTTCTTGCCGGCAGCCAGTCCCAGGCGGGCCAGCGCGCCCTTGAAAGCGTCATGGCCGAACCCCATGTCAGGGCCGCTCCGGCGATCCTGCGACCGCAGGAGGGTGATGCCGCGGGCGGGATTCTCGCGAACGCGCTCGACCGGATTGAGGCGCGGCGCTCTGCACGCGAAGAGATTGCCCGCGCCGAGGCCGAGATCGAGGGGATGGCCGATGAGGGCCTGACCTGGCGCGTCGCGCAATCGGCGCGTGCGCGGCAATTGGCCGATCACCCCTCGCTCGCCGATCTTTCGGATCTGGGCGAGGATCGCGAAGCGATGGCGGCGCAATTGCGTGCCGCGCTCGAGAATGAAATCTGGCGCAAACCGCGCCGCTGAGCCGATCCTTTCCTGCCGACCCCTCCGGGTCCGAATCAGGGTCGGCGAATCACTGATCCCGGTTCGGGCGGCAGGCTTTGATTCCTGCCCGGACTTCGATAGAACCGGCCGATAGCCGATCCCGATTCGCCGATTCGCGAATCACCGCTTCAAGGGAGCCAGCATGGCAGCTAACGACGACGACCAGAAGCCCGACACCAAGGACGACGATCACTCGCTGGACATGAGCCAGGCTGCGGTGAAGCGGATGATCGCCGAGGGGCGCGAACGCGGCTTCATCACCTATGACCAGCTCAACGCCGTCCTGCCGCCGGAACAAGTCAGTTCCGACCAGATCGAGGACGTGATGTCGATGCTGTCCGAAATGGACATCCGCGTCGTCGAGAACGATGAGGAATCCGACGACGGCGAGTCGGCGGGCGAGGTCGCGACGACCTCTTCCGGCTCGCGCGAGATCGCGGTCGCGACGACCGAGACCGAGAAGCTGGATCGGACCGACGACCCCGTGCGGATGTATCTGCGCGAGATGGGTTCGGTCGAGCTGCTGTCGCGCGAGGGCGAGATCGCCATCGCCAAGCGGATCGAGGCCGGGCGCAACACCATGATCGCGGGCCTTTGCGAAAGCCCACTGACCTTCAAGGCCATTACCATGTGGCGGCAGGA
>Ga0182745_1002027_pt1 | contig 18678 bp, 19 predicted proteins | sample eDN3rd30CKraftBY_FD_128523 | JGI IMG/M metagenome (GOLD analysis project Ga0182745, IMG submission 128523) | Enriched backyard soil microbial communities from Emeryville, California, USA - eDNA 3rd pass 30_C Kraft BY (version 2) (version 2) | ecosystem: Environmental > Terrestrial > Soil >...
CTTATTCCTAAGGAGGCAAAACTGCATGGCCAGAAGAAAAGGTATCATGTCGAGTCGTCTAAAAGAAGAGATTGCCAAGGAACTCGGATTTTATGATGTAGTCGAACGTGAAGGCTGGGGTGGCATTAAATCACGTGATGCAGGTAATATGGTAAAGCGAGCAATTGAAATGGCCGAACAAGGTCTAGCACAGCAAAACCAAAACAATATGAATAAGTAGTAGTTGACACTTTGCCAATAGTCCCGCATGGGTGACTATTGGCTTTTGCTTTAGTTCGAAATCGATTGGACATCTTACACGTGCCAAGGAGAATGAGCTAGCGACACTTATATAAACATTATGGTAAAATGTAAGGAAGTATTGAACCTAAAATTCAGGTTTACAAAAGATGTGAATGGCAATCTGAGGAGGACCTATATGCTTTATGTAAAAGCCCCTGCGAAAATAAACTTAACTTTAGATGTTTTATATAAACGCCCTGATCAGTATCATGAGGTGGAAATGATTATGACAACGGTTGACTTAAGCGATCGAATTGGACTAGAGTCTCGAAGCGATGGGTTAATCAAGATCATTTCGACAAATGGCTTTATTCCAGACGATAACCGAAATTTGGCCTATCAAGCAGCTCAACTTATCAAAGATACATATGGCGTAAAAGAAGGTGTTTCAATATCGATTGAAAAAGAGATACCGGTTGCTGCTGGTCTTGCGGGAGGCAGTAGTGATGCTGCTGCGACATTAAAAGGATTAAATGAATTATGGAATTTAAATTTATCCACCGATACATTAGCTGAGCTTGGTGCTAAGATTGGTTCCGATGTTTCTTTTTGCATTTATGGCGGAACAGCGCTAGCTACTGGCCGAGGAGAAAAAATTCAGAAATTGCCGGCTCCCCCTACTTGCTGGGTAGTTTTAGCTAAGCCTAAAATTGGCGTTTCAACTGCTCAAGTCTACGGGGGATTAGATATCAAGGGAATCGAACACCCTGATACAAAACAAATGATTCATGCGATAGAAATAAATGATTATGATCTAATGTGCAAATCCCTAGGAAATGTTTTGGAATCAGTTACGTTTAACCTGCATCCAGAAGTAGTCATGATTAAAGAGCAAATGAAACGCTTTGGTGCAGATGCGGTATTGATGAGCGGCAGTGGACCAACTGTGTTTGGCTTGGTTGATAATGAAGCAAGACTTGGACGAATTTATAATGGCTTAAGAGGATTTTGTGATGAGGTCTTTGCAGTTCGTTTGTTAGGTGAAAGGAATTCACTTGCTTAAATGCGTATATTTATGTTACTTTTTCTATAAATTATTCGTGTTTATAAAATGATTGATGGAAGAAATATTAAACTGTCTACTAAAATCGAGTAGGCAGTTAATTTTACATGTGTAGGAGTGGATCTCATGAAATGGAAGCGAAGCGAACGCCTTGTTGATATGACGTATTATTTACTTGAGCATCCACATCAGCTAATTCCGCTAACTTATTTTTCAGATTTATATCAATCTGCTAAATCCTCTATTAGTGAAGATTTGTCGATTGTTAAAGAAACGTTTGAGGAAAAAGGAATCGGGTTGTTGATGACAGTACCTGGAGCTGCAGGTGGGGTAAAGTATATCCCAAAAATGTCTGACAGTGAAGTGAAAGAAATTATTCAACTTTTAATCACTCAGCTTAGTCAGTCTGATCGCTTGTTGCCAGGTGGCTATTTGTTCATGACGGATTTGCTAGGAAATCCCGAGCTTATGAACAGGGTAGGAAAAGTATTTGCAAGCATCTATGCGAATCAGCAAATAGATGTCATTATGACGGTGGCTACGAAAGGAATCTCGATTGCCCATTCAATAGCGAGACATTTAAATGTCCCTGTTGTAGTAGTGCGTCGTGACAGTAAGGTAACAGAAGGCTCTACAGTAAGTATCAACTATGTATCCGGCTCTTCCCGTCGTATCCAAACGATGGTACTTTCAAAGCGCAGCATGAAAGGCGGCCAACGTGTACTGATCACAGATGACTTCATGAAGGTTGGCGGAACGATGAACGGGATGAAAAATCTATTAGAAGAGTTTGACTGTGAGCTGGCTGGAATGGCGGTTCTAGTAGAGGCAGAACATGCAGATGAAACACTAGTGGATGATTACTATTCTTTAGTTAAACTTCATGCCGTGAATGAAAAGGATCGTACCATTGCTTTAAGCGAAGGCAACTATTTTTTAAAGGAGAGAAATTAAAATGAAAACAGTATCTACAACAAATGCTCCAGCAGCTATTGGACCCTATGCACAAGGTATCGTAGTAAACGGGATTTTTTATAGCTCTGGACAAATTCCATTAACAGCTTCAGGTGAATTAGTAGAAGGCGATATCGTAGCACAAACAAACCAAGTTTTCGAAAACTTAAAAGCAGTTTTAGAAGCTGCTGGCAGTTCATTGGACAAAGTTGTAAAAACAACGGTTTTCTTAAGTGATATGAATAACTTCGCAGAGATGAATGAAGTATATGCAAGTCATTTTGGTGATCACAAACCAGCTCGTTCTGCAGTAGAGGTTGCTAGATTACCAAAAGATGTGAAAGTAGAAATCGAAGTAATCGCAGTTGTAGCTTAAAAATAGGAAGAATGATGGGGGCAAAATAGCTTCCATTATTTTTTTTTGGCGGCTAGTAAAAATATAAATTTCAAAGGAAATCCGCATAAGAAAAGACATCAACTCGACTTATTATGGTCGAGTTATGTTTTTCTAAAAAAAAATATTTATAATTTTTCAAATTTTTGTATAATGGAAGAAGGGAAACTGATATTTTTGTAGAATTATATCTATTAAAGGCATCATAGAAGAGAGGAGTGAGATAATGGAAGTAACTGACGTAAGATTAAGACGTGTTCAAACTGATGGTCGCATGCGAGCAATTGCGTCAATCACACTTGATGATGAGTTCGTCGTACATGATATTCGAGTGATTGATGGGAATAACGGTTTATTTGTTGCAATGCCAAGCAAGCGTACGCCAGACGGAGAATTCCGTGACATTGCACACCCTATTAACTCTGACACAAGAAATAAGCTTCAGGAAGTTGTACTAGCTGCTTATCATGCATCTAGTGAAGACGAAGTACTGCAGCTTGAAGAAGCTAATGCCTAGTTTGTAAATTAGAAGAGCTGCTCATCGTGAGTAGACTCTTTTTTTGTGCGAAAAATTAAATACTATAAAATTCCATTAACGATGTCATGGATTTGTCAAGTCTGGAAACCTTGAAAAACCATTTAATTTACTATATAGTCATAAGAGAATATGAGCAGAAATTGGAGGACTCAAAAATCATGACGAACATTTTTGCAGTAATTTTGGCTGCTGGTCAAGGAACTCGCATGAAGTCCAAATTATATAAGGTACTGCATCCGGTATGTGGAAAACCAATGGTAGAACATGTTGTCGAGAACATTCAAACGTTGGATGTGAATCGTATCGTAACTGTTGTTGGACATGGGGCAGAAAAAGTAAAAGAACAGCTTGGTGAAAAAAGCGAGTATGTACTTCAAGAAGAACAGCTAGGGACTGCACATGCGGTTATTCAAGCAGAAAACATTTTAGGTGCATTAGAAGGTACAACATTGGTTGTTTGTGGTGATACGCCATTAATTCAGCCTGAAACTATGAAAGCGCTATTTGAGCATCATCAAGCTCAAAATGCAAAGGCAACAATTCTAACAGCGGTTGCTGAAAATCCAACTGGCTATGGACGCGTGCTGCGTGATGCAAATAGTCAGGTTGCACAGATTGTAGAGCAAAAGGATGCAACAGAAGAACAGCAGTTAGTCAAAGAGATTAACACAGGCACATATTGCTTTGATAACAAAGCATTATTCGAAGCGTTAAAGCTAGTGAAAAACGAAAATGCACAAGGCGAATATTATCTGCCGGATGTCATTGAAATTTTGCAAAAACAAGGTGAAATCGTTTCAGCTTACATATGCGATAATTTTGATGAGACATTAGGTGTAAATGATCGTGTAGCCTTAGCGCAGGCTGAAGAGTTAATGCGTGCCCGCATTAATGAAAAGCATATGCGAAATGGTGTATCGATCATTAACCCGCTTTCAACGCATATTAGCGCGGATGCACAAATTGGCCGTGACACAGTGATCAAACCTGGCACAATTATTGAAGGAAAAACAATAATTGGGGAGGATTGTATTATAGGACCAAATTCTAACATTGTAAATAGTAGAATTGGTGATCGCACAACTGTACAAAACTCTGTAGTAACAGATAGTTCTATTGGAGAAGATACAGCGGTTGGCCCGTTTGCACATTTACGTCCGGATTCACAATTAGGGAACCATGTGAAAATTGGTAATTTCGTAGAAGTGAAGAAAAGTACTTTAGGCGATGATACAAAGGTTTCTCACTTAAGTTACATTGGTGATGCCGAAGTTGGCAGCAATGTAAATATCGGCTGTGGTTCTATTACAGTAAATTATGACGGCAAAAATAAATTTAAAACAGTTATTGAAGACAATGTATTTGTAGGATGTAACTCGAATTTAGTCGCACCAGTTAAATTAGGTGCAGGATCGTTCATAGCGGCTGGTTCAACAATCACAAAAGAAGTACCAGAAGATGCATTAGGCATTGCACGTTCAAGACAAGAAAACAAAATAGATTATGCGAAGAAATTAAAATAAATTTGTAAAACTATTAGGAGGCCATCATGCCGTATCAATATGCTGACTCGAAATTAAAAATCTTTTCTTTAAATTCAAATTATCCATTAGCACAAGAAATCGCTGAACAAATGGGTGTAGAGCTTGGGAAATCATCTGTAAAACATTTCAGTGATGGAGAAGTTCAAATTAGCATCGAAGAGAGTATTCGTGGGTGTGACGTATTTATCGTTCAATCGACTTCTGCTCCTGTTAATGAACATTTAATGGAATTATTAATTATGATTGACGCTGTAAAACGTGCTTCTGCTCGTACGATTAACGTAGTAATGCCATACTACGGTTATGCACGACAAGACCGTAAAGCAAAAGCGCGTGAGCCAATCACAGCAAAATTAGTAGCAAATTTATTAGAAACTGCTGGTGCTGACCGAGTAATCGTATTAGACTTACATGCTCCGCAAATCCAAGGTTTCTTTGATATCTTAATCGACCATTTAGTAGCAGTTCCAATTCTATCTGACTACTTTAAAACGAAAAACTTCAATCCAGAAGATTTAGTAGTAGTTTCTCCAGACCACGGTGGTGTAACTCGTGCACGTAAAATGGCAGAGCGTTTAAAAGCACCGATTGCGATTATCGATAAACGCCGTCCAAAACCAAACGTGGCTGAAGTAATGAATATCGTAGGGAATATTGAAGGGAAAACTTGTATTCTAATCGATGATATCATTGATACTGCAGGTACGATTACAATTGGTGCAAATGCATTGATTGAAGCTGGAGCAAAAGAAGTTTATGCTTGCTGCTCGCACCCAGTACTTTCAGGTCCAGCAATTGAGCGTATTGAAAATTCGGCTATTAAGGAACTTGTAGTGACAAACACTATTCAACTAGCTGAAGAAAAAATGTCTCCAAAAGTAAAACAACTTTCAGTAGCAAATTTAATGGCAGAAGCAATTTCTCGTGTATATGAAAATAAATCAGTAAGTACATTATTCGATTAATATAATCTAGTTTAAAGACAAGGCAAAGTGCTCCTTGTCTTTTTTTATTTCTTCAAATCCTTCTTGTTAGACATATAAAAAGGTTTTTAAAGTATAATATGAAATATTACTTAAATAATTTTTATCTCTATAGGTTTGATGGAACAAAAATGACCATAGTCAAAAGGAATAGGCTAGTTTAGTCCTTGCAAAGTTATAGAAACGAGAAAGGGTACGACGATGGGTATTATAAAGGATTTTTTGCTGCAACTAACGCTTATGATCGTTCCGATATTTATTTACTCTACATTTGTTGTAGAGAAGGTAAAACAGCGAAAGCATAGACACATTATAATGACTGTAATGTGGGGAATATCAATCGTGTTTTGTATGTCATTCCCAGTGATTTTGGATCATGGGGGGAGAGTAGATTTAAGAATTATTCCTCTACTTTTAGGAAGCTTGTACGGAGGCTTTTGGCCATCCATTTTCCTATCAGCCCTAGTAGTTGGGTATCGATTTTATCTTGATTTTAATATAGGATTTTACAATACTGTTTTTGTTTTAGTCATTTTCCTGCCGCTTGTATGGTCTTTTCAAAAACGATTTGCAAGGTCGGAAAAACGGCAAAGAGTCACTATTGCGGTTGCCCTTTCCCTTTGCTACTGTTTGAGCGGCTTTACCATTTACGCCACTCTAAGAGGTTTTACTATTGAGGATCCTACAGTACAGATTGTTCAAATCATCATGGGGGCAACAGTTACTTGGTTTTTCGTTGTGCTATATGAAACGATCATTGAGATTACCCGTATTCGAACTGAGCTGCAAAATGCAGAAAAGGCAAGAGTAATCAGCGAGTTAACAAGTGTTTTTGCTCATGAAATTCGAAATCCGATGCAAGTTACTCGTGGATTTCTGCAACTGCTTAACGACCCTGATTTGCCTGATGATAAAAAGGAATATATACAGATATCAATAGAAGAGTTAGATCGTGCAAATGAGATTATTACTGATTTTTTAGCATTTGGTAAACCCACAACCGATATGAATGAAAGAATTGAAGTAGGTCATCAATTAGAACGGGTTTCAAAAATCATTCAGAGTTATAGCCTGAATAATAACGTTCAGATTGAAGCCGAAATCCATAAAGACTGTTGGATTTATGCGAATGCACAAAAATTAAACCAGTCTTTGATTAATATCTTGAAAAATGCGATCGAGTCTATGCCAGATGGTGGCATTGTCTGGATGACTTGTAGTTCGACGGATAATGGTTTTGTCAAGATTAGTATTAGGGATCAAGGAATAGGTATGACAAAAGAGCAAATTGATCGGCTTGGATATGCATTTTATTCACTAAAGGAAAGTGGAACAGGTCTCGGAATGATGATCAGTTTTCAAATTATCCGTTCGTTTAAAGGGAAAATACAGGTGAATAGCGAGAAGGATAAGGGCACAGAAATTGTGATCCTTTTACCGCGAATAGACTAAAAAGCTAACAAGCCGGGGTATAAAGGAAAAATAGCTGCTCATTATAGCCGAATTCTAATTACAATATATTTCCTCATAGCCAAATTTATGTGCGAGAAAAGTTTAGGATTCTAGAAATAAAGGAATACTAATAACGGACATAACTTTGAGAGGAGTTTGTATATGGATATTATTTTAGAGGCTAAACCAAGAGAAACAGGAGCTCGCTCCAAGTTAACAAAACTGCGCGGCTCAGGACAGCTGCCTGCAGTCATTTATGGCTATAAAGTTGATAACCGACCGGTGACACTCGATTATAAAGAAATGGCAAAAGCAGTTCAAAAATTTGGACATACAAGTGTTTATAAAATTAATTTAGAAGGTCAGCAAATCAATGCCGTTCTAACGGATATTCAAAGATGTGCGTTAAAAGGCAATGTGAAACATGTAGATTTGCTCTCCATTAATATGGCCGAAGAATTAGAAGTAGATGTACCGGTGACGGTAATTGGAGAGGCTTCAGGCGTTAAAGACGGCGGCGTATTAATGCAGCCGGTTCGTGAGTTGAAGATAAAAGTGAAACCATCGGATATCCCTGATGCGATTGAAGTGGATGCTTCAAACGTTGGTATAGGGGAATCAATTTCAGTTGCAGAAATAAGAAGCACAATACCATACGAAATTCTTAACACTGATGAGGATACACTTGTATCCGTAACACCGCCAGTGGTTGTCAATGACGATACAGCAGGACAAGGTGATACGGACACGCCTGATATGAAAGCAACAGAAGCTCCTGAATCACAAAGCTAAATCGTAAAATGTATGAGTACACGCTCATACATTTTTATTTTTTAGTGGGAAATAATATAATTTACAATAGATGTGTGACCGAATTTTATTGAATTCTAAAAAATATAACAATTTATTGGTAATTTAAATGAAATAAAAGGAAATTCAATATAAAAGGAGTAATAAATACATAAGCGAAAGAGTTTTTTCTCTTTTTAACAAAGCGTGTGTTAAAATGTTTACGATTAGTAGAAAAAGGATGAGTATTCATGAAATTAATTATTGGCTTGGGAAATCCGGGGAAGCAATATGAACATACCCGTCACAATATTGGCTTTGAATGTATCGATGCATTAGCTAAAAAATGGGATGTTCCCTTAAATCAAATGAAGTTTAATGGGATGTATGCCACTGTGCACAGACCAGAAGGAAAAGTAATTTTACTAAAACCTTTAACATATATGAACTTATCGGGAGAATCGGTGCGCCCGTTAATGGATTACTTTGATATTGATCTTGAGGATATCATCGTGATTTATGATGACTTGGATTTAGAAACAGGGAAATTGCGTCTGCGTCAAAAAGGAAGCGCAGGGGGACACAATGGCATTAAATCCCTTATCCAGCATTTAGGCACACAAGAATTTAACCGTATTCGAGTAGGGATTAGCCGACCACCGGCTGGTATGAAGGTAGCGGATTATGTGCTAGCTAAATTTTCAAAAGAAGATGATCCAGCGATTGAAGATGCTGTTGAAAAGACAGTAGAAGCGGTAGAAGCATCTTTATCAAAAAAATTTTTAGACGTGATGTCAGCTTTTAATGGTGCATAAATAGGCAAAATTAGGTCAATACTTTGAGTAGAAAAAGCATGTGCTTTACATACTTGAAGGAGGACGATGATAATGCCTGTTCGATATCGTTGCCGACATTGTGAGACAGAAATAGGAACTTTGCCATTTGATGCGGATGACACTATTCGTAAATTGCATTTGTTTGAAGTTGGAGAAGTTGACGATTATGTTGAGAAGAGTGAAGGCGGAGATACAACCGTACACTGTATTTGCGAACATTGCGAGGATTCTTTAAGACAATTTCCAGATTATTATGCACTCAAGAAATGGTTGCAGTAAAGCGCTAGGTTGGGCTATTCCTTCCTGGCTGCATTTACAGCAAAAGCTTTGTGTGAAAGAGTGGGCGACTTAAAAACAGTCTCCTGCTTTTTCCACTTGTTTCTATGAAAAAGTAAAGAGAATAAAAATTCATATAAAATTAGACTACATAAATAGAATGATGGAAGGGGGTTTATGAATGAATGTTATTCATCAACTATTCTCTCAAGATAAACATATAAACACATTCATCCAGCAAATTGGAGAAAAAAAATATGATTCGCAGCTGATTACAGGTTTAACGGGTAGCGCGCGACCGGCATTTATCCAATCGATCTATGAAGATTTAAAAAAACCACTTTATATATTGTCGCCCAACCTTCTGCAAGCTCAGAAGTTAGTAGACGATTTGTCTGCTCTCCTAGGAGAAGATGTTGTGCATTATTACCCGGCAGACGAATTTATCGCAGCGGATATGACAATTGCTTCCCCGGAACTAAAGGCTGCACGAATCGCTGCATTAGAGCATTTAGTTAAAAAAGAACGAGCAATCTATGTCATTCCAATTGCAGGTATGCGTAAAATCATGACGCCTCCTGAGCAATGGAAAGGCTACTTTTTAAAAGCAGCAATCGGCAAAGATATCGATATAGAAGAATGGCTATTGTACTTAGTGACAATGGGCTATACAAGAAGTCAGATGGTCACAACACCTGGTGAGTTTGCGTTGCGTGGGGGAATTCTCGACATTTACCCACCTTATGCGGAGTCACCTATTCGAATTGAGCTTTTTGATACTGAAATCGATTCCATTCGTACTTTTTCAGCAGACGATCAACGCTCCATTGAAAAACTGGAGACGATTGAAATTCTGCCAGCTTCTGAAGTTTTATTAACCAAGGACCAACGTGCTGAATTAGCGGAAAGACTTGAAACTGCTCTTGGCAAGAGTTTGAAAAAAATTAAAAAGCAAGAAACGCAAGAAGTGCTCTACCAAAATATTCAACATGATATCGAATTGTTAAAACAGGGGAGTATTCCTGACCATGTGACCAAGTATGGCTCGCTTCTCTATGAGGGGTTATCCTACTTAGGCGATTATTTCGATGCAGACGGGATTGTCCTATTCGACGAATTGGGACGCATTCAGGAAGTAATGGATGCGTGGGAGCGGGAAGAAGAGGATTGGTTTATCTCGCTTATAGAAGAAGGGAAAATAGTCCATGATGTAAAGCCTTCCTTTACATTTAAGGAAATTAATTCAATGCTCGAACATCAAAAGCTCTATTTTGCTCTTTTTGCGCGAACATTCTCTGGAATACGCTTTAATAAGACGACGAATATTTCCTGTAAGCCAATGCAGCAATTCCATGGCCAAATTTCTCTACTGCAAAACGAAATCGAAAGATGGATGCAGGAGAAATTTACAGTTCTCTTTGTTGCGGACGGTCAGGACAGAGTAAAAAAACTCCAAAACATGTTAGAGGAGTATGGAATCCATAGTTTACTAGGGAACCCTGTCGATGCTGGCATCTATATCGTAAATGGGCAACTCGCATCTGGTTTTGAATTGCCCCTACAAAAAATTGCGGTAGTGACGGATGACGAGCTATTTAAACAGCAGCCTAAAAGAAAAGCTCGTCGACCACAAAAAATGTCTAATGCTGAGCGCATTAAAAGCTATACAGAAATTAACCCCGGTGATTATGTCGTACACATTCACCACGGGATAGGGAAATATATTGGAATTGAAACACTTGAAGTAAACGGCAATCATAAGGATTATCTTCATATTAAATATCGAGCAGATGATAAGCTCTTTGTGCCAGTTGAACAAATTGACTTAATCCAAAAATATGTTGCTTCTGAAGGGAAAGAGCCGAAGCTTCATAAACTGGGTGGAGCAGAGTGGAAAAAAGCGAAAGCCAAGGTTTCATCAGCGATTAACGATATCGCAGATGATTTAATCAAGCTCTATGCAAAACGCGAGGCGGAAAAAGGCTATGCATTCGCGCCAGATACAGATGAACAGCGGGCATTTGAAGGTGCTTTCCCATATGAGGAAACAGAGGACCAATTGCGTTCAATTATCGAAGTAAAGCGTGATATGGAGCGGGAACGCCCAATGGATCGCCTCGTTTGTGGGGACGTAGGATATGGGAAAACCGAGGTTGCAATCCGAGCAGCCTTTAAAGCAATCATGGATGGAAAACAAGTGGCTTTCCTTGTACCAACTACTATCTTGGCTCAGCAGCATTTCGAGACAATTCAAGAACGTTTTGAAGGGTTTCCGATAAATGTGGGCTTATTAAGTCGGTTCCGTACGAAAAAACAACAAACCGAAACCATTAAAGGGTTAAAAGAAGGAACAGTCGATATTGTGGTGGGGACTCACCGAATTTTATCGAAGGATTTAATCTTCCGTGATTTAGGCCTGTTGATTGTCGATGAGGAACAGCGATTTGGCGTAACGCATAAAGAGAAAATTAAACAATTAAAAACAAATGTAGATGTACTGACGCTAACGGCAACGCCAATTCCACGTACATTACATATGTCGATGGTGGGTGTAAGGGATTTATCGGTTATTGAAACACCGCCACAAAATCGATTCCCTGTTCAAACTTATGTAATGGAGTACAGTGGGGCACTTGTGCGTGAAGCGATTGAGCGAGAAATGGCTCGTGGCGGACAAACGTTCTACCTATACAATCGTGTAGAAGATATGACAAGAAAAGTAGAAGAAATTCAAATGCTTGTCCCTGATGCGCGAGTTGGCTATGCCCATGGGAAGATGACCGAATCGCAATTAGAGTCGATTATTTTAAACTTCCTAGATGGGGAATACGATGTCCTTGTAACAACAACCATTATTGAAACAGGCGTCGACATTCCAAATGTGAATACGTTAATCGTTCATGATGCAGATCGGATGGGATTATCCCAGCTTTACCAACTGCGCGGTCGCGTTGGTCGTTCCAATCGTGTTGCCTATGCGTATTTCATGTATCAAAGAGATAAGGTATTAACGGATGTAGCAGAACAAAGGCTGCAAACTATTAAAGAGTTTACAGAGCTTGGTTCTGGCTTCAAAATCGCGATGCGTGACTTATCCATCCGAGGTGCGGGTAATCTATTGGGTGCCCAGCAGCACGGCTTTATCGATTCAGTCGGCTTTGATTTATATTCTCAAATGCTCGAAGAGGCGATTGAAGAGCGCCGTACAGGGGTAGTAAAAGAAGAGAAACCGGATGTTGAAATTATTCTTCAAACGGATGCCTATATCCCAGACGCGTATATCCCGGATGGTTATCAAAAAATTCAAATGTATAAACGTATTAAATCGATGGAACGCATCGAGGATTTTAATGAAATTTGGGATGAGCTTGTGGACCGTTTCGGCGATTTGCCAGTGGAAACAGAAAAGCTGCTTCGTGTTGCGCGCATAAAGGTTTGGGCATTAGAAGCTGGAATTACAGCCATTAAAGAAAAACAAAAGGTAATTTCCCTTTTCTTATCAGAAGAAGGAACTGCAAAGGTTGACGGCAGTGTGGTTGTATCGGAATCCATGAAGTTTGAACGAGCAGTCGGCTTTGTCATGGACGGAGCGAAATTAACGCTCACAATTGATGAGAAAAAATGTGGAAAGTATCCACCTTTTGAAGTATTAGAACAATTGGTTGAAATTGTTGCTAAAGCCAAGAAGCAGTAGTGCTTCAAACGGTACCCATGGCGAATAAAAACAATAATGAATATTAATATAATGATTGCTTTTTGTTGCTCAACTTTAGAATTTAAACCTCTTCATACACTTTTTGCATACATTGACCAATTCTTAACCATACTATCACTGTGAATGAAAAAATTGATTCTGAAAGAGAGGCAGCAAAGATGAAAGCAACAGGAATTGTCCGTCGTATCGATGATCTAGGTCGCGTTGTTATTCCAAAGGAAATTCGCAGAACGATGCGTATTCGTGAAGGGGATCCTTTAGAGATTTATACGGACCGTGAAGGTGAAGTTATCCTAAAAAAATACTCGCCAATTAATGACTTAAGTGAATTTGCTAAAGAATATGTTGAATCACTATATGAAACTGTCGGTACTCCAGCTTTAATAAGTGACAGAGATGAAATGATTGCAATTGCTGGTTTATCGAAGAAAGAATACACAAATCGACGATTATCCGTATTTGCGGAAGATTTTATGAAGCAAAGATCTGTCGTATTAGAAAAAAATGAAACAACAATTGAGCTTGTACCAGGCCAATTTGAACAAGTGAAATCTTACTGTGTCGCACCAATTGTTACAAATGGCGACGCAATTGGAGCAGTCTATTTAGTTTCAAAGGTTCACGTCATTAGTGAAGTAGAATCAAAAGCAGCTGAAACAGCAGCCAATTTCTTAGCAAAACAAATGGAAAACTAATATTAATCAAAAACGTCTCTATTCGAAGGAGACGTTTTTTGTTTGCGTCTAATTTTCTTTACATAATTCTTACATAATACGTTTATCTAGCAGTCGAGCCGGTTCTATATTTCGTGATATACTATTGGCATTGTTACGGAGGATAGGATGAAAATGGCAGATCGTTTTGGAATGAAAGAATATATGAAAGGTGCGCTGCTTTTAACGATGGCAGCCTTAATCGTGAAGGTATTAAGCGCGGTTTATCGAGTACCTTTTCAAAATTTAGTAGGAGACCAAGGATTTTATATATATCAACAGGTGTATCCGTTTATATCCATTTTCGTTGTTTGGACGTCAGGTGGTTTTGCTGTAGCGATATCTAAAATGCTTGCGGATGCACAAATCATGACCGACGCGGACGGAAGAAGAAATTTAATCTCGCGCACAGTTTTTCAATATTTAACATTATTATCTGTTATTTTCTTTTGCATATTATTTTTTGGAGCAGGCTTTCTGGCAAGGTTAATGGGGGATGAGCAGCTCGCTTCTCTACTTCGAACAGGTTCTTTTGTAACGCTCTTTATGCCGCTATTGGCATTAATGAAAGGGAGCTTTCAGGCAAAAGCCGAGATGAAGCCAGTTGCTTATGCACAAGTGGCAGAGCAATTTGTTCGTGTGGGCATCATATTAGTAGGTGCAATCTTTATCATGACGACATCAAAGTCATTATATGCAGCCGGAAATGCAGCCGTTTTTGGGACGGTTATTGGTGAAATAGCGGGTGTCATTTTATTGCTTTATTTCACAAAAAAAAACAAGGTAGTCCTCGGTAAAGTGCAGAGTAAAGCTAGAAAATGGCCGATTATAAGGGAAGTTACCATTTTAAGTTTGAGCGTCAGCATGAGTAGTTTGTTATTACTATGTTTTCAATTGATTGATTCCTTTACGGTATTCTCGCTATTACTGGAAAATGGGGTCGCAGATTTAGATGCAAAGGAAATGAAAGGAATCTACGATCGCGGGCAACCGCTCGTACAGCTTGGCGTCATCATCGCCTCTTCACTTTCCCTTGCCATTGTTCCTTTAGTGGCTTATCAGTCGAAGAAAAAAGGGGGACGTGGAGCAGCTCCATTTATCCAACTTACGTATCGAGTTTCGTTGCTTTTAGGTGTTGCAGCAGCGTTGGGGTTAGTAGTGGTCATGCCTTACGTCAATCGGATGCTATTTGAAACGAATAGCTTATCGGCGGTTTTAATGATATATGTAGTGCAGATTATTCCCTTATCTATCATCTTAACCTTTACCGCCATCCTTCAAGGGATGAATAAATTAAAAATACCCGCATTCCTATTAGTAGGAGCTATTGCGATTAAACTAATTGGCAATCTTTTATTAATCCCGAAATTAGATGTATTGGGAGCTGCCATTGCAAGCAATATTGGATTATTGCTCTGTGCAGGCGGCCTGCTACTTTATTTGAAAAAGCTATTGAAGATAAAACTAGCAAAACGGGAATTCTACATAAAGTTGGGGATAGCAGGTTTAAGTATGATTTTATCGATTCTTGTCTTAGACAATATTCTTCAATCTATATGGACCTCCTCATTTAGCCGCATTGGAGCAGTCGTTATGGGCGGCTGCTTGATAGGAATCGGCGCTTTTGTATATCTAACAATCGTTGCGAAAACAAGAATACTAGCAGAAAAAGAATGGTTTTTAATCCCTTTTGGGCGTAAAATGGCTGCGTATCAGCTTTTACTAAATAACAAGAAGTAGGTGGACATATGCACAAGTTAACAGTCATTGGCCTTGGTGCCGCAGAGCTTAGTCAGCTGCAAATGGGCATATATAAAAAATTAAAATCAGCACAAAAGATTTATGTGCGAACAATGGATCATCCTGTGATCAGTGAATTGCAGGAAGAAGGGATTGTATTTGAAAGCTTTGATGCGATATATGAGAAGCATGATACATTCCAGCCGGTTTATGAAGAAATTACAGCAAGGCTCATTGAGAAAGTTCAAACTGAACCTGTCATGTATGCAGTCCCTGGACATCCATTAGTAGCTGAGCAAACCATACAGCTGCTTATAAAAGCTGAAAATGAAGGGGAAATCGACCTGAAAATTGAAGGGGGCCAAAGCTTCCTAGACCCAATTTTCGGGGCACTTAAAATTGACCCAATTGAAGGGTTCCAACTATTAGACGGTACGAGTTTTTCGATTCATGACCTTAACATGCGCGGCCATGTGTTAATCGCTCAAGTTTACGATGCTTTTAGTGCATCCGAAGTGAAACTTACATTGATGGAGAAATACCGAGATGACTACCCGGTAACGATTGTAACAGCCGCGGGGTCTTCCTTTGAAAGTTTAACAACGGTTCCTTTGTATGAACTCGACCAATCGATGGACATTAATAATTTAACGACAATCTACGTACCACCAGTAGAAGATGACTTGGCTGCGCTTCGCGATTGGACAACATTTAGAAGAATAATTGCCGAATTGCGCGGTCCGAATGGCTGCCCATGGGACCAAAAGCAAACCCATGAAAGCTTGAAAAAATATTTGCTTGAAGAAGCGCATGAATTTTTGGCAGCAATTGATGACGAAGATGATTTTGGCATGGTAGAAGAACTTGGAGACGTACTATTGCAAGTCTTCCTGCACGCTCAAATTGGGGAAGACAACGGATACTTTAATCTGGAAGAAGTCTTAGCGTCGATTAGCGAGAAGATGATTCGCAGACATCCGCATGTTTTTGGCGATGTATCTGTTGAGAATGCAGAAGAAGTCGTTACGAATTGGGATGCGATTAAAAAAGAAGAAAAAGGGGAGCAAGCGGGCTCTCTTCTTAAAGGCGAGTACCGAGCTAGCTCGTCTCTTCAAACATCTTATAATTATCAAAAGAAAGCAGCTTCAGTAGGCTTTGATTGGCCAAACGCAGAAGATGCCTGGGATAAGTTTTTAGAGGAATGGAGCGAGTTTAAAGAAGAAGTGACAATGGGAACCTCTGCCTCGCGTTTAGATGAATTTGGAGACGTTCTATTTACCATTGTGAACATTGCCCGTTTCTATAAAATTTCTCCAGAGGAAGCGATGATTCACGCCAACGAAAAATTTGCCAGAAGATTCCGCTTTGTAGAAAAGAAAGTAATAGAAAGCGGACGCGCCTTTAGCGAATTTACTTTAGAGCAATTAGATGCATTTTGGAATGAAGCAAAAGTATTAGAGAAAAGGGAGAACTAGTTATGCGAATAGATAAATTTTTAAAAGTTTCCAGATTGATTAAAAGACGTACTTTAGCCAAGGAAGTAGCAGACCAAGGCAGAATTACGATAAACGGCAAAGTAGCTAAGGCTGGATCTGCTGTAAAAGTTGGCGATGAGCTGGCAATTCGTTTCGGACAAAAGGTTGTAACAGCACGTGTTGAAGATTTGCGAGAAAATGTACGCAAAGAAGAAGCCATGAAGATGTTTACTATTCTTAAAGAGGAAAAGCTTGATAAAATCGAACCTCAATTCATTGATGATGAAGAATAGAGAATCAAACTTCTTCGCAAAAATTGAAATTATGAGAGTAAAAAATATTAATTTTCTAGAGCATGACAGCAAAATAGTTGTCATGCTTCTTTTAGTTTCAGCATAAAGTGAACAGAACAATCACAAACAAGCGAAGGAGGAACGATATGACGCTACATCAAGAAAGCAATCGTTACACTATGACATCTGGTGACCATCTTGTGACAGTGCGTAATCGAAAAAGAATGGACATGACTTCTGTAAAGGAAATTGAGCGCTTTGACCAAGAAGAATTTTATATCCGAACAGCTCAAGGGCATTTACTGATCCGTGGTGAGGAGTTGCGTATTGTCCATTTAGACGTCGATAAAGGGTTGTTGACTTTGGAAGGAAATGTAAAACTTGTGCAGTATGATGACGAAGATAGTGGGTTATCAAAAGGCTTCCTCCATAAATTATTTGGATGACCATAAATGAACAGGTTGTAAGCATACTGATAATGGCGCTTAGTGGGTTGCTAATTGGTGCAATAGTTGATTGTACACGCTTTTTGCTAGGCGCTTTAAGTCAAAAGTCAATCTTAAGAAAAATGGGATATGGAGTAGAGCTTATTGTTTGGGCACTTTTAGGTGCCCTCACATTTTATATTTTATTTACGATTAAGGGCGGAGAATGGCGTGTAGTCGACCCATTAGCACAAATTTTAGGGATTTTTTTATATGAAACTATTTTTCAGCCATACTTCCGTTTTGTTGGACGAGTCTTCATTTTCCTTATTATTAAGCCTATTATTGCTATCATCAAATTCATAAAGTTTGTTATTGTAGGTACTATTAAACTGGTCATTCGTATTCTTTTAATATTATTGCTGCCATTTTCCATAATATATAATAAACTCCTCAAAAAGCATATACAAAAATTTTATGCAAAAATTAGAAGGACTATCTTTAAAAAACGTTGAAATAGAAGTATAATAGAATGTACAGAATTTTGGAGGTGACGGATATGTCAGAGCGTCAAAAACGAAAATTTAATAACGTTCAAACGCTTGAAAACGACTATGTCCGATCAACTGATCACAAAACACAGCACTCTAAGAAACAAAAAGTGCGTATTCGTAGAAGAATAGTTGTATGCGGATTGCTCCCTTTATTAATTTTACTAGTAATTTTAGTGAGCGCGACTATTTCACAAAATAAGCGACTTGCCGAAAAAGAGCAGCTAAAAGAAGAAGCTGAAGTAAAATTAGCCGAAGTAAAAGAGCAGCAAGAAATGATGAAATTACAAATAACAAAGCTTGAAGACGATGAATATATAGCAAAATTAGCACGTAAGGAATATTTTTTATCAGATGATGGTGAAATTATTTTTACCATCCCTGGTGAAGGTGAAAAAGATAAAAAGTCCGATAAAAATACCAATTAATGGTATGGTTGAGTGGCGAATAATAGCTTATTCTCCATACTAAATCGATTTTTCGGGTGGTAGAAAAAGAGTTGTCTTGTTGACACTCTTTTTTTGTTGGCTATAATAAATATAAACGTGAATCAATTTTGCACGTTACACTAAATTTGACTACTGGCTTTTATAGCCGCTTAAATTTTAAGGAGGAGCATTTTTTTTATGTCAATTGAAGTAGGCAGCAAAGTACAAGGTAAAGTAACAGGAATCACAAATTTTGGAGCATTCGTTGAGCTGCCAGATGGCAAAAC
>Ga0182745_1002029_pt1 | contig 18667 bp, 17 predicted proteins | sample eDN3rd30CKraftBY_FD_128523 | JGI IMG/M metagenome (GOLD analysis project Ga0182745, IMG submission 128523) | Enriched backyard soil microbial communities from Emeryville, California, USA - eDNA 3rd pass 30_C Kraft BY (version 2) (version 2) | ecosystem: Environmental > Terrestrial > Soil >...
GCTGCCCGTCGCATGGGCGCGGCACGAGGCGCTGGCCCGCGCGACCTGGGCCGCGCTTGACGCCTGGGGCAAGGGCGGCAGCGGCATCTCGGCCGTGGTGGCCGAGCCTGCCGGGCGGGCGCGCTCGGTGACGGCGGCGACCATTCCGCGGGCGACGGCGCTGCGTGGCTGGGCGCAGGAAAAGGCCGGGCTGACGCTGGGCGTGGGCCTTGGTGCGGCGGATCCCGAGGCCGGATTGCGCATCGCCCACATGGGCCATGTGAGCGCCCATCAGCTGCTGGGCACGCTTGCGGTGATCGAAGCGGGTATGGACGCGCTTGGCATTCCCCATGGTCCGGGCGGGATCGCGGCGGCGGCGAAGCTGATCGCAGAGAGCGCCTGATCTGCTGGCCTTGCGCCTGTCCGCCATGTCGAGATGGGTATTTGGGAAACGGTGAAAGCGGAAGGTGCCGCGCGATTTCCGATTGTCCGGTGGATCGGCGCGCGGCATTTTCGGCACGACAACGAGAGGTGGCCGGATGCGCCTGACGACTCCGCCCGAGTTTCAGTCCGAAGCGATGCTGACCGGCACCGATTTCGCCCTGCTTGACGGTTTGCTGCGGCAGGAGGCCGCGGAGCACGGGCTTGACCTGCATGACGGGCACGGCCGGTCGACCTGGTGCGAGACCGAGATGGGCGAATTCGGCGTCAAGAGGCGTGGCCCTGACGTGTTGGTCTTTGCGCGCGCCCACCGGCCCGAATGGCTGGTCGCGATCCAGGAGGCGATCGGCGAGCATCTGGCCGAGGTTCACCCCAAGCTGGCCGAGCGCCTCGACTGGTCCTCGCTTGCCGATGTGGGCAAGATGCCCGCGAATTTCAGCCTGGCCAGCGTTGCCGGGATCCGGCGGATCTCGACGAATTTCCTGCGGCTCAAGCTGCAAGGCCCGGATCTGCGCCGCCTTGCGACCGAGGATTCGATCCATTTCCGCCTTGTCCTGCCAGCGCGTGGCGACAGGGCGCCGGAATGGCCGAAGATCGGCGCAAATGGGCAGGTGGTCTGGCCGAAGGGTGAGCGCGCGCTGCATCGACCGGTCTTTACCGTCCGCAATGCCGACCCCGACGCGGGCTGGCTGGAAACGGATGTGTTCCTGCATGCCGGCGGCCGGATCACCGAATGGGCGGAAAGCGACGCGGTTGGCGATGTGGTCGGGCTGAGCGGCCCATCGGGCGGGGGGATTCCCCCGGCGGGGCGGCTGATCCTTGCGGGGGACGAGACCGCCTATCCCGCGATCGCCCGGATCATCGCGGCGCGACCTGACGCAGTGGGCGAGGTCTGGCTATGGGGCGCGCGCGAGGATTATCCCATGCCGCGCACCCCCGGTTTCAGCATCCGGCACCTGCCCGGCGGGGCCGAGGACATGCAGGCGATCCTGCGCACGACGCCCCCCGCGCCCGATGATTTCCTGTGGATCGCGGGCGAGCGCGGAGAGATCGACCGCCTGCGCACCCTGCTGCTGGAAGATGGCGCCCACCGCCGGCATCGCAGCCATATCGCGGCCTACTGGACGCGCTAGACCCCGCCAATTCGGTCCGGGTAATAGTTGACAATTTTACCCTGAAGTTGGATATGCACGGCAAAGCCGCAGCCAAGGCAGATGCCTGCGTTCATGCGCAGGCCCGTTACCCGGCCTCAGCGGAGCTGCAAATGCCGAAGAGACGAAGGACCGCCATGAGCCACCTGCCGCTACCGCGCCTGCGCGCGGGGACCGCCCTTACGCTTGCCTGCCTGATGATGGCCGCGCCGCTTCATGCTCAGGACGCGGCAAGCCAGCCTCCGGCGGCTGTCACCGGCACGGCGGCGGATCCGGCCCCGGCGGGTGAGGCGGCCACCGTCGCAGAAACCCCAACTCCGGGGAGCCCGGCGACCGCGCCTGTCGAAACGCCCGCGACCCAGCCCGAAGCGGCACCTGCAACGGATGCCCAACCCTCCGAGGCCGAAGCCCAGCCCGCGCCTGCCCTCGCGCCGGTGCCGGTCGAAACCGCGCCGGAACCTGCCGGGATGCTGCCGCAGGTCATCCACGACGCGCTCGCCCCCCTCTCGCCGCAGGAGCGCGACCCGAACCTGCCCCATGACCTTTCGCCGATGGGCATGTTCTGGGCGGCGGACTGGGTGGTGAAGGGCGTGATGATCGGCCTCGCCTTCGCTTCGGTCGTGACCTGGACGGTGCTGGTCGCCAAGTTCCTCGAACTCGCCGGGGCGCTGAGCCGCGTGCAGCGCGGCATCCACCGGGTCGAGACCGCCGCCAGCCTGCCCGCCGCGCTGGCTGCGGTTGGCGGACGCCGCGACCCGGTCTCGCGCATGATCCGGGCCGCCGCGACGGAATATGACCGCTCGGCCCCGGCGCTGGATCAGGCGGGCGACAGCGGGCTGAAGGAACGCGTCGATTCCCATCTGGACCGGATCGAGGCGGTTGCCGGTCGCCGGATGGGCCGGGGCACCGGGGTTCTGGCCACCATCGGTTCGACCGCGCCCTTCGTCGGCCTGTTCGGCACGGTCTGGGGGATCATGAACAGCTTCATCGGCATCTCGGAATCGCAGACCACCAACCTTGCCGTCGTGGCCCCCGGCATCGCCGAGGCGCTGCTGGCCACCGCGATCGGCCTTGTCGCCGCCATCCCGGCCGTGGTCATCTACAACGTCTTTGCCCGCGCCATCACCGGCTACCGGCTGCGCCTTGCGAATGCCGCGGCGGGGGTGAAGCGCCTTGTCAGTCGCGACCTCGACTTTCGCGACGCCCCCCGCAGCGAGGTCTGAGCCATGGCCGGTGGCATCCGCGAATCCCAGGGCGACGATCTGGTCGAGAACCACGAGATCAACGTCACGCCGTTCATCGACGTGATGCTGGTGCTGCTGATCATCTTCATGGTCGCGGCCCCGCTGGCGACGGTCGACGTGAATGTCGACCTGCCCGTTTCGAACGCGACGCCGGCGCAGCGCCCTGACCAGCCGGTCTGGGTGACGGTGAAGCCCGACCTGACGTTGGCGCTGGGGAACGAGGACATCCCGCCGGGCGGGCTGGCCGCGGCGCTTGCGACGGCGACCGGAAACGACCGCGAGAAGCGCATCTTCCTGCGCGCCGACAAGGCCGTGACCTATGGCGACCTGATGGGCGTGATGAACACGCTGCGCGAGACGGGCTATCTGAAGATCGCGCTGGTCGGGCTGGAATCGACCGCCGCCACGCCCGGAACCGCGCCGGCGGCAGGCGAAGCGGCACCCGCGCCCGGAGGAGCCGCCGCGCCATGAGCAGCAACCACAACAGCGTGATCCGCGAAGGGGCGCTCTGGGGCTCTGCCGCCGCTGTGGTGCTGGCCGCGCATCTGGGTGGCGCGCTGTGGATCCTGCACCGGGCCGAGGCTGCGGCACCGCCCGGTATGCCTGATGCGGTCTATGTCGAACTGGCCGACATCGCGCAGGCCGCCGCGCCGCCGGACGAGGTGGAGTCCGAGCAGGTGGCCGAGGCCGAGCCAGAGCCGGAACCCGAGCCTGCGCCCGATTTCGCCATGGCGGAACCGCTGCCGGAACTCGAGCCGCTGCCCGACATGAACTCGCTTTTCCCGCCGCCGCCCGATGCGGTGGTGCTGCAAAAATCCGTCCGCCCGAAGACGCGCCCCGAGCCGCCCGACCCGGAACCCAAGGTGGCCACGCAAGAGCAGGTGCCGAAGAAGGAAGAGAAGAAGGAAAAGGCGCCGCAGCAGCAGGCTCAACGTCAGGCGTCCACCACGGTTCGCGCACCAAAAGCCCAGCAGACCACGTCCCAGCAATCCGGGGCGCAACCGAGCGCGCGACAGGTCGCGACATGGGAGTCGAAGGTCAACTCGGCCGTGGCCCGTCACATGCGGCGCGCACGCGTGTCGCAGAAGGGTGCCAGTGTCACCGTGGCGTTCACGATTTCCCCGAATGGCGCCGTCTCGGGCGGCAGGCTGATGAACTCGACGGGGGATGCCCGCACGGATGCGGCGCTGCAACGTCAGGCAGGCAGTCTGCCCCGGATGCCGCCCCATCCCTCGGGGAGGTCGATTCCCATATCGCTGCCGGTAAGGATCAACTGACGGCAGGGACCGGGCTGCCCGCCTCCAGCGCCTCGACCCCGAGCAGCGGGGCGAGGCTGCGGATCACCTCGGCCAGCGCGCGGGCATCGCCCTCGGCCTCGGCATTGCGGCGCCAGACGACGGCAAGGTCGCGCGAAGGGGCCGGCTCGGCAAAGGGCACGACCCGCAGGCGGCCATCGCGGTTCTCGTCGGCCAGCGCAAGGCGCGGGATCAGCGTCATCCCCATCCCGCTGGCCACCATCCGCATCAGGGTCGCCATCGACGCCGCCTCGAGGTTCAGCTTGTTGCGGGCATTGCGCATCCCGCAGACCTCCAGCGCCTGATCGCGCAGGCAATGGCCATCGGCCAGCAGCAGGAGGCGCCCGATCTCGATATTCTCGGGCCGGGCCGGACCGGACAGCAGGGTGGTGTCATCCTCGGACATGGCGACAAGGAACGGGTCGCGCAGGACCGGCTCGGCCTCGATCCCGGGGGCGCTGGCCGGCAGCGCCATCAGCCCGGCATCGAAGCGGCGCGCGGCGACCCCTTCCAGCAACTCATCCGTCACCACCTCGTGCAACTCAAGGTCGAGGAGGGGATGATTGCGGCGCAGCATCGGGATCAGATGCGGGATCAGATAGGGCGCGACCGTCGGAATGATCGCAAGCCGCATCCGCCCCGACAGCGCCGAACGCTCGGCCCGGGCCGCGGCCTGCAACCGCTGTGCGGTGTCCATCAATTCGCGGGCAATCGGCAGCAGGCGTTCGCCCAGGGCCGTCAGCCGGACCGGGCCGGTCCCTGCCCCGCGCTCGAACAGCGGACCGCCCAACCGCGCCTCAAGCTGGGCGATCTGGCTCGACAATCCCGGCTGCGAGACATTCGAAACCTCGGCCGCGCGGACGAAGCTCAGAAGCCGGGCGACGGCGAGGAAATAGGTGATCTGGCGCAGGGTGAAATTCATAACGAACGATTATCACTCCTGCGCCGGATGAGAAGAAGGAATTCTATTTCACCCCTCAACTCCGCGCGAGGCGGTCGACCAGCAGCTTGTCGATGCGGCGGCCGTCAAGGTCCATGACTTCGATCCGCCAGCCGTCCCAATCGACCTTGTCGCCCACCTGCGGGATCGCCCCCGCAAGGTCAAGAACGAGGCCCGCGACGGTGGAATAGTCGTGATCATCGGCAAGCTGGACGCCCAGCCGGTCGGCAAATTCATCGACCGGCATCCAGCCCGCGACCAGCATGCTGCCATCGTCGCGCACGACCAGCTTCGGCTCGTCATCGTCCATGCCGGAAAATTCGCCGGTAATGGCCTCCAGCACATCCATCGGGGTCACGACGCCTTCGAAATGCCCGTATTCGTCATAGACCAGCAGCATCTGGCCCGGAGAGGCGCGCAGGCGGCTGATGACCTCGGGGGCGTCCATGGTCTCGGGGATGATCGGCGCGGGCTTCATCAGCTCGCGCAGGTCGAAATGCTGGCGATCGACCGAGATCAGGTCGGCGCTGGCGACGACGCCGATCAGATTCTGGTCGTCCCCGTCACTGACCGGCAGGCGGGTGCGATGGCTTTCCTTGAACTTGCGGGCGACGGTGGCATAGCTGTCCTGCAGGTCCACGGCGAGGATGTCGCGGCGCGGCGTCATCAGGCCCCGCGCGCTGCGGTCGGCAATGCGCATCACGCCGGCGATCATCTCGGTCTCGGCCCGGTGGATGACGCCGGCATTCTCGGCCTCGGCGATCACCAGCCGGATCTCCTCGTCCGAGATGCCGCGATTGTCTTCGCCCGACTGGCGCAGCAGCGACAGCACCAGCTTGCCCGAGCGGTCGAGCAGCCAGACCAGCGGCGCCGCCACGCGCGAGATGCCGCGCATCAGCGGCGCGACCCGCACCGCCACGCTCTCGGGCGAGCGGAGCGCGATCTGCTTGGGAACCAGCTCGCCCAGGATCAGCGAGAGATAAGTGATCGCGACGACCACGCCCCCCATGCCCAGCGGTTGAGCGAGCGAGGGGGGCACCCCCCAGCCGGGCAGCGCCGCGGCCAGCCGGGCGCCCAGCGTCGCGCCCGAGAATGCGCCCGACAGCACGCCGACCAGCGTGATGCCGATCTGGACCGAGGAGAGGAAGCGGCCCGGATCCTCGGCCAGCCGGATCGCGGTCGCCGCGCCCTGATTGCCCCGGTCGGCCAGCACCTTGAGGCGCGCGGGCCGCGACGAGACGATGGCCAGCTCGGACATGGCCAGAAGGCCATTGAGCAGGGTCAGCAGGACGACGATCAGGATTTCAATCCACATGGAAGAGTCTCGGTTCCGTAAGGGAGATGCGCGGATGGCTCATGCCAGCACGCGCGACAGAAGGAAGATGGTGGCCTTGATCATCGCATAGACGACCCCGACCGCGATGAAGAGGGAGATGAGGCCGACGAATGCGCCGATGATCACCCAAAGCCCGTCCCGCCCCAGCAGGCCCAGCATGGCAAGGCTGATGCCAAAAGCGGGCAGCATGTTGCCCAGCGGGACCGGCAGGACGAGGATGACCGAGAGGGCGACGCAAAGCCCGCCAATGATCCGCTCGGCCAGCGGGCTGGCGAAGGGGGCAAGCCGCGGCCGCAGCCGCCGCTCGAGCCAGGCGAGGCCGGGCGTCACCCGCCGGACCAGCGCCGCGAATGTGGCACGTGAAACAGAGCGCTGCGCGATCATCGGCGGCAGCCAGGGACGCTGCGCCATCATCATCTGAAAACTGAGATAGATCAGCGGCAGGCCCAGCACCGCCGAGAGGCCGGGCGGCGCGGGCAGGACATTCGGCGCGGCAAAAAGCAGGATCAGCGCCGCAAGCGTGCGCCCCGGCAGCAATTCGAGGAGATCGCGCATGGCGATGCGCTGGTGAACGCCCTCCTGCGCAAGGTCGGCCAGGCGCTGCGACAGGCTCTGGCGCGCTTCAGGGTCGCTCTGGCCGGACTCCGGCGAGGGTTCATCCGCGGGCACGGGGATGACGGGTTCGACATCACCCGGCCCGCATCGTCGCGGGGGGTCGGGCTTGTCGGAAGGGTCGTCGATCATCGAAAGGTCGGCGGCTGTTTTTTCCGTGGGTGTGGCGTCCTAGTCTAGCGAAAATGCGTTGAAGAACAACCGCCGATCGGCAGTTCCCGCACCAAAACGCCGATCACACCGGCGAATGGGCAGATCGCGCGGGGCTAGCGGGCCCTGAAAAGCTCCTTCAGGGTCGCGGGTTGGCAGCGCAGAAACTGGGGCGAGACGGTGACGCTGGCGCCCAGTTCCGCCGCGACATGCCAGGGCCAGCGCGGATCATAGAGGATGGTGCGCGCCACCGCGATTAGGTCCGCATCGCCCGTTGCCACGATCGCCTCGGCCTGCTGCGCCTCGGTGATCAGGCCGACCGCGATGACCGGGATCGAGACCGCCTGCTTCACCGCGCGCGCGAGCGGCACCTGATAATTCGGGCCGACCGGGATCTTCTGCCGCGCATCCAGCCCGCCGCTTGAGACGTGGATCGCATCGCAGCCCCGCGCCTCAAGCTCCCTCGAGATGGCGACGGTGCTTTCGCTGTCCCAGCCGCCCTCCTCCCATTCTGCCGCGTCGATCCAGTCGGTTCCCGACAGGCGGACGGTGACGGGATAGCCTGCGGGGACGGCAGCCCTGACCGCGTCGAACACCTCAAGCGGGAAGCGCATCCGGTTTTCCAGACTGCCGCCATATTCGTCGGTCCGCTTGTTCGACAGCGGCGACAGGAACTGATGCAGCAGATAGCCATGCGCGGCGTGGATCTGGATTGCGTCGATCCCCAGCCGGACCGAGCGGCGCGCCGCTTCGGCAAAGCCATCCCGCACCCGGTCGAGGCCGGCGCGGTCAAGCGCGGTCGGTGGATTTTCAGTGGCCACGAAGGGCAGGTCCGAGGCCGAGACGGTCTGCCAGCCATTCGCCTGACCGGGCGCGATCTGCGCCCCGCCCTCCCAGGGCTTCGCGGTCGAGGCCTTGCGCCCGGCATGGGCAAGCTGGATCGCGATCGGCATGTCGGACCAGTCGCGGATGGATTTCAGGACACGAGCCATCGCGGCCTCGGTCGCGTCATCCCACAGCCCGACATCGCCATAGGTGATGCGCCCCTCGGGGACGACGGCGGTGGCCTCGATGGTCAGGATGCCCGCGCCCGACTGGGCCAGCATTCCCAGATGCATCTGGTGCCAGTCGGTCATCTTCCCGTCCTCGGCCGAATACTGGCACATGGGCGCGATGACGATACGGTTCGCAAGGGTAGAGCCGCCGATGGCGACCGGCTCGAACAGTTTCGACTGGGGCATGTGACCCTCCTGCTTGGGTTGCCCAAGATGAATTAGGCAGCAGGAGGGTTTTGGCAAGTGCGCTCAGAAACTGTTCCGCTCGTGATAGGTGCGCAGGAAGGACTGGATGCGGGGGTCGGCGGGCTGGTGCAGGATGCGGTCGGGGGTATCGACGCCCACCAGCTCGCCCTTTTCCATGAAGGCGACCTGATCGGCGACATGGGCGGCAAAGCCCATCTCATGGGTCACGACAACCATGGTCATGCCCTCGGCGGCGAGGGTTTTCATCACGTTCAGCACCTCGCCCACCAGTTCGGGGTCAAGCGCGCTGGTCGGCTCGTCGAAGAGCATCAGCCGCGGCTCCATCGCGATGGCGCGGGCGATGGCCACGCGCTGCTGCTGGCCGCCCGAAAGCCGCGTCGGGTGGTTCTCCATCTTGTCGCCCAGCCCCACCTTGGTCAGGGCAGCCGCCGCGCGCTCATGCGCCTCGGCCCGGGCGATGCCACGCACGCGGATCAGCCCCTCGGCCACGTTTTCCCGCGCGGTCATGTGCGGCCACAGGTTGAACTGCTGGAACACCATCCCGATCGAACGCCGCATCTCGCGCAGCTTGCGGCCCGACATCTTCTTGCCGGGCGCGTCATAGCCGATCATCTGGCCGTCGATCAGAACCTCGCCGGAATCGTATTCCTCGAGGAAGTTGATGCAGCGCAGCAGCGTGGACTTGCCCGAGCCGGAAGGCCCGATCAGGCAGGTCACCTTGCCCGGAATGATGTTCATGTCCACGTCTTTGAGCGCGTGGAACGGCCCGTAGAACTTGTTGACCTTGCGGATCTCGACGGCAGCGGCCTGCATCGCTCAGGTCCTTTCGATCAGATGTTTGGTGATGCGCGTCTCAAGCCGGCGGCCAACGCGCGAGATGGTTTCGACGAGCAGCCAGAAGAACAGCGCCAGCACGAGGTTCGCCTCCAGATAACGGAAGGTCTCGGTCGACATGCGGTTCACCTGATACATCAGCTCGGGCACGGTGATGATGGAGAGGATCACCGTCTCCTTGGTCAGGATGATCGAGAAGTTGATCAGCGCCGGCAGCGACGAGACGAGGCCGAGCGGCAGCAGGATGCGTCGCACGATGGCCATTTCGGTCATGCCGATGGCACGGGCGGCCTCGATCTGGCCATGCGGCACGGCCCGGAAGCCCGAGCGGAAGATCTCGGCGAAATAGGGGCTGCCATAGATGGTCAGGCCCAGAAGGCCGGCGGGCAGCGCATCAAGGCGCAAGCCGATCAGCGGGCCGCCGTAATACAGCACGAAAAGCTGGACGAGGAAGGGCGTGCCGCGGATCACCTCGATATAGGCCTGAATGATCCAGCGCACCCAGCGCGGGCTATAGCGCTGGATCAGCGCGATCACGAGGCCAAGGCACATGCCGAAGATCGTGCCGAGGATCCAGCACAGGATGGTGATGCCGAACCCCCTCAGCAGCGCGGGGCCGTATTGCTGGAAGATGCTGAAATCCATCACACGGCCGTCCTGTGTTCAAGGTAGCGTCCCAGCGCCGCGAGGCACAGGTTGATCGCCAGATAGATGATGGCGGCGGCGATATAGACCTCCAGCGGGCGGAAGGTGGTCGCGGCCTGCGCCTGACTGGCCCGCGTGATCTCGAGGATGCCGACGACCGAGACCAGCGAGGATGCCTTGACCAGCAGGATCAGTTCATTGACCAGCGCGGGCAGCGACAAGCTGAAGGCCTGCGGCAGGATCACCCGGGTCCAGACGTCGCGCGGGCCCATGCCAATGGCGACGGCCGCCTCGGCCTGCCCCTTCGGCAGGGCCGCGATCGCGCCGCGCCAGATTTCCGATATATAGGCCGAGGCGCAGACGCCGACGCAGATCACCGCCGCGGCAATGGCCGGGATATCCACCCCGATCACCGGCAGGGTGTAATAGAACACCAGAAGCTGCACCAGCAGCGGCACGCCGCGCAGGAAGCTGACCCAGATCGCCGCGAAGCGGCGCAGCGCCCCATAGGGCGAGAGGCGCGCGGCGCAGATCAGGGTTCCGATCACCAACCCCAGCGCGATCCCGAGGACCGAGATCAGCAGCGTATATCGCGCCGCCCAAATGAGCGGCCAGAAACTTTCAAAGAACACCGGGATGGAAAACATGCACGTCTCGCCTTGGGTCGGAAAACCGGGCGGAGATGTCCCCGCCCGGCGAAAGGCTTACTTCGTCGGAACTTCGCGGGGCAGCTCGGTATAGGTGCCCAGCCACTTCTCCTGAATCGCCTTGACGCGGCCGTCATCGGTCATCTTCAGCATCGCGTCATTGATCGCCTTGGCGAAGGATTCGCTGTCGGCATCCTTGCGCAGCACCCACGAGAAGTATTTCGGCTCGCCGAACTTGGCCGGCTCGAACATCGCGAAGGTCTCGGGGCGGTTCTTCACCAGATAGGTCAGGTTCGGCAGCGAGCCTGCGACGGCATCCAGACGACCGGCGGCGAGGTCGGCATAGGCCTCGTCGGTGGTGCCGTATTCGTTGATCGTCACGCCGCCCAGCTCGGCGCCATAGGCCTCGAGCTGCTTGAACTGCGCGGTGCCCTGCTGGACGCCGACGGTCTTGCCCTTGATGTCCTCGGGCTTCGCGAGGTCGCTCGACGCGGCCTTGACCAGCGCGACCGTGGCATCGGCGATCGGCAGGGTGAAGGTGTAACGCTCGACCCGCTCGGGCGTGATGGTCACCGGGGCGATGACGATGTCGAATTTCTTGACTTCGAGGCCCGGCAGCTCGGCGGTCCAGGGAATGTCCTGATAGACCGGCTCGACCCCGATTTCCTTCGCCACTTCGTCGAAGAGATCCTTGGTCAGGCCCTCATAGGTGCCGTTGTTCAGCATGTCGAAGGGCGCATAGTGCATGTCGGTCGCGGTGACGATCTTGCCGGCTGCCTTGATATCGGCGAGCTGGTCGGCCGAGGCGGCCGAGGCCGCGCCGAGAGCGATCAGGCTGACCAGTGCAGCCCGGACGGTCATGTGGAAGCTCATGTCTTTCTCCTTGTTGGACAGGGTGGACGGGGCGACGTCGGAGCGTTGCGTCGTCGCCCCCTTGGATCAGAGAATGCCGGGCAGATTCAAGCCATGCTCGCGCGCGCAGTCCAGCGCGATTTCATAACCTGCATCCGCATGACGCATTACGCCCGTCGCCGGGTCGTTCCACAGCACGCGGGCGATGCGGCGATCGGCATCGGCGCTGCCGTCGCAGCAGATCACCATGCCCGAATGCTGCGAGAAGCCCATGCCGACCCCGCCGCCATGATGCAGCGACACCCAGGTCGCGCCCGAGGCGGTGTTCAGCAGCGCATTCAGCAGCGGCCAGTCGGAAACCGCATCCGAACCGTCGCGCATCGCCTCGGTCTCGCGGTTGGGCGAAGCGACCGAACCCGAGTCGAGGTGGTCGCGGCCGATCACGATCGGGGCCTTCAGTTCGCCGTTGCGCACCATCTCGTTGAAGGCGAGGCCCAGCTTGTCGCGCAAGCCAAGCCCGACCCAGCAGATCCGCGCCGGCAGGCCCTGGAAGCTGATCCGTTCGCGCGCCATGTCCAGCCAGTTATGCAGGTGCGGATCGTCGATCAGTTCCTTCACCTTCTGGTCGGTCTTGTAGATATCCTCGGGATCACCCGACAGCGCGGCCCAGCGGAACGGCCCGACGCCCCGGCAGAAGAGCGGGCGGATATAGGCCGGAACGAAGCCGGGGAAAGCGAAGGCGCGCTCGAAGCCTTCTTCCAGCGCCATCTGGCGGATGTTGTTGCCGTAATCCACGGTCGGGATCCCGGCATCGGCGAAGGCCACCATCGCCTCGACCTGCACGCGCATCGAGGCGCGGGCGGCTTTCTCGACCGCTTTCGGATCGCTTTCCTGTTTCGCGCGCCATTCGGCGACGGTCCAGCCGATCGGCAGATAGCCATGGACCGGGTCATGGGCGCTGGTCTGGTCGGTGACGATATCCGGGCGGACGCCGCGCCTGACCAGTTCGGGGAAGACCTCGGCCGCGTTGCCGATCAGGGCCACGGATTTCGCTTCGCCGGCCTTGGTCCAGCGGTCGATCATCGCCAGCGCCTCGTCGAGGCTGTGGGTCTTTTCATCGACATAGCGGGTGCGCAGGCGGAAATCGGCGCGGGTCTCGTCGCATTCGACGGCAAGGCAGCAGGCCCCGGCCATCACCGCCGCCAAAGGCTGCGCGCCGCCCATGCCACCAAGGCCGCCGGTCAGCACCCATTTGCCCTTGAGGTTGCCGTCATAATGCTGGCGCCCCGCCTCCACAAAGGTCTCATAGGTGCCCTGAACGATGCCCTGCGTGCCGATATAGATCCACGAACCGGCGGTCATCTGGCCGTACATGGCCAGGCCCTTCTTATCCAGCTCGTTGAAATGGTCCCAGTTCGCCCAATGGGGAACGAGGTTCGAGTTCGCGATCAGCACGCGCGGCGCGTCCTTGTGGGTGCGGAAGACGCCGACCGGCTTGCCGGACTGGACCAGCAGCGTCTCGTCCTCCTCGAGCTTCTTCAGGCTGTCGACGATCAGGTCGAAATCCTTCCAGGTCCGGGCGGCGCGGCCGATGCCGCCATAGACGACCAGCTCATGCGGGTTCTCGGCCACGTCGGGATGCAGGTTGTTCATCAGCATCCGCATCGGCGCTTCGGTCAGCCAGCTTTTCGCGGTGATTTCGGTGCCGGTCGCGGGATAGATGTCGCGGGTGTTGTGACGGGGATTGTCCATGTCATGCCTACTCGGTCAGGCCAGCATATTGCCGGAAATGATGATGCGTTGGATCTCGGACGAGCCTTCATAGATGCGCATGATGCGAAGGTCGCGGTTGATCCGTTCGATGGGAAAATCGCGGGTATAGCCATAGCCGCCCAGCAATTGCAGCGCGGTATCGGCGATCTTGCCCGCCGCCTCCGACGCGGCGAGCTTCGCCATGGAGGAAGCGAGCGAGAAGCGCCCGCCGCCGTGATGGGCCGCCTCGCGCTGGCGCGCGGCATCCTGCGACAGCAGCAGCGCCTGACGATAGGCCAGCCCCATATCGGCGATCATCCAGCGGATACCCTGCCGATCGCTGAGAAGCTGGCCGCCGATCACGCGCTCCTTGGCATAGCCGATCGCGGCCTGCATCGCCGCCTCGGCAAGGCCAAGGCATTGCGCCGCGACCTCGATCCGGCCGTTGTCCAAGACCTGCATGGCGGTGCGGAAGCCCTTGCCCTCCTCGCCCAGCAGCGCCTCCTCGGGCAGGTGGCAGTCGATGTTCAGGGTAAAGACCTGCCCGCCCTTGAGGCCCATGGTCCGCTCGGCCGCGCCCGGCTCCAGCCCCGGCGTGCCCTTCGGCAGGATGAAGGCCGAGATGCCGCGATGCGCCTTTTCCGGGTCGGTCACGGCATAGACCACGATGAAATCCGCCACGCCGCCATTCGAGATGAAGCATTTCGTGCCCTTGAGGTGCCAGCCGGTTTCGGTCCGGCGGGCGCGGGTCTTCATGTCGGCGGGGTCGGAACCGGCGGTCGGCTCGGTCAGGGCGAAGGCCCCCAGCGCCTCGCCGCTCGCGGCCTTGGGTAGCCATTCCCGCTTCTGCGCCTCGGACCCGCCCAGAAGGATCGAGTCGGTGGCAAGGTAATGCGCCGTCAGCGCCGAGGCGGTCGAGCCGCAGGCCCCCGCCACGATCGCGACCGCGCGCAGCAGCGCCGGGGCCGAAATGCCACTGCCCTCGTATTCCTCGGGCAGGTTCGCGCCCAGCATCCCGGCCTCGGCCAGCGTCGCAAGCTGCGCATGGACAAAGGCCGAGGTCTCGTCGGTCTCGGCGGCCTTCGGCGCGATCTGCTCCGCGCAGATGCGGGTCAGCACGTCGCAGAACAGCCGCTCCTCCTCGGCCAGCATGTGCCAGTCGTCACTCATGCAATTTCCTCCAGTCCGAATTCGCGCAGGATCGCGGCGCGGTCTCCACCCAGCGCGGGGGAGGACACGGCCGATACCGGCTTCTCGCCGTCAAAGCGCACCGGCTGCCCGACGGTCGGGGCCATGCCAAGGACGGCATGGGGCAGCGGCGTCACAAGCCCGCGCGCGGTCGCGTGCGCGTTGCCAGCGGCCTCGGCAATGTCCCAGATCGGCGCGGCGGGCAGGCCGGCGCCCGCAAGGGCGGCAACCGCCTCCTCGGTCGTCAGCTGCGACGACCACGCCTCGATCAGCGCCTTGACCTCAGGCTCATGCGTGGTGCGGGATTCGTCGGTGGCAAAGCGCGGGTCGCCCGCCGCCTCCGGCGCGCCGATCAGCGCGGCCAGCGTGGCAAAATGCTTGCCCGACAGCACCGCGATCGCGACCTGCCCGTCCTGCGTCGCAAAGCAGCCGAAGGGCGTCGACAAGGGATGGCGGTTCCCGACGCGCTGCGGCAGCAGCCCCGCGTAAAGATGCAGCGCATGGCTGGTCGTCAGCATGGAAAAGAGGGCGTCATACATCGCCACGTCCAGCGTCGCCCCCTGCCCCGAGGCATTGCGCCCGACCAGCGCCGCCATGATCGACCAGCTTGCGAAAAGCCCGGCGATCAGGTCGGCGATGCTTTCGCCGGTTTTCAGCGGCTGACCGCCTTCCTCGCCTGTCCCGGCCATCAGCCCGGACATCGCCTGCACGACCAGATCATAGGCCGGCAGGTCGCGGAACGGCCCCTGCTGCCCGAAGCCCGAGATCGAGCAATAGACCAGCCGGGGATTCGCGGCCCTCAGCGCCTCGGCCCCAAGACCCAGCCGCTCGGCCACGCCGGGGCGGAAATTCTCGACCACCACATCGACCTTGGCCGCGATGGCCTGTGCAAGTTCCAGATCGGCGGGGTTCTTCAGGTCGAGGACGAGGCTTTTCTTGCCCCGGTTGTTCAGGGTGAAAAGCGCGCTTTCGCCGTCCTTGAAGGGTCCGATATGGCGATAGTCGTCGCCCTGCGGCGGCTCCAGCTTGATGATCTCGGCCCCGAGATCGGCCAGCAGCGCGGTGCAATAGGGACCGGCCAGCACGCGGGAGAGGTCAAGAACCTTGATGCCCGACAGCGGCTTCATGCACGAAGCTCCGGCGCAAGCGCCGCGAGGCGTTCGAGGATCGCCTTCAGCGTCACGCGCAACTCCCCAGCCTTGCCTTCGTCATAGGCAAAGGGCGGCGTTTCGGTTGCGAGATGCGAGGATTGCGAAAGCTCCATCTGGATGGCGTGGACGCCAGTGCCCGGCTGGCCGTAATGCCGCGTCGTCCAGCCGCCCTTGAAGCGGCCGTTCAGCACATGGGTCCGCCCGGTCGCGGCGCAGGCGTCGAAAACCGCCGCCGCGATCCGGGGATCGCAGGCCGCGCCGCTATTCGTGCCGATGTTGAAATCGGGCAGGATGCCCTCGAACAGGAACGGGATATGGCTGCGGATCGAGTGGCAGTCGTAAAGGATCGCGACGCCATGTTTCGCGCGGACGCGCTCGATCTCGGCCGCGAGCGCGGCGTGATAGGGCGCGTGGAAGCGGGCCTTGCGGTCGGCGATTTCCTCGGCGGTCGGCTCTTCGATCCAGATCGGCTCGCCGTCGAAATCGGTGGCAGAGACCAGCCCGGTGGTGTTCTGGCCCGGATAGAGGCTCGCGTCATCCGGCCCGCGATTGGCGTCGATGACATAGCGGTGGAAGGTCGCCCGCACCGTCGTCGCACCAGGCAGCAGCCCGTCATAAAGCCGGTCGATATGCCAGTCGGTATCGGCCAGAATCTGTCCGCGCGGGTTCAGGCGGGCGCGGATGTCGTCGGGCAGCCATGTCCCGGTATGGGGCAGACCGAGGATGACGGGGCTGTCGCCCTGATGGATCTCGACCGGGTTCATGGGTGGACCTCCTCGAAAAGCTGGGCGGGCACGGTTGCGACAAGCGCCCCCTCGCGCACGAGGCGCGCGGCTTCAGCAAGGTCAGGGGCGAGGTAGCGGTCCTGTTCCAGTGCGGGGACGGTCTCGCGCAGTTTCGCGATCACCGCCCGCAGGGGTGCCGAGGTGGCCAGCGGCGCGCGGAACTCCACCCCCGCGCTGGCGCAAAGCGCCTCGATCCCGACGATATGGGCAAGGTTCGCATTCATCCGCTTCAACCGGCGCGCGCCATGGGCGGCCATGCTGACGTGATCCTCCTGATTGGCCGAAGTCGGAGTCGAATCGGTCGAGCAGGGATTGGCGAGGTGCTTGTTCTCGCTCATCAGCGCGGCCGACGTGACTTCGGCGATCATCAGGCCCGAATTGAGGCCGGGATCGGGGGTCAGGAAAGGCGGCAGGTCATGGGACAGGGCCGGATCGACCATCAGCGCGATGCGGCGCTGCGAGATTGCACCGATCTCGGCAATCGCCAGCGCGATCTGGTCGGCGGCGAAAGCCACCGGCTCGGCATGGAAATTGCCGCCCGAGACGATCAAATCGGCGCTGGTCAGGACCAGCGGGTTGTCGGTCGCGGCATTCGCCTCGATCTCGAGCGTGCGGGCGGCCTGCCACAGCAGGTCGATGCAGGCGCCCGTGACCTGCGGCTGGCAACGGATGCAATAGGGATCCTGCACGCGGGCGTCGCCCTCGCGGTGGCTTTCGCGGATTTCCGAGCCGTCCATCAGCCCGCGGATGATGCGTGCCGACAGGATCTGCCCGCGATGCCCGCGCAGGGTGTGGATCTCCTCAAGGAAAGGCGCGGTCGATCCCATGATCGCATCGGTCGAAAGCGAGGAGGTGACCAGCGCGGCGCGAACCGCGGCAAAGGCGTCGAAAAGGCCGACCAGCGCGAAGGCGGTCGAAACCTGCGTGCCGTTGATGAGCGCGAGCCCCTCTTTCGCGGCCAGAATGACGGGCTTCAGCCCGGCAGCGGCCAGCGCCTCGGCCGAGGGCATCTCGCGGCCTTCATGGGTCGCGCGACCCTCGCCCAGCATGGCGGCGGCCATATGGGCCAAGGGCGCAAGATCGCCCGACGCGCCGACCGAGCCTTGGGACGGGATGACGGGCAGGACGCCGCGCGCCAGCATGTCCTCGATCAGCTGGATCACCTCGGGGCGCACGCCCGAGGCGCCGCGACCCAGCGACAGCAGCTTCAGCACCATGATCAGGCGGACGACCTCCGGCTCCACCGCCTCGCCCACGCCGCAGCAATGCGAGAGGATCAGGTTGCGCTGCAACGTCGCGGTATCCTCGGAGCGGATCTTGATCGAGGCCAGTTTTCCGAAACCGGTATTGACGCCATAGACCGGCGCATCACCATTGGCAGCAGCCTCGATCCGCGCGGCGGATGCGGCGATGCCGGGGCGGGCGCTGTCGGCCAAGCGGACGGCCAGCCCCTCGCGCCAGACCCGCTCAAGCTGGGTAAGCGTGGTTTCACCGGGAATAAGGATCAGTTCAGACAAGTTCGCCTCCGACAAAGCGGGCATGAAGAGGATTGAAGCCGATGCGATAGGTCAGCTCGGCCGGATGCCGGACGTCCCAGACCGCAAGATCGGCGCGCAGGCCGGGCCGAAGCTGGCCGCGATCGGCAAGACCAAGCGCCGTCGCCGCGTGGCGGGTCACGCCGGTCAGGCATTCGGTTGGGGTCATGCGGAAAAGCGTCGCGCCCATGTTCATCGTCAGCAGCAGCGAGGTCAGGGGCGAGGTGCCGGGATTGCAATCCGTCGCCAGCGCAATCGGAACGCCCGCATCGCGCAATGCCTGCACCGGCGGATATTGCGTCTCGCGCAGGGTATAGAACGCGCCGGGCAGCAGCACCGCGACGGTGCCCGAGGTCGCCATCGCGTCGATGCCGTCCTGCCCCAGCCATTCCAGATGGTCGGCGGAAATCGCGCCGTGCTGCGCCGCCATGGCCGCGCCATGAAGGTCGGAAAGCTGCTCGGCATGGAGCTTGACCGGCAGGCCAAGCGTTGCCGCATGATCGAAGATCCCGGCCATCTCGTCGCGGGAAAAGGCGATGCCTTCGCAGAAGCCGTCGACGGCGTCGATCAGCCCCTCGGCATGGCCGCGATCCATCCCGGCGATCACGACCTCGCGGATATAACCCGCGCGGTCGTCCTTGTATTCGGGCGGCAAGGCATGGGCGGCGAGCCATGTGGTGCGCACCGTGACCTTGCGCAACTCGCCGATCCGGCGGGCGACGCGCAGCATCTTCAGCTCGCTCTCGACATCCAGCCCATAGCCCGACTTGATCTCGATCGTCGTGACGCCCTCGGCCAGCAGCGTATCGACGCGCGGCAGGGCCGAGGCGAGCAGCGCGGCCTCATCCGCCTCGCGGGTGGCGCGCAC
>Ga0182745_1002030_pt1 | contig 18665 bp, 19 predicted proteins | sample eDN3rd30CKraftBY_FD_128523 | JGI IMG/M metagenome (GOLD analysis project Ga0182745, IMG submission 128523) | Enriched backyard soil microbial communities from Emeryville, California, USA - eDNA 3rd pass 30_C Kraft BY (version 2) (version 2) | ecosystem: Environmental > Terrestrial > Soil >...
CCGGTCTCTGTGTCCATCGCGATGTGAACCTTGCGCCATTGCCTGCGCCGCGACGGCCCGTGTTTGCGCGCCAACCATTCGCCATCTCCGCGAAACTTGATGCCGGTGCTGTCGACGAGCAGGTTCAAAGGCTTGCCCGAACGGCGATACGGGATCTGCACACCGATCCGCGCCTGGCGTCGGCACAGCGTCGAATAATCAGGCACCGGCCAGTCGAGCCCGGCTATCCGCACCAGGCTCTCGACCAGACCAACCGTTTGTCGAAGCGGAAGGCCAAAGAGCACTTTCAGGGTGAGGCAGACCTGGACCGCCGCATCAGAGAACGTCTCCGGGCGCCCCCGCTTGCCGGTCCTTCCGGCATGCCAAACCGTGTCGCGATCAAACCAGACCGTGAGCGAGCCCCGGTGATGCAACGCTGCGTTGTACTCGGACCAGTTCGTCGTGCGATAGCGGGTGGGAGAGGGGTTCGGCATCGCGCCGAACTAACGCACCGGATTCGCCCAGTGAATCCTGCTCACCGATATGTGCAACAAGGTCCGACAGGACAGCCAGTGAGGGGGGCGACGTTGGTCGCCCCTATTTCGTTCATACTGGTCGAGAGGCTTCTCCACATGAAAACGGCGGGGGTTTTCACCCTCGCCGCCGGCGCTTTTCCTGAAGTTGGGCCGAGCTAAAGTGTCTCCAACCAGGCAAGGACATCGTCGGAATCCATTACATCTGCATATTTCTGCTGCATGTCATAAAGGTTCGCCTCATGCGGAGCCGCTGCTCGGTCCGCGCAGCAGTCGCGCGGCACCAGGACGTTGAAACCGGACTGCACGGCATCGACCACAGTCGCGCGCACGCAACCCGAGGTGGTCGTGCCGCAAACCACCACCGTATCGGTTCGGGCACCCACCAGCAGCCCGCCAAGCGCGCTACCGAAGAAGGCCGAAGCGCCCTTCTTCACCACCAATGCATCATCGGGCTGCTTGCCCGTCGCCTCGTCGATCTGCACCAGACGACTGCCCGCCATGAAGGCTGACATCCCCGTGGCCTTTTTCAGCCAGGGCGTCTTGTCCAGCTGCCCCGGCGTATAGGCGATGACCGTATAGATGACGGGAAATCCCTTGGCGCGGGCCAGATCGGTCAGCTTGCGGGTCGCAGCAATCTCGGCGGACATGTCGGCCGCCGTGGGATACTGCGGATCGGTGAAGCCATATGTGAAATCCACCACGACAATGGCCGGGCGGGTGCCCCGCTCGACCGTGCCGCCGAAACCGGCGGCCTCATAGACCTGTTGCTGAGACATGTTCTGTTTCCTTGGAAAGAAATGGGCAGCCCATCATCAGACTGCCCTGGGCGGATCAAGCGCGGTTCAGTTGGATGTCCTTCACGACGATATCGCCGTCGATCACGATCGCCTCGTCATCGAGGAACAGCGAGCAGTCGCGCATCGGGATGTCCAGATGGCAATGCGTGTCGTTCGGCCCACCCAGTTCATTGTTGGGCCCGGTCGAGAACATGACGTTGCCATAGAAGCTGCGCGGCTCCATACCCATGCCGCCCTCAAAGGTGCCGGGTACGAAATTGTGCCATTTCGCGTTCGGGTTCATGCCCCAGCCGACATGGCTCATGCCGAAGCCGCGCTTGTCGTTGAAACTGTCCATGTAGGACTTGACGATCTGCGCTTCGAGCCCCCCGCCGATATCGGTGATCCAGCCCTTTTCGATGGTGTAGGTGATCGGCTCGCGCACCATCAGGTTCTGCGGCAGCAGAATATCCCCCGGCGCCACGACAATGGTGCCGTCCACGCCATCATCGTCGCCGCCCGTAAAGACAAAGCCCGAGGGCCAATGGTCCCACCGGCCGGGTGTGTCGGTGCAGGCATATTCCGGCACGGTCGGATAGGTGTTCAGCTTATAGGTTACATCGGTACCGTGGGCCGAGGTGATGCGCATGACTTTGGCGCGGTCGAGGATACCGGCCGCGATCTCGACTTTCTCGCGAAGTTCGGGATAGGGCAGCATTCGCGCCAACAGTTCGGGCGGCTCGACAGCGGTCAGAATCCGGGTGCCGGCGGCCTGGATCGCGAATTGCTCGGGGCTGAACAGTAGGAAGATGCAGTCGATCAGCATGTCGCAACTCTTCAGCGCCTCGACCGCGTCAGGCATGGCCGCAAGGCCGGTCTGGCCCACCGCCCAACCGTCGGTCGGCAGGGGGGCGGGCAAACGCATGTGATACATCTGGGCGCCCAGCCGCTGGCCGGCTGCCATGAAGGCATCGGCGTAATCCAACCGCTCGGTGCCCTCCGTCAGCACGATCAGGCGTTCGCCGCTGCGCACACCCGACATCTTCAACTGATGCAGGCAGATCTCGGTGAAACTCGTGTGGTCCATGTCAGTCTTCCCGTTGGAGGTTATGTCTGGAAATCCATGGTGGCAGCGAGAAACCCCGGGAGGTCGTCCCAGGGGATCATGTGGCCTGCGCCTTCGACGATGCGGGTCTCGAGATGGGGAACCAATGTCTGGAACTCGGCCAGATCCTCGGAAGTGATCACCGGTGCGGCGCCGGCCTTGACCAGCCGCACCGGCAGCGCCAGATGCGGCAGATCGGCGTGGATGTCGTCAGTATGAAACCCGTCATAGGCGGTCTTGATCGCCGTATACTGGCAGGAGTGCAGCCATTCGGCGCGCAGCGCGACCTGTTCATCGGTCCAGGTCGGGCAGAACTTGCGCATCTCCTCGGCCGCGCAACCCCGTTGCGCCATGCGAATCGAGTCGCCATACCAGGACCAGGCGCTGGGATAGGCGCGCCGGCCCGGGCCGCTGACCGGAGGATCCAACAGGATCAGACCCGAGAACGGTTCCGGGTTCTTCCGTGCAGCGCGGATTGCCGTGCGGGCTCCCATGGAATGACCCATCACGATGGGCTTTTGCAGCCTGCAGGCCTCGATCAGAGCGATGGCGTCCTCGGCCATGGCGTCCAGCGAGTAGTCGAGATCGCCCGCCTCGCTGAGGCCCCTGCCCCGCACGTCGAGAACGTGGACGTTGTAGCGACTGGACAAGGGTTCGGCCACGAAGCCCCAGGTGATCGCCGGCGAGGTGATACCGGGGATCAGCAGCAAGTCGGGGCCCGGTCCCGCGTAATGCAGCAGATGGTGGCGGATCCCGTTGGCACGGACGTTGTAGCCATTGGTCATGGTCGGATCCTCAGTAAGCGCCAGATAGCAGCGCACCGCCGCCCGGCACACGGGTCGGCAGATCCAATGCGCGCAGCATCGACCAAGTGGTGGCGATGGCGGCGGTGAGCACCGGCTTGCCCGCCTGCGCCTCGACCACGGAAACTGCAGGCAGCGAGGGCATCTGCACGCAGGCCGAAAGCACGATCACGTCGGCATCGGTGGTGTCCATGCCGGCGACGATCTGTGGCAGGTTCATCGGGTCGTGCGCGGCGACGGCCAGGTTATCCTGGATTTCCAGCGCACGATAGTCGACGACCTCGAACCCCTCGTGGCGGATATAATCGACCACCAGCTCGGTCAGAGGCTTCATGTAAGGGGTGACGACGGCGACCTTCTTCGCGCCGAGCGCCTTGAGCCCCGCGATCAGCGCCCCGGCCGAGTTCACGACGGCGCCGTCGCTCCCGTTGTTGCGGACAACCTTGGTCAGACGCTCCTGCGAGGCGGCGTGATAGCCGAGGCCCATCGACATGATAGCAACCAGGCAAGCATAGCCCATCACGTCGACCTTGGCGTCCGAGAGCTCCAGCGCACAGCGATCGCTGTCTGCGTCCATGCGGAACAGTTCGTCCTTGGTCACATGCTTCATCCGCATGCGCGAGGAGTGAAAAGTGAAAAGTTCGGGCGCGATCATTTCGCGCGCCTTCAAGAGCGCAGGTATCTCGGTCTCCATGGTGATGTTCGAACTGGGGACGATCTGGCCGATGCGGATGGGGTTCATTGGTCTGCCTTGGCTGAACACGGTTCGAATCAAACCGTAATTATTCGAATGAATAATTACAACGAATATTATTCAGCCGATGAAATACTGGTGCAGATCAGGGGGCGGGCGCCTTGAGCCCCGCTGTCAAGAAGCTGACAAGGTGATCGAGCATCGGCTCTTTCCCGATGTCGTAATGTTGGCCGTCGGTCATGTCGCCCAAGCGGCCAAGGTCGTTCAACATGAACAGATAGGTGCCAACCAGAAACGCCATGCGGATCGAGATGACTTCGCGCGGGATGGCCGGCAGCGCCTTTTCAAGTGCCTGGATATAGCGCTTGACCGAACCGTCATAAACCTCGCGCCGCAACTGCAAGGCGTATTCCTCTGGTTCTGCGTGAAGGCGGGCCTGCAAGCGGACAAAGGCGGCTCCGTTGGGGCCAGAATATTTCATATCCCACTGAGGGGTCAGATAGGCACGGACGATCTCGGGAACCGTCGGGTGTTGGTCATTGGCCAGGAGTTGGTCCAGCAGCACGTGGCGGCGGCCCGAGAGCGCGCCGCCACGACGACGGAACACCTCCTGGAACAGGGACTCCTTGCTACCGAAGTAATAACGGATCAGGGCTTGGTTGACGCCTGCATCGGCGGCCATGTCGCGCGTCGAGGCTCCCGAGAACCCCTGCTCGGCGAAGTGCAGTTCTGCGCTATCCAGGATCTGGTCGCGCAGATCCACCCCTTCGCGGGGTCGCCCCGGCTTGCGTCGCTCTGCCACTTGGTCCTGCCTGTCTCGGGTTTCGGTTGGTGCCAAGTTGCCACGCGGGGCCTTCGATCTCAAGTTGGACCGGAATTATTATTCATTCGAATAATATATCTCGGCCCGCCATTTCGCCGGCCGAGGTTTCTGCGTCCCGTCAAGCCGCCAGTCGCGCGGAGAAGGCGCGCGGGTCGTAATCATAGACCCAGTCGGTGTCGATGCCCGTTGTGCGCGGATCCTCGAGCGCGCGACGGGCATATTCGGCGTCCCTCGCAGCCATCTCCTCTTCGGTCGGCAGGTGATAGGTGCGGCCCCGTTCGCGCGCTTCAAGCTGCACCCGGGCTGTGCGGGGCAGGCGTTCGTCCTGATAGGCGGAAAGTGCCATGCCCGGATTGCCGGGATGCAGCGCCAGCGCCTCGGCCAGCACATAGGCGTCCTCGATCGCCATGGCAGCGCCCTGCGACAGGAAGGGCAGCATCGGATGGCAGGCGTCGCCCAGCAGCGTAACCGCACCCCGGGTCCAGCTTTCCATCGGGTCGCGATCGAACAAACCCCAGTTGAACACATCGGTGACGCCGGCGAACAGGCGTTGCAGGTCAGGGTGCCAGCCGTCGAAATCGGCCAGCATCTCGTCACGCGAGGCGCGTGTGCTCCAGCTTTCGTCGACCCATTCGGGCGCCTCGGTCACGGCGACGATATTCACCGCTTCGCCGCCCTTGACATAATAGGTCACGACATGGGCTTTAGGCCCCATCCAGAACGCACTGACCGGGTCGGTATGGCCCACCACCCCCCCTGTCGGGATTAGAGCGCGATAGCACTGGTGTCCGGTCCATCGCAGGTCGCCTGCGCCAAAGACGGTCTGGCGCACGACCGAGCGCACTCCATCCGTGCCGATGATCAGGTCGGCGTCAAAATAGCTCCCATCCGCAAACTCTGCGCGCGCTCCGCTTTCGGTCTGGGAGACGCCGACACAGCGCATGTTGAAGCGGCAGATTTCGGGGGGGAGGCCCGAGGCGAAGATGTCGAGCAGATCCGCGCGGTGGATATGGATAAACGGAGCACGATAATGCGCGCGGAATTCGGGGCCAAGGTCGATGCGGAAGTTCTGCCGCCCCGACTGCCAGTGGCGACCAACCACTGCTTGCGGGTAAAATGCAGCCTTGTATAGCGCCTGTTCCAGCCCCAGCCCCATGATGGCCTTGACCGCGTTAGGGGTGATCTGGACTCCCGCGCCGACCTCGCCAAAGGCGGGGGCCTGTTCGAAAATGGTGACGTCGAAGCCCTTGTTCAGCAAAGCCCGGGCCGTTGCGGTACCGCCGATGCCACCGCCGATGATGCCGATTTTCATAGTGTCGTTCCTTGTTCTTAAGAAGAAAGGCGCAGCCTAGTTTCGCCAGCGCAAAAGGCGTTTCTCGACACGGCCAAGCACGCCGCGTTCCAGAAGCTGCATGGTGATGATGAAGATGATCGCGATGGCCGCAACCTCGCGCATCCGCAGCTGCCGGAAGCTGTGGAAGATGGCCGAGCCGATGCCGTTGGGCTGGCCGATGGCCTCGACCACAACGACCAGTTTCCACGATAGCGCAAAGGAAAAGCGCATCGCCGTCAGCAGAGCAGGCACCAGTTGGGGCACCAGCACCGCCATCAGGCGGACCGGGCGCGGCAAGTGATAGATCTGGGCCATTTCGTCGAGTGCCCTGTCACGCGCATGAACGTTCGAGCGCACGATGTTGGTGACAAACGGCACAACCGCGATGGTCAGGGCGACGAAGCCTGCCGTTTCGCCCGTACCTAGGGCCAGGATCGCGAAGATGATATAGACCGGGTCCGGCACCGCCAACGCAAGTGCCAGAAGCGGCTGGAAAAAGGCCTCGGCCCGCTCGTTCAGGCCGATCAACAGCCCGATCGCCGCGCCCACGACCGAAGCTGCGACGAAAGCCGTCAGCACCCGGCCCAGCGTGAGGAAGAAGTTCTCCCAGAACCCGGGCGATTGGAGTTGCTGACCGATGGCCGTCAGAGTCGCCCCGATATCTGGCACCCAGGGTCGGAAATGCAGCGACATGACATGCCAGATCAGCAGCATAGAGCCAATTGACACGATCCCCGCGCCCAGTCGCCCCGCCGGAAGGGCGGCAAGGGCACGGACCAGGGGCGAAGCTCCGAGTTGCTTGCCGATGTCCAGGTTATGCAACGGCCCGCTCCTCGGTCCGGGCAAGACCCCAGGGGGCCTGCACGCGACGAATGATGTCGTTTTCGATTTCCGAAATGCGCGGATCGTCATAGTCGCGGGGGCGCTCTAGCGGCACTGTGTAATCCTCGTGCACGCGGGCCGGCCCCCGGGTCAGGATCAGGATGCGGTCGGCCAGATAGACGGCTTCGCGGATTGAATGCGTGACAAAGACCGCGGTTGCATTGGTGCGTTGGCAGATCCCGGTCAGTTCCTGCCGCAGCGAGCGGGCCGTCACCTCATCCAGAGTCGACAGCGGTTCGTCCATCAGAATGTACGAAGGGTTCACGATCAGCGCCCGGGCAATCGACACCCTTTGGCGCTGACCGCCGGACAGGCGCATCGGCCAGGCGTCTTTGAATTGCGCGATGTGCAGGATGGACAAAATCTCGTCGATCCGCGCCTCCCATTCACGCTCTGGGACCAGCGAGGCGGCCAGAGCGATCTCGAGGTTCTTCTTCACGCTGCGCCAAGGCAGCAGGCGGTGGGACTGAAAGACATAGCCCAGCCTTGGCGCCTTGGACCTTGGGGTGAATAGCGGCTGATCCTCGACATGGACGGTGCCTCGACTGGGCGGGTTCAGCCCCGAGATCACGTTGAGCATGGAGGATTTGCCGCAGCCCGAAGGCCCGAGGATGGCTACGAATTCACCGCGGCGAATGTCGAAGTCCAGACGGTTGACGGCCTCGTAGCTGCCATAGGACACGCCTAGGTCTTCGACCCTGAGAACAGAGGGACGGGTGTCGGTGGTCATGGGATTCTCGCTTTGCAGGTTCGGGACGGCGCCTAGCGCCAGCGGAACGTGTATTTTTCGATATTGCGGATGAGGCCGTATTCGGCGACCAGGACGATGGCCATGAAGACCAGCAACCACAGGTGGACCTCGGTCATCAGCATGTATTCCCAGGCATGTTCGAACCTGGCGCCAAACCCCATGCGGGCGGCGCCAAAGATCTCGGCGACGACGATAACCTTCCAGGCCAATGCATGGGCATTGCGTAGCGCCGAGAAGATATAGGGCGTAACGAAGGGCACCCAGACATGGAGGATGCGGTTTGCTAGGTTCAGGTGATAGATCGCCGCCATCTGGTCCAGCTCGCGATCGGCGCTGTTCAGCCCGTCGCGCATCCCGACTGCCATGTAGGGGAAGGTAATGAAGGCGACAACCAGCACATAGCCTGCCTCGGACCCCTTGAAGATTGCCAGGGCCAGAATCGCGGCAATGGCGCTTGGCGTGCGCAGGGCGGCGGTGACGTAATAGCCCAGCACCTCGCCCATGAAGGGCGAGCGGCTCATCACCAGAGCGGCAATGAACCCCGCGACGATGCCAAGTGCCAATCCGGCCAGGACGCGCGCAAGGGTGATCCCGATATTGCTCCAGGTGTCGGCGCTGCCCAGAAAATGCGGCAGCGCTCTAATCACAACCGAGGGACTCTCGATGAAGGTTGTGCTTGCCGCAGCCAGATGCCAGGCCGGGATCAGTAGGACCAGCGCTAGCGCTGCCCAAGCAGTTCGTGCCAAGCCGCTCATTGCGTTTTGCCCTGGGGACGGGGGCCGATCGCGTCTTCCAGCGCGATCAGGGTTCCTTCAGGCACGCTCTGGATGACCGAGCCTTCCTGGGCCAGCTTGTCAAGGAAGGCCGAGGCCGCCGCGCGCTTCTCGGGCGACCAATCGTTCGAGAAATAGCCGTAGGTGCGGCCGTTCTCGATGACCTTTTCCAGCACGCCTTCGCTGCTGATACCCAGCTTCTCGGCGATGTAAGGTTTCTTAAGGATATCGTAATTGCTGCTTTCAAGCAGATGGATGGCCTCGTCATAGGCGTCGCGGACGGCATAGGCGAGTTCGGGGTTGTCGCGCAGCCATTCGCCATGCGCGGCCATATTGGTGATCCAGGGTGCGAAGCCGCCGTTGAACTTGGCGTAATCGGCATGGGCCTGCAACAAGTAGCGCCCATCGGTCGCGACCATCGCCTCGGAGGCGAAACCCTCGAAGTTGAAGATCGCATCGACCTCGCCCTTGGCCAGCAGCGGCACAAGCGCGCCGGGACCAACCTGCGACATCTGGTACTCCTTGAGTACGTCGAAGCCATACATCTCCTCCACGATGAGCCGGATAAAGGAGGTGGTGCCGGATTCCGCTCCGAAATGGCCGACCTTGTGCCCCTTGAGATCCTCGGGCGTAGTGGCGGTTGATGAACCCGGCACGATGATGCCGAGATAGAGGTTCCCTACCGGATAGAATGCCGAGACATCAAAACCCTCGGCCCGCGCGATCGCCACGCCCAGCATGTCGTTGTCCATCGAGACGTCGGCATTGCCGATCAGGAAATTCTGGAACAACCCGTCGCTGGGTAGATACTCGAAGCTGCCGTCAAAGCCGTATTTCTCATCCAGCTTCTCGCCCTCGATGATCATCATCGGGACACCGCCGATGCTGCCGGCCACGGCTTGCATCGTCACCTTGGGCCGGCTCTCGGCCTCGACCGGCAAGGCAACAGACGTCAGGACAACGGCAAGCATGCCGCAGCGAAAAGCGTTGATCATGGTGTGAACCCTGTTGGCGATTGGTCTTGTGATTGCACCCAGAGTAACAAGGCAGATTAATTAATCAACCATATAATTAATATTTTTCCCTCTGCATTGCTTCGAGGCTAGGATGAGGCCGAAAAGCAATCAGAAATGCGGATAAAGATGCAGTTTTACAAAACCTCCGGCCTGACCCGCGCCACGTCGCACAGCGGATGCGGGGTATGAGCGCGCCGGAAGACCGGCAGGCCGAACCCAAGCCGCCCGCCTCCGAACGCGCTGGTAGGCCCCGGCGGCCAGGTCGGCCCGAAGGACAGACGAACCTCGCCGACAACATCCTTGACGTTGCTGAGGTTCTGTTCGCTGAAAGCGGCTACGCAGGTACCACCTTGCGTCAGGTAGCTGAGCGGCTGGCAGTGACGCCGGCGATGATCGCCTACTACTTCCAGAACAAGGACAATCTGTTCCGCGCTGTCTTCACCCGCCGGGGCTTCTCCATTTCTCGCCAGCGGATGGAGCGGTTGCAGGCGCTCGACGCTGGGGGATCCCACACGGTCGAAGAACTGGTGCGTGCCTTCATCTCGCCCGCCGCGGAGTTGTTTGACGACCCGCAGGGGCGCGCGTTCCTGCGATTGCACGCCCGTCTGCACATGGAGCCGGAAGAACTGTCCTATGAACTCCGCAGGCTGGTCCATAACGAGCCGACTCGAGCCTACGCAGATGCTTTCTCCAAGTTGCTGCCCCAACTGACATCGCGTGAGATCTACCAGCGCATGTCTCTGCTGATTGGCGCCTATCTCTATGCCTTTTCCGGGGCCAGCCGTCTGAACGAGCTAGTCCAGGAGGAAGAGACAGATCCAATGGCGGGCCTCCTGGACACAGCTGTCGCATTTGGGACGGCGGGGATGCTGCAGCCAATTCGCGATCCCATGGGCTAGGGTCAGATGGGGTATTCGGCTGGCGCCCAACTCGCCGGTCTCGAAGAGTTGCTGCGCTTCGGGCTGCCGGTAGAACCTGGGCCGCGCCGTCAGGCCCGGTGCAAAAGTTGCTTCGGCCACCACCTTGGAGTTCACGTTGGCATTCGGGCACCTACACAGCCGAAACGGCCGCCCTCGGCGAATGTGGTTCCTCGTTGGTCGAGTCGATGCCGGTAAAGTTCTTCTTCTGACCCCGGCCGGGGATCAGGTCGTGATTGTCCCTCCAGACCAGTTAGACTCGAACTGCTCGGCGCCTCCTGCAGTTCTTGGGTCGCGACGAGGACCTGTCCGCGCGAGAAGTCGATCTCATTCTCAAGTATTGGGGCAAACACCTCGCCGGCCAGGCCAGATTATGGTCACCGTCCAATGTCACGATGCTCGCAAAACTGATGGGCTTAGCCGACTCTGACATGGGAAGGTTAACGCGAAATCTAAATTTTTCAGGGCATTTTCTCCTTTATCCGCATTATTTAAGTATGTCACGGATGACTTCAGCGCTCTCGAAACAAGCTGATCACTTACGATAAGTCCCGCTTATCGTGAGTCTTGTGATCCGGGAGAAGGCCGCGCAGAATGGCGCGATGAAACTGCCAATCGCGCCCCCTGCCCTCTCCGCCGCCGAGGCCGAAGCGCTGACCGATCTTTGGCGCCGCGGCACCCCCGACAACACCTTGCGCGCCTGGGAGCGCGACCTCGCCTATATCGCCGCCTGGAAGCTGCTGGCCTGCGGCGAGGATCTGGCCTGGCCGGAATCCGAGCCGGTGGCACTGCGCTTCCTGCTCGAACATGCCCAGGATCTGAGCCAGGCTTCCGGCCCGGCCCGCGAGGTGGCCGAGGCGCTGATCGCGGCCGAGCTGCGCCGCAGCCTCGCCTGCCCTGCCCCGGCCACACTCGACCGCCGCATCGCTTCCTGGCGCGCCTTCCATCGCATGAAGAACCTGCCCTCGCCCTTCGGGAGCCCGCTGATCGCCGAGGCCCGCGGCCGCGCCCGGCGCGCCGCCGCCCGGCCGCGGCAACGGAAATCGGCCAACCCGATCACTCGGGCGGTGCTGGAGCAGCTGCTGGCCACCTGCGATGCCAGCCATCGCGGCTTGCGCGACTGCGCCTGCCTGATGCTGGGCTGGGCCTCCGGCGGCCGGCGCCGGGCCGAGATCGTCGCCCTGAACCGGGCCGATATCGACAGCGACGAATTTGCCGAGAAAGGCCTGCTGCGCATCCGCCTGCTCAGCACCAAGACCACCGGTCCGGCACTGGCGCCGCGGCTGCCACTGAAGGGCCGTGCCGCCCGCGCGGTGATGCGCTGGATCGCGGTCGCCGGCATCACGGACGGGCCGCTGTTCCGGCCGGTAAGCCAGGCCGACCGGGTGCTGAAGCGCCGACTCTCGGCCGATGGCCTGCGCCAGATCCTGCGCCATCGCCTGGTCCTCGCGGGCTACCCGGCCGAATTCGCCAGCCCGCATGGGCTCCGTGCCGGCTTCCTGACCCAGGCCGCGCTCGATCATACCCCCCTGCCCGCCGCCATGCAGCTCTCGCTGCACCGCAGCGTTGCCCAGGCCCAGAGCTATTATGCCGATGTCGATATCGCCGAGAACCCGGCCACGGATCTGCTGGAGTGAGGCGGCGCGGCCAACTCGGACCCCGCCTCCGGCTGTGGTTGCAAATCTTCCCGTTGAGGCGCAACACTTCACCCGCCCGAGAGGCCGCAGACGCGACAGCGGATCACTGTACCAGATCACACGGCAAGTGAGGCGTTGCCGCCTGCTCTCTCAACGTGACCTGATCGCCACCCCCTCCGGGAACTCGGACGAGGGCAAGAGCAAGCGGTTCGGCCTGTCTGAACCTTGGGGCTAAAGGTGCCGTACGGCGTCCTGTGCGCCGTGCAGGATGCGGACGATAATGATTTCCGGCCCTGCCTCGCGAAAATAGATCACATGCGCCCCGGTGACGTATTTCAGGTAGCCTTTGCGCCTGACCTCGACCGGGCGACCGACCTTCACGCCTGATGCCAGCCCCTCGAAAGCTGCCGCCAAATCGTCCTGATAGTTCTCGGCCTGCGCAACAGACCATTTCCGGGCCGTGTGCCGCCAGATGTGCACCAGATCGTTCGTCGCTGCCGGGGAAAGCCGATACCCCCGATCAGTGCCCATGCTCGGCCCGCATCCGGGCTTTGAACACTTCGTTGTCGAAAGGCTGCGGCTCACCGGATTCTTCGCCTTCGATCAGGGCGGCTTCCAGCGCCTTTATCCTGGCCTCGTGCTCTTCAAGCAACCGCAGCCCAGCCCGCACAACGTCACTGGTGGAACCGTAACGCCCCGCCTGCACCTGTTCGCTGATGAAAGCCGCGAAGTGGTCGCCAATCGTTACAGATGTATTTCGCGCCATCCTTGCCGCCTTCCTGGTCTCTGAGCAAATCCAGTCTATACCAGTAAGTATTACGCCGCAATCCGGGGCGATCTTGGCGGAGCACCGCCTCGAAACGCATGAAAGGTGATAGCCGCAGATCGTGCGATTTCATCCAATGCGCCAGTCGATCAGCAACTCTCGCGGAACCATACAGTGCGTAACACTCGATTCGACGGAGTGGAGTATATGGTACCCTTCAAGCGGAGTGTTGACGCCGAGCAACCAAACGCAGAATTAGATATATCATTTTATATCAGGTGGTTACCTAAAACAAGGTCTCATCTCCCAACCTGCAGCTTAAGAATTTTGCACTGTCGCCGATAGAAATTTCTTGCAGTATCAACAATCTTGGATCATTTCTTGTTGTAGCGCGAAACCGCGAGAATTTCATGTTTTGGCGCTACGAAACAGACGATCATAAGAAGAGCGTACTGGGATCAACTCAGTATGAGGAGCATGAGGGCGGTATGTCAGCAGAGCGTGTGTTCGCAGAACTTCAAAGTAACGCATCTACGCTGCACGAATCCATCCGTTTGCATCTTGAGCGCAACTTTGCACCGGACTCGCGCAAGTATCTGAGAACGTTTTCGTCGGCCGAAGCAGCGGACTTTCTTGGCTTGGCTCCTGGGCATCTTCGGAAATTGCATGCTGAAAACAAGATCCCCGATGTGCCGGTCGACCCGCGAGGTCGTAAGGTCTATGCAGCCGAGGATCTTGCTCAGATTAGGCTCGCACTCGCTCGTGCGACCCGAGATCCGTCCCTCTATCTCCGCGGGAGAGTTGGCCAAGAGCCGCTACAGATCATTTCTTGCGTGTCATTTAAGGGTGGTAGTGCCAAAACGACGACTGCCGCGTACTTGAGCCAGTGGTACGCGCTGCATGGCTACCGCGTCCTCGTAATCGACATGGACCCCCAAGCGTCGCTGTCATCAATGACAGGACTGCGGCCCGAGATCGATTTCGCGCACAAAGGCACAATCTACGACGCGATCCGTTACGAAGACCCGCTTCCGATGAGTGAAGTCATCCGGAAAACATATTTTCACGGCCTCGACATCGCCGCAGGTGGTTTAATCCTGTCGGAATACGAGACCGAAACCCCGTTTGCCCTACGGCGCGGTGTCGAGCCACCGTTCTACCTGCGTCTTCGAGAGGCAATTCTGTCGGTTGAAGCTAATTACGATCTCGTTTTCATAGATTGCCCACCACAGCTTGGCTTTTTAACACTTTCGTCGCTCGTCGCAGCGTCCTCCATAATCATACCGGTAGTACCCAATTTTATCGATGTAGCCTCACTTGCCCAGTTTTTGACCATGACCTCCTCGCTGCTAGACACTATTCGCGAATCGGGCATGTCGCTGGAGTATGACTTTTTGCGCTACCTAGTTTCACGCTTTGAGCCTTCGGATGGACCTCAGGCCCAGGTGGCTGGCTTACTGCGCGCGAACTTTGGTAACCGTGTCATGACCGAAACCTTTCTGAAGTCCACCGCGGTCTCAGATGCTGGCCTGACACATCAGACGCTCTTTGAGGTCGGACGTGGCAGCATGAACCGAAACACGTACGACCGAGCAATGGAATCGGTGAACGCCGTAGCACGCGAACTGGAGCAAGAAATCCATAATGCTTGGGGGCGCGACTAATGGCTAGAAAAAACATGTTCGAGGGGATCAAACCAACGTCAGGTTCGGGAGATGCATCTCCCGCAGAATCTTCCCCAAACGCATCGAAGATGCCTGAAGTGTTTCAAACTGCAGGTCCAATTGCTGCCATCAGAAATGATCTGAGAAGCATGGGCTCGCGCTCTGTTCAAGAAATTGATCCCGAACTGATTGAAGACACGGGTCTAAAGGATCGCTTGGGCAATCTCGACGATGACGTAGAGGATCTTCGCGAAAGTATCGCCAAACATGGCCAGCAGGTCCCGGTTCTCCTGCGTCCTCACCCCGCGCTGAGTGGGCGCTATCAAGTCGTCTATGGGCGCAGACGTCTGGTGGCGATCAAAAAACTCGGAACCACCGTCAAAGCACTGATACGAACGCTCTCTGACGAGGAGGCAGTGCTCGCCCAAGGCCAAGAGAACAATCTACGTAAAGACCCATCCTTCATCGAGAAGGCGCTCTTTGCCGGCGACCTCGAGAACGCTGGATACGATGCCCGCGTTGTTCAGGACGCGCTGAACGTCAACCGTAGTCACACATCTCACATGCGCAAGGTTCGCGAAGCCTTTCCTCGCGAGGTAATTGAACGGATCGGAGCCGCACCCTCGGTCGGTTGGAAACGTTGGTATGAGTTGGCAGCACGCATTTTAGAACAGCGTATTGATGCTACATCCGTGCACCCTGCCCCGTTCCATCCCGATTTGACCTCTGACCAGCGCTTCGATGTTTGGGCGAAGTCCCTATCCACGGCTGTTTCCACAGTTTCCAACCGTCAAAGGCAACCCGCCACAAAGATAGCCGTCAAAAGAAGCGACGGAAAAGATCTGGGATCAGTGACGCTGCAGAAAGGTAAGCTTACCTTTCAATCTATAGACTCGGACGATCAGTTTTCTGCATGGCTTCATGCAAATGCCGAAACGCTGTTCCCGAGGCTCCACACAGAGTTTCTGGCTCATTCCGACACTTCGGAGTGAACGGGGAAGTAAATAACAACAGATCAGAGGAGCAGTGCTGGAAAAATTAGGCCTCCCGAATGGAACCCACCCGGAAGGCCCGCGCAAAACACAGGGCGCCAACCCTGAGAATGCTCAACTTCTAGCCCGAGCAATCTAGCGCAGGCCCGAATCGCACGCAACATCGCATCGCGGTGACCTGATGTCATTTGCCTTCTTTCTTCGAAAAAAAGGCCCGAAATGTGTCCGACGTGCGGTTGGGTCCGCACCATTCGAGTGCGTCTAAGAGATCCGCTCGAACAAAACATGCAACAGATCTCTCTTTCGCCCACGCTCGTGCGTGTTCGGCGCCAGTCCTTGTCATCCGGCGAGCCTCGGCGTGCGGCCTCACCTAGCGTTCCTAAAGACCCTCGCTGGCATTTGTTAGACCTAGTAAAATCCTGTCGGCGACGTCTCAATCTTCGTGATCGAGATATTGCTGTCCTCAGAGGGTTGCTATCTCTCGTCCCGGCCCAAGCCGCACCAAACGAGGTGGTCGTTTTTGCATCCAATCGCGTCCTTGTCGAACGTTGCGATGGCATCGATGAACGAACGCTTAGGAGACGAGTAGCGCATCTGCAGAAATGCGGATTGCTGATGCGTCGCTCAAGTCCAAACGGCAAACGATACCAGGTTCGCGGCGATCAACAGGAGCCTCTCCTGACCTACGGCATCGACCTCGGTCCTATTTTTCAGATCAGATGTCACTTGGAAGCAATGGCCGATGAGTGCAGGCGTGAAGAAGCACGAGTTCGCACACTGAAGTCGCTAATCAGAGATGCCCTCTTCAGAAAATCGGCCTCGCACACCGAATGTCTTCAAGAGGAGGCTAGACTGGCATTGCGGCGCAACCTCACCTCCGAACAACTTCGTGATATTTTGACACGGCTAGATGAACTGCCGGCTGACGGATCCATCGGGCCAACGCCCGAACCCAACTCACAATCAACCCAATTGACCGTCAGCAACGGTCAAACTGACCGCCATATACAGAGTCTAAATAAAGAAATCTTAGAATACGAAGAAGCAGCGAGTAGACCCCAGCCAGCGGCAAAAAAACCAAACCATGAGGTTTGTAACCCAGACGACCTCACCGTAACTGAATGCATAAAACTCACAGCAACAGCTCAATCATTCTCGAGCAGACCACCAGAAAGCTGGGAAGATATCATCGAACTTTCAGTTTCACTCGCTCCAGCAATCGGAGTGGGATCAACATCATTTCGTCAAGCTCAAGAACAACTAGGACGGCACGGCTGTGCCTTGGCCATACTTGGGCTTGTTGAAGCCTATGGACGGATTCGCAAGCCCGCCGCTTACCTGAATACGCTCATTCAACGATCCCGTCTGCACGGTATAGAGCTGATAAGCATGTTCAGATCGCTCGTTCGTCCCGTATCTAGGGCATAGAAGTATGTTGTGGGATGGCGTGTTTACCGGGGTATACATGTCGATCAGGACGGCCAGGGCCTGCCTAGCCCACTCCAGCCGCATGTTTACCCGGGTAAACAATCCTTATAGCGTCATCGCTTCTTCCGTGGAGTTGCTCAATGGCGAGTGCAGGGCAGTTCGCTCTACCGCAATTTTTCGCCAGGACCCGGAAGTTGGAACAGTCTGTTCCGACGCGTTCGCATGTAAGTTTGGAACTCTGTTTTGAGCACCTTATCAAAGAGGTACACGTGAGCTCAGCCATTCTCAACAACGCTCCTCCCCAACTGGAACTTGTTGGAGATTCAAGATCGCACGGAGAAGCAAATCGCAAAGATACTTAATTCAAACACCTCTTTGCGAGTGCGGCGGGCTGCCACACCTATTCTTGATCACGGAATCAAACGGATCGACTGGTAATGTGAACTCAGCTAGCTTCCTCACCGTTCTTCTGCCGGACGCTTCGAGGTGATGTCATCTGCAACCTGTACTCCCAGACCAAAAGCCAGGACGCGATGCGGCAAGTGTTTCGCGACGTGCTGGAACAGGATGAGGAATTCATCGACAGCGCAGGCAACCTGGCGCCTGCGCCGGGGATCTTTCCCGACTATCCCGCGCCAATCATCCGTCGCGGTGAGGCAGGCAACTGGACACTGACCATGGCCCGTTGGGGCATGCCGACGCCACCGGTCTATCTGACCGGCAAACGCACGGATCCGGGCGTGACGAATATCCGCAATGTCGGTTCTCCGCATTGGCGGCGCTGGCTCGGGGTGGAGTATCGCTGCCTTGTGCCCTTCACCAGTTTCTCGGAACTCGACAGCCGGGCAGGGGCGCCGCGGAACCATCCTATCTGGTTCGCCCTGGCGCAAGACCGGCCGCTCGGTTTCTTCGCCGGCATCCGCACCGAATGGACCTCGGTCAGGAAGCTGAAAGAGGGCGAGGTGACGACAGAGCTCTTCGGCTTTCTCACTTGCGAGCCAAATGCGGAGATCCGGCCCATCCACCCAAAGGCAATGCCCGTCATCCTGAGCCTGCCCGAGGAATGGCGGATCTGGCTGACCGCAGACACGCCCGAGGCCCTCAAGCTCCAACGGCCATTGCCGGATGGGTTGCTGCAGATCGTTGCGGAGGGCACTCGTGCAGACCCGGCCTGACCAGTCTTTCGCGGCATCCATCGATCCGTTTCGGCTGCTGAACGCCCGTGTCCACGAGGTCGAAGGGCAGGGCCGGATCGGCTTCGCGCTGTTCCAGGCCGTGCGGACAACCGGCCCGGTGTTCTGGATCTGCCTCGCGCATGATCGCGACCGGCCGATGCCTTTGGCATGGCCGGATGGGGTGGCAGAACGTCTGCATCTTGTGGAGACCCGCACGGAAACCGATCTGCTCTGGGCCACGGAGGAGGCGTTGCGGACGCGACCGGTTGCTCTGGTGATCGCCGTTCCGGAAAAGCCGATCTCGCTGACCGTGGGCCGTAGGCTACAGCTGGCCGCCGAGGCGGGGGGAACGACAGGCCTCATGCTGATCCGGGAGGGCAGGGGCAGCAATGCCGCCGAGACCCGCTGGACATGTGATCCGCTTGCCGGTGCTGCAGACTCGACTCATCAGCGCTGGAGTCTTAGTAAGAACAAAAAGGGAACAACTGGAATCTATGATGTGAGTTGGAATGGCGAGACGGCTGCTTTCCATCTGGTTCCCCAGGCTGGCGAGCGACATCAGCCTGAGGCGCCGCCCCCTTGAGGGGCCTTTCGCGTTGACGCTGCGGGCGTCGA
>Ga0182745_1002031_pt1 | contig 18664 bp, 15 predicted proteins | sample eDN3rd30CKraftBY_FD_128523 | JGI IMG/M metagenome (GOLD analysis project Ga0182745, IMG submission 128523) | Enriched backyard soil microbial communities from Emeryville, California, USA - eDNA 3rd pass 30_C Kraft BY (version 2) (version 2) | ecosystem: Environmental > Terrestrial > Soil >...
CCTTGAACGAGGCGCTGGGCGAGGCCGGCGGCATCAATCCCTTGAGCGGCGACGCCAGCCAGATTTACGTGGTACGCAAGTCCGCCAGCGAGCCGGTGGTCTACCGACTGGATGCGCATGCGCCGGGAGCGCTGGCGCTGGCGGAAAGCTTCGAGCTCTTGCCCAAGGACGTCGTATATGTCGCCGCCACGCCGCTGGCGAACTGGCACCGCACCATCAGCCAGATCCTGCCGGGCGCATTGTCGTCGGCGGTGGGTTCAGTGAATCAGCCCAGGTAACGCCGTGATCAAGAACATCCTTTTTCTGTGCGTGGGAAATATTTGCCGCAGCCCGATGGCCGAGGGCTTGCTGGCGCACTCGGCGCCGCACCTGTCGATCTGCTCGGCCGGGATCAATGCCCTGACCGGCGAGCCCGCCGACCCGGCCGCCATCGTCCTCATGGCCGCGCGTGGGATCGATATCAGCAGCCATCGGGCTCAGCCCCTGGCGGGGTGGATGTTGCAGGACGCCGACCTGATCCTGACCATGGACCTGCTGCAGGAGCGTTATATTCGCAGCCGTTACGGCATTCCCGCAGCCAAGGTCAGGCGTCTGGGGCTGCTCGGGAGCAAGGGCGGCTATGACATCCCGGATCCTTATCGCAAGGGCATGCCGGCTTTCCAGCATGCCTGCAGCCTGATCACGCGTGGAGTGGAGGAATTGTCGGTCCAGCTGGCGCAATCGGATCATGCCAATGGCGGTATCCAGGCGCCCAGCGATCCGTCCCCGCAGGAAATCCTGCCGGAGCGTGAATTGACGGCGCTCTTGTCCCTTACGCACCAACCCTGATCGGATCTCCATCATGATGAATCCCATTGTGCCGCAGCCCAACCCCGTCTATTACCAGAGGGTGCCGCCGACCATATTCGCCGATGAGACCGAGCCCGAGTTGAGAAACTATCTGGATACGCTCTTCGACCATCGCTGGCTCATATTGACGGTGGCCCTGGTGACGGCCTTGCTGGGAACGGTGTACGCGTTCATGGCCAAGCCCGTGTACGAAGCCAACATGCTGATTCATGTGGAACAGGAAAACGACCGCGAAGCCAAGAACATCGTCGGCGAAATGGGCCAGCTGTTCGATCTCAAGACCGATGCCGCCTCTGAAATGGAGCTGGTGAAATCGCGCCTGGTGGTGACCAGCGCGATCGACGAGCTCAGGCTCTACCTGCGCGCCTCGCCGAATTACTTCCCGGTACTGGGCAAGATGTTCGCGGAGCGCAGTACTGGGCTGTCCACGCCAGGATTGCTGGGATTCGGCGGCTGGGTATGGGGCAAGGAAAGGGTGGAAGTGGGCAGTTTCGAAGTTCCCGACAAGCTGCTCAACCATGAGTTCATCCTGACAGCGCAGGAGGCGGGACGTTTTGTCATCACCGAGGCCAAGCACAAGATCCGGCTGAACGGCATGGTGGGCGAACCCTTGCTGGCGCAAACTGAAAACGGACCGCTGCAACTCCACATCGCCGAGCTCCATGCGCTTCCAGGGGCGCAATTCAAGTTGTTGCACAGCTCGCGCCTGGCGATGATCGAATCGGTGCAAAAGGACTTGCAGGTGGCCGAGATGGGCAAGCAATCCGGCGTGGTCAGCGTCAGCCTCAAGGGCAGCAGTCCGACCGAAGTGCACGCCATCCTGACGGCGATCAGCAATGAATACGTGCGTCAGAACTATAGCCGCAAGACCGAGGAGGCAAGCAAGACCCTGGCTTCGATCAACCGGCAACTGCCTGAACTCAAGCAACGGCTGGAATTGTCCGAAACCCGTTATAACCAGTACCGCAATGCCCATGGAACCATCGACCTGGGCGAGGAAGCCAAGCTGAGCCTGCAGCAATCGGCCGCGGCCAAGAACCGCAAGATGGAACTGGAGCAAAGACGCACGGAATTGTTGACGCGCTTTACCACCAACCACCCGATCGTGATCGGAGTGAACATGCAAATACGCGAGGTCAACAACGAGATCCGCAATCTGGCGGCGCATATCAAGGGTATGCCGAGCGTGGAGCAGGAAGTGGTGCGGCTGGCGCGCGATGTCAAGGTCAATTCGGACCTGTATACCGCCTTGCTGAATACCGCGCAGCAGTTGCGTCTGGTCACGATAGGAAAGATGAGCAATGTGCGGCTGGTGGATTCGCCCATGATGCCCGAGAAACCGGTCTCACCGAATCGGCCGAAAATCATCGCGGTGGCGCTGATGCTGGGGCTGTTCCTGGGAACAGTGCTGGCCTTCCTCAAGAATGCCCTGCGCAACGGCATCGACGATCCGGCCGAAATGGAAAAAATCCTTGGCGTGCCGGTGTATGCGACCATCCCGCACAGCAAGGTGCAGCAGCAATTGTTCGATCAGGTCAATCGCAAGTCGCCGCGCCTGCCGCTGTTGGCCACGCAGGCGCCGATGGACGTGGCGGTGGAAGCCTTGCGCAACTTCCGGACCGCGCTGCAGTTTTCCATGTCGCATACAAAGAACAACATCATCCTGATTACCGGCCCGACTCCGGGCATGGGAAAATCGTTTGCGTCGGTGAACCTGGCCGCGGTGCTGGCGTCCTCGGGCAAGCGCGTGTTGCTCATCGATGGCGACTTGCGCAATGGCCATTTGCATCGCTACTTCGACCTCGGACGCCAGGATGGCCTGGCGGAAGCGCTTGCCGGCGATCTGCGCATGGAACAGGTGATCCATCGCGAGGTCGTCGAGAGCGTCGATTTCGTCGCCACCGGGGTGCTGCCGCCCAATCCCTCCGAATTGCTGTTGCGCCCGGGGTTGGGAAAACTGCTGGAGAACATGTCGCCACTGTACGACTACATCCTGATCGACAGCTCGCCGGTGCTGGCGGTTCCGGATAGCCTGATCCTGGGCGCGCATGCCGGTGCGATTTACCTCATGACCCGTTCCGGCGTCACCCAGGCGGGCGAAATCATCGAATCGTTCAAGCGTCTGGCGCAGGCGGGCCTGTCCGCCAAGGGTGTGCTGTTCAATGATTTGAATATGCGTCCGGGACGCTATGGCTATGGCTACAAATACGGCAACTATCGTCAGCTGCAATATTCTTACGGACCACAACAACAAATAGAAGCGTCGCCAGGACCACACTAGCGACTAGGTTCGCGCTTGGCGCCAATGGGGGGAGCATGTTTGTCGATACCAGGAAATTGCGCTCTGGGAGCGTGGTCGATACCACTGTGTGCGTCATCGGCGGCGGTGTGGCTGGCATCACCTTGGCAAGGGAGCTGGAGGCGCGCGGTATCGATACCTGTCTGCTCGAGAGCGGCGGATTCGAGCCCGACGATGCCACCCGCGATTTGTACCGGGGTGAAGCCATCGGTTTGCCGTATCAGTTCGCCGATGGTTGCCGTGGACGCTTCCTGGGGGGCAGCAGCAATTGTTGGGGCGGCTGGTGCCGGCCCTTGGATCCCTGGGATTTCGAACAGCGCGAATGGATTCCATACAGCGGCTGGCCGTTCGGACTGGAAACCCTGCAGCCCTACTATGCGCGTACGCACGAGTTGCTGCGCCTGGGGCCGCAGAATTTCGACCCGGAGTTCTGGGAGCGCTCGATCGCGCGCAAGGACGTGCAGCGGCTGCCGCTGGTGACCGGCAAGGTACGCGATACGATTTCCCAGTTCAGTCCGCCGGCGCGTTTTGGCAAGCTCTATCGGGAGGAATTGCGGCGCGCCTTGCACGTGCGTATTTTGCTGCATGCGAACGCGGTCAATATCGCCACCAGCGCCAATGGCAGCGAAGTGACCCGGATCGACGTCGCGACCCTTACGGGAGTGCAGTTCAAGGTCAGGGCGCGCGCGTACGTGCTGGCGACCGGCGGCATCGAAAATGCGCGCCTGCTGCTGGCGTCGAACAAGGTTCACCCCGCCGGCGTGGCCAATCGCAACGGCCTGGTGGGGCGCTTCTTCATGGATCATCCGCGCCTGCAATCGGGCAGCATACGCTTCGTGCACCAGTGGTCGCGCAACAAGCTCTACGACATCAAGTACCACTACATGAATTCCGCCGTATCCGCCTACGGCACCCATATCGCCTCGCAGCTGGCGCTGACCGAGAAAACCCTGGAGCAGGAACGTCTGCTGAACGCGCGCGTCTGGTTCTGCTCGGTATTCCCGGGCGAAGGGACCGCCGGCGCGCAAGCGCTGTTCCGCTGCAAGCAAGCCTTGCTGAAAAAGGAGCAGGTGGATTGGAAGCTGAGCAGCGACCTGGCGGCGATGGCCAGGCATCCCATCGATACCTTCGGCTATGGATTCACGCGTTTTTTCCATCCACGGGCCCTGGTGCGCGACGTCAAGTTCCAGATCATCGTCGAGCCGGCGCCGAATCCGGACAGCCGCATCACCCTGTCCGACGCGCATGTCGATGCCCTGGGCATGCCGCGCGTACGCATCGATTGGCGCTTGACCAACCAGGTGCGCCACACCTTCGATCGAACGCTCGCGATCCTGGCCGAGGAGCTGCGCCAAGGGGGACTCGCCAAGGTGCGGCTGGATCCGCCCATCGAAGGAGGCAGCTGGCCGGACACCTTCGAGAAGGAAGGCACCTGGCACCACATGGGGGCAACGCGCATGCATGATTCGCCGCGGCAGGGCGTGGTCGACCGCAACTGCAAGGCGCACGACGTGCACAACCTGTACATTGCCGGCAGTTCGGTGTTTCCCACCGCTGGCGCCAATTTCCCGACCATCACGATTGCGGCGCTGAGCCTGAGACTCGCCGACCATCTGGTCGGGATCGTCGGGCAGGGCGCCGCACTTGGCACCCTGGGTGTCGACACGGGACAGAGGGCCAGGGAGGTCGCATTGTCGCTGGCGGCGCAGACGGGCTTTGGCGATGTGGCTGGAGATATGGGCTCTTCCAGGCTTTGATTCGTATTTCCCGAACCCAACTTCACATAATCTTCACTTTTACCAGAATGCATATGGCCTTATCATGTGAGGTTCATGGATGTCGTTCTGGTCGGAGATCGCGGAGATCGCGGAGATCGGATTGGGGCGACGCAATCGAAGCAAAGGAAAAACCATGTCAGAAAAGACTGAATGGGAGTTGATCGATCAACCGGGCCCGGGCCAACGCGCAACGCTGCGCGATCTGCTGGCGGCGAGCCTGGGCAAGTGGTGGCGCTGGAAGATCGCCGCCACGGTAATCGTCATCTCGGCGGTATTGTTGTTTACCCTGGCGGTAAGCGGCCTGGTGATGCTGGCCACTCTCGCCATTGGCGTCCTGTCCCTGGCCATTGGCAAGGTCAGGGCCTGGCTGGGCGGTGCCTTCGGTCAGCGCCACAACCCGCGGCGCGACCTGCGGTCGTATTCGGGCGATAGCCACGGCGGCTAGGCGCGCTTCCCCTTTCCCTTGCTGCGTGCATCGCAGCAAGCGCATCCCTTTCATCCATCCAAAACGACAAGACAGTCACAAGCCTAGTCCCGCCAATTGGATCAATCGGACCAATCGGACCAATCGCATGCCGCGATCGGGCCGGCACAGGCATACCCTACGACCAGAACTGGCCGATCAGGAGCAGCATCACCAGCATGAGCAACAGCGTCAGCAACCAGGACTTGCTGGGGGGGAGGGGCTTTACCCTGTTCAGGTGATTGCCAGGGTATTCCAGGTTTCTGACCAATTTTCGACGCCGCATGGTGCCTGCCCACAGGTCGTGAAGGGGCTATCCACGCGCTCAAGCAGCCGCGCCCGCGGCGCGTGCTACCCAATGGCGTGGCTAGCAGGGTTGGGAATTGGCAGCGCGATCTGAACCGCAACTGGATTGCGTATCGATCGCCACTTTCATTTGCTGGGCTGCCGGCATCGCGTTCTTGGCGGGGCTGGATTCGGCCAGGTTGATCCGCGTCTGCGCCTGGTCGTAAGCCCACAGCTCGGTGTTCTTGTGTTCCGGTAGAAGATAGAGCACGACCCCAAAGCCTGTGCTGACCAGGGCAATGTACACACCTGCCTGAAGACTCTTGTTCATAGAGGAGACTCCCCTTGGCAATTCGCTTGTCTTGATTTGTAATTATGGTAACAAAGAGGGCTGGCACGACCTTGAGTTGGCGCAATCGGGGGGAGTCGCGCCGCGCGCCGATCGCATGGGTTTTCGGTCTCGTCATCGAATGAACAGAATGATGCCAATAGGTAACGAAATCACGGGAAAAATTAATTAATGGAAACATTTAATGCTATGATCCGTGGGCTTTAGTTGCAAAATTGCATGAATAATGAGAAAACATGCCAAATGTGTATGCTTATGCATGCATGGATGGCGTATCACGAATAACGAGCAATTCGGGGATTGCGCTTGCAGGCGAGACTAGAAAAATAATGCAACGGGTCGAGCATGATATCCAGAAGCGTCTGGCGGTCGTCAATCTGCCAGCGATGCCACAGGTGCTGTTGCGGTTGCTGGCTGCGTGCCAGAGCCAGCAACCGGACACCAAGGAAGCCGCGCGCCTGATATCCCTGGATCCGGGAATGGCTTGCACCCTGCTGAGCCTGGCGCACGGGACCCCCGATGGCGCCAAGGGACGCAGCATCGGTCTCGCGCAAGTCCTGGATGGCTTGGGCGAGGAAATGTTTCGCGCCCTGGTGGTGAACGAGTCGGTCAAGCGCAGTTTCGATGCCGGCAGCGCCGAAGGCGGTGATTTGCGCGCCTTCTGGCAGCGCTCCCTGGTGGCGGCGCACGCCGCGCGCGCGCTCGCGGCCGAAATATCCTATCCCTATCCCGAAGAAGCCTATCTTGCAGGTTTGCTGCACGATATCGGGCGCCTGGCCTTGCTGGCGGTGGCGCCGGCCGAGTACGCCGAAGAGTTCCACGCCCGCGATGACGCCAACCTGTGCTGGCGCGAACAGCGCGCCTTCCAAATCACCCATGGAGAAGCCGGAGCCGCTTTGATCGAGCGCTGGCAGCTGGACTCCTTCCTGGCCGATGGCGTCCTCTACCATCATGAGCCGCCGGCGCGCCTGGACGGCGCGCATCCCCTGATACGCCTGACCATGCTGGCGCACCTGCTGGCCAACTTCGCGCCTGACCATGCCGATACGGTGCTGGCGGCAACGCATTCGAAGGTGACCCAAGAGGCCTTGGGCAGGATCCACGCCGAGGCGCAGGAACAGGTCAAGCAGATCGCCGCCAGTCTGGAAATCGATCTCGCCGACGTCGTCATGCTGGCGCCCAAGGCGGCCGAGGGCAAGGCGCGCCGGCAACGCGCCCAGGCCGAAGTGGAAGAGGGCAAGCCCGCGCTGGCCAAGGACTTGCTACAGGAAAGCCTGACGCATGAAATGCGCAATATGCTCTTGACCGGCAATGCCGAGCGCACCCTGATGCGCTTGCATGGCGAGGAAGATCTGGCGGCGCTGGTCGCCAGACTGTCCGGCATGTTGTTTCATTTCGAGGATGTGGTGCTGTTGAAGCGTGAAGCCGGCATGCTGCGCGGCAGCCGCACCGGCGCAACACGCCAGCGCCTGGCCGAGTTCTCCATTTCCCTGGATAAGGAAGGCGCGATCAGCCGCGCGGCGACGGACCACAAGGTCGTGTTCGTGCAGCGCGAGGGCAGTCTGCTCGAAGTCTGGGAAGAGCAGTTGCTGAGCATGTTTGGCGCGGAGTGCCTGGTGTGCCTGCCGCTGGTGGCGCAGGAGCATTGCATCGGCATGCTGATCGGGGCGGCTTCGCAACAGCGCATCGCCCAGCTTTCCTGGAATGGCGGATTTCTGCAGGCCTACGCGGCCCAGGCTGCCCAGGCCTTGCAAACGGCGCAGCGGGAACGCCTGGCCCGCAGCGGCCAGGCCGCGAGCATTGCCGAGGAATACCGCGAAGCTTCGCGGCGCGTGGCGCACGAGGTGAACAACCCCCTTTCCATCATCAAGAACTACCTGTCGATCCTGAACGACAAGCTGCAAAAGAGCCAGCCGGTGGAGAGCGAGCTCTCCATACTGAACGAGGAAATCGACCGCGTCGGCCAGATCGTGCAGGGCTTGAGCGGCTTGCAGCTGTTGACGCCACCGGGTTCGACCGATCTGGGGCGGGTGGTGCGCGAGGTGGTGCGGCTGTTCAAGGAGACCGAGTTCGCTTCGCAGTCGGTGCGTATCGCCACCCATTTCCCGCGCGCGCCCTCGGCGGTCGCCGGCAATGCCGACCTGGTCAAGCAAATCCTGTTCAACCTGGTCAAGAACGCGATCGAAGCCATGCCGGGCGGCGGCGAGATCAACATCACCGATCATGGGCCGGTCAATCGCGACGGCCGCATGTATGCCGAGTTGTCAATACAAGACAATGGCTCTGGTATTCCAGAGGAGGTGCTGGCAGACTTGTTTACCGCAGGCCACAGCACCAAGCAAGGGGAGTTGCGCGGATTGGGGTTGTCGATCGTGCACAGCCTGGTGGGCAGGTTGCATGGCACCATCGTTTGTCGTAGCAATGCGCAAGGAACTATGTTCCAGTTACTGCTGCCGTTACCTGCTCCTGCCTCGCCCGAAGCCGAGTCAGCGCGAGTAATCGATACCAAGTAGGAGAAACATGAAACAGATTGCTGCCCCGAATCACCTGTTTGCGGACATCGATCTCGGTATCCTGGCCGAGAAAGTCCGATCCCGGGTGGAACTGGACCCGCCCAGACTCCTGCTGGTGGATGACGAGCCACGGTTGTTGCAAAGCCTCGAAGCCTTGCTCAAGGACGGCGGCTACGACATGGACCTGGCGGCCACGGGCAAGGAGGCCCTGGACTGCCTGCGCAGCCATCAATACGACCTGGTATTGCTGGATTTGCGCCTGCCCGATTTTGGCGGCCATGAAATCATGGACATCATGCAGCGCGAAGGCATGAGCGCAACCGTGATCGTGTTGAGCGGAGAAACCGGGATCGATGCGGCGATCGGCGCATTGCAGCGCGGCGCCTACGACTATCTGCGCAAACCCTACAGCCGCGAAGCCTTGTTGAATACCGTCGGCAATGCCCTGGGGCAGCGCAAGCTGTCAGCCCAGAACGCGTCCATGGCGCATCAATTGGAGCGATCGGAAAAACTGTATCGCTATCTGGTCGACAGTTCGCCGGACGTGATCTACATCCTCAACAAGGAAGGGCATTTTTCCTACGTCAATGACCGTGCCCAGCAATTGCTGGGCTTGAGCCGCCAGGAGCTGCTCGGCAATCATTATTCCGCGTTGGTGCACGAAGAGGATCAGGAGCGCGCCTATTACGTCTTTCACGAGCGCCGGGTCGGCGAGCGGGCCTCCAGCAATGTCGAGCTGCGCTTGAGGACACCCGCGGTGTCCGACCATGGCGACGACCGCAAGCCCATGGTGATGTCGTTCAATTCGATCGGCATGTACGGCAACGGACAGGATCAGCGCAAGGAGTATTACGGGACCTATGGGGTTGCGCGCGACATCACCGACCGCAAGCGCGCCGAGGCCTTGATTTCGCATCAGGCCTATCACGATATCCTGACCGACCTGCCCAATCGCATCCTGTTCAAGGACCGGCTGGGCCTGGCCATGGTGCAGGCGCGGCGCAAGGAAACCGAGCTGGCGGTGATGTTCATCGACCTGGACCGCTTCAAGATGGTCAACGATACCCTGGGCCACATCAAGGGTGACGAGTTGTTGCAGCAGGTCGCCGCGCGCCTGAAGGAAAACATGCGCAAGGGCGATACGCTCGCGCGCCTGGGCGGCGATGAGTTCACGGTATTCCTGCCCGATCTGCAAAGTCGCAACGATGCACGCATCGTCGCCGACAAGTTTCTCGAATGCCTGCAGCAGTGCTTCTTCCTGGACGGCCACGAAGTGCACATCTCCGCCAGCATCGGCATCTCGATCTACCCCGACGATGGCGAGTCCATCGACGAATTGCTGCGCCACGCCGACATGGCCATGTACCAGGTCAAGGGCCAGGGCAAGAACAGCTACAGCTTTTACGATAGCGCCTTGCAGGAAGCCTCGTACCAGAAAAGCGAACTCGAGAAGAACCTGCGCCGCGCCATGGAAAAGGGCGAGCTGGAAATGTACTACCAGCCGCAGATGGACGTCGCCAACGGCCGCATCGTCGGCGTGGAAGGCCTGATGCGCTGGAATCATCCGCAGCGCGGCTTGCTCAGCGCCGGCGAGTTCCTGCCCTATACCGAGGAGAACGGCCTGATGCTGCCGCTCAGCGACTGGGTGCTGGATGTGGTGTTCGAAGATTTGCGGCGCTGGAACGCGGCGGGCATGGGCGATCTGCAGGTCTCCTTCAACCTGTCGCCGATGTCTCTCGAGCGCGGCAATTTCTACGAATCCCTGCGCGCAAAAATTCAGGAGGGTGGGGTGTCGCCCAGCCAGATCGAGGTCGAGATCACCGAGAATATCTGCATTCGCAATCCGCAATACGCGATCGAGCAGTTGAACCGCCTGTGCGAACTGGGCATTTCGGTAGCCATCGACGATTTCGGCACTGGCTATTCGTCGCTGGCCTATCTGCATCGTTTCCCCATCCATACCATCAAGATCGATCAATCCTTCGTGCGCGAGATCCAGAGCGAGCATGCACATTTCCCGGTGGTGCTGGCGATCATATCGATCGCCAAGGGGCTGGGCTTGAATCTGGTGGCCGAAGGCGTCGAGACCCAGGTGCAGGCGAGCTACCTGGAGCGGCATGGCTGCACGACCATGCAAGGCTACCTGTTCTGCCAGCCGGTCACCGCCGATACCCTGATGCAGATGCTGCAGGAACGGAATCTCACGACTTCCTGAGCGCCCGGCGCGATGCCGTGTCCAGGGATGGGCGGGTTTCAAACCCGCCCTGAACAAAACCACGTTCCCAACTGGCGGCTGCGCCGCAAACCCGCTACAATTGCGCGGTCATTGGGGAGTAGCCGCCCTTCGGAATGCATGAAGGGGCTTGCATCAACATGCTTGGCCGAGAGGCCATGGTGCAAGCGATCCTGGATTTGGCAAGACCTTTGACCATGTCATTGCGCACGACCGGGCAATGGCATGGTCAATCGTCTTTTCCGGTCTGGAGTATTCGTGGATCCCTTCCTGTTCTCTACCGGAGTCGTCGCCCTTGCGGAGATCGGCGACAAGACGCAGCTACTGGCATTTCTTCTGGCGGCACGTTTCCGCAAACCCTGGCCTATCGTGCTCGGCATCCTGGTGGCGACCCTCGCCAACCATGCCTTTGCCGGAGCGCTCGGCGCCTGGATCAGCGCCATGGTCGATCCCGGCGTATTGCGCTGGATTCTGGGAATTTCCTTTCTCGCCATGGCCGTTTGGGTACTGATACCCGACCGGCTCGACGCAGTCCCCGCGAGCGCCAGCCAGAGCGGCGTATTCACCACCACCCTGATCGCCTTTTTTCTGGCGGAGATGGGCGACAAGACCCAAATCGCAACTGTGGCTCTGGCGGCGCAATTCCACGCCTATTGGGCCGTGGTGGCCGGAACCACGCTGGGCATGCTGATCGCCAACGTGCCGGCGGTTTTTCTGGGGGCGCGTCTGGCGCACAGGATTCCAACCCGCCTGGTGCATGCGGTGGCCGCGGGCTTGTTCGCGGTGCTGGGCGTGATGGTCTTGCTGGGAGCGGGGAAAAAACTCGGTTTTTGATCGCGGCCCAGCCTTTTGCGCACAGCCGCCGGGTATTTGCACCACATGGAACAAGGACGTTTCTTGTGTTGGGGCAATGCCATATGGTCTAATCAATGCCATTCCGGATATCGCAGGTATTGAACAACTCCACTTATGAGCAATAACACGCAAGTTATCGAGTCGGCCAAGGAGTGCGCATTACAGAATTTCGCATTGCTGGCGCAACGCATGTGCCTGGATGCGACCCGCGATATCCAGGAGGCCTTGCGCCAGAATTCCGAGACCGCCGTTGCCACGGCACGCGAAAGCCTGCGCATCCTGATGACCGAAGGCCCGGAATTGCAAGCCGCCCTGCGCAGCCACTTTGGCCGCTACCTCGAGCGCGCCATGCAGACCATGTACCACGACCTGCGCCAGGACTTGAAGGATGTGTCGTTCGACAACCTGAGCCTGATCGACGACGAAACCGTCCAGCAGCAGATCGAAGTGGGGCGTCTGGCCAATATCCTGGCCAACGTCGACCGCGAAAGTCTGGGACGCATCTCCCTGATGATTTCGCATCTGCACAATGACCAGGAAGTGCGCGAGCGCGAAAATCCTTTCCGCCTGTATCTGATGGCGCGTGCGCTGTACGACGCGGTGGCGCAGCGTACCTCGGACGAAGCGGTGGCGGCCATGCTGATGCAAACCATGGCGACGTCGCTGGCGCAGCAATTGCCGGATTATTTTTCGGCCTTGCGCCACGTATTCGAGTCGCACGGGGTGGAGGCGCGCTTCGTCGCCAAGTCGGAGCCCGAGACCGCCAGGGCCAGAACCTTTGGTGCCGCCGCGCACCAGGCCAGCGGCCCGGCAAGCTGGAGCGCGCTCGGCGCTGGCTCCGGGTTGATGACCGAGGATGCACTGCAGCCACTGGAAAATCTGCTGTCGCGCCTGTTTGCCGGAGTGGCCATGAGCAGCGTCGGCACGGGTGCGGTTGCCGCCCCCTGGCTCGAACAGCTCAAGCCGTATCAGAAGCGCATGGCGGCCGGCGAATCGCTGGATGAATCGCTCACGCCGGAGCAGAACCAGCTCTACGTCCTGCGCGACAAGATCAGCTTGCCGGATTCGAATCGCCTGGTGCATACCACCTTGAACATGGTGGCCATGCTGGTCGACCTGTTGCTGGCCGACGAGAAAATCCCCGCCGTGGTGCGCAACCAGATCGCGCGCCTGCAGATTCCCCTGTTCAAGGCGGCGGTGCTCGATCCAGGCCTGTTGCGGCGCCATCCGGCGCGCCGTCTGATCAATCGCCTGTGCGCAGCGGTATCGGGATCGGTCGACGAAGCGGTGATGGAGCACATCTATCAAATGATCAGCCGCATCCTGGAAGAGTTCGACGACAACCTCGGACTCCTGGAGCATGCCGCGCAAGACCTGGACCTGTTCCTGGCCCAGCATCTGCGCCAGCACGACCCGGCGGCGCAGGAATGGATCGCGCAGGTCGAACAGGTGCATGCCCATGCCCAGATGGACGAAGCGCTGACGTCCCTGGCCATGGATGGGCGGATCACGCATTTCATTCAGCACTATTGGTTGCCGGTCCTGCTGGCCAGCCGCGACAACGCCTCGGCGCAATTCCATCGCGATGCGCTGGTGGAATTGGTGTGGAGCATTCAGCCCTGGCATGAGGTCGGCCAGCGCAACGAACGCGTGCGCGCCTTGCCGCCCTTGCTCACGCGCCTGAAAAGCGGACTGCAAATCCTTGGCCTGCCGGAACAGCAATGCCAGGAGGCCTTGGACCAGGTGGTTGCGGTCCATTTCCAATTGTTGCGCTCGCCCCCGGAGACGTCGGGACGCCTGGGTTCGGATCGCGACACCCTGCGCCGCATGTTCGTCAGATTCCTGCCGCAACCCGGCAATTGGTCACATTTTGCGCCTGCGCCGATGCGCGCGGATTTTCTCGCGCGCCTGGAGGAGCAACGGATTGCCTGCATGGCGGATGAGGCGGGAGGGATTTCGGAGCAGACCGACAAGGAGCTGGAGGCGCTCAAGGAACTCGGGCTTGGCACGGGTATTTTCCGCAGCGTCGACGCCGCCGAAGCACTGGATGCAAGCGTCGGCGAAGAACCGGGACGCCTGATCTGGGTCAGCCACGACCGCGCCTTGTATGGCTTCGAGTTGACACGCATGGATCGCCCGTCCGGGTATGCCTTGTATACGGCGCGTGGACTGCTCAAGGCCTTGCATCAGCACAGCCTGCGTTTTTCCGAGCCGGCGCCAGCCTTTGACCGCGCCCTGGAAGATTTGTTGTTCGGGCCGGAGAAGATCGGCCAGAATTTCGAGCGCCTGAGCATGCCGCATCCGCCGTCCGGACAATGAAGCGATGATCCAAGGGGCGGGTTTCAAACCCGCCCTTTCTGACTCACGCGGAGCTGGTCTGGCTGTCGCTCTCGGCGGCGGCAGCGTTCTTGGGACGCATCTTCAGACAATACCCCTGCTTGTAGATGCTCACCAGGCTATAGCGCGAGCGCGTCAGCATTTCGAGTTTCAGGCGCAACTGGAACACGGTGACGCGAATGTTGCTGCCTTCGGTGGATTTCCCGCTTGCCTTGAACAGCCGCGTCAGGTTGGGCAGGGAAATCACGGCGCCGGGCTGGCTCAGGAACATTTCCGCGAGCACGAACTCCGAAGGCGTCAGATGGATGCTCTTGCTGCCAAAGCACATCATCCGGGACTCCGGCTGCAAGGCCAGAGCGCCGAAGCGCAGCTTGCTCTTGATGATGTTTTTCTGCCTGAGCGACGCCATGATCCGGCGTATCAATTCCTGTGCGCACAGCGGCATGCAGATCCAGTCGGTCACGATATCGGGGAATTCCGGGATTTCGTCGAGTTCGCTCGGCTTGTGGAAGACCAGGATGATGGGCGACAGAACGATGGGCAGGAAAGGCGGATTCTTGATATAGCTGAGTTCGCGCTTTTCCATCAGACGGATCTTGTCGATGAAACCCGGGGCGCCGGCATCGATCAGCAGCACCGAAGGACTGTCGGGGTAGCTGAGCAGGTTTTCCGGGCGCAGACGGTGCGGCAGGCATTCGATGTGCCATTGCAGATGATCCGCCTTGTTGGCGTGAGACTGCGGAAACGCCTCTTGCAGCGCATTGTGCCGAGTCATCAGGGAGTCGAATAATTCGTTCCCCACAATTTTGATGCTTATCTGCAAAAATGGCCTCGCATTGGTTCAAGGTCATCACGATGAATGCGCATAGTTGCCACTTGAAAACTCCGGCCGGGTGTGTACGCCGGGCATGGCAGGGCGCGACCGGGATTCCTAGGCATTGTCCGGGGAAAACGATGCAACAAAACTGACTAATTCGTACGTTTTCTGATGCCTGAGCCCTCCAGGCTTGAAGCGCCTCCACGCAGCTCCCTCAATATTTTTCTTCCTGACAGTTGTTCAAACGCGGATTGTTGCCGGTGCGTCTTTGCGGTTATCATTTCACGGATACCATAAGTAAAAAAATGATGCATGCCCGGCACGGGCAATCAACTTTCAGGGTAGGCATATGAAACGCATCATTGTCATGATGGAAGAGGAAAAGGCGCGATCGGTGCTGGTCGACAGCTTGTGCAAGGCGGGGTTCGACCCAGTCTGCGTCAACGACCATATCAATCTGACGCTTGAATTGCTGCGCCAATCGGCGCGCATCGTGATCCTGCATGGCAGCGCCAATGGCGACAGGGATGACGCCATGCTGGTCAAGTTGCGGGCAACGCCGGGGATGGAGTGGCTGGGCGTCATCATGCTGATCGCCTCCCAGGATGCGGCCATCCGCACAGCCTGTCTGCACAAAGGCGCCGACGTCTGCCTATCATGGCCGGCGGAAAGCACGGAGGTGGCGGCCTATGCCGCCAGCCTGGCGCGGCGCCTGCCGCACCAGCCGCCGCGGGAGCCGGAGCCCGCATGGAAATTTCGCCAAAACGAATGGCGTCTGGTTTCGCCATCCGGGACCGGTATCGAGTTGAGCCATCTGGAAGCGGCATTCGTCGCCATCATCGCCAGGAATGCCGGCAAGCCGGTGCGTCGGCGCGACATCATTTCAGATGCCTTCGGCAAGGATCCCTTGTCCTACGACAGTCGCAGGCTCGAGGCAGTCGTCAGCCGCTTGCGCAAGAAAGTGCAACGCAGTTACCCGCAATCGCAACCCATCAAGGTGGTGCATTCGATCGGCTATGTATTTACCGAAGCGATTCAGTGCCAGTAATGCATGGGCATGCGGTCATACAAAATTGTAATAAGTAGTAGCAATAAAATATCTGTAGAAATTTTTTCCATATGGAAATATTTCCCGGGAAAAAATTAAACCATCAGTTAATGAGTATTCAAATTACATGGGAAGTTTTATTTCAATTTGCTTTTAGTCATGTAACACATGGTAGTTATTCTGAAAATGCGGATACAATCTGTAACCGTTAGTCAGTGTGTAATTCAACCTATGCAAGCGAGCTGATTCGCTTTTGCTTTGATCCAAATGCTTTGGAGCCGTTACCAAGTTTGATGTGTCTCGGAAATCTGGTGCTTGTCAGAAATCCGAAGTGTCTCAGAAATCATTGGATGCCCGTAATGTCGTCATGTACCGAGTTGCGCAATGGCAGGCGCACCCGGCAGGCCAGGGGCGAAACTGGAAACGCCATGCAAATAGAGCTGAAGCTATCAGGGGGGTCTTTGCACGATACCCTCGACAGGGAAATCAACAGCTTGAACGAAGCCTTGTTCAAGCTTTCCAAACAAAGTGATCCGGTCCAGGTCGCCTTGACGCCATTGGACGATCCGCTGCAGGCGTGCGACATGCTCCTGAACACCGACGCGCCGTCGCTGCTGCTGGTGGAAGCCCCGGACATGCACACGATCGACAGAATGCAGGGGATGGAAAAACGCGAACTGTTAATGGTCGACAATCCCTTGTGCCGGCCGCTGGTGTTGGCGCCTGTCATTGCGGTATTTCCTGCGCACGAGGTATTGCGCGAGGTGCGGGATTTTCCCGAGTTGATTTCGGACTGGATGTTCCTGCCGCTGAACATAGGGGAGTTGGCGCGCCGCATCATCGTCAGCCTCAAACGCAAATCGATACTCAAGACCCGGCTGTGCTATGGCGCCTTGACCCTGCTGCCGGAGTCGCGCCTGATTTCCTACGCCAACAAGAGCGTGCACCTGACCCGCTCCGAATTCGCGCTGGCGGAATTGTTCCTGAGCCAGATCGGCGCGGTGATCCCGATGTCGGACCTGGTGCTGCTGTTCAAGTCGACGGGAAAATCCACCGAAGGCAGCAACATCCGCGTCACCGTATTCCAGTTGCGCCTGAAGCTGGAAATGCTGACCAAGTCACAATACACCCTGATCAGCGTCTACAAAAGAGGGTATTGCCTGAAGCAGAAGTCGCGCACCATCGCGGTCGAATCGGGATGCGAGGGCGTGACCGGCGGCAATCAGGTCGACAGGATGCTGATGGAGCAGGAGTGAGTCCGGCGCCCAAGATCATCGAATGCGCTGATCGCTGATCGATCACTAATTTCTGCAATAAGGGGTGCGGGCGAGGGTTCAGCCGGCCATCGTTATGGAACTCAATCCTGCATGGCTTCCTGCAGGCAGCGGCGCAGATTGGATTCTTCCTGCCAGTTGCGGCGCTCTTCGGAAGACGCGGCTTCCGCTTGCAGCACCGGCGTGCTTTTCGCGGCCAGGTTCTGGATCAGGCGTTCGGCGATGTGCGCATCGGGCAGGACCGTGCCGAAAAAGGCGACGATGTCGCCGCGCTGAAGCAACAAGGTGGGGAAATTCTCAACGTCGATATCACCGATCGTATCGGCCTGGTCCTCGATATCTATCCAGACAAAGCGGGTACCCGGATGACGGGCGGCCAAACGTTCGAAATCGGGGCGGTATTGGCCGCAGACATCGCACCAGGCTGCGCATAGGCAGGCGACCACATCCTTGCCTTCCTGAAGGTCCTGGAGCAGGCTGGCGTAGTGTTGAGATTCAAGGGTGATCAGACTCATGGCGGCTATTCTAACCCGACGTCTGGAATTGCCGCCAGCCGGGCTTGCCACGGTAGAATACGTCCCATGTCGATCATACTTGCCATTGAAACATCCACCGAACGCGCCTCGGTCGCCTTGCTGATGGGCGCAGATCTATTGACGCGGGAGTCGCCGTCCGTACCCATGCACTCGGAAGCGGTCCTGCCCATGGTTCAGGATATGCTGAAGGAAGCCGGCATCGCCTTGCGCGAGTGTGCCGCAATCGCCTATGGCTGCGGGCCGGGCGCATTTACCGGAGTTCGCACCGCCTGCGGCCTGGTCCAGGGGCTGGCCTTTGGCGCGGGTCTGCCGGTGGCCCCGGTCGTGACCCTGGAGGCGATGGCGCAGGCTTGCCGCGAGCAATCCGGCGCGGACGAGGTCATGGCCGTGCTCGACGCGCGCATGGGCGAAGTGTATTGGGCCCGGTACCGCCATGAAGGCGTCTGGCGCACCGTGCATGAACCCAGTGTGTCCGCGCCCGCTGCCATCGATGTCGCGGGTACGCCGGTATTTTGCGGGAACGGGTTGACCTTGTGCGCGGAGAATGACTGGGCCGCCGCCGCGCGCGCCGCGCAGCCTCCACGCTGGCTGCCGGCGATCATGCCGCATGCCTCCCAGATCGCCCGCCTGGGGCTGCAAGCCTTGGCGCAGGGCCGGCTCCTGGCCGCGCGCGACGCCTATCCCTTGTACCTGCGTGACAAGGTGGCGCTCACCACCGAGGAGCGCATGGCGAAGGCGGGCGCATGAGCAGCCTGCGGCTCCCGGCAGATGTGGCCCAGGCGGCGTGGCCCCAGGCGCTGCGCCTGGAACCCATGCGCCAGGCGGACCTGGATGAAGTCGCGCGGATCGAGGCAGCTTCCTATGAGTTTCCCTGGACCCGGGGCAATTTCGCCGATGCCCTGGCCAACGCCAACGACGGCTGGGTACTGCGCGCCAAGGACGGACGCATGCTCGGCTACTTCCTCCTGATGATGGCGGTGGATGAGGGGCATTTGCTGAACATCACGGTCGCCCCCGAATCCAGAAAC
>Ga0182745_1002032_pt1 | contig 18660 bp, 14 predicted proteins | sample eDN3rd30CKraftBY_FD_128523 | JGI IMG/M metagenome (GOLD analysis project Ga0182745, IMG submission 128523) | Enriched backyard soil microbial communities from Emeryville, California, USA - eDNA 3rd pass 30_C Kraft BY (version 2) (version 2) | ecosystem: Environmental > Terrestrial > Soil >...
CCGTTCGACGCCCTGCCCCCTGGTATCGACCAGCGTGACGTTCGGGCGGTTGAAACTTTCCAGATAGGCATCGTTGAAGCAGGGGCGCTTGCACATCTGATCGTAATAGGGCTTCAGCGCTTCGGCGGTGGCCGGATCGGCGACGATGGCGTCGACGCGCGCGCGAATGCGCTCCATCCGCTTGAAGTCGTTCAACTGGATGCGCGCGAGTGCGTCACCCTGGGCGAGCAACTCGACCCCGACGCCGCCCAAAATCTCGGTCCAGCCATCGGCGACCAGATCCTCGTCGGCTACCCCGCCACTGACCAGCGCGTTGAAATTGTCCATCCGCCGCTGCTGCCAGCCGGGCGTCAGCGTCTTGACCCATTCGGGGTCGGTGGGTCGGTTATGGCGCGCGTCGACCGACGAGGGGGTGCGCTGAAAGACATAAAGATGGCCGGCGGATTCGCCGAGGTGCGGCACCGCCTGAATCGAGGTCGCCCCGGTGCCGATGATGCCGACCCGTTTGCCGGCAAGGCCGGTCATGCCGCCCTCCGCGTCGCCGCCGGTATAGGCATAGTCCCATCGGCTGGTGTGGAACATATGTCCCTTGAAGCTTTCGACGCCGGGGATGCCGGGCAGCTTGGGGCGCTGCAGCGGGCCGGTCGAGAGGATCACGAAGCGCGCCTTGATCGCGTCGCCGCGGTCGGTCGATACGATCCAGCGGCTGATCGCTTCGTCCCAGCGGAGTTCGGTCACCGCCGTCTGGAAGCAGGCCTTGTCATAAAGGCCGAAATGACGTCCGATCGCCTGGCTGTGCGCGAAGATTTCGGGTGCACGGGCGTATTTCTCGGTCGGGATATAATCGAGTTCTTCGAGCAGCGGCATATAGACATAAGATTCGATGTCGCACGCAGCGCCCGGATAGCGGTTCCAATACCAGGTGCCGCCGAAATCGCCGCCGCGTTCGATGATCCGGACGTCGTCGATCCCCGCTTCGCGGAGCCGCGCCGCCGCCATCAGGCCGCCGAAACCGCCGCCGATGACGACAGCCTCGACCTCGTCCGATAGGGGAGCGCGGGTGAAGCCCGGCTCGACATAGGGGTCTTCGAGGAAATGAGAGAAAGCGCCATCGACCGCGACATATTGCGATGTCCCCTCGGCGCGTAGCCGGCGGTCGCGTTCCTCGCGATATTTGGCGCGCAAGGCCTGGGGGTCGAAAGCGAGTTCGGTGGTATCACCGCTATCACCGATGTGCGTCATTCTGCTCTCCTCGTTGCCGCGCCTTGCGCCGCCTATGTCGAATTTTACATATGAGTGCATATGATCCCTTCAATATTCAATTTCGTCAAGGGGCTTGAGCGCCGAAATCCACCGGACGAGATTTTGGTGGTAAAGTTGGGGTCGCTCCCTGCCGGAATTTCCTGCGTTTTCATCTGGCAAAGTCCGCCGCAGCCGCGAAGCGTAGGGACAGACAAGGGCCTAATTGCACCCATTTGTAAAAAACATTTGACTTCGACCTGACGTTTTGAGGTATGAGGGTCCCGAAATGTCAAAAGCCCTGCAGAGGCGAATCAGGAGAGGGAAGTCATGCGGCACGAATCCAAAATCCTATTGAGCAGCGCAGTCGCCACGATGGCGTTCGTCTTGTCGCCCGCAGCCGTGGCGCAGCAGGCCGATGTTGCGGCGGACGCGGCATCGCCCGCCGACAGCGGTGAAATCGTCGTCACCGCCCAGAAGCGGTCCGAAAGCGTCCAGAAGGTTCCCGCCTCGATCACCGCGATCGGCGGCGAAATGCTGACGCAGCGGGGCATCACCAATGCTGCGGACCTGCAACTCGTCGTCCCCAGTATGCAGGCCGGCAAGATTCTGGGTAACACCGCGATCAACATTCGCGGTGTCGGGCTCAACCAGGGCGCGCCAGGCGTCGCGATCCATATCGATGGCGTTTATCAGGCGCAGCCGACGATGGGCGATCTCGCTCAAGCCGATCTCGAACGCGTCGAAGTCCTGCGCGGCCCGCAGGGCACGCTCTACGGTCGCAACGCCACGGGCGGCGCGGTCAACTTCATCACCAAGGCGCCGACCGACCGCTTCGAGGGCTACGTGCTCGCCGGTTATGCCGAATATGATGAATCGAAGCTGCAAGGCATGATCAACGTCCCGCTGGGTGACCGCGTCCGCGCGAGGCTTGTCGCCGACTGGACACGGCGCGGCGACGGCTTCGTCAAGAATGTGACGCCGGGCGGCCCCGATCTCGACAAGGGCGAAACGCTCTCCGGACGTCTGCGCATTGCCGTCGACCTCGCCGACAATCTGACCCTCGACCTCAGTGGTGCGGCGTTGCACGGATCGGGCCCAAGCCTCTATTTCACACTCCACAACGCGCCGTCGGCTGATGCGATTGCCAAGAATCCCTATCTGGTGAATGCGATCGTGCCCTTGCAGCCGTGGCGGACCAGTGCCAACGGGCCGATCACGTCCGATCGCGATTATGTGTCGGGCGGTGCGACGCTGACCTGGAACATCGGCGACGCAACGGTCAAATCGATCACCGGCTATGCCCGGAACGACGGCAAATATGTCGGCGACGACGACGCGACCCAGCTCGATGCCTTTCCGGTGTTTCGTCACATCCGGTCGAAGACCTTTACGCAGGAGTTGAACGTCAGCGGCGAAATCGGGCCGGTGCGCGCGGTCGGCGGGCTCTTCTATATGGCCGACGACAACTTCTATTTGCAGGAATATAATTTCAAGCTCGGCATCTTCCCGCTGCCGCCGGGAACGATCCTGCATTTCACCGCGAACAACAACAATACGCGCAGCAAAGCGGCGTTCGCCGACCTGACCGTGGACCTGACCGAGCGTTTCCGGCTGATCGGCGGCATCCGCCTGTCGAAGGACACGACGCGGATCGAACAGGACAATTATTTCCAGACCAACGTCGGCGGGACCGCCCAGCCGCGGACCTCGACCTGTCCCGTCGCCTCAAACGAAGTGTCGTGGTCGTCGACGACGCCGCGTGTCGGCGCACAGTTCGACCTCGCGCCCAACGCCAATGTCTATGCCACCTTCTCCAAGGGCTTCAAGGCGGGCGGATTCAACGCCTTCGCGTGCGACAATGTCTTCAATCCGGAAAGAGTTACCGCCTATGAGGGCGGCGTCAAAAGCCGGTTGTTCGACAACAAGCTGACCCTCAACGCTTCGGCCTTCTATTATGATTATACCAATTTGCAGATTTCGCAGGTTATCGGCCTGTCGCGCATCATCACCAACGCGGCGGGCGCAAAGGTGAAGGGCTTTGAACTCGAAGCGACGCTGCAGCCCGACAGCAACTGGACGATCAACGGCAATATGTCGCTGCTCGACGCCGAATACAGCAATTTCAGCAACGTCGATTCGCTCGATCCCGCGCTGGGCCTCCAGAATCTGCGCGGCAACCGGCTCAACAATGCGCCCAAATTCTCGGGCAATATGGGGGTCGCCTATCGCACCGATCCGCTGTCCTTCGGTCGGCTCACCGGTCGTGTCGACCTCAGCTATCGCTCGACCCAATATTTCCGCGAATTCAACACGGCGCTCGACTCGCAGCCGAGCTATGCGCTGCTCAATCTCAGCCTGATCTGGGACAGTCCCGACGATAATTACCGCGTTCGCCTTTATGCCAACAACGTCACCGACAAGGCCGTCATCGGCCAGCTGCAATCGTCCGACCAGTTCGGCGCGCGCTATGTGACCTGGGCGGCGCCGCGTCAGATCGGCGCCGAAGTGCGCGCGAAATTCTGAGCGGAACAGGTGGGTTGGAGGCGATTGCCATGACAGACAATATTTCGGATGCCGTACTGCAATCGCCTCTTTCTCGTCGTCATATGATGAAGGCAGGCGCGGCCCTGTCCGCATCCGCCATCGCCACCGGACCCGCCTTCGCCGCGCCGAAGAGCGATGTCCTCGGCACGCACGACATGACCGCGCTGGCGGAACTGGTCCGTCAACGCAAGGCGTCGCCGACCGAATTGCTGGAAGCCGCGATCGCGCGCGCCGAAGCGCTCAACCCGCGCTTCAATTTCATGGCGCAGAAACATTATGATTATGCCCGCGCCGCGATCGCCAAGGGCTTGCCCAAGGGGCCGTTCACCGGGGTCCCCTGGCTGCTGAAGGATCTCAACACCTACATCGCGGGCGAGCTGACCGAACAGGGCAGTCGCTATTACAAGGGCAATCGCGCGACCGTCACGTCCGAACTGGTGCGCCGCCACGAGCGCGCCGGCCTTGTCGTCTTCGGCAAGACGACGGTGCCGGAATTCGGATTGTCCGGTACCACCGAATCGCGCGCGACCGGACTGACCCGCAATCCGTGGAATCCCGACCATACGTCGGGTGGATCGAGCGGCGGCGCCTCGGCCGCGGTCGCCGCCGGCGTCATTCCCGGCGCACATGCGACCGATGGCGGCGGCTCGATCCGCGTGCCGGCATCGTGCTGCGGGTTGTTCGGCCTCAAACCGAGCCGCGGCCGCGTGCCGATGGGGCCGCCTCGCACCGAAGGCTGGGGCGGCATGTCAACGCATCACGCGGTGACGTGGAGCGTGCGTGACAGCGCCGCGCTGCTCGACGCGACCCACGGGATCGAGCGCGGTTCGCGCTATGGCGCGCCGACCCCGGAACGTACTTTCCTGGAGGAAGTGCTGCGCGAACCCGGCCCGCTGCGCATCGCACTGAACGTCACCTCTCCAACGGGGACGCCAGTCGATCCCGAATGCGTAGCCGCCGTGCGCGACGCGGCGAAGCTCTGCGAAAACCTGGGTCATCAGGTCGAGGAAGCGGCGCCGAAGATCGACGCCGCAACGCTCGGCCGCGCGGTCTTCACGATGATCTCGGCATCGATCGCGGCGGATCTGCGCGCGCGGGAAATCGCGACCGGCATCGCCGCCGGTCCCGAGATGATCGAGACGGTAACGCGCGCCTTTTACGACATGGGAATGAAGACCAGCGGGGTCGATTTCGCGCAGGCGAACAGCGATCTTCAACTCGCGGCCACGACTGTGGCCGACTTCATGGAAAGCTATGACCTGCTCCTGTCGCCGACGCTCGCCTCGCCGCCGGTCAAGCTCGGTATCCTCGGCCTCTCGCCCGCCGACATCACCGCCTATTACAAGGCAGTCACCGAATTCGGGCCGTTCACTGCGCTGTTCAATCAGACGGGCCAGCCGAGCATGTCGGTGCCGCTGGCGATGTCGAAATCGGGTTTGCCGATCGGCGTGATGTTCAGCGCCCGTTATGGCGACGAAGCGACGCTGTTCCGGCTTGCGCGGCAGCTCGAGCGCGCGGCGCCATGGGCCGGGCGCCGCCCCGCAATGGCATGAACGGTGCGCCCTGTATGAAGCGCCTGCTTTGATGCCATCACTTTCCAAAAGCGGCTGGTCCGCTACCGGCCACCTCACGCAGTAGCTGTAACCAAAGCTGCGTTCTCCTCGGGCCGAAGGCTGTACCGCCTCGCGAGCGCGGCGCAGACCATCAGCTGCATCTGATGAAACAGCATGAGCGGGAGGACGATCAGGCCCACGGTGCTCGCCGGGAAGATGATGTTAGCCATCGGCAAGCCGCTCGCCATGCTCTTCTTCGAGCCACAGAAGACGATCGCGATCTCATCCTCGACGGGGAAGCGCAGGAGGCGGATGGCGATGGTCGTAAAGAAGAGGACAATCGCAAGGATCACGAGATTGAGGACAATGACCAGTACAAGGCTTTGCGGCGTGACCTTGCTCCAAATTCCCGCGACGACGCCGGCGCTGAACGCCGAGTAGACGACGAGCAGGATCGACCCGCGATCGACCAGCATCGTCAGCGTCTTTTGCCGGGTCAGCCAGTCGCCGATGATCGGTCTCGCGCACTGGCCGACGACAAACGGCAGCAGGATTTGCAGGGCGATGTCCCGCACCGCGTCGAACGACATGCCGCCCGAGCTGGCGCTCAGAAGCATTGTCGCCAGCACGGGCGTGATGACCACACCCACTAGATTCGAGAGGGATGCGCAGCAGATCGCGGCCGGAACATTGCCGCGTGCGATCGAGGTGAAGGCGATCGACGACTGTACCGTAGAGGGCAGGAGGCACAGGAACATCAGGCCGGTGACGAGGCCGCTATCCAGATAGCTTCCCGTCGACTTCACCATCCCGAAACCGATCAACGGGAAGACGAGGAACGTCGTGGCGAAGACGAGGCTTTGCAGGCGCCAGTGCGTGATGCCCGCCCAGATCGCCTTCGGCGAGATTTTTGCGCCATAGATGAAGAACAGGATCGCTATGGCGGCGTGCACCACCTGATCGAGTACATCTTTCCCAAAACCCTTTGCGGGAATGATCGCCGCCACGGCCACCATGGCCATGATCGCGGCGATATAGGGATCGAGCCGCAGCCGGCGCAGAAGAGCATTCACCGGGATATCCTAGAGTAGGGCGAGAAGGGCCGCTTAGGCCGAAAGCTCATGCCGGACAATTGCCGCGCCGGCGCTCAAGGCGTTCAGCTTTCCTCTGGCCACGCGGCGGGAGAGGGGCGCCATGCCGCAATTGGTCGAAGGATAGAGCTTGTCGGCGTCGACGAATTGAAGCGCTTTTCGCAGCGTATCGGCCACCTCTTCCGGCGTCTCGATGACGTCGGTTGCCACGTCGATCGCGCCGACCATGACTTTCTTCCCTCGAATCAGTTCGATGAGGTCCATCGGGACGCGCGAATTCTGGCACTCCAGCGAAATGATATCGATGCTCGACGTCTGCAGCTTGGGAAACGCCTCCTCATACTGCCGCCACTCCGATCCCAGCGTCTTCTTCCAGTCGGTGTTGGCCTTGATGCCGTAGCCGTAGCAGATGTGGACGGCGGTCTCGCACTTGAGCCCCTCGGCCGCCCGCTCCAGCGTGGCGACACCCCAGTCATTCACCTCGTCGAAGAAGACGTTGAAGGCGGGTTCGTCGAACTGGATGATATCGACGCCGGCGGCCTCCAACTCCTTGGCTTCTTCGTTGAGGATTTTCGCGAACTCCCAGGCGAGGTTCTCGCGGCTCTTATAATGGGCGTCGTAAAGCGTATCGATCATCGTCATGGGGCCGGGCAGGGCCCATTTGATGGGCTGATCGGTCTGCTGGCGCAGGAACTTCGCATCCTCGACAAAGACCGGCTTGGGACGATCGACGGCACCGACGACGGTCGGGACGCTCGCATCATAGCGGTTGCGGATCCGGACGGTCTCGCGCTTCTCGAAATCGACGCCGTTCAGATGCTCGATGAAGGTCGTGACGAAATGCTGGCGCGTTTGCTCGCCGTCGCTGACGATATCGATGCCGGCTTGCCGCTGATCGTCCAGTGACAGGCGCAGTGCGTCTTGCTTACCCTCGATGAGATGGTCGTTTTCCAGCTTCCATGGAGACCAGAGCGTTTCGGGCTCCGCAAGCCAGGAAGGTTTGGGCAGGCTGCCGGCGGACGATGTGGGCAATATTGTTGTCATGATGGAGAGCCTTGAATTTTTTTACGGATCAGTGGGCGAGGCTGGCGGACCATTGTTCGAGCACGGCCTGATAGGGCTTGATGAAGCGCTCCTCGGCGAACTTCCCCTGCTCGATCGCGAGCCGGCCGCGTTCTTCCCGATCGTAGATGATGCGCGTCAGCGAATAGTCCTGATATTGCAGGCTCGGCTGATAATGCGCCGTGGCCGCGGAATTGGCGTTGTAGATCTCGGGCCGATAGATTTTCTGGAAGGTCTCCATCACGCTGATCGTGCTCACCAGCTCAAGGCTCGTGTAGTCACCGAGCAAGTCTCCGAGATGGTAGAAGGCGAAGGGCGCGACGCTGTTCGGCGGCATGAAGTAGCGGACCTTCATGCCCATTTTGGCGAAATAATCGTCGGTCGCCGAGAACTCGTCATTCTCATATTCGATACCCAGGATGGGATGTTCGTTCGTGGTCCGGTGATAGGTCTTGCTGCTCGACACGCTCAGGCAGATGACGGGCGGTTTGCTGAAATTGTCCGTGTAGGCGCACGAATTCAGGAAGTGCTTGAACAGATTGCCGTGTAGGTCGCCGAAGCCGTGCGGCGCGGAGTTCGGGTGATCTTTCAGATGCTCCAGCAGGAGGACGCTGAAGTCGTAATCGCGAACGTAGGACGAGAAATTGTTGCCGACCATGCCCGCGATGCGCTCGCCGGTTTTGTTGTCGACGACGGTCGTCTGCAGAATCTCGATCAGCGGAAAGGCGTCGTTATCGCCTTTGACGTCGATATTCATTTCGACCGAGATGATCTCGAGCTCGACCGAATACCGGTCTCCTTTGGGGTTGTCCCAACGCGCGAGCGTGTTGAAGCGATTGTCGATCATCCGCAGGGTATTGCGCAAATTCTCCTGACGGCTCTCGCCCCTTGCGAGATTGGCAAAGTTGGTCGTGATCCGCGTATTGTCGGCGGGGCGATAATCCTCGTCGAACGCAACGCGCTTTATCGAGAAGGTAAATGGGCTGCTCATGCGCGATCTCCTGCTTTTGCCGGGCAGGAGGGCCAGGGAGGAGCGCGCACGGGATAGAAGGGTGCGGATGGCGCGCACGCCACGGACCCCGCTTCTAGCGCGATCCACCGGAGGAACCCCCGTCCGAGGAACGTTATAGCGCCGAAGGCAGGTCTCCTGGCTCATGGGTCATCGCGTCGGTTTCGGCCTTCCCGGCGCTCTTGCGGAGCGCCAGTGACACAAGATGAAACCGCCGCTCGCCACTTACAGTTGCGGGGGCAGCGCCGGATTCTGCCCCAAAGAGCACCACCGGCTTCCCGTCTTAGCCCCGCCGTCACGCCTGAGGCGGGGAACCTCGACGAGTGGCTTCAACACCATCGCGGCGCTGCTGTCAATATAAATATAAAGAAATCTTTATATCTCGTTTGGCCGCGATCATGTGGCAGGCGGCGGGGCCGGAATATGCTGCTTCATCAGGCGTCGTCCATTCGCCACCGCGCGATAATCGCCGGGTTATCGGCGAGAAACTCGACATCCGACATCGAATAGACGGGTGCCGAGATCAGCTGCCCGCGCTTGATCGTGACCGATCCGTCCGGCTTCAGCCGGCCGTCCTTCGTCCAGCGCAGGCGCTCGCGGCTGGTGATGCCAAGCGCCGCGACGAGGAGGCGCGGTGTGACGGGCTCGCCGGTAACTTCGGCGAGATATGCTGCTGCAAGCTCCTTGAGCAGATCGAGTCCGGTCCCGGGCTCGATCATCTGGACGATCGCGACCGTCTCGCTTTGCCAGCGCAGGACGCAGCGATCCCTCAGCGCCGATTTAAGATGGCGGCGGGCCTGCGTCGGTCGAACCTTGAGGCCGATACAGCCCTCGAAGCACCGCTCCAGCGACAGCCTGAGTATGGGATCCCTTTCGTGCAACTCTACAGCCGCACGTATGAGCTCGAGCCGAGACGCCCGGGCTTCCTCTTCAGGGCTCCAGGTCACGGCCGGCATGTCCGCGCTCACCGGCAAGTCCAGATCAATCGGCATGCATAGCGATCAAGGTGTGGGGCATGTTTGTTCCTGTGCTGCGCTGGCTGCGGCCGCGGGTTCGGTGTCAGATCCCGGCCTGTTCGTCGCCATAATAGAGCTTGCCGATCTCAATCTCGTCGCGGCCCTGGCTCACGCGATGCGCATTGGTATCGCGGAGCGAGTAGACGCAGCCGCAATATTCTTGGCTGTAGAATTGTTCGCGCTTCGAAATATCGATCATGCGGGCCGCGCCGCCGCCCTTGCGCCAGTTGAAGGTCCAGTAGCTGAGATCGGGATAATGGGCCGCCGCCCGCTCGCCGCAGCCGTTGATCTGCTCCATATTCTTCTAGCGCGAGATGCCGAGTGACGAGGTGATGACCGGGAAGCCATGCTCGTGCGCATAGAGCGCGGTGCGCTCGAACCGCATGTCGAAGCACATGGTGCAGCGGATGCCGCGTTCGGGCTCCCACTCCATGCCCTTGGCACGCTTGAACCAGTTCGCTGTGTCGTAATCTGCATCGACGAAGGGGATGTCGTGCTTCTCGGCAAAGCGGATATTCTCTTCCTTGCGGAGGATATATTCCTCCTTGGGGTGGATGTTCGGATTGTAGAAAAAGATGGTGTAGTCGATGCCGCTCGCGGTCATCGCCTCCATGACTTCGCCCGAGCAGGGCGCGCAGCAGCTGTGCAGCAGCACCTTATTGTGGCCGTCGGGCGGAATCAGGGTAGGACGCTCAATTTCGGACATTCTCCTGTTTTAAGGATCAGCCAGCCTGTGTTCCACAGGCAATGCCGTATCTTCGCAAGATTAGCTGATTTGCAAGCTGGCCTTCGCAAATCTTCGCATTTTCAGGCGTTTTCGTGCGGCCTGCGCGCGTGGATAGCGCAGCTCCATGAACCAGGACTATCGCAAGCCGCTCCCCGGCACGGACCTCGACTATTTCGACACCCGTGCTGCGATCGAAGCCATTCGCCCCGGCGCTTATGACGGCCTTCCCTATGTGTCGCGCGTGCTCGCCGAGCAGTTGGTGCGGCGCTGCGATCCTGCCTTGCTCACCGATGCACTGAAGCAGATCATCGAGCGCAAGCGCGACCTCGACTTCCCCTGGTATCCGGCGCGCGTCGTCTGCCACGACATCCTCGGCCAGACCGCGCTCGTCGATCTCGCGGGCCTTCGCGACGCTATCGCCGACCAGGGCGGTGATCCGGCCAAGGTCAACCCGGTGGTCCCGACCCAGCTCATCGTCGATCACAGCCTGGCGGTCGAATATGGCGGTTTCGATCCGGATGCCTTTGAGAAGAACCGCGTGGTCGAGGATCGCCGCAACGAGGATCGCTTCCATTTCATCGAATGGACCAAGAGCGCGTTCGAGAACGTCGATGTGATCCCCGCCGGCAACGGCATCATGCACCAGATCAATCTGGAAAAGATGTCGCCGGTGATCCAGTCGCGCGATGGCGTCGCTTTCCCCGATACCTGCGTTGGCACTGACAGCCACACGCCGCATGTAGACGCGCTCGGTGTCATTGCGATCGGGGTCGGCGGGCTTGAGGCTGAAACCGTGATGCTCGGCCGCGCCTCGATGATGCGGCTTCCCGATATCGTCGGGGTGAAGCTCAGCGGTCAGCGCCAGCCTGGCATTACCGCGACCGACATCGTGCTCGCGCTGACCGAGTATCTCCGCGCAGAGAAGGTGGTCGGCGCCTGGGTCGAGTTTTTCGGTGAGGGAGCCGACAGCCTGACGATCGGCGACCGAGCGACCATTTCGAACATGTGCCCCGAATATGGGGCGACCGCCGCGATGTTCTACATCGACGCGCAGACGATCGACTATCTGCTGCTGACGGGGCGCGATCCGGCGCAGGTCCGTCTTGTCGAAGCCTATGCGAAGACGACAGGCCTCTGGGCGGATGCCCTGAAGAGCGCGCAATATGAGCGGGTCCTCAAGTTCGATCTCTCTTCGGTCGTGCGCAATATGGCCGGACCCTCGAACCCGCACCGGCGTCTGCCGACGAGCGCGCTCGAAGAGCGCGGCATCGCGGTCGATCTCGACAAGGCGGTGGCCGAAGAACGTCAGGGTCTGCTGCCCGACGGTGCGGTCATCATCGCCGCGATCACGAGCTGCACCAACACCTCGAACCCGCGCAACGTTGTTGCCGCCGCGCTGCTTGCCAAGAAGGCAAATGACCTTGGCCTCGCTCGCAAGCCCTGGGTCAAGAGCAGCTTCGCGCCAGGCTCGAAGGTCGCGCAGCTCTATCTCGAAGAAGCGGGGCTTCTGGGCGAGCTCGAAAAGCTCGGCTTCGGGATCGTCGCCTTTGCCTGCACCACCTGCAACGGCATGTCGGGCGCGCTCGACCCGGTGATCCAGCAGGAGATCATCGACCGCGATCTTTATGCGACCGCCGTCCTGTCGGGGAACCGCAACTTCGACGGGCGCATCCACCCCTATGCCAAGCAGGCCTTCCTCGCTTCGCCGCCGCTGGTCGTCGCCTACGCGATTGCGGGAACGGTGCGCTTCGATATCGAGCAGGACGTGCTCGGCGTGGTGGACGGTCGGGAAATCCGTCTTGCGGACCTCTGGCCGAGCGATGAGGAGATCGACGCGATTGTCGGCGAGTTTGTCAAACCCGAACAGTTCCGCGCCATCTACGATCCGATGTTCGCGCCGCGCGGCAAAGATGTAGCCGAGCCGCTTTACGACTGGAACCCGCGCTCGACCTATATCCGCAGACCGCCTTATTGGGATACCGAGGGTGTCGGTGCACTCGCCGCCAATCCGCGAACATTGAAGGGCATGCGCCCGCTTGCGCTGCTTCCCGACAATATCACGACCGATCATCTCTCGCCGTCGAACGCGATCCTCGCATCGTCGGCGGCCGGCGAATATCTCGCGAAAATGGGCCTGCCCGAAGAGGATTTTAACAGTTACGCGACGCACCGCGGCGACCATCTGACCGCGATGCGCGCGACCTTCGCCAATCCGCAGCTCGTCAACGAGATGGCGGTGGTCGATGGCGCGGTGAAGAAAGGCAGCTTCGCGCGCGTCGAGCCCGAGGGCAAGGTCATGCGGATGTGGGAAGCGATCGAGACCTATCTGGATCGCAAGCAGCCGCTGATCATCATCGCGGGGGCCGACTATGGTCAGGGCTCCTCGCGCGACTGGGCGGCGAAGGGCGTGCGCCTCGCAGGCGTCGAAGCGATCGTCGCCGAAGGCTTTGAGCGCATCCACCGCACCAACCTGATCGGCATGGGCGTCCTGCCGCTCGAATTCAAAGCGGGCACGACGCGCTTGCGGCTCAACCTCGACGGCACCGAAACCTATGACGTGTTGGGAACACCGAAGCCGCGCGCCGACCTGACGCTCGTCGTTCACCGCAAAAATGGCATGACGCTCGAAGTGCCCGTAACCTGCCGCCTCGATACCGCCGAGGAAGTGTCCATCTATCAGGCAGGCGGCGTGCTGCAGCGCTTCGCGCAGGATTTCCTTGCCGCAGAAACGGAAGCTGCCTGATGTCCCCAAGCTCCTTTGGCGCCCCACAGATCCAAATTCCTGCAACCTATATGCGAGGGGGAACGAGCAAGGGCGTCTTCTTTCGGCTCGAGGATTTGCCCGAGGCTGCACGGCGTCCGGGCGAGGCGCGCAACCGCCTGCTCCAGCGGGTGATCGGCAGCCCCGATCCTTACGCGGTCCATATCGACGGCATGGGCGGGGCGACGTCGAGCACGAGCAAATGCGTCATCATCTCGCCGAGTACAAAGCCCGGCCATGATGTCGATTATCTCTACGGCCAGATCGCGATCGACGCCGATTTCGTCGACTGGTCGGGCAATTGCGGCAATCTCTCGACAGCGGCCGGGGCCTTCGCGATCCATGCGGGCTATGTCGTGCCCGCCGAAGACGGCATCTGCACGGTGCGTGTGTGGCAGGCAAATATCGGCAAGACGATCATCGCGCATGTTCCGGTGAAGGACGGCGAGGTGGTCGAAGCCGGCGACTTCGAGTTGGACGGCGTGCCGTTTCCGTCGGCCGAAATCATCCTCGAATTTCTCGACCCTGCGGACGACGGCCAAGACGGCGGTTCGATGTTCCCGACCGGCAATCTCATCGACACACTTGATGTGCCGGAAGACATCATCGCTGGCGGCAAGCTCAAGGTCACGTTGATCAATTCGGGCATTCCGACGATCTTCGTCGATGCCGCCGACTTCGGACTTACGGGCACCGAGCTCCGCGAAGCCATCAATGGCGACGCCAGCCTCCTCGCGCGCTTCGAACGACTACGCGCGATCGGTGCCATGCGCATGGGACTGATTTCTTCGCCAGAGGAAGCCGAAACGCGCCAGCACACGCCCAAGATTGCGTTCATCGCGCCGCCGGCCAGCTACGCCGCGTCGAGCGGAAAGAGGGTCGAAGCGGGCGATATCGACCTGCTTGCCCGCGCTTTTTCAATGGGCAAACTGCACCATGCGATGATGGGCACCGCCTCGGTCGCGATCGCGACTGCGGCGGCGATCCCCGGCACGCTCGTCAACCTTGCGGCCGGCGGCGGCGAACGCGAGGCGGCTCGCTTCGGCCACCCGTCGGGAACCTCGCGTGTAGGCGCGGAGGCGAAATGCGTCGATGGGCAATGGACCGTCGCCAAGGCGGTCATGAGCCGCAGCGCGCGCATCTTGATGGACGGGGCGGTGCGAGTGCCGCAAGGCAGCTTCTAGTCCATCTTCGCAAAGTCAGGATGACTATCCGCTCCGAAGCCGCCCGCCCGAACAGGCCGGGCGGCTTTTGGCGCATGGCGGTGCGGTCCGCGCAGCCCCTTCGCAAGATTAGCGAATTCGCAGAAACCCCTTTGCATTTCTTCGCCTTTTCAGGCGTTTTCCCGCGCGCCGCGTCGGCGGATAAGCGTCGCCATGTTGTCGAACGCTCCTGCCAACGATCTCGAACTTTTGTCGCTCATGGCGGCAAAGGCGGCCGAACGCGCGTCCTCCCAATTGTTCGGTTCGATCCGCCTCGCGAAGTGCGAAGGGCTCGAACTGGCCGAGGGTTTCATGGCCGACGAGGTCGATCTTGAAAGCTGGGTAGTGCGTGCCGACGAACAGAATGCGGTAATCGCGGTCTTCGCGATCGCATCGCAGGAAGACGGCGGACGGCGCATGGCGGCGTCGGGTCGCTTCACTTTCGCGGCCTTGCCCCGCCAGAGGGTGCAACGCGCATGAGCCTTCACAATCTTCGCAGCCTTGCATTTTGCGGATCGGCCGCGCGCTTCGGCGCGCCGGACCGGCCGCTCGATATCTGATCGGGAGAAAATCATTGGGAGCCGAATTCAAACCCAAGAAGTCGGTCGCGCTCTCGGGCGTCACCGCGGGCAACACTGCGCTCTGCACCGTCGGGCGCACCGGCAACGACCTCCATTATCGCGGCTATGACATTCTCGAATTCGCCGAGACGGCGGAGTTCGAAGAGATCGCGCATCTGCTCGTTCATGGCGACCTGCCGACCGACGCGCAGCTCAAGGCCTATAAGGCGAAACTTCGCGGTCTGCGCGGTCTGCCGCAGTCGGTGAAGCAGGCGCTCGAAGCCGTGCCCGCCGCGGCGCATCCGATGGACGTGATGCGCTCGGGCGTGTCGGCGCTCGGTTGTGTTCTGCCCGAAACGCGCGATCATAACACGCCCGACGCGCGCGACATCGCTGACCGGCTGATGGCCTCGCTCGGGTCGATGCTGCTCTACTGGTATCATTTCGCGCATAATGGCCGGCGGATCGAAGTCGAAACTGACGATGACAGCATCGGCGGTCATTTCCTCCACCTGCTCCATGGGAAGGCGCCGTCCGAAAGCTGGGTGCGCGCGATGCACACCTCGCTCATCCTCTACGCCGAACATGAGTTCAACGCCTCAACCTTCACCGCGCGTGTGATCGCCGGAACCGGATCGGACATGTACAGCAGCATTGCGGGTGCGATCGGCGCGCTTCGCGGTCCGAAGCATGGCGGCGCCAATGAGGTCGCCTATGAAATCCAGAAGCGTTACGCGACCGCCGACGAGGCGGAGGCCGATATCCGCCGCCGAGTCGAGGCCAAGGAGGTCGTGATCGGCTTCGGCCATCCCGTCTATACGATCGCCGACCCCCGCAACGTCGTGATTAAGCGCGTCGCTAAAAAGCTCGCTGATGAAGCGGGTGCTCAGCGTCAGTTTGCGGTTGCCGAACGGATCGAAAGCGTCATGTGGGACGCGAAGACCATGTTCCCGAACCTCGATTGGTTTTCGGCCGTATCCTACAATCTGATGGGTGTGCCGACCGCGATGTTCACGCCGCTGTTCGTCATCTCGCGCACCTCGGGCTGGGCGGCGCACGTCATCGAGCAGCGTCAGGACAACAAGATCATTCGCCCTTCGGCCCACTACACCGGTCCGGAGAATCTGAAATTCGTGCCGCTTGCCGAGCGCAGCGAAGCGGCCTGAGGAGACAGAATTTGCCTTATCTGATTGCTGACGACCTGCCGAAAGAGAGTGCCGGCAAGCGCTTCCGCGATGCGCTGAGCCGCCCCGGCATCTACCAGCTACCCGGCGCGCATAACGGACAGGCGGCGCTCCAGGCGAAGCAGGCCGGCTTCGACGGGCTCTATCTCTCGGGCGCGGCGATGACCGCCTCGATGGGCTTGCCCGATCTCGGGATCATCACCGTCGATGAGGTTGCCTTCTTCATTCGCCAGATCGCCCGTGCCTCGGCTCTGCCTTTGCTCGTCGATGGCGACACCGGCTATGGCGAGGCGCTCAACGTCATGCACATGGTCCGCACCTTCGAGGACGCCGGGGCAGGCGCTGTGCATCTCGAAGACCAGATCCTCCCCAAGAAGTGCGGGCACCTCAACGGCAAGAGCCTCGTCTCGCCGACCGACATGGCCGCAAAGGTCGCCGCCGCCGCCAAGGCGCGGCGCGACCTGGTGATCGTCGCCCGCACCGATGCGGTCGGCGTCGACGGCCTCGATGCCGCGGTCGAGCGCGCGAAGCTCTATGTCGAGGCCGGCGCCGACGCGATCTTTCCGGAAGGGCTGACCAACCGCGAGATGTTCGAGACATTCCATGCCGCGTTGCCGGGTACGCCGCTGCTCGCCAACATGACCGAGTTCGGCAAGACGCCTTTCTTCACTGCCGCCGAGTTCGAGGTGATGGGCTACAAGATGGTCATCTGGCCGGTGTCCTCGCTCCGCGCCGCCAACAAGGCGCAGGAAGAGCTCTACGCTGCGATTCGCCGCGATGGCGGCACGCACAAGATGCTGGACCGGATGCAGACGCGGCAGGAGCTCTACGACACGATCGGGCTTCACGCCTTCGAGGAGCTCGACGCGAACATCATCCAGACCATCGTCCCGCAGGGCATGCCACAGGACGCCTGAGCAAGATTGTTACGGGGGCATTCGTCGCTCGGACGGGTGATGGGCCATGGGGACCGGGGAATTCTCCATGGCCCGCTCACCTTTTGCGACTTGAGTGGGCAATAAATTCGCAATATACGCATAGTGGAATCGGCGGATAATCTGAGGTTTGCGAATATTTGCGGACGAATTTCGCAAATGTTGCGAAGATTGGGCCTGCAATGCGAAAAGCTTATATGGGGGTGCGCCTCAGGCGCCTGCGTGAGGAACGCAAGCTCAAGCAGATCGAGCTTGCCAACGCCCTTGGCATTTCGCCGAGCTATCTCAATCAACTCGAACAGAACCAGCGCCCGCTGACGGTTCCCGTCCTGCTCAAGATCAACGCGGTGTTCGGCATCGACGTCCAGCTCTTCTCGGAAGATGAGGAGGGCCGGCTGATCACCGAATTGCGCGATGCGCTGGCGGAAGGGACCGAGGATGTCTCGCTCGCCGAAGTGCGCGAGCTTGCGATGAACATGCCCGCGGTCGGGCGAACCTTGGTAGCGCTCCACCGGCGCTACCGTGAGGCGTCTGAACGCAGTGAGGCAATGGCGGCGCAGCTCGGCGACGACTGGATTGCGGGTGGCCCCGCGCGCATGCCCTACGAGCAGGTCCGTGACTTCTTCTATGCACAGCATAACCATATCGAGCCGCTCGATGAGGCGGCCGAGCGGCTTTACGCGGCGGCGGGGCTCAGCCCCCGGGGTGTCCACACCGGCCTCGTGACCTGGCTACGCGACCGCCACAATGTCCAGATCATATTTTCGGAGGGCAATGGTGCCCAGCGCCGATATGATCCGGCGATGCGGACGCTCCAGATTTCCGCCGAACTGAAACAGGGCCAGCAGGCGTTCCAGATGGCGACACAGCTCGCCTTTCTCGAACTCGGCGAGGTGATCGACCAGCTTTCGGTCAATCGTATCTTGCAGGGCGAAGAAGCGCGTCAGCTCGCGCGCGTCGGCCTCGCCAACTATTTCGCGGGTGCGCTCTTGCTGCCCTATCGTGACTTCCTCGCCGCAGCCGAGGCCGAAGCCTATGACATCGAGAAGCTCGCGCGGCGTTTCGGCGTCGGTTTCGAGACCATCTGTCACCGGCTCTCGACCTTGCAGCGCGCCGAAATGCGTGGGGTGCCTTTCTTCTTCGTACGCGTGGACCGGGCCGGCAATATATCGAAGCGTCAGTCGGCGACGGACTTCCACTTCTCGCGGGTTGGCGGGAGCTGCCCGCTCTGGAATGTCTATGAGGCATTCACCCAGCCGGGCAAGCTGCTGACGCAGATCGCGCAGATGCCCGACGGGCGGACCTATCTATGGATCGCCCGAACGGTCGGGATCGCCAATTCGGGTTACGGGGCACAGGGCAAGACGTTTGCGGTCGGTCTCGGTTGCGACATTCGCCACGCCAGCCGGCTCATCTACTCGCGCGGTCTCGATCTTGCCGATCCCTCGTCGGCAACGCCGATCGGCGCGGGCTGCAAGGTTTGTGAGCGGATAGGCTGTCCGCAGCGCGCTTTCCCGCCGATCGGGCGAACGGTGGCGGTCGATCAGAATCGGAGCACCTTGACGCCATATCCCGTAGCTTGAGGGGTTCGCTCAAACCGTCGCCCATCAAGGTCTGCTTCTACGAACTCATGCCTAAAAGCTGCCAGTCCGCAACCGTTGAGAGTTTCAGACGCCGATAGGCGTCAGAAAGTCTTCGGTGCCCGAACCGCGGTTGGTCATGAGCCGAGCTATGGGGAAAGCTGTTTTGCGCTGATGCTGGGGTGGCCAGTTGC
>Ga0182745_1002034_pt1 | contig 18633 bp, 21 predicted proteins | sample eDN3rd30CKraftBY_FD_128523 | JGI IMG/M metagenome (GOLD analysis project Ga0182745, IMG submission 128523) | Enriched backyard soil microbial communities from Emeryville, California, USA - eDNA 3rd pass 30_C Kraft BY (version 2) (version 2) | ecosystem: Environmental > Terrestrial > Soil >...
AGTTCCACATGAAGCGGCGGATTTCGGTCCAGTTCTGCTTGATGACGACCTCTTCGTCCGAATCGGTGACGCGGCTTTCGTCCCACGGCCGGATCGCGGGCGGGGCGCCCAGCTCGTCCCAGTGCGTGATGATATGCTTCGCCGCCGCCTCGCCGAAGACGAAGCATTCGAGCAGCGAGTTGGACGCGAGGCGATTCGCGCCGTGCAGCCCGCTTTCGGTCACCTCGCCCGCGGCGTAGAGGCCGGGCAGGTCGGTGCGCCCGTCGAGGTCGATCAGCACCCCGCCGCAGGTATAATGCTGCGCGGGCACCACCGGGATCGGCTGTTTCGTCATGTCGATGCCGAGCGTCAGCAGCTTCTCGTAGATGTTGGGGAAGTGCCCGGCGACGAAATCGGGGTCCTTGTCGCTGATGTCGAGATGGACGTAATCGAGCCCGAAGCGCTTGATCTGATCGTCGTTCGCGCGCGCGACGATGTCGCGCGGCGCGAGTTCGGCGCGCGGGTCGTAGTCGGGCATGTAGCGATGCCCGGTGACGGGGTGCTTGAGGATGCCGCCCTCGCCGCGCACCGCCTCGGTGATCAGGAAATTCTTGACCTCCAGATTATAGAGGCAGGTCGGGTGGAACTGCATCATCTCCATGTTGGAGACGCGGCAGCCCGCGCGCCACGCCATCGCGATGCCGTCGCCGGTCGCACCCCTGGGGGCGGTCGAGAATTGATAGACGCGCCCCGCCCCGCCGCTCGCGAGGATCGTCGCGCGCCCGACATGCGCGTGGACCTTCCCCGTCGCCTCGTCGAGCGCATAGACGCCCCAGACGCGCCCCGACCCCGAATAGCGTTCCTCGTGCCGCCCGGTGATCAGGTCGATGCACGCCTGCCCCGGCAGCAGGGTGATGTTCGGATGCGCCTCGGCAGTCTGGAGCAGCGCCGCCTGCACCGCCCAGCCCGTCGCGTCGTCGACATGGACGATGCGGCGGTGCGAATGCCCGCCCTCGCGCGTCAGGTGGAGCGCGCCTTCCTCCTTGTTGAAGGCGACCCCCATCTCGATCAGCCGCTCGATCGCGTGCGGGGCGTTCTCGACCACGAACTCGACCGTCTCGCGCCGGTTCAGTCCCGCCCCCGCGACCATCGTGTCCTCGATATGATTCTCGAACGTGTCGCCGGCATCGAGCACCGCCGCGATCCCGCCCTGCGCCCAGGCGGTCGACCCCCCGGTCAGCTCGCCCTTCGCGAGCACGAGCACGCGGCAATGATCGGCAAGCGCGATCGCGGCGGTGAGGCCGGCCGCGCCGGAGCCGACGATGATGACGTCATGGGGGGCAGTGTCGGTCATGCCTCTCCCCTCCCGCAGGCGGGAGGGGCCGGGGGTGGGCCTGAATTCAATGCCGCAAGAATCGTCATCAACACACCTTCCAGATTCGACATGACATCGGCATTGGCGACGCGCAGCGTCTGATAACGTTGCGCGCGCAGATAGCCATCCCTGCGACGATCTTCGTCCTGCCGCACATCGTGCGAGATGCCGTCAAGTTCAACGACAAGCTTTGCTTCGCGGCACAGGAAATCGGCCACATAAGGACCAATCGGCATCTGACGGCTGAATTTCCAGCCTTCGAGCTGACGTTTGGAAATCGCTTGCCAGAGCCTGCGTTCAGGCGGCGGCGCTTCGCGGCGCAGCCTTTGCGCCTTCAGCGTTTCGCGCGGGCGGAATTTGCGGACAGGCCCACCCCCGGCCCCTCCCGCCTGCGGGAGGGGAGAAGAGCGCTCGTCCTCACCCATTCGCCGCCCGCGTCAAATTCAGGAACACATCCTCCAGATCGGCCTCGCGGGTCGAGACGTCGACGATGCCGTGCCCCATCGCGTTCACCGCCGCGAGCACTTCGCCCGCGTTCATCCGGTCCTTGTTGTAGCTGATCGCGAGGCCCCGCTCGCCCTCGCGCTCGACCCTGTCGAAGGCGGGATGCGTCGGCAGCACGGTGACGTCCTGGTCGAGCGTCACGACGACGATCTTCTCGCGCGCCATGTCGACCAGCTCGCGCGTCGGCTTGTTCGCGATCAGCTTGCCATGGTTGATGATCGCGATACGGTCGCACAGCTCCTCGGCTTCCTCCAGATAATGCGTCGTCAGCACCACGGTCACGCCGCGGTCGTTGAGGCTCTGCACATAGGACCAGAGCTGCTGGCGCAGCTCGATGTCGACCCCCGCGGTCGGCTCGTCGAGGACGATGATCGGCGGCGAGTGCACCATCGCCTTGGCGACGAGCAGGCGGCGCTTCATGCCCCCCGACAGCGTGCGCGCATAGGCGTCACGCTTGTCCGACAGGTGCACCGCGGCGAGCAGCTCGTCCGAAATGCGCTTCCCCTTGGGCACGCCATAGAGCCCCGCCTGATTCTCGAGCGTCTCATAAGGGGTGAAGAAGGGATCGAAGACGATCTCCTGCGGCACGATGCCGATCGAATATTTGGCGTTGCGGGGGTCGGCGTCGATGTCGAAGCCCCAGATGCTCGCCGATCCGCTCGTCTTGTTGACGAGTCCCGCGAGGATGTTGATCAGCGTCGACTTGCCCGCGCCGTTCGGCCCCAGGAGCCCGAAAATCTCCCCGCGCGGCACGTCGAAGCTGACCTCGTCGAGCGCCTGCTTGCCGCCGGCGTAGATTTTGGAAACAGCGTCGATGCGGATGGCGGCTTCGGTCATGGCGGCTTCCATAGCGAGGCCGCGCCGGGGGCGAAAGAGGATTGCCGCCGCCGTTATGCTTACTTCCGGCGTTAAGCATATCTTGGTGCCTCGCCGCTAAAGCGATGCCCCGTGAGGACCAGTCACGCCCTTTTCCCGCAGCCGCTGCTGCGCGGCATCGCCGCCTGCGCGCTGATCGCGGCCCCCGCCGCGGCCGCACCGGCCTTCGCGCAGGACGCCACGCAGGCGGAGACCGAGGCCATCGTGCTGCGGCCGCTCTCCTTCTTCAAGGTGAACGACCTCGATTTCGGCGCCATCATCGCGTCGGGGTCGGCGGGCACCGTCACCCTCGCGCCCGACGGGTCGCGCAGCCGCACCGGCGGCGTGACGCTCGCCGGATCGGAGGGCGAACCCGCGCGCTTCGCCGGGCTCGGCAGCTATAACCGCCAGGTCAATATCTCGCTCGGCGCGAACCGGATCTGGATCACCGGGCCGGGGCAGCGGATGCGCGTCCGCGATTTCGAGATCGGCAGCACCCCGACCGCGATCCTCTCGACCTCGCCGACGCGCTTCCGCATCAGCTCGCCGCTCGGCAACTACAACTTCCCCGTCGGCGCCACGCTCGAGGTCAATGCGAACCAGGCGCCGGGCGATTACAGCGGCAGCTTCACCATCACCCTGAACTATCTTTGACCGCCGCTGCGTGGGGGACGGCACCGGGGGACCAGTCGCGCCTTGGGGGAGGCGCGGGCCCGGTGCCGTCATGCCGCCGTCCGGCCTGCGTTCGCAGCCGATTGCCGAGCCGCGAGACGCTTGCTATGGGCGCGGTCGATGACCCAGCCCGCACCCGAAACGATCCGCACGCCCAAGACCCGCATCGCCTGCGACGGCACCGGCGACGGCCTCGCCAACGCCGCGCTCGGCCATCCGCGCGTCTGGCTCGAGATCGACCCCGAGGACGGCTTCGTCGACTGCGGCTATTGCGACCGGCGCTTCATCCTCGTCGGCGGGATCGCCGACAAGAGCTGAGACCCGGCGGGATCGCCCGCCCAAAGGTAAAGCCGCTCTTTACCACGTCCCTGCATCATCGGCTCACGTCCGGCTGGCATAGGTCTGTGCCGGACAGGAGCAGAATCGTGGGGATTCGAGGGACCAGCAACCGCGGCGCTTGCCTGCGCCGCCTTGCCATCATCGCGGGCGTCGCCGCCGGCGCGCTCGCCGCGCCCGCGCAAGGGGCCGAGCAGAGCGGCACCGCGACCGCCGCGGTCGTCCGTCCGAACACGCTCGTCAAAACCGACGATCTCGACTTCGGCACGCTGATCAGCGGCGCCGCCGGCACGGTGACGATCGACCCGGTCACCGGCGCGCGCGCGACCAGCGGCGGCGTCACCCCCGTCGGCGGCGGCGCGCAGCGCGCGATATTCCAGGGGACCGGCGGCTGGCTGCTGCTGATCGTCAGCGGCAGCAATTCGGTGACGCTGACCCGCGCCGGCGGCGGCCCGTCGATGACCGCGACGCTGACCCGCGCCGTATCGACGAGCGGCGGCGGCATCGCCCTGCTCGGCCCGAGCGCGACCTTGTTCCCGAGCGGCGTGCAGACCTATTATATCGGCGGCACGCTCACCGTGCCGCCGAACCAGCCCGCGGGCGACTATAGCGGCAGCTTCACGCTGACGGTCAACTATCTGTAGGGGCGGTTTTCGCCGCCATCATATCCGACGTGATCCCCGGCATTATCCGCCGATCGCCCGCCGCAGCGATGCCCCTTTGCGCGCGCCGCCCCGCATGCCTATATCCAGCGCATGACAAGCCCCACCGATCCCCGCCGTTTCCTCTACCGCGCCGATGCGCTCGACCCCGATCTCGCGCAGAGCCTTGCGCGCGAGGCGCTCGCCAGGGCCGACGACGGCGAGCTCTATCTGCAGTATCGCGCGACCGAGAGCTTCGGCTTCGACGACGGGCGGCTCAAGACCGCCGACTATTCGACCGACGCCGGTTTCGGCCTGCGCGCCGTGTCGGGCGAGATGACGGGCTTCGCGCATGCGAGCGACATCAGCGCCGGCGCGATCCGCCGCGCCGCCGAGACGCTGGCGCTGCTCGACCCCGCGAAGCAGGCGCCCGCCGCCCCTCCGCCGCGCACCAACCGCCACCTTTACGCCGAGGCGAACCCGCTCGACCTCATCCCCTTCGCGAAGAAGGTCGCGCTCTGCCAGCAGGTCGACGCCGCCGCCCGCGCGCGCGACCCGCGCGTCGCGCAGGTGTCGGTGACGCTGGCGGGAAGCTGGTCGGTGGTCGAGATCGTCCGCGCCGACGGTTTCCTCGCGACCGACGTGCGCCCGCTCGTCCGCCTCAACGTCTCGATCGTGGTCGAGGAGAATGGGCGGCGCGAGAGCGGCTATTTCGGCCTCGGCGGCCGCTATATGTACGACCATCTATTCGAGCCCGACCAGTGGAACCGCGCGATCGACGAGGCGCTGGCGCAGGCGCTCGTCAACCTGCGCGCGGTCGACGCCCCCGCGGGCGAGTTCACCGTGCTGCTCGGCCCCGGCTGGCCCGGCGTATTGCTCCACGAAGCGGTCGGCCACGGGCTCGAAGGCGATTTCAACCGCAAGGGCACCAGTGCCTTTTCGGGGCGAATCGGCGAACGCGTCGCGGCGCCGGGCGTCACCGTGATCGACGACGGCAGCATCGCCAGCCCGGTGGGCGGCGGGCGCCGCGGCTCGCTCAGCATCGACGACGAGGGCACCCCGACGCAGGAGAATATCCTGATCGAGGACGGCATCCTCAAGGGCTATATGCAGGACCGGCTCAACGCCCGGCTGATGGGCGTCGCGCCGACCGGCAACGGTCGCCGCGAGAGCTTCGCCCACGCGCCGATGCCGCGGATGACCAACACTTTCATGCGCGGCGGCAGCGACGATCCCGCCGAGCTGCTCGGTCGCGTCCGGAACGGCATCTTCGCCAAGAGCTTCGGCGGCGGGCAGGTCGACATCGTCTCGGGCAAGTTCGTCTTCTCCTGCACCGAGGCGTACAAGATCGAGAACGGCAAATTGGGCGACTCGATCAAGGGCGCCACCCTGATCGGCGACGGCCCAAGCGTGCTCACCAAGGTCACCGGCATCGGGGACGACATGGCGCTCGACGAGGGCATCGGCGTCTGCGGCAAGGGCGGCCAGAGCGTCCCCGCCGGCGTCGGCCAGCCGACCCTGCTGGTCAGCGGGCTGACCGTGGGCGGCACGGCCTGATCCAAACTTTCGTCATGCCGGGCTTTGACCCGGCATCCATGACGCCATCGATGCGATAGACCCCGGATCAAGCCTGTCCTGAGCCAGTCGAAGGATCCGGGGTGACGGCGATGATGATGGCTGTGATCGCGCTCACTTGGCGTTCCTCCCCACCGCGCATATAGGATGGGCAAACAGAAAAAGATTCGGTCGCATTATCCGTGGGGAATCCCCTGCACAGGGAGGATAGCATGCGTTCGACTCTGCGTTTTGTTCCCGTGGCCGCCGTCGCCACGATACTCGCCGCCGTTCCCGGCTCGGCACAAAAAACGACCGGCCCCAAGGAACGCTATGAGATGGACGTCGCGACCATGTCGGGCTTCGCCGCGATGGGCGGCGGTAAGGGCGGCATGGGCGGGGCGATGAGCATGATGTTCGGGGGCGGCCCCGACAAGGCGGTCGCGCACCAGCTCCTGCTCCGTCTCGGCTCCGATCAGGCGCCCGGCGCGCCGCCGCCCAGGGGCGACCATTATTTCGAGCCGCAGGCGAAGCTCGGCAAGTCGGTGCCGCTGATCAGCCCCGAGCGCCGCGAGGGCAGCACCACCACCGAATTCGAGCGCCCGAAGGGCCGCCTGCTCCTCTATTGGGGCTGCGGCGCGAAGGCGGGACCGGGGCAGCCGGTCGTGATCGACTTCGCCAAGGTCGCGGCGGGGCAGGTGCCGCCCGGCCTCTTCTCGACCGCCGTGCCGGTGGTCCGCGAGGTGTCGGCCGCGAACAGCCGCTCCTACATGGACTGGCCGAACGGCAAGGGCGGCAAGCCGCCGTCGAAAGACAGTTCGCTGCTCGGCGCGCATCGCGTCGCGAGCAATGTCGGCTCCGACATCAACTTCACCCTCGCGCAGGATTATATGGACCCGCTCCAGGCCTCGACCGCGGCGCAGGGCGACGGGTCGGTGATGATCCGCTGGAACCCGGTCCAGAACGCGACCGGCTATGTCGCCTGGACGATCGGCGGCATGGACCGCGGCGGCAGCGGCGACATGGTGTGGTGGACGAGCAGCGCGTCGCGCGAGTTCGGCGGCGGCCTCTGGGACTGGCTGCCGCCCGCGACCGTCGCGAAGCTGATCCCGCAGAAGATCGTGATGCCGCCGAGCCAGACGAGCTGCCAGATTCCCGCCGAGGTCAAGAAGGCCTCGGGCGAGATGATGATCGGCAATCTCAACGCCTTCGGGCCCGAGGCGAACTTCGCCTACCCGCCCAAGCCCGCGGGCAAGGTCGCGTGGAATATCGACTGGACCGCCAAGGTGCGCTTCCGCTCGCACACGATGCTGATGGTCGGTGCCGATTTCGGCGGCATGGGCGCGGCGGGCGGCAGCGATGCGGGCAGCGCACCGGCCGAAAAGCCCAAGAAAAAGAAGTGCAAGGGCCCGCTCGGCATCCCGCTTCCCGACGCGGCGTGCTGAGGGGGTTCATGCCCTTCGCCTGAACGGTTGCACCGCTCCTCTTCAGAGCGACTATATCGGTTGCAGACGCGGGCGAGGACGTCGGCTTTGGGGGATGAGGTGTCATCCAAGCTCGTCATGCTGAACTTGTTTCAGCATCCATGGCCAGGTCTCTCCTTCGGCGCCGCGCCAAATTCGAGGGCAGGCCATGGACCCTGAAACAAGTTCAGGGTGACGAAGAGTTCAATGTCTTGTTCCGGCCGAAAGCGGACCTCTCCCGCTTCGTCATCCCGGCGAGAGCCGGCGCAAGCGGTTTTCGCAAATATATCATCGCGCTAAAAACCGGGGCCTAACGTGCGGTTCCTCTCTACGAAATCAGTCAGCGACCATTCACCCGCTTCCTGCTATGAGCGGTTTCAGGGTGAGACCTGAATGAACTGGAGTCGAACCATGCGTCCGCTGATTGCCACCATCCTCTCCGCCGCGATCCTCGCGGCTGCGCCCGCTGCCGCCAAGGAAAAGCCGACCGGCGAGGAAAAGCTCGCCAAGATCCTCGAAGGCCGCGTCGCCGGCGAACCGCAGGACTGCATCACCCTGTCGTCCGCGACCAGCTCGCAGGTCGTCGACGACACCGCGATCGTCTATCGCATCGGCAGCACCCTCTGGGTCAACCGCCCGCGGGGCGGCGCCGAATCGCTCGACGGCGACGACAATATCCTCGTCACCAAATTGACCGGCACGCGGCTGTGCTCGATCGACACGATCGAACTCCACGACCGCAACAGCCATATGTATGCGGGCTTCGTCTCGCTCGGCGAATTCGTCCCCTATCGCAAGATCGACACGGCCGCGAAATAGTCCGTGACCGGGGAGCAGACCGAAGCGGCCGCGCCGCCCGCCGACTGGGCGGCGCGCCTCCTCGCCTTCTGGTTCGACGGCCGCGGCATGGACGACTGGTATGGCGGGGGCCCCGATTTCGACGCCGCGGTGCGCGATCTCGCCGCCGACTGGCGCGAAGCGCTGCGCGCGCTGCCCCCCGAAGCCTTCCTGACCGATCCCGACACCGCGCTCGCCGCGGCGATCCTCTTCGACCAGGTGCCGCGCAACATATATCGCGGCAGCGCCGAGGCCTTCGCGACCGACAGCCTCGCCCGCGCGATCGCGCGCGGCATCGTCGAAAAGGGCTGGGACCGGGACTGGCCCGACGAGCGCCGCCAGTTCGCCTATCTTCCCCTCCAGCACAGCGAGGACAGGGACGACCAGCGCGAATCGCTGCGCCTGTTCCACCAGCTCGCGGACCCCGCCTTTCACGATTATGCGCAGAAGCATTTCGACATGATCGACCGCTTCGGCCGCTTCCCGCATCGCAACGCCGCGCTCGGCCGCGCGACGCGCCCCGAGGAAGAGGCCGCGATCGCCGAGGGCAGCCGGTGGTGAGGGCGAGCCGGGTCGATATCGTCACCGTCGCGGGGCTCGGCCTCTTGCTGATGCCGCTGCTGACGATGTGGCACGAGATCGGCGGCCACGCCGCCGCCTGCGCGCTGCAGGGCGGCCAAGTGACCGAGATCGGCGCCTTTTATGCCGATTGCGACGGGCTCGCCGGCCTGCCGCGCCGGATCGTCGCGCTCGCCGGGGTCGGGGTGAACACGCTGTTCGCGCTCGCCGCCTATGCGCTGTGGCGCCGCGCGCGCGGCGATGTCTCGCGGCTGCTGCTCTGGCTCATTTGGGTCAGCGAAGGCTTCGTCGCGGCGGGCTATTTCCTCTTCTCGGGCGCGAGCGGGGTCGGCGATCTCGGCCCCGGCGTCGACGGCGGCATCGGGCCGCTCGCCCATCCCGGGCTGTGGCGGATCGGCGAATTCCTCTTCGGCCTCTGCGCCTATATCTGGCTCGTCCGCGCCGCGATCCGCGGCCTTACCGCGATGCTGGGCGATTCGCCGGCGACCGGGCCGACCCGCCGGACTCTCGCGCACGGCTATTATCTCGTCGCCGGCGTCGCCGCGGTGCTCACCGGGCTGCTCAATCCGGTCGGCCTCTTCATCACGCTGATGTCGGCCGCCGCCTCGTCCTTCGGCGGGCTCGCGGGCTTCATCTCGATCGGCTTCGCGGTGCCCGGGGGCACGGCCGAGACAGATTTCGCGGTCGGGCGAAGCTGGCCGCTGTTCGTCGCGGGCCTCATCGCCACGCTCGCCTTCGCGCTGATCCTCGGCCCCTCGGTCCGTTTCGGCGCGTGACAAGCCCGCCCGCGGCCCGCTAAATCGCTCCATGGCCGAATTCACCGACACGCTGACCGACAAACATGTCGCCTTCATCGAGCGCCAGCCGATGTTCTTCGTCGCGACCGCGGCGGCGGACGGGCGGATCAACCTGTCGCCCAAGGGCTATGCCGGCAGCTTCCGCATCCTGTCCGAATCGCGGGTCGCCTGGCTCGACCTCGGCGGGTCGGGCAACGAGACCCATGCGCATCTTGCCGCCGACGGCCGCATCACGCTGATGTTCTGCGCCTTCGATCGCCCGGCGTGGATTTTGCGTATCTACGGTCGCGGGCGCCCGGTGCTGCCGCAGGACGCCGACTGGGATGCCGTCGCGGCGCCCTTCGCCCTGCTGCCCGGCACGCGCCAGATCTTCGTCATCGACGTCGAGAGCGTCCAGACGAGCTGCGGCTGGGGCGTGCCGATGATGGAATTGCAGCACGAGCGCGACACGCTGCAGAAATATCATCGCCAGGCCGACCCCGCCGAATGGCTGGAGAAATTCGAGAGTCGCACCAAAAGCATCGACGGCCTGCCGACGCGCGCCACCGACCGCTATATCGCGGGCGACGCCTGATGCCGCTGGTCGAGCTCGTCCGCCTGCCCAGCGGCGTCGAGGCCGAACTGCTGCGCGGCCGGCTCGAATCGGCGGGGGTTCCCGCGGTCTGTTTCGACGCGGGCATGAACATCGCCGACAGCGTCGGGCTGATGATCCCGGTGCGCGTCATGGTGCTCGACGAGGATCTCGCCGAAGCGCAGGCGTTGATGGAAGAGTTCGGCGCGGGTTGAATATCCCTCGTCATTGCGAGGAGCGAAGCGACGAAGCAATCCAGGGTTGCGTAAACCGCTCTGGATTGCTTCGCTTCCGCTCGCAATGACGGGCATGTGAGGCAACCCAAATCCCTCCCGCTCGTCCTTTGTACTGGAACAGCCGAAGGACAGCCCTTTTTTCCCATGATCAAGGTCGCCTCCTATAATATGCGCAAGGGCATCGGACTCGACCGCCGCCGCGATCCCGCGCGGGTGCTGTCGGTCCTGCGCGAACTCGACGCCGACGTCGTCGCCCTGCAGGAGGCCGACCGCCGCTTCGGCACGCGCGCGAGCGCGATCCCGCCGCACATGTTCGAGGAGCATAGCGACTATGTCCCCGTCGACCTGCTCGATGGCCGCCCCTATGCGATCGGCTGGCACGGCAACGCGCTTCTCGTCCGCAAGGGGATCGACGTCGAGGAAAGCCACGCGCTGCACCTGCCGACGCTCGAACCGCGCGGCGCGGTCGCGGCGACGCTCCGCGTCGGCGAGGCGCGGCTGCGCGTCGTCGGCATGCACCTCGACATTTCGGGGCTGCGCCGCCGCCAGCAGGCGCGCGCCATCCTGAACCACGTCTCCGGGGGCGAGGCGCTGCCGACGATCCTGATGGGCGACTGCAACGAATGGCGCAATCGCGGCGGCTGCCTCGCCGATTTCGGCGAGCATCACCGGCTCGTCGACACCGGCCACAGCTTCCACAGCCGCCGCCCGGTCGCGAAGCTCGACCGCATCTTCGCCTCGCCCGACCTTCAGGCGGTCGAAGCCGGCGTGCACCAGAGCGCGCTCGCGGCGCGGGCGTCGGACCATCTGCCGATCTGGGCGCGGTTCGAGGCTGTGGGCCAAGACGGAAGTCGAGGAACATCGTTCGTTACTCACGCGTCACCCCGGACTTGATCCGCGGCTCCGCTCAGCGACCTCGACTAGCGGGACCCGGATCAAGTCCGGGGTGACGAAGCCGTTTTAGCACTGCCTAAAATTTAGGCACAATCGCGCCGCTTCTGCCCATTCTGCGAATGTTTCGAACATCGAAGCTCGCAATATTCTCAGAAAATATCGCCTTTTCCCGCCCCCGCGCAATCTGGCACGGCTGTTGCACCGCAACATGGTGCCATTAGCAAAAGGGGGCATCATGAAGCTGATCCTGGCTATCATCAAACCGTTCAAGCTCGACGAGGTGCGCGAAGCACTGACCGGGCTGGGCATCGCCGGCATGACCGTGACCGAGGTCAAGGGCTTCGGCCGGCAAAAGGGACAGACCGAAATCTACCGCGGCGCCGAATATGCGACCAACATGGTGCCGAAGGTGAAGATCGAACTCGTCTGCGACGACGCGCTCACGCCGCGGGTCGTCGAAACACTCCAGCAAAGCGCCGGGACCGGGTCGATCGGCGACGGCAAGATCTTCGTTCTCGACGTGGGTCAGGCCGTGCGCATCCGCACCGGCGAGACCGGCGAGGCGGCTCTCTAATGAAGGGGGAAAATATGACGTTCGCAAACAAGATGGCGGCGAGCGCCGGGGCCGCCGGGCTCGCGCTGTTCGCCGCGCTGCCCGCCTGGGCGCAGGAAGCCGCCGCCGAAGCCGCGCCGGTGGTCGACAAGGGCGACACCGCCTGGATGATGACCGCGACCGTGCTCGTCCTCGCGATGATCCTGCCCGGCCTCGCGCTCTTCTACGGCGGCCTTACCCGCACCAAGAATATGCTCTCGACGATGACGCAGATCGGCGCCGCGGCCTGCCTCGCGATGATCGTCTGGGTCTGTTACGGCTATGGCCTCGCCTTCGGGCCCGAGGGCAATGCCTTCTTCGCCTGGGGCAAGTTCTTCCTCGCGGGCGTCACGCCCGACAGCCTCGCCGACACGTTCAGCGACGGCTTCAAGCTGCCCGAATATGTGTTCATCAGCTTCCAGATGACCTTCGCCGCGATCACCCTCGCGCTGGTCCTCGGCGCGACGGTCGAGCGCATGAAGTTCGCCGCGGTGATGGTCTTCGGCCTCGTCTGGCTGACGATCGTCTATTTCCCGATCGCGCACATGGTGTGGGCGACGGGCGGCCTCTTCTTCGAAATGGGCGCGCTCGATTTCGCGGGCGGCACCGTGGTGCACATCAACGCGGGCGTCTCGGCGCTCGTCGCCGCGATCATCCTCGGCAAGCGCATCGGCTATCAGAAGGAAATCATGGCGCCGCACGCGCTGACGCTGACGATGGTCGGCACCGGGCTCCTGTGGGTGGGCTGGTTCGGCTTCAACGCCGGCTCGGCGCTCGAGGCCAACGGCTCGGCGGCGCTCGCGATGATCAACACCTTCGTCGCCACCGCTTCGGCGGGCCTCGCCTGGATGCTCGCCGAGAAGGTCGGCGGCCACAAGCCCTCGGCGCTCGGCTTCTGCTCGGGCATCATCGCGGGGCTGGTCGCCGTCACCCCCGCGGCGGGCAATTCGGGGCCGTTCGGCGCCATCCTGCTCGGCGCGGTCGCCTCGGTCGTCTGCTTCTACATGGTCACCGTGCTCAAGCCGAAGCTCGGCTATGACGACTCGCTCGACGCCTTCGGTATCCACGGCATCGGCGGCATCGTCGGCGCGATCGGCACCGGCATCGTCTATGCGCCGAGCCTCGGCGGCCCGGGCGGCGAGGATTTCGCCATCGGACCGCAGCTCGTGACCCAGGTCTCGGCGGTCGCCGCGACGATCGTCTGGGCGGCCGTCGGCACCGCCATCGCCATCTACGCCGCCAAGGCGCTCACCGGGCTGCGCGTCTCGGCAGAGGTCGAACGCGAAGGCCTCGACCTCGGCGAGCATGGCGAGCGCGCCTATAATTACTGACGAGACAGGACACCCGCCGCCGGCTCTCTCCTCTTTCAAGGGCGGCGGGGTCCACAGGGGTTCCTCCTGCGAACCACTGAAGGCCGGGACCGACCAGTCCCGGCCTCTTTTTGCGCATTTTGTGCACGCCGCCGCCTGCACAAAAACCGGGCAGCGCTGCCCCCAATTTAGGCCTTTCCAAGGTGACATTAATGTGGCATTCATTGGGTCAACAGTTTCAGGAGGGGAGAGCCTGAAAGGCTGGGCCGGGACGCAAGTCCCGGCCCTCTTTTTTTGTCCGCGCCGCGACGCGCGGACAGGAATCCCGGAAATCCGGGCCTTCTCTTGAGGATGACGCACCGCCGAATCGCCGCGGCGCCGAATCGAATCGCCCCTTCCGGCGACGCGGAAATTTTCCGTCCGCCGGGGAACCATTGTCTCTTCCGGCGCGTTTCATGGACCTACTGGATCGAAAGAAAAGGTAGAATTTGGTTCGCGTCTTCGGACGCAACCTAGGGAAGCCCCGCCGCAGAAATGCGACGGGGCTTACGCTTTTTCCGGCCCGCGTCCGCTACCCTCAGCCCGCCTTTTCCGACTGCGAAAACATGAAGGCATTGCCGTCGGGATCGTAGAAGGTGATCAGCCGCACCAGTCCCGGCACATGCTGGATGTCGCCGTCCTGCCGTACCCCCTCGGCGTCGAGATGCGCCTTCGCGGCGTCGATGTCGGCGACCTCGAACACATTGGTCGCGCCGCCGCCCTGCACCACCGATTCGAGCTGGCTCAGCCCGATATTCACCCCCGCCATCGGCGTCGCGAGTTCGCACCAGCCGATCTCGTCGACGCGGTAGAGCAGCGTGCACCGCATCACCCGTTCGTACCAGGCGATCGACGCGGTCATGTCGGTGACTCCCATCGAGCAGGTCAGTTCGGATCCGATCTGAAGCGCCATGTCATGTCTCCCTTTGCAAATAAGATGATCGTCTTGGCGAGGCGGCCATCGGAGCGCCCGGACCCGTCCCGGATGGTTGACCCAAGGCTTCCTTCGGCCCCGCTTCCCTCGCCATGACGACATCGGAGAATCGGGAAACACCCGGCGCTCTTGCTCTTATAGTCTGGTTTGTATAGTTAGTTGCAAATGCGGTCAAGCGCACCCGATCCGCTGCTCGTCCAGCTTTCCGGCCATCGCTGGCTGGTGCCGCTGCTCGCCGATCTCGCGGGCCACAAGGGCGCGCGCTTCGTCGAGCTGATTCACCGCCTCGGCCTGTCGCGCGACAGCCTGGCGCGCACGATCGAGGCCGCGGCGGCGCTCGGCTGGGTGCGGCGCAACCCCGGCCACGGCCACCCGCTGCGCCCCGAATATATAGTGACCGAGGCGGGCGCCGCAGCCGCCGCACGCGCCGCGACGATCGCCGGGGCACAGGCCGCGCTCGGCCTGCCGCCGGGCGCCGCGACGCGCTGGGGCCTGCCGATCGTCGCGGGGATCGGGACGGGGCACGACCGCTTCAACGCTCTCGCGCGCCTTCTCGCGCCCGCCAGCCCGCGGGCGCTGTCGCAGGGGCTGACGGCGCTCGGCCGGCACGGGCTGGTGACGCGCGATGTGGTCGACGGGCGTCCGCCGGTCAGCCGCTACGGGCTCACGGGACAGGGAGAACTGCTGGCGGAGGCGTGCTTCCTTTGAGCCCCTCCTCTGAAGAGGAGGGTTTGGAAAATCACCCCAGCGCCGCCTTCACGAAATCCGCCGCGCGCTCGCCGATCATGATGCTCGGCGCATTGGTGTTGCCGCTGACCAGCCGCGGCATGACGCTCGCGTCGGCGACCCACAGCCCCTCGACGCCATTGAGCTTGAGCGCCGGGTCGACCACCGCGTCGGCGTCGCTGCCCATCCGGCACGTCCCGACCGGGTGATAGACGGTGTCGGCGCGGCTGCGGATCAGCGCATCGAGCGCGGCGTCGTCGGCGAGGTCGACCGGATGGCGGTCGACGCCGCCATAGTCCGACAGCGGCGGCGCGCCGACGATCCGGTGCATCATCCGCACGCCCGCGCGCAACGTCGCGATGTCGCGATCGTCGGTCAGGAAGCCGGGGTCGATCCGCGGCGCCGCGGCGGCATCGCCCGACGTCAATGTCACGCTCCCCCGGCTCTCGGGCCGCAGCACGCAGGCGTGGCACGAAAAGCCGTGCCCCTTGACCTTGGTCCGGCCATGATCCTCGAGCATCGCGGGGACGAAATGATATTGGATGTCGGGCGCGGGGAGGTCGGGCCGCGATGTCCAGAAGCCGCCCGCCTCGGCGAAGCAGGTCGTCATGATCCCGGTGCGCCCCAGGCGATGCTCGACGATCGCCTTCACCATTCGCCAGGTCCCGCCCAGGCTGTCGCCGAAGGGCTCGGTCGAACGCGTCTCCCAGCTCGACACATAGTCGATATGGTCCTGCAGGTTGGCGCCGACCCCGGCGCGGTCGGCGACCACCCCGATGCCGTGTTCGGCGAGATGCGCCGCCGGCCCGATCCCCGACAGCATCAGGATCTGCGGGCTGTTGAACGCGCCCGCCGACAGGATCACGCCCCCCGCCGCGCGCAACGTCTCGCGCCCCTTGCCGCGCCGGATCACCACCCCCGTCGCGCGCCCGTCCTCGATCAATATCTTCTCGACCAGCGCGCCGGTGCGGATCGCGAAATTGGCGCGCCCGCGCAGCGGCTCGACATAGGCGCGCGCCGCCGACCAGCGTTCGCCCGCCTTTTGCGTCACCTGATAGAGGCCGAAGCCTTCCTGATGCGCGCCGTTGAAATCGCGGGTGCGCGGCAGTTGCAGCGCCGCGGCGCTTTCGACGAAGCGCCGGCTCGTCACATTGGGCCAGCGCTGGTCCATGACGTTGAGCGGCCCGCTCGCGCCGTGAAAATCGTCGCCCCCGCGCTCATTGCCCTCGCTGCGCTTGAAGTAAGGCAGCACGTCGGCATAGCTCCAGCCGGTCGCGCCGAGTTCGGCCCATTGATCGTAATCGAAGGCGTTACCGCGGATATAGACCATCGCGTTGATCGCGCTCGACCCGCCCAGCCCGCGCCCGCGCGGCTGATAGCCGATGCGGCCGTTCAGCCCCGCCTGCGGCACCGTCTCGTAGCGATAGTTGGACGCATCGGGGATGAAGGGCATGAAGCCCGGCGTCTTCACCCGCACGCTGTCGTTCGACCCGCCCGCCTCGACCAGGCACACCCGCCGCGTCGCGTCCTCGGCGAGCCGTCCCGCCGCCGCGCTCCCCGCGCTGCCGCCGCCGATGACGATGATGTCGAACTGATCCATGAAGCCGCTCCCCTCGCCACCCGGTCGGTGGTCGTGCGGCTTACATGAATGTCATTAGGTGGCGAGGCAAGTCCATACACGTCGCCCCCGCGAAGGCGGGGGCGACGAGAAGGGGTTCACGCGGAGGCGCGGAGGAAATCGGGCCTCCTAAATCCGTTCGCCCTGAGCTTGTCGAAGGGCTGTTCTTCCTTCTTAAGCGAACTATTCCGCCGCATCCTCCGCCGCACGCCCCGCGCGCCAGCGGTCCTTGATCATGTCGCTGGTCATCCGGCTGCCGTCGTGGCTCCAGCCGGGCTCGCGCCACATATAGGAGAATTTGTGCCGCCACGGCGCGCTCCACACGTCCTTCGCGATACCGACCCATTCGTGGACCGCGGCCCAGAGTATGTTGAAGCTGCCCAATTGCTTGACGATGCCATAGCGCACCGGCTCGTCGTCGCGTTCGGGGACGAAGCTGCCGAACATCCGGTCCCAGATGATGAAGACCCCGGCATAATTGGCGTCGAGATAGCGCGGGTTCACCCCGTGATGGACGCGGTGGTGCGACGGGGTGTTCATCACCGCCTCGAACCATTTCGGCATCCGCCCGATCGCCTCGGTATGGATCCAGAACTGGTAGATCAGGTTCAGCCCCGCGCAGAAGAAGACCATCGCCGGGGGAAAGCCGATCAGGAACAGCGGCATCCGGAACAGGAAGGTCAGGCTGAAAAAGCCCGTCCACGTCTGCCGCAGCGCGGTCGACAGATTATAATGCTGGCTCGAATGGTGGATGACATGGCTCGCCCAGAACCAGCGCACCCGGTGCGCGGCGCGGTGAAAGGCATAATAGGCGAGATCGTCCAGAAAGAAGCAGAGAATCCACGCCCACCACCAGCTCCGGAACGCGATCCCGATGTCGAACAGGTGGAATTGATAGACCCACACCGACATGCCGACCACGGCCGCGCCGACGAGCGCGCCCGCGACCTGGCTGACCGTGCCGAGCATCAGCGAGGTCAGCGTATCGCGCGCCTCGTAGCGGCTCCTGTCGCGGCGGAGCGCGATCAGCATCTCGGCGATCAGCAGCAGGATGAAGGCGGGGACCGCGTAGACGACCGGATCGGGCAGGCTATCGATGCACCACCTCCCGCATCCGCGACGCCCACATCCCCGCGTCCTTCCCCAATTGCAGCGTCACCGCGCCGAAGGTCCGCTCGGGGCTGGTCAGCGTCAGGAAATCCTTGTCGAGCCGCCCGACCGTGCCGGCGTCGACGGGGCGCGCCGCGAAATGATTGCCGTGCGCGCGGATCAGCAGCATCCGCCCCTCGGCATTGCGCACGATCGCGGCAAAGCCCGCGCGGTCGCGCGCCACCTCGACGCCCCCGAACCCCGCTTCGGCCTCGTCGGCGAGGCGGATCGCATGCGCGGCATCCTCGATGCGCGGATCGGCGCCCAGCCCCATCGCCCTGACCAGCCAGGCGATGAACAGCACCGCGACGAGCGATGCGCCGAGCTGAATCCAGACCGCCGCCGTCACCGCTCGCCCGCCAGCGCGTCCATCATCGGCCGCAGCCCCGAAAGGTCATAGCCCGCCTTCGCGGCGGCTTCGCACAGCGCTTCGACATCGTCCCCGGCGCGCACGCGGGCGAGCGCCCAGAGATGCGTCGAGCGCGTCCCCGAGCGGCAATAGGCGAGCACCGGCCCCGTCGCGTCGGCGAGCAGCGTGTCGAGCGCGTCGAGCTGCGCATGGCTGAACCCCGCATGGCCGACCGGAATCGCCGCATAGGCCAGCCCCTCGGCGGCGGCGGCCGACGCGATGTCGCCCCCCTGCGGCGCCGCCGGCTCCTCGCCGTCGGGGCGGTTGTTGATGATCATCGCGAACCCCGCGGCCTTCGCCTCCGCGACATCCTCGAGGGCGATCTGCGGGGCGACGCTATAGCCGGGGCTCAGGGGACGAAAATCGCTCATGGCCGCGATGTATAGGACAGCCGTGTTTGCTGACAAGCGGGAAGGTATCAACGTCCCGAAAGTATGTCCGCTTTGGGGTGGGGAGTTGACGGTCTATGCTGAACGCCCCTCCCGCAAGCGGGAGGGGCAGCGAGACTTGGAAACTTGTTTCCTAGTCGCAGCGGGGTGGGCCCTTGCACCGTTGCTGCCCAC
>Ga0182745_1002036_pt1 | contig 18626 bp, 12 predicted proteins | sample eDN3rd30CKraftBY_FD_128523 | JGI IMG/M metagenome (GOLD analysis project Ga0182745, IMG submission 128523) | Enriched backyard soil microbial communities from Emeryville, California, USA - eDNA 3rd pass 30_C Kraft BY (version 2) (version 2) | ecosystem: Environmental > Terrestrial > Soil >...
AACATGTTCCAACCCCGCACTGGTAATCCGTGTAAACAGAAGTCTTAATCGTTGCAAATGCGGCACAAACTTCAGGGCTTTCAGACCAGCATCATCGATCTCCGTACAACGACGCAGACTCAGGTCCACCAACTGGGGCATCAACTCCAGTGCCTGCAAACCATCATTGGTGACCTGCGAGCTTTCCAGGCTCAGCGTTTTCAATTGTGGCAACGACTGAAACAGTTTCAGCTGATCGTCCGTAATTGCGGCAAACTTGCAATCGGCTGCGATGACATTGCCCGCGGCATTCTTCGTAAAAATCACTCTGGCTTCGGTGAGAGTTTTGACCACGGCCGGGTCGTCAGCTTTTTCAGCAACAGGCACGGGCTGGGCAGGTTCTGCTGCCGGAGAAGATTCTATGGAGGAAGATTCCGTAGAAGCCGATTCCTCTGCGGAGGGAGACGTTTCGGGTACGGCTTTCTCAACTTGTGGAGGGCACCCCAGCAGAAAAACCGACAGAACAGAGAGACCCAGCCAATCAGATCCGCGCCAGTGAATTTTCATAGTTCCATTCAATCTTCAGACGACCCCTCAACACTGCAGCACCAGTCAAAATGTCGACAGCGAGGCAACAGTCCCCAATTCGGTGTCTTGTCCAGTAATCAATCGTGATTCAATCGTTCCCACTTCAGGCTGGGCATCTTATAAAACGATCGAATTCGAAGCCAGCAACGCGCCCAGATTCCTGTGCGTACCATGCGCACGGAACGCGCAGCCGGTTGCCCCTGATGGACAGAGTGACACAGGCGAGAGCAAGTTGCTCCCACTTATGCCCGCGACGGACGTCTTTCGATTGATGAAATGCGGTATGCCGCAGGACACCCCCAGCCCATGTCGCGCCTCAGCCCATATAGAGTGAGTGGATGCACATTATTGTGCAATGGACTTCGACCCTTGCGGCGAACCGGCAATCGGGACACCAGGGGGGAGTGGTCGCGAGGCGATCCAGAAATTGGCGTTGCGGACGAGTTCCGTCAGTTTTCGATGAATTTCGAAACTGTCGGGATAAACCCAGAATGTGACGGTGGCAGTCGGACCGGCCGTCTTCAGTGCTTCCCGAAAAGATGATCCCAGACGTAAAGCCTCTTCCGCGCTCTCCGTTCGTAGCGGACCCACCGGCCGGATCACCCAACTGGTGACACCAATCCGCATCATTCCGGGGGCTGCTTTCAATTCATCAGCAATCGACATATTCAGACGCTGAAGCACATATTCCATCAGGTAGCCTTCGATGGGGCGGGTGCTTCCCTGATAAAACGACCGGGAGAGCAGAATGTCCTTGCGACGTTCAATGTCACGTTGCACGTCCTGCACCAGTTCTTCCACGGGCACCCGTGAGACCTTGTTGCCTTCCAGACGGAAGTGGATTTCCTCTCCGCTGACCACTTTCCCGATCGGGGGCAGATGATGGGTTATTTTTTCGACTGGGGGTGTCTCGGCAGATTCCTCCAGCAGCCGTTGATGCAATGCTGCCACTTCCGCTTTCAGCTCGACAACATTCGTTTCGAGAGTCGACACCTGTGAGCGGTCGGATCGCAGAGTGTCCACATTTTCACTGACCTGTTGCCGTAATACGTTGATTTGAGCAGCCTGATCGAGTCGGCGTTTCCGAATGCTTTCGGTGTTTTCCCGCAATTGCTCCAGATGACTGGTCAGGGTGAGATTCTCATCCCGCAACGATGCTGCCAGTTGCAAGAGTTCCGGTCCCGGTTTGATTTCTGGCAGCGGTGGAAATTGCGGCAATTCTTCCAGGACAGGGGGCTCTACTGGAACGGGGGTGACGACCGGCGTCTTCACCGGCGAGGCAACTTTCGGCGTCTTGGAAGAAAAGCTGAGCGGAGCAGTCCCCGGGGGTGGGGCGACACGCATTCCCAGCACCACCACAATCAGGATAATGAGAATCCCCACCATGTTACTCATGACGTCCAGAAAGGAGTCTGAGCCGAACATCAATTCTTCGTTGTGATGGGACATCGCGTGCACTCACACTTGTACAAGCCGCGTTCCGTGATGCGGCGAACAGTCAGTACTTCCAAGTTCGAGATCGATTTCGAATTGACGAAAAGGGAGAGAGAGAATGGAGAAAGGCTGCGCGATCTCCCATCCCTCCACCGGGACAGACTTGAAAGTCATCTTTCATTCCAGTTCTGATTCCAAGTCTGATCACTGCCTTAGAGCGTTTTAGTCAATCTTGTGGTGGACTTGCCTCGCGGCATTCCGTCTTTCATCAGGTGAAACTTTTTCGACGCGGGCACATGAGAAACCAAACTGGTCTAGTCCAGGACCTGCTCCACTTTGGAGGACATCCCCCAGTGCTGCAACAGTTCTTTCAACCGGGCATAATGTTGATTTCCACCGGGATGAATCTGAATCTGGAGTCGTGGTCGCCAGGTAAACTTCGCAGGAGGATCGCCCCAGGTATTGGCCTCTGCTTGAATCATGGCTGCCACCAGTCCATGAAATTCTTCCCGCCCCATGACCTCTGGCAACTCTGCACTGGGACCGTTGGCAATCGTGATTCGATCCGCATACAGATGCAGCACAATTTCACGTTCAATTCCAATGAATCCGGCATTACGGCCACGCCCCCAATGCCGATCCCGCCCCCCATCTCGCGGCATGCCGGACTGTTGTTTTTCAAGAGGAGACGCAGGCATGTCCGGCCGGTGACCAGGGCGGGAATGGCTTTGAAGATCTGTGGAAGTTCCAGCCAGGCTGCGCGGTGGGTCATCCGGACTGGGAGGAACAATTTGTCGCTCGCCAGCTCCCAGTTGACCTTCTTCGACAGGCTTGAGTTGAAATCCGGAATGCAGTGCTCCCGTCGCGGCAGTATTGCTTTCGGCTGCTGAAGCGTCTTGACTGCCTGCAGATGAACGATTACTGGCTGCCTGATTACTGGCTGCCTGATTACCGGCTGCCGACAATTCCATAGGGTGTCGCCGATGGTCCTCCGCTGCATGGGAGGCGCTGTCTGAGGGACGCTTCGTTTCGGCTGCGGAAGGAGCGCGGTTCTCGCTGAGCCGTTGCCGTTGAGGACTCCATTCTGGTCCCAGCATGTCAATGGAATCGCGCGGAGATGATCTTCGTAACTCTTCGACTTCCGGGAGTTCGAATTTTCCATTTGCCCCCACGATTCGTTCACTCGTCTTTGCGCCGGTTCCCGACCGGTCATCGAAGCGGTTTTCCAAACCCCGCCTGCTCAAGCCATTGGCGAAACGCCGGGCAACAGAACTTCGCGGGCCTTTTAAGACCTCATCGACAGCATTCCGACAGATTTCGGCTGCCTGCGGATCGGCAGCGGGCCATTTGATCTCCGTCCCTTCTTGGACCAGTTCGTAACCATAATCCTGGTTCAGTGCTTCCAGGTATTTGCGGGCCACGTAGAAACCGATTGTTCCTCCCGGGCGAACGATCAGCAGGACATAAGGCTTGCGCGCCGTTTCCCCTTTCTGCTGATCGACCAGTGTCCAATAGGTCATCAAGGCTTCCGCCCCCGCCAGCAGAGGATTGTAATCCGGGGCGAAGTGATTCAGTTCCTGCGGAGTGAGATTGACCTTTTCCGAAGCGAACTCCAGACCATCGGACCGGCATTCGATCAGAATTGGTCGGCGACTGGTCCCGGAGTTTCCATCCCGGGTTTCGATTTCGAAAACCGGTTTCTCAATGGCATGGGACACTTTTTGAATTTCAATTTTTTCTTGAATCTGTTTGCGTTGCTGCATCAGCTCCAATGCTTGCCGTTGCAGGTCGGTCTCACTTTGGCGCAGGGCTGCGTTCTGTCCGGCTGCAGCGGCAATCATGCCGGCCAGTTTCAAGCGTTTGTCCTCTTCGGTATCCAGGCTGGCGGTTTCGGCCTGTAATTGCTGTTGCAATTCCTGGGTCCGCCGGGTGATTTCTGCATTGCGAGCCCGCATTTCGGCGAGCATTTGCTGCCATTCCGCCTGGCGAGCACGCAGATTCTGTTCGTGCGCCAGAACAGCCTGTTGATGGTTCGCCAGACTGAGGGCAATCTCTTTTTTGCGTTCTTCAGCAGCGAATCGACGGGCTTCGAGAGCAGGATCGATGATGGGCTCTGCGCTGGCAACGGGCTGAGGCTCGTCTGCGACCGGACTGATTTCCGGATCATCCGGATCGGCCACCCGCATCCCGACCACGGCGATGAGGATAATGAGAATCCCCACCATATTGCACAGGACGTCCAAAAAGGAGCCTGAGCCGAACGTGAATTCGGGACGATGTTTACGGGCCATGAAGTACTCTGTACTGCAAACGTTTGGAATTTCCGCAACATGCGAAGATTTCAAGACGTCTGCATCACTTTGGTGGTGACCGGCGATGCCGGGGCAGCTCATCTCGGGCAAAAATTACGTCACTACTGCTTCGTCTATCTCTAAAAACTTAGGATCGGCCTTAACGCAAAATCCGACAACGAAGAACGTTTCGCGATCACGTACCCCAAATCCAAGCCCTGACAGGGCACGACGTATTATGTCACCATACCTCTTGCATCGAGGACATTTCCGCCGGAGGGTGATCGTTCCGCCTATTTTTCGCCAGTCGCAATAGACTGCCGCACTCCGGGAGGCTTGGCACTCGGCAGATTTTGCAGATCCACTCCCCGTGAAACCCTCCGTATCGCTATGATCGACAGATCGAGACGCGACATTGATGGAATGTTCCCCACTGAATCAGTTCGTCTTCATTTCTCTAAACTCGCTGTCGTGCTATGCCCATTAAGTTCCGTTGTCCTCATTGTGAACAGTTTCTGGGAATTTCAGAGAACAAGGCCAACACCGTTACAGACTGTCCAACGTGCGGACGTCGCATCCGCGTTCCTGCGCTGGATGGCACCGTGGAGCCTCTTCCGTTGCCTAAAATGGATTTGGGCGATGAGAATCTCATAACGGCCTTGAATGCCCTGGCCGCATTGAAGGTTTCCGCCCCAGAAGCATCGGAGCTCTCCGCCAAAGCCGTACCAATTCGTTTGAACGGAGTGTCTGACCTTCCCTCCGCGAAGCCGAAAGCAGTCCCTCCAGCAGTGCCGAACGACGAGATCGTGGCGATTCCCGTGGAGCAAGCATCGCCTTGGGAAGAATTCTCCGGCCCCAGTGAAGAAGCACTGCGAGAATTGGCACGTGCTGCTGACCCCAACATTCTGTCCAAATCTCAACAGGCAATCGCGACTCCCTTTAGCACCCGAGTCCTGTACGGAGCCACCGCTTCGGCTTTTCTTTGCGGACTGTTGGTGGGAATGGCATTGCGAGGAGTTCCTCATCGGGAAACCGCACCGTCTGCCAACGTGGTTCAATTGGAAAAACCTTCAGAAAACGTGATTGCTTCGCCGGTTGTTCCGCGTCCAGCCAGCGCCGCCAGCATACAGGGGCAGATCACCTATTCCGGGCCAGGCGGCGAGCGGAAGCCGGATCGGGGAGCGAGAATTCTTTTACTGCCGCTGACTCGTTCCGGGACTTCAAAACTCAATAGCCCCGGTTTTCGTGTGGGGGCGGAAGAAACAGACCGTCTGCTTCTGGCCACAGTCTCCACAGCACTGGGAGGAAGCTTTGAACAGGCGGATTCTCAGGGGCATTTTCATGTTTCTGTTCCAGGGGAGGGGAAATATGGACTGGTGATTGCTTCGCGATATCAATCCCGGCCAGAGTCGATCCCAATTTCTCCCAGCTGTCACGATTTTTTGTCCCGCTACTTCGATCGTCCGGAGTTTGTGATTGGAAATGTCGAGTATCAGTATGCGCAGGTGAACCTGAGCGTCTCCACTCCAGTGACCCGAGACGTGCATTTTGTTGCGCGATAAAGCAAATCGACTCTCCGCTGCGCAACATCCGAAGAAGAATACAGAGACCTCCCCTCACACCTATCCCCTCACCCACCGGCATTCTTTTCCGCATTGTCCTGCTGCTGGTAAGAGTTGCGGCAATATGCGTTGACCTGTTTTCGAGAGACGGGGTACACTTGCACCCCATGTCTCGGAAGGAACCGCAGACAGAACTTCCCTTTGCAGGATGCAACCGGTGACTGCAGCCGAGCGTCTCATTCCGTTTTCGCAATTCGAACGCCTGCGGTCGGGGCGTGAGATCATTCGCCAGGAAGCTGAAGCGTTACTCGAGGTTGTCAAACGGCTCGACAGTGGCTTTTGCCTGGCGGTGCAGGCATTTCTGGACTGTCCGGGAAGCGTGATTGTCTGCGGGATGGGTAAGGCGGGACTCATTGGTCAGAAGATTACCGCGACACTGTCTTCGACCGGCACACGCTCGCATTTTCTACACCCAGCGGAAGCGGTGCATGGTGACCTGGGTTGTCTGCATGCTCACGATGTTCTGCTCGCACTTTCCAACAGCGGCGAGACCGAAGAAATTCTCTCAATTTTACCGACGATCAAGTCTCTGGGGGTGAAGGTCGTTTCCATTACCGCCACCGATCAGAATTCACTGGCGGCCCGCTCGGATATCATCGTTGAGATCGGCCGGTTGCGGGAAGCCTGTCCCTGGGGGCTGGCTCCCAGTACCAGCACGACGGCCATGTTGGCGGTTGGCGATGCTTTGGCGCTTGTGGTCAGTCAGGCGCGGGGTTTTAGTCCGCAGCATTTCGCCCTTTTTCATCCCGGAGGCAGTCTGGGGCAGAAATTGAAGTCGGTTACGGAAATGATGCGACCTCGAGATCAGTTACGAATTGCCAGTGCGACCTCCACTGTGCGTGAAGTTTTCACCCAGGCCGCCCGTCCAGGACGGCGTTCCGGGGCGGTCTTATTGGTTGATGAAGATCAATCGCTGGTAGGAATCTTTACCGACAGCGACCTGGCCCGACTTCTGGAAGGGAGAAACGATCGTGGTCTCGACGAGCCGATTGTCAACGTCATGACAGCCAATCCGCTCACGATTCGGTCGACTGCGGTGCTGGCGGATGTGATTGATCTTCTGGCAGAACGCAAAATCAGCGAGTTGCCGGTTGTAAACGATCAGCGGCAACCTCTTGGCATGATCGACATTACCGATGTGATTGGCTGGCTGCCGAAGGAAGCTGGAGAATGAATCGGCCTGATTGATCAGGAATCACAATTTCCATTCAACCCATCACTCACTGCCAGCCCCTGTCAACCGCCGATGGCGAGCCACACGTTTAGTTTTTGAATGCACATGTTTTTTGATTTTGCCTCCGGAATCTTTCATACAGGAAAATACGAATGCGTCGTTTCCTGGTGACACTGGTCGCGATGGTCGCCTTGGCTGTGACTTTTCGTGTCTATTCCGCGGTGCTTGCCCCCTTCACGGCCGTCGATGACACCAAGCGTCTTCTGATCGATCCGCTGGAGACCGACCATCCTGCCCCAGCAATCTTTGAACAACAGGCGGCGCAGGTTTTTCCAGATGTGGCCTGGACGCATCAGGCAAATCAGACCTGGCAGATGGGAGAGCGGACCTATCTCTATTTCAACGAGTACGAGCGTCTGCCCGGTGCGGGAAATGCGATTCAAATCTCGCCGGTCGCCATCTTCTGGCATGACCCCAAACGCCCCGATGCAGCCCCGTTCCGTATCCTGGCCACTCGGGCCCAACTCAAGTTTCAGAACGCGTTTTTCGATACCGCCATTGCACTTTCCAATGCCAATCCGGGACGAATTGTCTGGGCCTCCATGGAAGGGCAAGTGCATATGGATGGCCCGGATGGATTGAGCATCGATGGTCAGAACTTCAAGTTCGATGAAGAATCTTCACAACTCTACAGTGACCACGAACTTCAATTTACATACGGCCCGACACAACTGGATCAGCGCCGCATTGCGGGAAGCGCCGATGGGCTGCAGCTCATTTTTGCCGCGGCACAGGAATCGATCCTGGGTAAAGATCTACCGCGTGTGGGGGATCTCACGCAAATCCTTCTGCGTCGAAATGTCGATTTAAAGATGGCGTTTGTCCAGCAGGAGGAGCCTCGGCAGGCACAAATCCGTAGTGCCGGACCGTTGCTGTATGATGTCATTAAGCGGGAAATGACGCTGGAAGACCATGTGCGGGGAGTGCACCTTACCAACCTGACAGGAACCCCCCGAAAAGATCAAATCGATTGTGCCTGGCTGCGGTTGGAATTTGATTCCACTGTTCCGGTCAATCCAGATGGAAAGAGAAAACCGGGCAATGCTTTCGATGGCCTGAGCTTTCACCGCCTGAGAGCGCAAGGCTCTGACAATGGACATGGGACGCGTTTGACGGTCACCTCTGATGATCAGCAACTGCAAGCTGAAATGCAGGATCTGGCCTATGATGGGACGCTGCGGCGGGCAGTGCTGATCGACCAGGATCAAGTGGTGATTCATCGCGGGAACGCAAAATTCGTATGTCCGCAAATCGGTTTTCAGCATACCCCCACCAACCAGATCGAATATCTGGAATGCCGTGGGCCGGGGCAATTGGACATGTTGCCCGAAACCCCGGGAGATCCTCCACTGATTGCCAGCTGGGAGGGACACGTGCAGATCATGCCAGATCCACAATCCGGCGTGCATCAGATTCAACTGCAGGACCAGGCCCTGTTGGGAATTCCTGAGCAGTTCGGCATTGCTGCGGAGACAATCTGGTTGTGGGCGGATCTGGAGCAGGCACAAAATGCATCGGCATCCCGTACTGCCGGTCCGGTGTCCCAGACCGGCCAGCCACAACAGCAAAACATGCTGGCTGGCGTCCTGCCTTTGAAACGGGCGCGCGCGGAAAATCATGTGGTCATGGACTCGCCCCTCTTGAAGGTCGAGCATTCCGACCTGATTGACGTCTTCATTCAACCCGGGCTGATTGCGGAAGAATCCGCCACCGCCAGCGCGGCTGCCGTTTCTGGTCCTGCCGCTGCGAGTACTGATGGTCAGCCTGCCCCCGCCCCCTCTGCTGCCCGCTCGCCCTGGATTCTCTCGGCAGATACGCTCAATGTTCACCTGGTTCATGATTCCGGCCGGGCAGCCATCGACCTGCGCCATGTCACGGGAGAGGGCCATGTCATCATTCAGCGTGATGCTGCATCGGCAACCAGATCCCCCGCCAGTTCTGCAACTCCCCAGATGAACGGGCCCCTCATCGCCAAAGGGCAATCACTGACCGCCACAAACAAAGGAGGACTGCACCAGATTCTCACGATTCGGGGAGAAATTGGCCCAAATGGCGAGCCGATGCAGAATGCCCGTGTCAGCCTGGGAGAGGCCGCACTCTGGGGAACGCAGATCACTTTGTCACGACACGAAAATCGTGTGGATGTTCCCGGACCGGGAGGGCTCACTGTTCCAATGACTCAAGACCTGAATGGCCAGCCCAGTCAAAATGCAACCAGGATGGATATCGTCTGGCAGGAAGGCATGGCGTTTGACGGCCTGGCCGCCCGTTTCTGGGGCAAAGTCACCGCAGCTGTTCCCGGAGAGCAGAAGGGGACAACCCGATTACTCTGCGAAGACCTGGAAGCAACTCTGAATCAGAAAATCTCCTTCGTCACTCCTCAGAATCAACCGGAAAACTTGAGCATCTCCGTGGTCGAAGCGCGGCATCAGGTGGTGATCGAGAGTTTCGAATTCAATCAGAATCAACTGGCTGCCGTTCGCAACTCATCATTGTCGGCACTCACGGTCAATCTGGAGAGCGGAGATTTTCAAGGAGATGGTCCGGGGGTGATCGAATCCTGGAGCCTGGGCGATGCGGTGAAATTTTCACCCGGAGAAAATCCGCAGGCCAATCAACCCGCCAAGCCGACCGATCCTCGCTGGCGCTATTCCACCGTACGATTTGCCGGAAAAATAGATGGAAACATGAATCGCCACGACGCGACATTGCGGGAACGAGTCGAGGTTCTCACCGCTCCCGTGGACAAAGCCAAAACCAAATTCCAGCGGGAACAACTTTCCTCGGAAACGCCTGACGCCGCCAATGCAGTCTGGATGCGCTGCAATCAAATGCACATCATCCAAAAACCATTGGCGGATCAGCGGGAAACGACCTTCGAAATTTATGCCACGGGGGGGACCGAACTGGAAGGCCATGTGTTTCGCGCGGTTGCGGATGAATTAACCTACGATGAGGGCTATGGTCTCTTCACGTTGCGCGGCCTGGGGAAAGAAGCGCACCTGTACCACCAGGCCCAACCCGGACAACCAGTGAATCCGTTCTCCGCCAGCCAGATCAAGTTTGTGCCGGTGAAACGCGAGATCGTGATCGATGGATCGAGCGGCATCTCCGGCAGTTATTAGACCAGTTTGGTCGATCATGTGCCCGCGTCGAAAGTATTTCACCTGATGAAAGACTGAATGCCGCGAGGCAGGACCCGAACACTGCGGCGTGAATGCGCTCTAATTTCCATTTTGGATCAGGTGTGGATGCTTGATCCGCACGTTGTATGCCCGAGGCAGGGCATGACTTTGAATATATGGCAGATACGGATTCCTCCGCACAAAGTTCTGATGGAAATTTTCGGCGGGATAGAATTCCTTCAGTGGTTCGAGTTTCGTCGCGATGCGCCGCAGATAGACGTGTTTCACAGTCAGATCGGCAATCTTGGCCTCGGCCTGTTTTTGTTGATCCTCATTTGCGAAGAAAATTGCGGAACGATATTGTCGACCAACGTCATCCTTCCCCTGCCGATTCCATTGGGTCGGATCATGTGCGTCGAAGAACACATCCAGCAACTCATCGTAGGTAATCTTGCCTGAATCGTAAGTGATACGGATCGCTTCGGCATGGCTGGTGAGACCCAGGTGCACGGTGTGGTAATTCGCTGTCGATTTGGTTCCACCACAATAGCCGCTTTCGACATCGATCACCCCCGCCAGTTGCTCAAACGCAAACTCTGTACACCAGAAACATCCTCCGGCGAATACTGCCGTTTCGATTTTCTTTTCCGCAATCGCAATGGGATTGATGGGAAAAGCCGTGACAGATCGAGCCCCCGCTGTATTTTCCGTTCGCTTGCTGGAGGTGCCTGAAATGTTTTGCGCTGACGGATCTTCCGCCGTTGCCATTTGCCGCCCCCCGTAAAGACCGATAAGCATTCCCGCGACGGCGATAAAAAATATTCGCTGCATGTGTCAGGGACTCCCTTCTCTCGATCATCGTCGAGAGCGTCTGCCGATCGAGAAAACGCGATCGATCATGGAGAGAATGCCTTCCCCCCCCTGTACTCTCCCGCCTCCCGCTTTTTGCATTTCATCAAGCGAAACACTTCCACACGGAGGAGCAGGCGAGAGCAACTTGCTCTCAACAGTCCTGTCTTGTGATCAGTTTAGTGATTGAATCTGGAGTTCAGCCTTTAAAATCGTATCGATGCGGGCCACAGAGTCCAAGAGGTGTGCCTTTGTATAGTCGTCCAGCGTCAACTCTTTTTGTTCCAGTAAGCCCTGGGCCTGATCTCGTAATGTCTGCAGATGCATCCGCGTTAATGTCCGGGCATCGCTGGGAGCGCTGGAAAACTGGGCCACGATGCTCCCCATGCGGCGGATCGTCTGCCGCTGCAGATTCCGTCGAAAGCTGGTTACCAGTGGATTACGATTATCATATTTTTCCTGTGCCGGTTTCGCTTTCCATTCCGAGAAGACACCATTGATAATTAATTCCAAGTGTTCGGAAAGGGTATAAGCATCTTCTCCAGGGTCGACTTTGAATTCGTTATCCTGGATCCGATATAACGCCATTGATCCCAGTACCCGGGAGAGAATGCCGTCCTGTCGGACCAGCATTTCATCATGAATGGGGTAATCCAGGCGGAAGGGTGAATTTGTGCCCCAGTGGTTCCACCGTGAAACGGCCAGATAGTTGAGTTCTTTCCGATTGATTTTGGGTGCATCAAACGCCGATTCCACAATCAACTTCATTGCTTCGCGTTGCTTCTCCGGCGGAACGGCGGTGAACGGGACGCGGGCGTCTTTTTCCCCTTTGTGGTCCCGGCTCAGATAAATTCCTCCGGGGAATTTGGCAGCCGTTTCTGCAGCCGACCAGTATTCATTAAATAATAATTGAAATGCCTGCCGGGCTCGTTGATAGCCTTCGCCGTTTTTAACGGTGCGGTCAATTACATCCGGCATGGATTTCATTGTCAGTTCCATCTGTCGGCGTGCATAGGCCAGTGGGTCCTGTCCCAGGTCGAATCTCGCGGAATGTGGATCCGGATCAATCAATCGTGTGTCTTCATCCGTGGTATAGGCCAACGCGGGCTCACTGGAACGGGATGCAATCTTTTTTAGCTCCGCTTTTTCATTACTGGTAAATGGGCGATAGCCATATTCGATGGCCCAGTAATCATACGGTCCGATCGTCTGGGTATAATAGAGCCCCTGCTTATCTTTATCGGGCGAGATATTCGGCGGAGTATAGTCCATCACACTCGCTACGGTGCCTTCTGTTTTCCCTGCTTCTTTATCATTAATCTGCTCCAGCGACTTCCAGGTACTGGCTTTAAAATTGTGTCTGAGCCCCAGCGTGTGCCCGACCTCGTGCATCACAACTTCCTTGAGTCCTTCGTGCACAAACTCACGAGGAAGCGTGCCATCCTCGGAAACGCCGGTCGCGGTAAAAAATGCTGCTGCAAATCCGTTGTAGTGCTGCATCTCCTGGCAATAGGTGCAATTCAACGCATGCCGATGCCCCGCTTCCAGAGCGAAGACTGAATGCGGCCGGGTGGGGTCATATTTGGCGGCGGTTTCCGGAGGTCCGCCAGGCAACTCACTCCGATACGTTTCCCAGCGAATGCTCCAGCTATCCAGAAAAGACGCATCGAAAATGATGTCGGCATCGAGGATCTGACCTGTCCGGGGATCGACGCGAGACGGGCCCATGGCAAATCGCGCGTTGGCAGTCATCCAGCGAAACGTGTTGTAATGGATGTTCTCGGGATCGAAATCGGGATCGGCAGGTTGCTGATCCACTTTTACGGCACCTGCAAATCCAAGCTTTTCGAAGGCTTTATTCCACTCCAGAATGCCCGCTTCTACGGTTGGCCTCAGGAACACAGGGACTGTGTTTTCAATGTAAAAACGAATCGGCTCCTTAGGAGGTGAAACATCAATACTGGGATCCAGTTTCTGCAGATTCCAACGATTGATATAACGCACGAAGTGATCCGGATCTTCTCGATTTGAAAAATCCTTGACCGCGGTGACAAAGTAGCCCACCCGATCATCTGCTTCGCGAGGTTTATAGCCATTCGATCCCACGGGAGGCAGAATGCTGATGCTGTAATGGATGAGCACCTGGACACCACGGGAATTGGGAACGGTTTCGATGGATGCTGCTCCCGAATAGACCGCATTGATCTGAAGCTCCACGTTCTCCGAGAACGCTTTGATACTGGACAGCGTGGAACGATCCTGAGCAAACCGAAAGCCCGATCCGATTTCACTGCCAACCTTGAGATCGTCATTCATGAAGACCTGCGTCATGTCCACCAGACTGCCTCCGGAAGGGGATTTGGTCAAAATAGGCAGGGCGTACAGGATGCTGTCGCTGTATGCAAATTCCACGGCATTGGCTTCCGGGCTGTTGGCTTTGGCTCGAAAGCGGACATTCCGCTGCATGACGTACAACTTGTCATCAGTCTTCTTAAAGGACCAGATGGCATCATCGCCAAACCCCCAGGACATGCCTCCCAGAACCATTCCCTGGCTGATTCCCCGGGCAATCGAAGGGAGGATGAAATACTCTTTTTTCAGTGCGTCCGCAGAGAGATCCACCAGCAATTGCTGGTCGCTGTGGTAAATGGTCCACATTCCCTCGATTTTTTTCTTCTTTTCAATCAATTGATCGAATTTGGATTTCGCTTGTTCCTGCGCCCATGCAGAGGGTGCACAAATAAACAGCACCGCAAGCATCACGAAACCAGTGAGACTTCGAAACATGAAGAAAACTCCGGGATCCAAGTGGAATATTTTCCCAATCTTACCAAACTTTCCAAACCGACAAAGCATAGCCAACGGAAATCTGGTCGTGCCAGGATTGCCCGGAAAGATTCACAATTTCATCAAATTGGCGAAGTGACTGAAACGGCTGAATCACCATGATGAAAAAAAACGACCCATCCCAAAAATATCGGGGATGAAACCTATTCCAAGCCAGCAGAAGGGCAAGCTGCATGACCCTGAACCCGTGGTGACGGATCGATCCTGGAATATGCAGGCGACTTTCAACCCATCTGGAGTGGCTGCATTGGAATGCTGACAAGAGCGGGGAGACCACAAGTCTTTCTCCTCAATGAAGCAATCAATGAAGCAAAATCTGGGAGAAAGCGTGCCGTGGCAATCAACTTGTTCGTGATGAAAGTGTATCCGCCAACCCATTGATCACGCCGGGGAGAAATGCTCCCAGGTATTTGGCGGCTTCTTCCCCTTTTTCTCGCAAGGCCCACAGATCTTTCACGCAACTGGGACGTTTCAAGAGTGATCCGAACAGTGCCCCGGCTCGAATGGTCCCTTTGGGCCCCAGAATCGCGAGAACTTCGGAGGGCAGGTCAGCGGAAAGATCATCGCTGATGACACGCACCGCCATAAATTTTGTGCCCCGTTCCTGGCACACGCGGGCGACTCCGAGGGACTCCATGTCAACCGCCATGGCGCCGGTCGACTTGGCCAGCTCACGTTTCTCGCTGACCAAACGGACGATTTCGTTTGTCGTGACAATCGGCCCGACATGCAGGCCCCGGTCGGGCGCTGCTTTCATCTTTAAATCGATGTTCAGCTTCACCTGTCCGGCTCGATCTATGATACTGTCGGCCACTACGATATGGCCGATTTTCAAACCGTCCACCAGAGCACCGGAAAAGCCGACCGAGACCACCCAGGGGGGGTGAAATGCGTCAATCAGGGCATGGGTGGCTTGTTGCGCCCGGTTCATGCCAGCTCCCCCTTCCACGACACACAGCCGTGTTTCGTCCAGGCGGCAGCCACGAAACGTGAAGCCGTTTCCCGACTGGTGCTTAAACTGGAGCGTGCGTTTCAGAAACGGTGCGATTTCCAGATGCAAAGCGCACACAACGCCCAGAATTGGTTCATCGGTTTCCGCAGCAGCAGCAGCAGCAGCAGCAGGAGGTGGAGGAGTCTGGGACTCGGAGGCCGTCATGAAGGGTTTGCTTCCTGTTGAGTCGCGATTTTTTCGTAATGCTCAATCCGCTCGGCAATGACATCAATCGCATCGCGCCGCTCGAGGAATTTGGCGAATGTTTCATAGGTTCGGGTATCAAACAGAGCGCTCATCATCGGCGTGAAAAAGTGCATCGCCTGGGCTCCCAGAAAATTCAACGGACGGGACATCTCCAGGACTCCCAGTGCCGGAGTTGTCAGGTGTCTGCGCACAATTTCCTGTGCCAGCAGATCCACCAGTTGCTTGTGTTCATCCGTGGGAGGACCAAAGGGAGAGCTGAGAGAAAACGCATTTTGAAGTTCTCGAAACATCAGCAATATCTCAAAAAATGGTTTGACCGCACTGTCAGTGTGAAGTGCTCGGCCCGATCAGATCATGGCAATTGTCATTCAGTATTTCCAAGTCCATCCAGGCAGATGGCAACGGGGACTGAGGACAGGCATAGAATAAAACGCAGTCTTTCTCTGTCTTTTTCCCGTTTTCCTTTATGTATCACTCGGAACGACTGTCACGATTTCCTGGGGACCAGTCGATCGGTCCCCACCCATTTTCGCAGAGCTTCGGGAACAATAACACTCCCATCTGCCTGCTGATAGTTTTCCAGAATTGCAATCAGTGCCCGGGTACAGGCCACGGCTGTGCCATTGAGTGTGTGCACATACTGCGTCCCCTTTCGGTCTGCCGATTTGCTGCGAACTCCCAGTCGGCGTGACTGGTAGTCAGTGCAATTGGAGGCGGAAGTCACTTCTCCATATTCACCGTTTTCACCTCGCCCGGGCATCCAGGCTTCCAGGTCAAACTTTCGATAGGCGGGGCCTCCCAGGTCGCCCGAGGCGATATTCAGGACGCGGTAGGGAATTCCCAGACCCTGAAAAATCTCTTCTTCGATTCTCACAATCTGTTGATGAACTTCGTCTGAAGCTTCCAGGTTTCCGGCTGTGAAGGCAAACATTTCCACTTTGGTGAATTGATGCACGCGGTAAATTCCGCGGACCGCTTTACCGTGGCCGCCTGCTTCCGTCCGGAAGCAATGCGAAATTCCTGCCATCCGGATTGGAAGGTCAGATTCTTTGAGAATCTGGTCACGCAGGGAACCTCCCAGCGTGATTTCCGCTGTTGCCACTAATGATAGATCAGAATTTTGAATGGAATAGATCTGGGTTTCATTGCCGCGGGGAGCAAATCCGATTCCTTCCAGAACTTCATCACGTGCCAGGTCGGGAGTGGTATACAGCGTAAACCCTTCCGCCCGGACTTTTTCGACCGCAAATTGAACCAGCGCCAGTTCCAGCAAGACCGCTTCGTTCTTTAGAAAGTAAAAACCGGAACCGGCGACTTTTGCACCCGCTTCAAAGTCGATCAGATCCAGCCGCTGGGCCAGGTCCACATGATCCAGCGGCTGGAAATCAAACTTCGGCTTTCGTCCCCATTCGCGAACGGTGACCGATTCCGCCTCGCCGCCGATTGGGGCATCAGGATGCGTTAAATTGGGAATTCGGGATTGTTCCACGCGCAACTGAGATTCCACGGTTCGTAATGAGGCTTCATTGAGGGCCACGCTTTCCTTGAGTTGTTTGCCCCGTTCAATCAATGCTGGTCGGTTGTCTGCAGACGCCTTGGGAATCTGGCTGGCCACTTCTTTCTGCTCGTGCCGCAGGCGGTCCCCCTCGGTGATCAAGGTGCTGCGATTTGCCCGGAGCTCCAGCAATTCCGTCAAGGAGACAGACACTCCGCGGTCGCGGCAGTTCTTCGCAATCAGTTCGGGGTGGTCGCAGATAAATTGAAGATCAAGCATGGGGGAAGCATCGAGGGCTAAGGGAGTTTGTCAAAAGAGAGTTTGTCGACAGTTCATTGACGTGAGGTGTTCTCTGGTCCGGTCGTCATAATACGTCAGACGACTCCGGAACTGGCGAGTGCTCTGCCAGCTTCTGCCATAACCAGGCACTGGTCAGGATGCCCCGGTGGTAGGCATCCAGGCTGAAATGTTCATTTGGGCTATGCAGATGATCCGTATTCTGCCCCCAGCCCAAAAGCAGGGTATCCACTCCCAGGAGGCGCTGAAATGTCGCGACGACCGGAATTGACCCCCCTTCGCGAATCATGACGGGACGTTTGCCAAAGCCCTTTTCTATCGCTGATCGGGCAGCGTTCATGTAGGGACTGTTCAGATCGCACAAGACCGCTTCACAACCGTGCCATCTCTTGAAATTCAGTTGAATTCCCGGCGGACACCGTTCGCGTAGAAATTTCTCCAATCGATCCAGGAGTACACTGGCCTGTTGATCTGGAACCAGTCGGAACGAAAGTTTTGCCGTGGCACTGGCAGGAACAATCGTCTTGGGGCCTTCTCCCAGATATCCCCCGAAGATGCCGTTCACATCGCAGGTCGGCCTGGCCCAGCGACGTTCCAGGGTTGTGAATCCTGCTTCTCCAAATGCTGCCGTGGTCCCAATGCTGGCGAGATAGTCTGCTTCATCAAACGGCAGCGCGGCAAACGCCCGGCGTTCTTCATCTGTCAGAGGAATCACTTCATCGTAGAAACCGGGAATCTGAACCCGTCCCTGATCATCCTGCAGGCAGGCAATCAACCGGGCCATTGCATTTACCGGATTGACGATCGAACCACCAAAAACCCCACTATGCAGATCCTGGCTGGGCCCCCGCAACGTGATTTCGCAGGCCATGATCCCACGCAGGCCATAGGTGATGGCGGGGATCTCCGGACCGTACTGTGCAGTATCGCTGATCACCGCGACATCGCAGGCACAGCGTTCCCGGTTCTGCTCGATGAACAGATCCAGGTTGTTACTGCCAACTTCTTCTTCGCCTTCGATCAGCAACTTCACGTTGATCGGCAGTTCGCCGACCGACTTCAGCCAGGCAGCGACAGACTTGACATGCGTGAACATCTGTCCCTTGTCGTCCGTGGCGCCACGCGCATAGATCTTGCCATCCCGAATTGTCGGTTCGAATGGCGGGGTGATCCACTGTTCCAGCGGATCTGGAGGTTGCACGTCGTAATGACCATAGACCAGAACCGTGGGACGTCCGGGCTGCTTTGTCCATTCCGCAAAGACGAGGGGATGGCCGTTGGTCTGAACCAGTTCGGCCGTACAACCACTGTCGGCGAGTTGTTTCCGGACAAACTCCGCTGCCTGCAGGACATCGCCTTGATGCCGCGAATCCGCACTGATACTGGGAATACGCAAAAGCTCGATCAGGTCTTGCACATTCTGGTCGGCCTGTTGCCGGAGAAAGTTTTCGACCAGTGACATCTGTTCGGACATGATTCATCCGTGAGGGCATGTTCGACTGGAAACCCGGTACAAGTAATAAGTCTGTCCGGAACAATGGGGGCTTATCGCCGTTCGATAAAACCGCGCCGACGCATGGTACTATAGGCTTCCAGCGCACCTTCGATAATAGGAATTGCCGCACTCACTGGCTGGAATTCGTCGACTTCCACCGATTTGCCTTCCA
>Ga0182745_1002038_pt1 | contig 18623 bp, 13 predicted proteins | sample eDN3rd30CKraftBY_FD_128523 | JGI IMG/M metagenome (GOLD analysis project Ga0182745, IMG submission 128523) | Enriched backyard soil microbial communities from Emeryville, California, USA - eDNA 3rd pass 30_C Kraft BY (version 2) (version 2) | ecosystem: Environmental > Terrestrial > Soil >...
ACGATCGGGCTCACCTACGGGACGCAGGTCCTATGGCCCGACCATTGCGTCCAGGGCTCGGACGACGCGGCCCTCCACAAGGATCTCAAGCTGCCGACGGCACAGCTCGTCATTCGCAAGGGCTACAACAAGGGCGTCGACAGCTACTCGGCCTTCGAGGAGGCAGATCGCAAGACGACGACGGGGCTCGCTGCCTATCTCAAGGCGCGCGGCATCGATACCGTCTTCCTGACCGGCCTCGCCACGGATTTCTGCGTCGCCTGGACGGCGCTGGATGCCCGCAAGCTCGGCTTCACCACCTACGTGATCGAGGACGCCACCCGCGCCATCGACCTCAACGGCTCGCTGGCTGCGGCCTGGAAGGAAATGACGGCCGCCGGCGTGAAACGCATCCAGGCGAGCGACATTTCCTAGCGGCTACGGCGGCCAACCGAGCTCGATCTCGATGACGACGGGCTTCACCTGACGCATCGCGGAGTCGGCCGAGGAGAATTCGACGTCGCCGTTTACCTTGTCGAGCGCATCGCCGGGCGCATCGCTCGCCGGGTCGAAGCGGACCGATAGGTTGCAGCCACCGAGCGGCTTGTCGAGCCGGCCGCCGTCCCAGTTGTTGGTATAGCCGCCGAGGTCCCAGCCGAAGCCCGTCAGGGTGAAGGGCTTGCCGTTCATCGCCTCGATCTCCGCCAGGGTGAGGCCGTTGGCGATGGGCTTGTCCAGGCCCGTCACCGCGACCGGCCAGGCCGACCCGTTGCGGACGATGACGACGTTGGGGCGGGCATAGGCATCGTGCCACAGGATGTCGATGCGCTTCGCCGGATCCTTCGCGAAGATGGCCGTTCCGGGCTCCGTATTGCCCTCGCCGACGGGAATGTCGGCGCGTTCGACGTTGGCGGCGCCGAACACCTGCGCGAGCTTGCGCTCGTCAGAGTCGCGGGTGAACGGCCCGGTGCAGTCGAGCACGGTGGGTGACTGAACCTGCGCCATCGCGGGCACTGCAAATGTGACGCAGACCAGGGCGAGGAGGCGTCGGGACAGGAACTGGGACGGTGACATCTCGCTCTCGAACCGCTCTGGCGGCAAAGGCCCCCCGAGCGCCATATTGTGGCCGCTGCAAGGGAGCAGCAGCATGACCGAAGAGTTCGTCTTTTATCACACCCGGCGCTGACGCGAGACCGATGTCCTCTCCGATCACCCCCCGCAGGCTGGCGACGATCCTGTTCGCCGACGTCTTCGGCTACAGTCGCATGATGCGCGCCGACGAGGAACGCACCCTCGTCGACCTGCACGCGCATCTGGCCGAGCTGGTGGCGCCGGTGATCGAACGGTTCGGCGGCCGCATCGTGAAGACGGTGGGCGACGGCGTGATGGTCGAGTTCGGCAGCGCGGTCGAGGCGATGCGATCCGCCGTCGAGCTGCAGCGCGGCATGGCCGAGCGCAACGAAGGCGTGCCGGTGGAACGACGCCAGACCTTCCGTATCGGTCTGCACCTGGGCGACGTGATCGCCTCCGATGATGATGTGTTCGGCGACACGGTAAACCTCGCCGCCCGGCTGCAGGGTGTGGCCGAGCCGGGCGCCATCGTGCTGTCGGCCGCGGTGTACGAGCAGGTGCGCGACAAGCTGGCTCTGACGTTCCGCGACCTCGGCAACCGCTCGGTGAAGAACATCGACCGGCCGGTCCATGTCTTTACGCTCGATCCCTCCGCGCTCGCCGAGGGCGCGGCGGCACCGTCCCGGCCGCGACGACGCAAGCGCATGGCGGCCGCCGTCGCAGCCATTGCGGCAGTCCTGGTGGCGGGGGCCGGCGCCCTGGCCTATTTCTCCGGCCACCTCCTGCCGGCGGAGGAGGCGGTCGCCGCCGCGCCGGCGCCGGTCGAGACGGGCCTGTCGGTGGCGGTGCTGGTCTTCGCCAACCAGAGTGGCGATCCCGGCCAGGATTACTTCTCCGATGGGCTGACCGAGGACATCACGCGCGCGCTCGGACGCTTCAAGCAGCTCACCGTGCTGTCCTATGGCGCGGTGCTGCCGTTCAGGGGCAAGAACCTCCCGCCCCAGGAGATCGGACGCGCACTGCGGGCGCGTTACATCGTGGGCGGCACGGTGCGCCGCATGGGGCCGCGCGTGCGCGTCACCGTCCAGCTGAGCGACGCGATGACCGGCACACAGCTCTGGTCCGAACATTACGACGACGATCTGGGCGACATCTTCGCGGTGCAGGACCGCATCGCGCGCCGCATCGCCGGCACCCTGGCGACCAACCTGCAACAACTCGCCGTGCAGCAATCCCTGCGCAAGCCAACCGACAATCTCGATGCCTACGACATGCTGCTGCGCGGCCGCACCCGGGCGGCAGAGACGACGCCGTCGGGCAACCGGGCGGCACGCGAGATGCTGGAGAAGGCAATGGTGATGGCGCCCAACTATGCCGACGCCTATGCCGAGCTGGCCGGCGTCCATTTCGAGCGCGCCACCTTCGGCTGGTCGGAGTTCCCCCAACAGGACATCGACACGGCGATCCGCTACGCGCAGAAGGCAATCGATCTCGACGAGGAGAACGTGCTGGCGCATGGCGTCCTCGCCCGCGCCTATGCCGCGACCCGCAAGTACGACCTGGCGATGGCCGAATCGGAGCGCGCGCTGGAGATCAACCCCAGCGACGCCGAGGTGCTGCGGGCGCGGGCTGCGGTGCTGCTGTGGACGGGCCGCATCGAGGAATCGATCGCGACGGCCGAGATCGCCAACCGCCTCAACCCCAACATCGGTCCCGAGGCGGCGCTCAATCTCGGTATCGCCTACCTTCTGGGTGGCCGTTACGCCGATGCGGTGCGGCTGCTCGAGACGGTGCGCGCTCGCTTCCCGGCCTATCCGCTGCTCGATCTGCCGCTGGCCGGCGCCTATGCCGAAATGGGGCGCGCCGGCGATGCGCAGGAGGCGATGGACGAGGGCCGGCGCAAAAACCCCCATCTCGACGCCGCGAGCTTTGGCACGCGCTTCCAGGACCCGGCGCTGCAGCAGCGGCTCGCGGTGAGCCTTCGCAAGGCCGGGCTGAATTGAGATCGGTGCCGCCGGCCTACTGACCGGTGGTCTTCCTCAGGTTCTGCCAGTTGCCGTTGGCCCGGGTCGCGTTCGGGCCGGGGCTCTCGCGAAACCGCTCCGAGCCGGCGGCGCTGGCGAAGACATAGAGACGGCCGTTGGAGATGGTCCAGATGGTCGGGTCGGATTCGCGCAGGTTGCCGTTGGCCATGTTCATGGCGCATTGGCCGCCGAACTGCGGCGAATACTTGTCGGGATCGGCCCTGAACAGGTCGCGGTGCCGGGCGCTGACGAAGCGGTAGCGCACGCCGTCCCACACGAGTTCGTAGTCGGCACTGCCCGGGGTCGGCGCGCTCAGGGTGAAATAGGCCACCGGATCGTAGCCCTTCAGTCCGAGGCGCGCAGTGCTCGCCCGGTTCGGCTGCGCCCAGGCTGCAGACGCCCCCGCCAAGCCGCCGACGAGGGTGGCGCCCATTCCGCGGAGGACTGCACGACGCATGCTCATGTCTCGCTCTCCCGATGCGCCGGCGATCACGCCGGCCATTTCGCGAGGTGGGTCTCGATTGAGGCGGAAGGGGGGCGCCCTGCGAACGGTCGTTCAGGCTGGCCGCGGGGACGTGTCGGCCCGGCCGCGCTCCAGCATGCGGTAGGCGATCTCGGTCTCGCCCAGGACGATGAGATTGGCGCCCAGTTTTTCGAAATGCTCCACCGTCGCGCTCGAATGGGCGCGGGCCAGGATGTCGAGGCTGGGATTGGCGGCGCGGGCCTGCTGGACGATCTGGCCTGCCTCGAAAGGCTCCGGGATGGTGACGTAGAGGCGCCGCGCGCCGGCGAGGTTGAGTGCGGCGATGATCGCTGGTTCGGCGGCGTTGCCGGTGAAGACTTCGGCGCCGTCGCTGCGGGCGCGGGCGACGCCGGCGTCGCTCGCCTCGACGACGATCATCTTTGCGCCGTCGCCCCTCAGGCCGGCGCCGACCAGCGAGCCGACCCGGCCGTAGCCCACGACGATGTCATGGCCGGTCAGGGTGGTCGGCTTCAGGTCGGTCGCGGGTTCGTCGGGCTGGGCAGCAGGCGCGTCCGGCTTTTCCTGGGCGAGACGCTCGAGGAAGGTGAAGATCAGGGGATTGAGCATGATCGAGACGATGGCGCCGGCCAGGACGAGGTCGCGCGATTCCTTCGGCACCATGCCGAGTCCGATGCCGATGCCGATCAGGATGAACGAGAACTCTCCGATCTGTGCGAGGCTCGCCGAGACGGTGAAGGCGGTCGACCGGCTGTGCCCGAACGCCCGCACGATGAGATAGGCGGCCACCGACTTGCCGACGACGATGATGGCGATGGTGGCGATCACGGCCACCGGAGAGTCCACGAACACCGCCGGGTCCAGCAGCATGCCGACCGAGACGAAGAACAGCACGGCGAAGGCGTCGCGCAGCGGGATGGCCTCCTCGGCGGCGCGCTGGCTGAGGTCGCTTTCGCCCAGCACCATGCCGGCAAAGAAGGCGCCGAGGGCGAAGGAGACGCCGAACAGATGGGCCGCGCCATAGGCCACGCCGAGGGCGATGGCATAGACGGCGAGGCGGAACAGTTCGCGCGATCCGGTATGCGCGGTGAAGTGCATCAGCCAGGGAATGACGCGCCGGCCGACGATCAGCATGATGGCCACGAAGATCGAGACCTTGGCCAGGGTGACGAGCAGCATGAACAGGATGCGGGTGGGCGGCACGCCGTTGCCCTCCGTCGCCACTGCCAGTGCCGGCAGCAGGACGAGCGCCAGCACCATCGCGAGGTCCTCGACCACCAGCCAGCCGACCGCAATCCGGCCGCGATGGGTCTCGATGATGTGCCGCTCCTGCAAAGCGCGGATGAGGACGACGGTGCTGGCGACCGACAGAGCGAGGCCGAACACCAGGCCGGCGATGGGCGGCCAGCCCAGAGCCCAGGAGAGGCTGGCGCCCATCAGGGTCGCAACGGCGATCTGTCCGACGGCACCGGGGATGGCGATGCGTCCGACCGAAAGCAGATCCTTGAGCGAGAAGTGCAGGCCCACACCGAACATCAGCAGGATGACGCCGATCTCGGCGAGTTCGGTGGCCAAGGCGGGGTCGGCGGTGAAGCCCGGCGTGTAGGGACCCACCATGACGCCGGCCAGCAGGTAGCCGACCAAGGGCTGCACCCGCAGCCGCTGGGCGATCAGGCCGAGCACGAAGGCGAGCATCAGTCCCGCAGCGATCGTCGCAATGAGCGGGGTGTGATGCTCGGGCATCCGGTTTCTCTCAGCGATTGAATGGGTGCTTCCGGTGTGGCGCGCCTCCCCGGAAATTGCAATCAGTCTGAGCGGATTTGGGGAGGTTCGAGATGACGATATCGCGACGCGAACTGCTGGGCGGTGGCCTGGCGTTGTCGATGGTCGGCGCCGCAGCCGCACCGCTGCGGGCGCAGGCCTATCCCACCAAGCCGATCCGCTGGATCGCGCCCTTCGCAGCCGGCGGAAATTACGACCTGACGTCGAGGCTGGTGGGCGAAGGCATGTCGCGCAATCTCGGCCAGACCGTGCTGGTCGACAACCGGCCCGGCGCCGGCGGGCTCGTCGGCGCCGAAGCGGCAGCGAATGCGCCGGCCGACGGTTACACCGTCGTCATGGGCAGCTTCAGCGTGCTCTACGTCTCGCCCTATCTCGCGGGCAAGCCGTCGCTGGTGCCCATGTTCGCGCCGATCAGCCTGCTGTCGACCGTGCCGATGATCCTCGTCGGCAAGCCGGACGGGCGCTTCGCCGATATCCGCGCCGCGCTGGCTGAAGCGAAGGCCAAGCCCGGCACGGTCACCGTCGGTCATGCCGGCAACGGCACGACCAACCACATCGCCATCCTGCGCCTCGAGGTGAACGAAGGCGTGAAGTTCAACATCATCCCCTACAAGGGATCGGGGCCCGGCCTCACCGACCTGATGTCGGGCCAGATCGATCTCTACATGGACCAGCTCACGACCTCGCTGCCGCACATCAAGTCGGGCAAGCTGAAGGGCATGCTGGCGATGAGTCCCGACCGCGTTGCGCAGTTGCCGGACATGCCGTCGCTCACCGACATCGGCAGCAAACCATTCGACGGCGGCACCACGGCCGGCGTGCTGGCGCGCGTCGAGACCCCCAGGCCGATCCTCGAAACCCTGAACCGCGCCGTCGTGACGGCGCTGAAGGATCCCGCCATCGCCGCGAAGCTCGCCGAACTGGGCGCCGTGCCGCGCCCTTCGACGATGGAGGAGTTCGCAGCTTACATGAAGGACCAGGAAGCGGGTGTTAGCGCACTTGTGAAGTCTGGTTTGTTGAAACCATCCTGAGCGGGTGCCATGTCGGCGCCATGACATCTCTCATCAGAACGATCACACTGGTTCTTGCTTTCGCCGTGACCGGCGCCGCCGCGGGATGCAGTGGCATCCCGCAGGACGGTCGGTATCAGACCAACGTTAACCCCAGTTGGGAAGGCTTTCGCGCCTGACAAAACAAAGGGAGGGGATCATGAGTCTCGGCAGACGCGGCCTTCTGGGGGCTGGCGTCGCCGGCCTGGCAATGACTGGCCCGGGGCGACACGCTGCGGCGCAGTCCTTTCCCAACAAGCAGATCCGCTGGGTCATCCCATTCGCTCCCGGTGGCAACTACGACGTGACCGCTCGCATCGTCTCCGACCCGATGGGCCGCCATCTCGGCCAGGGCATCCTGATCGACAACAAGCCGGGCGCCGGCGGCGTCGTCGGACTCGAAGCCGCGCTCAACACCCCGGCCGACGGCTACACGATTTCCATGGCGAGCTTCACCGTGGCCTATGTGGCGCCCATCTTCGCGGGCAAGCAGCCGCTGCTGCCGCAGATGGCGCCGGTCAGCATCCTGACCACCGTGCCGACCCTGGTGGTGACGCGGGCCGACAGTCGCTTCCGCGACATGAAGAGTGCGATGGCCGAAGCCAAGGCAAAGCCGGGCGCCATCTCGATCGGCCATTCCGGCAACGGCACGACCAACCATGTCGGCATCCTGCGCCTGCAGCTGAACGAAGACGTCAAGTTCAACATCATTCCCTATCGCGGCGCCGGCCCCGGCATCGCCGACCTGCTGGCGGGCAATCTCGACCTGTTCGCCGACCAGCTCACGAGCTCGATGCCGCATATCAAGTCGGGCAAGCTGCGCCCGCTCGCGACCTTCAGCCTGGAGCGCGTGCCCGACCTGCCCAATGTGCCGACCATGGGCGACATCGGCCTCAAGCCGTTCGACGGCAACACAACGGCCGGCGTCTTCACCAATCCCGATACGCCCAAGCCCATCATAGCCCGCCTGAACGAGGGCGTGGTCGCGGGCCTCAAGGACGAGGCCGCGAACAGGAAGCTGCGCGAGCTGGGCGCCATCGTGCGCCCGTCGACGCCCGAGGAATTCACCGCGGCCCTAAAGGCCGACGAAGCCAATGTCGGGGAGCTGCTGAAGCTCGGCCTGCTGAAGCCGGAAGGCTGAGCGAAGCTCAGCCCGCTAGGCGATTTCCTTCATGACCGACCACAGATCGGCCTTGCGTTCGAAGCCGATGCCCGGCGCGTCGGGCAGCGACACGCGGCCGTCGACCACGGCGCAGTCGTCGGCGAAGCCGCCGAACGGCGCGAAGACCTGCGGGTAGGATTCGTTTCCGCCGCATTGCAGGCCGACGGCGATGTTGAGCGCGAACTGATGCCCGCCGTGCGGCACGCAGCGCCGCGGCGACCAGCCGTGCGCCTTCAGCATGTCGAGAGTGCGCAGATATTCCACCAGCCCGTAGGACAAGGCGGGATCATATTGGAGGATGTCGCGGTCGGGACGCAGCCCACCATGGCGGATCAGATTCCGCGCATCCTGCATCGAGAACAGGTTCTCGCCGGTGGCGAGCGGCGGGGCGTACTCGGTGGCGAGCGCGGCGTGCGCCAGATAGTCGAGCGGGTCGAGCGGCTCCTCGTACCACCGCAGGCCGAAGCCCTGGATGGCGCGGCCGAATTCGATCGCGGTGGTGAGGTCGAACTTGCCGTTGACGTCGACCGCCAGCCGCTCACCGGCGCCGACGATGTCCAGCACCGCCTCGATGCGCTTCAGGTCCTCGGCCAGTGGCACGCCACCCACCTTCATCTTCACGCAGGAATAGCCGAGGCCGAGATAGTGCTTCATCTCGTCCTTGAGCCCGTCCAGCCCCTTGCCCGGATAGTAGTAGCCGCCGGCGGCATAGACCCACGCCTTGTCGTCGGCTCGACCTCCATTGTAGCGGTCGGCCAGCAGCTTCCACAGGGGCACCCTCTTGGCCTTGGCCACGGCGTCCCAGATCGCCATGTCGAGCACGCCAACGGCCACGGAGCGCTCACCGTGTCCGCCGGGCTTCTCGTTGGCCATCATGACCGCCCAGCATTTCGCCGGATCGAGCAATCCCTCGCCATCAAGCAGCGAATCGGGCGTCGCCTGGTTCAGCCGCGGGATGAAACGCTCGCCCAGCAGCCCGTGTTGCGCATAGCGGCCGTTCGAATTGAACCCGAACCCGATCACCGGCTTACCATCGACCACCACGTCGGTGACCACGGCCACGACCGACGCGGTCATCTGGCTGAAATCGATATAGGCGTTGGCGATCTTGGAGCGGATGGGCGAGACGATGTCGCGGATGGCGACGATGCGCATGGAGGCGTCCGTATCTTGAAGGTGGGTACGGATCTTCTACAGGTGCGCGCGGGCAACGGCCAGCAGTCGAGGGAGCGGCACGGGCTTGCGCAGGAAGGGGGCTGCCGAGAGATCGGGTGGGACTTTCGCCGGATCGGTCGCCGAAACGAAGACGAAGGGCACGCCTCGCGCTCGCAGATGCTGGGCAAGAGGGAAGGTCAGACCGTCCGACAGCTTGATGTCGAGGAAGCTGAAGTCGAGCCGTTCGGCCGCGAGGGCCATCGCTTCGCCGGTATTGCCGGCGATGAAGGGCATGCAGTCGAGTTGGTCGCGAACGAGGGCAGCCAGGTGGTCTGCTACCAGTTCATCGTCCTCGACAATGAGTACGTGCTTGCCCATGGCAACGTGGAAACACCGCGAGCCGGAAACGGTTGCGGCGAAAATCACAAATCAGTTTATCGAACTTTCTTCTGTCTCCTGCGTATTATGAGCCAGATGCAGCGGGCGTTCACTATCGCCGCGCCCATACGACCCTCCGCCCGCCAGATGTTGCGTTCAGCAACGACGGCACTCCACGCGGAGGTCGACGGGCGCTTCTCCGGTCCTTTCGATACGGACAAGAATGCGTATGCGGCATTCCTGACGGCGCTCGCACGGGCGGTCCTGCCTCTTGAGCGTGCGTTGGAGCAGGGGGAGGTGGAGCGTCTGATTCCGGACTGGCAGTCGCGACGCAGATCCGGAGCGCTCGAACGGGATCTCGACATTCTTGGTATTCCCGTTCCGGTCCCGATTGCGGTGGGCGTGACGCGGGACGAAGCGCGACTGTTCGGTCGTGTTTATGTGCTGGAGGGGTCGCGGCTGGGCGGAAGCCTTCTGGTGAAGCGTGCCCGCGCGAACGCCGACCCGGTCGTCCGGGCGGCGACGAACTTTCTGGCGCATGGGGCGGGTGCCGATTTGTGGCGCGGCTTCCTGCGGCGGCTTGAGGACTCGAAGGCTGTGGCGGCCGCGCCGGAGCGGACGATGCTGGGGGCGCGGGAGGCCTTCGATTTGTTCAGGGTGGACACGGCGCATGCCTGAGCAAGCTTTTTCCGTCGACCTGACCAACTGCGACCGCGAACCCATTCATCTCCTCGGGGCCGTCCAGCCATTCGGTTTTCTCGTCGCGCTCGACAGCACTCAGTGGGTCATCACACGCCTGTCGAGCAACGCCGCCGCCTGGTTGGACGCCGGGCCGGCCGAACTGGTCGGCCGGCCGATCGAGGACGTGTTCACCCCCGAGTCGATCCATCTGATCCGGGGGCAGCTTCAGACGGCGGTCTTCACCAACACGGTGGCCCGGGCCTTCTCCGTGGCGCTGCTGTCCGATGGTTCATGCTTCGACCTCGCGGTTCACATGAACGACGATGCGATCGTCATCGAGTGCGAACCCTGCATCGACGAGCAGGGAGTCAATTCGGGCGCGCTGGTGCGTGCCATGATCGCGAGGCTGCAGCAGACGCCCGAGCTCAGAACATTCTATCGGGTGGCGGCCCGCGAGATGCGCGGCCTCACCGGCTTCGACCGGGTGATGGTCTACCGCTTCGACCATGACGGCTCGGGCGAGGTGATCGCGGAATCGGCGCGCGGCGGCCTCGAAAGCTATCTCGGCCTGCACTATCCGGCATCGGACATCCCGCAGCAGGCCCGCATCCTGTACGAGCGTAACTGGCTGCGCATCATTCCGGACGTTTCGGCGAGCCCCGTCCCCGTCGAGCCCGGCCTCGTCGCCGGACGGCCGATAGACCTCTCGCTGAGCGTGCTGCGCAGCGTCTCGCCCATCCACATCGAGTATCTACAGAACATGGGCGTGGGCGCTTCTATGTCGGTGTCGATCCTGCGCGACGGAAAACTGTGGGGCCTGTTCGCCTGCCATCACTACGGCGCTCACACAGTGCCGTTCGAACGGCGCACGGCGGCGGAACTGTTCGGCCAGATGTTCTCGCTGCTGATGGAGAGCCGCGAGCGCGACAGCGAAGCGGCCTACGAAGCACGGGCGCGCAAGCTCCACAACCAGCTCGTCACCGTCATGGCGGCGGAAGCGACCCGCTTCGACAGCATCGTCTCCCATCTCGATGAGATCGCCGACCTCCTGTCGTGCGACGGCATCGGCGTGTGGACGAGCGGCCATGCCACCTTGCAGGGCATGGCGCCGACGCAGGATCAGTTCATCGGCCTGATCGACCACCTGGTGCGCCGCGACCTGCGGGACGTTTTCGCCTGTCACGAGATCGCTGCCGAATACCCGCCGGGTGACGCCTTCGCCGATCGCGCCGCGGGCATGCTGGTCGTACCGCTGTCGCGCCCCGCGCGCGACTTCCTCATCTTCTTTCGCAAGGAAGTGGCGCGTTCGGTGACCTGGGCGGGCGATCCCAGCAAGCCGGTCGTCGTCGGTCCGCTGGGTGCGCGACTGACGCCGCGCAAGAGCTTCGATCTATGGCGCGAGACGGTGAGCGGTCAGTCGATTCCCTGGCAGCCGGTCGACGTCCGCATCGCCGAGAGCCTTCGGGTCAGCCTGCTCGAGGTCATCCTGCGCCTGTCCGACATCACGGAGATCGAGCGCAGGCGGGCGCAGGAGCGGCAGGAGCTGCTGATCGCCGAGCTCAACCACCGCGTCCGCAACATCCTTGGCCTGATCCGCGGCGTCATCTCGCAGAGCCGCGATCCGTCTCTCACGGTCGATGCCTTCACCGATGTGGTGGGCGGCCGCATCCAGGCCCTGGCCCGCGCCCACGACCAGATCACCGCCGACAATTGGGGCCCGGCTTCGTTCCGCGGCCTCGTCGTGGCCGAAGCCGGGGCTTATCTGGGGGGCAAGGCGACGCGTGTGCGCCTTTCGGGGCCTGAGATGCTGCTGGAGCCGCAGGGCTTCACCACGCTCGCCCTTGTCGTGCACGAGCTGATGACGAATTCTGCCAAGTACGGTGCGCTGAGCGACAGCACCGGCGCGATCGACATCGAGACCCGGCTCGACGCGCAGCGCAACCTGCACATCATCTGGGCCGAACAGGGCGGGCCGCCGGTGAAGCCGCCGACGCGGCGCGGCTTCGGCTCGACGGTCATCGAGCGCTCGATCCCCTACGATCTGAAGGGCGAGGCGAGTGTCGACTACCAGGCGACCGGCGTACGGGCCACGTTCGTCGTTCCCGCGAGTTACGTGCGTCTCGCGGCGGGCTCCCCCGTCGAACCGGGCCCGGAGGAGGCGCCGGAGATGAGCGCGGCGGACCTGCCGAAGGACGTGCTGATCGTCGAGGACAACATGATCATCGCGCTCGACGCCGAGAGTTCGATTCTGCGCGCGGGTATCGAGACGGTGCGTGTCGCCTCGAGCGTCGCGCAGGCCATGCGGGCGATCGCCACCCGACCGCCGGATTTCGCGCTGCTCGACATCAATCTCGGGCGAGAGACGAGCTTCGCGATCGCCGAGCATCTCGATTCGCTCGGCATCCCCTTCGTGTTCACCACTGGCTACGGCGAGGACATCGCCTTCCCGCCCAAGCTGCTCGGCGTCCCGCGTATCCGAAAGCCCTATACCGGCGACGCGCTGCTGATGGCGATGCGCCGCTAGCCCGCGGCGAAGACGTTGCGGCGGTTCTGGCGGAACAGGAGCCACCACGCGACCGCGCCGTTCAGCAGGTTCCAGGCGATGCCGTTGATGAAGGCCGCGCGATAGGAGCCGGTCATGTCGAACAGCACGCCGCCCATCCAGCCGCCCAGCGCCATGCCGATCAGGGTCGAGGAGATGGCGAGGCCGACCCGGAAGCCGGCTTCCCTGGGTGGAAAATATTCGCGCACGATGATGGCGTAGGATGGCACGATGCCGCCCTGGAACAGGCCGAACATCGCCGAGGCGAGGTAGAGCGAGTTGACCGAATCATCGATGAGATAGAAGACCAGCGCGACACATTGCAGGGTCGAGCCCAGCAGCAGGGTCTTGATGCCGCCGACCCGGTCGGCGATCCAGCCCGAGGCGATGCGGCTCACGATGCCGAAGCCCAGCATCAGCGACAGCATCTCCGCGCCGCGCGCCACGCCGTAGCCCAGGTCGGCGCAGTAGGCGACGATATGAACCTGCGGCATCGACATGGCGACGCAGCAGCCGATGCCCGCGACGACAAGAACAGCTTGCAGCGCGTTCGGCGACAGGCCGAGCGAGCGCGGCGAATGTGCGGCGGCGCCGGTCGTTCCAGCGGCGCCCGTCATCTGCTCCTGCGGCGGCTTGCGGCGCAAGGTCAGCGCCAGCGGGATCATCGCCACGAAGCACAGCGCGCCGGCGACCCAGTAGGTGACCCGCCAGCCATGATCGTGGATCATCGCCTGGATGATCGTCGGCCAGATCGCGCCGGCGAGATAGTTGCCTGAGGCGGCGATGGCGACGGCGATGCCGCGCCGCCGGTCGAACCAGTGCGAGATGTCGGCGACCAGGGGGGCGAAGGTCGCGGCCGAGCTGAAGCCGATCAGCACCTGGACCGCGGCGAACAAGGGCAAAGCGGTCGCAAGTGGCGCCAGCGCGAAGCCCAGCGCCAGGCCGGTCGCGCTCAGCACCGCGGTCATCACGATGCCACGCTTGTCGACCAGCTTGCCCCAGGTGACGCCGCCGGCGAAGAAGCCCAGCGTGTTCATCGTATAGGCAAAGGAGATGTCGGCTCGGGTGATGCCGAGATCCTGCTGGATCGACGGGAGCGCCACCACGAGGCACCACATGCCGATGCCGCCGACCGTGCTCAGGGTCACGCTGGCGGCGAGACGCCACCAGGCGTAACTGGACTCCACTCCGGACATGATCAGCCGCCCAGCGCGCCCTGCGTGTTGACGTAGAGCGCGTAGAGCGAGTGGCTGGCCGTCATGAACAGGCGGTTACGGTAACGGCCGCCAAAGCAGACGTTGGCGCAGCGTTCCGGCAGATCGATATGCCCGATCGGCTTGCCCGCCGGATTAAAGATGCGCACCCCGTCGAGATCGGCGGAGCCCATGCCCCAGCCGCACCACAGGTTGCCGTCGACGTCGACACGGAAGCCGTCGGGCGAGCCGTCGGGGCCGGCGTCGATCAATACCGAGCCCTTGCCCAGCGACGTGCCGTCGGCCGACACGTCGTAGGACAGGATCGTGCGATGGGGCTCGGCGCGCGAGGCCACGACGTAGAGCTTCTTCTCGTCGGGCGAGAAGGCCAGGCCGTTGGGACCGGGGATGTCGTCGACCATCATGGCGAGCTTGCCGGTCGTCGGATCGAGGCGATAGACGGCGGGCTTGTTCTCACTCTCTGCCTTGTGGCCCTCGTAGTAGCTGAGGATGCCGAAGGTCGGATCGGTGAACCAGATCGAACCATCGGAACTCACCACCACGTCGTTGGGCGAATTGAGCGGCTTGCCGTCGTAGGAGTCGGCCAGCACGGTGATGGCGCCGTCATACTCGAAGCGGACGATGCGGCGCGTGTCATGTTCGCAGGCGATCAGCCGGCCGCGGCGGTCGCGCGTGTGGCCGTTGGCATTGTTCGAGGGCTTGCGGAAGACCGAGACGTTGCCCGTCTCCTCATCCCAGCGCAGCACGCGGTTGTTGGGGATGTCGCTCCACAGGAGATAGCGCCCGTCGCCGAACCAGACAGGCCCCTCGGACCAGCGGCAGCCCGTGTAGAGCCGTTCGACCGAGGCCAGCGCCAGCCGGTACTGGCTGAACGACGGGTCGAGCACGCGCACGGCGGGGTCAGGGTAGCGCTCGTTGGGCTGCCACATCTTGGTTTCCTCGTTTCTTTCCGGCGCAGAGACTAACGCCAAGTGGAATGGCGCGCCTCCTTGGAATTGGCGGGGCCGCCGTGCGGGCATGGAGGATCTGCTGGCTTCACCGCGTGGTTGCAATGTGCGGGTGGGCTCTGCAACCTCACCCCTGGAAGGGGGAGATTCAGAATGAAGGTGTTAGGCCTTATCAAACTGCTTGCGTTGCTGGTCGCGATCGACCTGGGAACGCCCGCGGCGGCAATGGCCCAGCCTGCGTCGCCATCGGCGAGCAAGGCCGATGACGTAATCACCTACTACTATGGCGATCCCCGGCCGGAGCGGCTGGTCGGCGTGCTCGATGCCTTCGGCAAGAGGCATCAGGATTGGGTTGCCTATCCCCCTGTTGCCGGTTTTTTTGCCGTCGTGTTTGCGACCCAGCCAGGATGGATCGAGAAGCTCGTTCCGGCTCAACTCGATGCCCGCCTGGCCACGACGATTGCCGCGGCCCTTCAACTGGCCGGCCAGCCCGTCTCGAAGGGTTTGCAGGCCCGCCTGGCCCAGTCCGGGACGGATCCGACGCTGGTGGGCCAGTTCGCCGGCCTGCCAGGCCGGTTGACCGACCTCAGGATCGCGATACCGACCCATCTCGACATCCTGTGGGGCGCGTCCTTCGCTAGCGGCGACGGCCGATACGCCCTCATGGTTGCCGACTTCTTCGCCCGGACGGCCAACCGTTCCGAGGCCATGGCACTCGACATTACCCGCATCGTCGCGGGAATGGTGCGCAGGGACTACAGCGATCTGGCCAAGCTCAAGGACAAGTACGAACCCGCGCTCCTGCGCGACATGATCTATGCCGCAACGGCGGCGTGGGCGCTTACTTCCAACGCGCGCCAGCATGCCTTCATCGACAGTGTCGTGAGCCGCTACATTTCCGAACATTCGGGGACACTGGCTGCAAAGGTGCTGTCGGTGATGAAGGGTTCGTAAGGGCCAGACCTCGATTTACTCCGGTTCCGGGGAGCGGCTTCGGGCCTGCCATACCCGCGAATAAATCGTGGGAATGGCCAGCCGCGCCTGTGATATACCGCCAGACCGCTCGCCCGAAGGCGGGCCAATGTCTGCAAGTCCTATGGGATGGTTGTGATGAAGCCGAAGTTTGTGACCATTGACCGGCACCCGGGTCGCTCGGCCCAGACCATCGGTGTCGCCCGCGCGCTCGGTACCGATCCGGACCTGATTCACGAGCCGTCGGTCGGCGTCGTCGGCACCAAGGGCGACAGCCAGTGCTATCTCGGCGTCCTGTCGAAGGTCGAGGCGATCCACGCCCAGCTCAAGGCCCGCATCGGCACCGGGCCGAACCAGCTCAAGATGCGCCTGGTGCAGCCCGAGTACACGATCGCCACCTCGGACGGCATCCGCAACGGCACGCGCGAGATGCGCTATTCGCTGATCGGCCGCGAGGTGACCCAGGACGCGCTGTGCGAACACCTGAGCGCCACCGGCCTCGCCGGCACGATTGCGGTCGTGGCCTGCGACAAGCCGCCGGTCGGCACGCTCTCGGCGCTGCTCGAGCATAACCTGCCGTCGATCATCATGTCGGATGGCGCGATCCATCCCGGCAAGGAGCCGAACACGGGCGAGGCGCTCGACATCGTGAGCGCCTACCAGGTCGCCGGCCATCCCGACGCCGAGTACCGGCATCTCATCGCCTGCCACGCCTGCCCCGGCATCGGCAGCTGCGGTGGCATGTTCACCTACAACACCATGCAGACCTTCATCGGCGTGGTCGGCATGCAGCCGCTGCACATGGTGGCGCCGCCGTCCGACGATCCGCGCCGCACCAACGAATTCGCGGCCGAGCTGGTCGATCATCTGGCCAACCTGATGAAGAACGACCTGAAGCCGCGCGACATCGTCGTGCGCGATTCGATCCGCAACGCGGTGATCGTGGCGATGGCGGTCGGCGGCTCGACCAACGTCGTGCTGCACGCGCCGGAAATCGCGCGCGCGGCCGGCTACGGCGACTTCTGGAAGGACGTGATGACGCCGGAGGAGTTCAACTACCTCTCGCAGAACATCGTCCCCGTGCTGACCGACGCGCGGCCCTACGGCAAATACTCGATGGTCGACATCGACAAGGTGGGCGGCGTGCAGGTGATCGTGCGCGAGCTGCTCGAGGCCGGCCTGCTGAACGGCGACGTGCTGACTTGTACCGGGGAGACGCTGGCCAGGCAGGTCGAGCGGCTGGGCGCCAGGAAGGCCGACGGCAAGGTCGTCTACCCGGTTGAGAAGCCCTACAAGCCGACCGGCGGCCTGCGCATGCTGGGCGGAAATCTGTCGCCGGACTTCTCCGCCATCCTCAAGCTTGCGGGCGTCGAGGGCGGCCTGGAGGACAATCTGTTCCGCGGTCGTGCCCGCGTGTTCGAGGGCGAGCAGGGCCTGCTCAAGGCGCTCGACGAGACGCCGGAGACTTTCCAGAACCACGACATGATCATCGTGCGCTACGAGGGACCGAGCGGTGCGCCGGGTATGCCGGAAATGCTCGATCCGACCTCGCGTATCACCACGCTGTGCCGCGAGCGCAACATCGTGGTGGCGCTGATGACCGATGCGCGCTTCTCCGGCGGGTCGGTCGGTCTCGTCATCGGCCATGTCGGGCCGGAGGCGGCAATCGGCGGCCCGATCGGGCTGGTCGAGGAGGGCGACGAGATCGTGGCTGACCTCAACGTCAACGAGCTCAACTGCACCCAGCTCCAGGATCCGGCCATCTATGCCAAGCGCAAGGCGGCGTGGGACAAGGTCGTCGCCGACAATGGCGGCATCCATCCCAACTGCGGCACCGCCGACACCCGCCTGCTGCATCGCGCCCGCACCAGCGCGGTGCCGGCGACGCGTGGTGGCGGCCTGCATCCCAACCGCGAGGTCTGGGTGCGCGCGCCGCGCAACGCCGAGCGTCAGAACTTCAAGCTGCGCAACAAGCACCGGCCTGAGTTCGACAAGAGCTTCTGATGGTGCTTCCACGGAGCGCGCCACGCCAGTGGCGCTCTTCGATTTTGATGCGCCACTGGCGTGGCGCGCTCCAATGGCGAGTGGCGTGTTCTAATCGCCCTCGACGCCGTAGGCGGCCTTTGCGGCGTCCTTGCTGACGAGGCCGAGCCGGACGTCGCGCTTGACGGCCTCGGGATCGCGCCCGGCGGGATCGCCGTAACCGCCGCCGCCGGGCATCTCGACCACCAGACGCTCGCCGGCGGGCACGGTCTGGAAGCCCTTGGCCTTCAGCTCCTGACCCGAGGCGAGCGACAGGCGGCCGTTGGCGCCGGGCTTGCCGCCGTCGCGACCGCGCGCCGGATACTTGACCCGCTCGAAGGTGGCGAAGATGCCGAACGGCGCGCCTTCGCGGTGTTCGACCTCCATCACCTGGCCGAGGCCGCCCCGCTGCGCGCCGGGACCGCCAGAATCCTCGCGGTATTCCTTCTTCCAGATGACCACGGGCGCGATGGTCTCGGTGATCTCGACCGGCACGTTGCGCACACCGGATGGGAAGGGCGTGGCCGAGAGCCCGTCGAGCGTCGGGCGGGCGCCCGCGCCGCCGGAATGGAAGGTCGTCACCATGAAGGGGCGGCTGTTGCCAATCGTGCCGGTCATGCCGTGTCCGGCGCCGAGCTTCAGATTCCAGAGGTTGGACGTTCCTTCGGCTGGCACCTGTCCCGGGATGACCTGATGCAGCGCGTCGAAGCAGACGTCGGGCAGCATGTGGCCGATCGTGCTGCGTGCATTCACCGCCGCCGGGTAAAGCGCGTTGACGATGGTATTTTCGGGTGCCGTGACGAGGATCGAGTCGAGCGTGCCGGCATTGTTCGGGATGGTCGGCGCCACGACGCACTTGATGCCGAAGGCGGTGTAGGCCTCGGTGTAGCACATCGGAGAATTGATGCCGTAGATCGACGAGCCCGAAGTGCCGGCATAGTCGACGGAGATGTGGTCGGCGTGGATGGTGACGGCGGCGTGCAGGTCGATCGGCGCGTCGTAGCCGTCGATCCGCATATGGCCCTTCCACGTGCCGCGTGGCAGTTTCGAGATGGCGGCGATCATGCCGGCGCGACTCTTCTCGATGATGTGTGTGCCGAGCTCGTCGAGATTGTCGATGCCGTGCTCGGCCATCATGTCGGACAAGCGCTTCTCGCCGATGCC
>Ga0182745_1002039_pt1 | contig 18622 bp, 20 predicted proteins | sample eDN3rd30CKraftBY_FD_128523 | JGI IMG/M metagenome (GOLD analysis project Ga0182745, IMG submission 128523) | Enriched backyard soil microbial communities from Emeryville, California, USA - eDNA 3rd pass 30_C Kraft BY (version 2) (version 2) | ecosystem: Environmental > Terrestrial > Soil >...
AACAAGAGCTTCGAGCTCGTGTCGCTGATGTCGTTCACGCCCTTCATCCTGCATGTGAACGCCGATTTCCCCGCCAAGAACATGGCCGAGCTGATCGCCTACGTGAAAGCCAATCCCGGCAAGTTCAACATCGCGAGTTCGGGCATCGGCGCCACCAACCATCTGGCGGCCGAACTGCTGAAGGCGCAGGCCAAGCTCGACATCACGCACGTTCCCTACAAGGGCGGCGCGCAGGCCGGGCAGGACGTGGCCTCGGGACAGGCACAGATGATGTTCTCGGCGGCGCTCGAGGCGAAGCCGATCCTGGCGACGGGCCGCACCCGGGCCATCGCCATCTCAAGCCTCAAGCGCTCGCCCGCCTTCCCCGACATCCCGACCGTGGTCGAGTCGGCGGGCCTGCCCGACTTCGAGGCGGTGTTCTGGCAGGGCATGGTGGTGCCGGCCGGCACGCCCAAGGCGATCGTCGACAAGCTGCAGAAGGCGATCGCCAAGATCGCGGCCGAGCCCGAGATGATCGAGCGCTTCAAGCCGCAGGGCGTGGAGATCCGCGCCTCGACACCGGCCGAGTTCAAGGCCTTCCTCGAGAAGGAAGAGAAGCGCTGGACGACGCTGATCAAGGAACAGAACATCAAGCCGGAGTAGGCGATCTGGCCATTTGGAAAGTCCTCACCCTGAGGGGCGCCCACCGGGCGCGTGTCGAAGGGTGAGGTGGTGAGGTGGAGGCGGCCTATAGCGCCTTGCGCAATGTGAGATTGAAGCGGCGGCGTCCGGTCAACGGATGCTCGCCGCTTTTCAATGTCAGCACGCCGTGATGGAACAGCCGTGAAGGGCCGCCCCAGACGACGACGTCGCCATGCTCCAGAGCGACCTTCCGGACGGGATCGCCGCGCTTTGGGCCGCCGAACTGGAAGGTGGCGGGCAGGCCGAACGATACCGATACGATGGGGTGGAGGTAGTCGGCTTCGTCCCTGTCCTGATGAAGCGAGAGCTTCGCGCCGGGCTCGTAGCGGTTGATCAGACAGGCATCGGGAACGAAGGTCGGGAACCCCGCCGCGGTCGCGGCGTCGTCGGCCAGCGCGAGGAAGGCGGGCGGCATCGCGGGCCATGGCGCACCGCTTTGCGGGTCGTCTGTCCGATAGCGGTAGCCGGTTCGATCCGTGACCCAGCCGGCCGTACCGCAGTTGGTCATCGCCACCGACATCTCGAAGCCGCCAGGCGTCACCATGCGCCGGAAGGGCGCCTGGGCCGCGATCGCCTCGATCGCCGCCAGCAGCGCGACATCACGCTTTCGTGCGAATCCGCGCAAGACCGTGGCGCCGGGCGCCAGCGCCTCCTTTCCGCCATCTGCGTCGAACAGGCTTTGCTGCATCTCATCGATATAGGGCATCTTCCGCCGGAAGCATCAGGAGTAGCGTGATGAACAACTGGATCACTGCCGCCGCTGTGATCGTCGCCGGGATGGCGACCGCGGGCGGCCCCGCCGCCGCGCAATCGGGAGAGGCCTCGAAGGGCCAGCGCGTCTTCAATACCCAGTGCAAGTCCTGCCATACTCTGGAGAAGGACGGCACGCAGGTGACGGGTCCCAACCTGCACGGCTTGTTCGGGCGCAAGGCCGGCACCGGCGCGGGCTACGCCTATTCCGATGCGATGAAGAATTCGGGCATCGTCTGGGACGAGGCGACACTCGCCGAATACAATCGTGATCCCAAGGGCAAGGTGCCCGGCACCAAGATGCTCTACAATGGCGTGAAGAACGCCGGCCAGCTCGCCGACCTCGTCGCCTATCTCAAGGAAGCGACGAAGTAGTCTCCCTCACACCGTAAAGCTGTCGCGCGCCCGCACATAGGCGAACGAGCCCAGCACGATCCCGGCGGCGAGCACGCCGAACACCCAACGATAGGCCGTGTCGCCGGCGCCGAAGGCTTCGACGATGTAGCCGGCGCCGGCCGGCAGCACGGCGAGCCCCAGGCATTGCGCCATGTTCACGGTGGTGACGCCGCGGCCGGCCAGCCGGTCGGGAAACAGCGTGCGACCCTGGGCCACGATCACGGTGCCGTAGGCGCAGAAGAAGCAGAAGGCGATCAGCAGCGAGACGGCGAGCCAGAGCGGCGGGCTGGGGAGCGCCGCCAGGATCGCCAGCAGCACCGTGGAGATCGCTGCGCCGCCGAACACCACCCGTTTGCGCGAACGCAGCACGCGATCCATCGGTCCATAGGCCAGGATGCCCAGTATCTGTGCCACGCCCATGGCCAGCAGCACGTTGCCGCGGGCGACGCCGTCGAGTTTGTACACGTCGTAGAGATAGGGACCGCCCCACACGCCCAATACCGTCAGCATCGTCGCGTAGGCGAAGAAATGCATCGAGAGCACGGGCCCGAGGCCGGGGGTGCGCCAGACTTCCCAAAGACCGCGCAGGATCTGGCGCGGCGATTCACGCGCGGGCTCGGGTCCGCGATATTCTGGCGGCCGGTCGCGCACGAAGACCAGGAAGCCCACGGCGACCATCAGTGTGACGACGGCGAGGCCCACGAAGCCGCTGCGCCAGCCGACCGTGGCCGCGATCCAGGCGAGCGGCGTGGCGGCCGCGAGCGTGCCGATGTTCGAGGCCGCGAACACCCAGGAGAGCGGCGTCGCGAGCTTGGCCGGCTCGAACCAGCGCGAGCACAGGAACACCACGGACATGAAGGAGGCGGCGCAGCCCACGCCGACGATGGTGCGCCCGGCGATCAGGTCCGCCGCATCGCTGGCATTGGCGATCCACAGCGAGCCCAGCATCGCGAGCAGGGACAGCGCGGCGACCGTCCGGCGCGCGCCGAACCGGTCGAACCACATGCCGACGGGGATCTGCACCGCGAACAGGGCGAAGAAGAAGGCACTGCCCGCCCAGCCGAGCTGGCGCGCGCTGAGATCGAGATCGCGCACGAGCTCCGGCGCGATCACGCTGTTCGACACGCGATAGAACTGGCTGAGGCAGGTGACGGCGATCAGCAGGATGAGGAGGAGCGGTCTCGACGCCATGGCCCGGCTTGCTACCACGGATGCGGCGCACATTCCTTCGGTCTGTGCCGAAGGATGGTGGTGCAATCGCGATCCAATAGACCCGTCGTCTCGACCGGAGCAGCCCCTTCGGAAGCCCTCGGGGCAGGCTCCGGCGCGAAGTGGGGAGACGACGGGTATTATCTACTCGAGACTCTTGCCGTCGATCTGCTTGTCGAAGGCGAGGTCGTCGTTGAGGCACCACTGCTCGGCGACGCGACCGTTCTCGATGCGGAAGATCGAGATCTCGTCGACATTGATCGCGCGGCCGGTCGGCGTGCGTTTGCCGAAGGGGCCGAGATGGGTTCCCGTCGAGTGATAGCGCACGGCGACCCGGTCGCCATCGATGATCATGTCGTCGATGTGTTCGCACCAGTCGGGAAAGCCAGCACGGATGCGTTCGATGGCTCGGCGGATGCCCTCGTGCCCGTCGCGACTTTCGCCTTTACCCCAGCCCTTGGGCATGTGCGCCACGAAGTCGGCGGCATAGATTTCCGGGATTGCGTCAAGTTCGCCGGTACCCCAGATCTCGTGCAGGCGCTCGATCAGCGCGCGGACTTGTTCGCGGGTTGTCATCGGTGCGCTGCCATCAGAAGGAACGACGGTCTCTCGTCCGCCCCGGCCCAGTCGGGGTGGGCGGCGACATCAGTGGCGCTCGCGGACCACTCTTCCAACCTCGCCAAGGTGAAGCCGCTCTCGATCAGCAGATTGACGTAGCTGGCGAGGGTGCGGTGCTGCTTGATCACGCCCTTGGCCAGCCAGTCGGTCGAACGGGCACCTTCTTCGCTGTAGCGGTTCACCGGCCAGGTGAGGCGGCCGTCGTGATCGTGCGTCCAACCGGGCTTGGCAGGTGCGGTGTACATCGGATGCTCGACCGAGAAGACGAAGCGGCCGCCGGGCGCGAGGCCGCGGTGCACGCGCTCGAACAGGCCGCGCAGGTTCTCGATGTAGTGCAGCGCCAGCGAGCTGTAGACGAGATCGAATGCACCCTCGGCGAGGTCGAGCCGTTCGAGATCGGCGCGGGCATAGATGATCGCCGAATCGGAGGTCGTCTCGCGCGCCCGCGCCAGCATATTCTCCGACACGTCGAGGCCCTGAACGGAGGCCGCTCCGGCCTCCCGCGCCCAGCGGCAGAACCAGCCGAAGCCGCAGCCCAGGTCGACGACGCGACGACCCTGCAGGTCGGTAAGCATCGACTGCAGGGTCGGCCATTCCGGCGCGGCCGCCAGTCCGTCCACGGAACGCGGAAGGCGGCTGTAGCCCGCGAAGAACTCGGCGGTGTCGTAGATATTCTGCGTCATCGTCCTATTTGACGGAAGCGGCCGCCCTGGCCTGGCGGCAGGCGAGTGCCAGCGCGGCGCCGAGATCGCCGAGCAACTTGCCCGTCATCTCGTCGGTGAGTTTGCCGTCGGCGAACTTGTTCTGCGCCTGGGCGATCATGACCTCGGGCTTGTTGACCGGGCGCCCGTCGAGGAACACCAGCGTCTGGCGAAGCTGATACTGCGCACGCGCCGTCCCGAGGACGCCCATCGAGGCGCCGAACAGGGCGACCGGCTTTGCGGCGAAGGGCTGCGGGGTCATGCGCGAGAGCCAGTCGATGGCGTTCTTCAGCACGCCCGAGATGCCGTAATTATATTCAGGACTGACGAGGACGATGCCATCGGCCTCGAGCATGGCCTTCTGTGCGGCCTGCACCTTGTCGGGAAAGCCCTTGGCCTGGAGGTCGGCATCGTAGAGCGGCCAGTCGCCGATCTCGATCGTCTCGCACGTGGCGCCGGCCGGCAGCCGCTCGACGAAGGCCTGCAGCGACAGGCGGTTGAACGACGCCTTGCGCAGGCTGCCGCAGAAAGCGACGAGTTTCAGGCTCTCGGACATGCGAAGGGTTCCTTTGTCAGCGTGGGCGCAGGCGGCTACATAGGTGGCGCTTGGAAAGTTGGCAAACCTGGGAGCAAAGCGAAAGATGATGCGATCCGTATTCGTGGCCGCCGGCGTCGCGGCCGCCGCATTGACCCTTTCGCAGCCGGCCTCCGCGCAGGACCAGCCGCCCGACAAGTGGGTCATGTTCTGCTCCTCGGAGGGCGGCCGGGATTGCGGCGTGCAGGCGACGATCGACGGCAACAGCCTGCTCGGACAGTTCCTCGTCGTGCGCTACTCGGCGGCTTACAACAAGATCTCGGTGGTCGGCGACGGCCAGGGCGTGCAGGCCAGCATACAGGTCGATTCCAGCCCCTTCATCTCGACCAGCGTCTGTGGACAGGGGATCTGCCAGTACGACACGGCCAAGTCGGCCGAGTTGCTGCCGCAGCTGCGCTCCGGTTCGCAGATCCAGGTCCAGCTCCAGCTGCAGGGCACGATGGCCGGGCCCTTCATTCAGTCGCTCAGGGGCTTCGACCGCGAGCTGCAGAGGGCGATCCAGGCGCAGAAGGGCGGCTGAGCGCGCGCCGGCTATTCCAGCCGGCGCGAGAACAGCCAGGTCGCGAAGCCCAGCGTGACGCATCCGATCAGCGCCATCGGCCAGAGCTGAGGCCAGGCGAGCGCCCACGGGAGATCCTGCAGGAAGATCCCGCGGCTCAGGGTCACCATGTAGCGGATGGGATTGAGGTGGGTGAGGGCCTGTGCCCAGTCGGGCATGTTGGCGATCGGGGTCGTGAAGCCGGACAGCACCGCGGCCGGCGACAGGAAGAGAAAGACCCCCAGGATCGCCTGCTGCTGTGTCTTTGCGATCGATGAGATGACCAGGCCGATGCCCACCGCCGACAGCACGAAGACCGCGATGGCGACGTTGAACAGGACAGCACTGCCGACGAACGGCACGCCATAGGCAAAGCAGGCCAGCGCGGCGATGACGTTTGCCTCGACGAAACCGATGCAGAGCGCCGGGACGGTCTTTCCCACCAGGATCTCCATCGGACGCAATGGTGTGACGAGAAGCTGCTCGAACGTGCCGAGCTCGCGTTCGCGGGCGACCGAGAGGGCGGTGATCAGCAGGATCGCCACGATGGTGAGCAGAACCGTCAGGCCGGGCAGGATGAACCAGCGGCTGTCGAAATTGGGATTGAACCAGGCCCGCGACTGGATGTTCAGCTCGGCGATGGCCTGGCCTGCCCGCGCGAGATTGTAGCTTTCGACGATGCCCAGCGCGTAGCTCTGCAGGATGAGGGCGGCGTTCGATTTGCGGCCGTCGAGCAGCAGCTGGACTCGAGCCGGCCGGCCGGCCGCGGCGTCCGCCGAGAAGGTCTGGCCGACATGCAGTACCGCCTTCACTTTTTGCGAGTCGAGCGCGTCCTGGACGGCCTGCGGATTGTCGAAGCGCGCGACGACGTGGAAGGCCGGCGAGGCCTCGAAGCGGCTGACCAGTTCCTGCGCCGGATTCGCACGGTCCTCGATCCAGAGGCCGAGTGCGGCATCCGTGACCTCGAACGTTGCGGCACTGGCGAACAGGACGAGCTGAACCAGCGGCGGGACCACGAGAACCATGCGGCTCTTGCTGTCCTTCCACAGCATCTTGAATTCCTTGAGGATCAGCGCGGCGATACGCCCCCACATGACGGCTACTCCAGGCTGCGGTGGGTGCGGGCGATGGCCAGCGCGAGAAACAGGACGGCGAAGCCCATCAGCATCGCGAGGTTGGGCAGCAGGACGGGCCACACCGTGCCGGCGAGGAACAGGGTCTGCAGGCTCGACACGAAGTAGCGGGCCGGAAAGACCGTCGTTACGGCCTGTACCCAGCGCGGCATGCTCTCGATGTCGAACATGAGGCCCGACAGGATCAGCGCCGGCATGAAGGTCACGAGGAAGGCGAGCTGGGCGGCGACGAACTGGCTGCGAGCGACGGTGGAGATCAGCAGGCCCATCGCGAGAGAGACGATGAGGAACACCGAAGAAATCGCAATAAGCACTTCGGCGGATCCCCGGAACGGCACTTCGAACACGACCAGCCCGATGAACACGGAGACGGCGAGGCCGCCCAACCCGAGCACGAAATAGGCGACCAGCTTGCCGAGCAGGATTTCGGTCATGCTGGCCGGCGAGGCGAGCATGGCCTCCATGGTGCCGCGCTCCCATTCGCGCGCGACCACCAGTGCGGTCAGCAGGGCGCCGATCATGGTCATGACCATCGCGATCAGGCCCGGCACGATGAAGTTGGTGCTGCGAATCTCGGGATTGAACCAGTAGCGGTTCTCGACCGTGACGGGGGACACAGCCGGCTGGGCGCGGTCCCGCCGGTGACCCAGCAGCCACGTCGCCACGACACCTTGGGCATAGCCGGTGACGATGCGGGCGTTGTTGGCGTCGACTCCGTTGACCACGATGGCGATGTCGGCCGCGCGGATGGGATCGGCCACGCGCCGGGAGAAATCGCTGCGCAGCACCACGAAGCCCTCGATGTCGCCACGCATCAGCGCGGCTTCGGCGGCCTTCGATGTGAGGAAAGAGAAGGGCCTGAAGTAGGGCGTGTTGGCGAAGGCCTGGAACAGGCCCGCCGTTTCGACGCTGCGGTTCTCGTCGACGATCCCGAAGCGCACGTTGCGGGCATCGAGCGAGATGCCGAAGCCGATCAGCAGGAGCAGGACGACCGGCATCACGAGAGCGATCGCGATCGACGAGGGATCGCGCACGATCTGCACGAACTCCTTGTGCAGCAACCCGCCGAAGCGTCGGAAGAAGGTGCGGGCCGAGGTCATGCGGCGGCCGCGTCCTGACCGCCTGCGTCATGTTCGCGAATCAGCCCCACGAATGCGTCTTCGAGCGTCGGCTCGGGCAGCTCCGCCGTGACGAAGCGCTGCTTCATCGCATCCGGGCTGCCGGAGGCGATCATCCGTCCCGCATAGACGATGCCCAGCCGGTCGCAATACTCGGCCTCCTCCATGAAGTGCGAGGTCACCAGCACCGTGACGCCGCCCTCGGCGAGCCCGCCGATGCGAGACCAGAATTCACGCCGCATCAGCGGATCGACACCCGATGTCGGCTCGTCGAGGAACAGGACCTGCGGTTCGTGCAGCAGCGCGCATCCCAGCGCCAGGCGCTGCTTGAAGCCGAGCGGCAGACTCCCGGCCTCCAGGTTCACGACGGATTCAAGGTCGAAGCTCTCGATCGTCCAGGCGATACGGCTCGAGCGGCGACGGCCGGCCAGGCCGTAGACGCCGCTGAAGAAGTCGAGATTGTCGCGCACCGACAGATTGCCGTAGAGCGAGAATTTCTGGGACATGTAGCCGATGCGTTCGCGTGCGGTGGCGCGGGCACGGCCGAGATCGACCCCGGCGACATGCGCCGAACCCGCGCTCGGCGCCAGCAGACCGCAGAGCATGCGGAAGGTCGTGGACTTGCCCGCACCGTTGGGACCGAGCAGCCCGAAGATCTCGCCGGGCTTGACCGAGAAGCTCACTTTGTCGACGGCTCGGAATCTTCCGAAGTCGCGCGTGAGGTCACGGGCCTCGATCGCGATGCCGTCGGCGGAACGCGTGAGGGCCTCCTGAACCGGCGGCGCCGCGATGGGCGGCCGGTCGGCCTGGAGCAGGCTGACGAACGCATCCTCGAAGCGCGGCCGCGTCGGACGTGTCGTTGCACTGTTGCCCATCACATCCGTCAGGTCGGGGAGGGCGGATTGCGCCTTCAGCACGAGCCGTAGGCTGCGGCCCTGGATCGTGGCGTCCGCAATGGGCGGCAAGGCGGCCACGCCACGCTGGATGCGATGGCGCTGTCCCTCGGGCAGCTCAGCCAGAAAGGTTCTTCCTTCCAGTTGCCGCGTGAAGTCCGACGGACTGCCGGAGGCGAGGAGGCGGCCGCGATCGAGCAGGAGAAAGCTGTCGCACCGTTCGGCCTCGTCGAGATAGGCGGTGCTCCAGACGATCGCGACGCCGGTCCCCGCCATCGTCCGCACGATACGCCAGAGTTCCCGCCGGGAGGCGGGATCGACGCCAGCGCTCGGTTCGTCGAGCAGCATCAGCTTCGGCCGCGGCAGCAGGGCACAGGCGAGCCCGAGCTTCTGTTTCATGCCGCCGGAGAGCTGCCCTGCCAGCCGACCGGTGAAGGGCGCGAGGCCGGTGAATTGCAGCAGGGTCTCGAAACGCTCGCGCCGCGTCGCCCTGTCCAGATCGTGCAGGTCGGCCTGGAGATCGAGATTCTCCTGGACCGTCAGATCCTCGTAGAGGCCGAAGCGCTGCGGCATGTACCCGATCTCGCCACGCACCGCGTCGCGATTCTCCGCCGCATGGCCCAGCACCTCCAGCGTTCCCGAGTCCGGCGTGAGCAGGCCGGCGATCAAGCGCAGCAGCGTCGTCTTTCCCGCACCATCCGGACCGACCAGACCGGTGATCTGGCCGGCCGCGAGGGTGGCCGTTACGCCCGACAGGGCGGCCATGGTCCCGAAATTCTTGCCGAGGCCGGTGAGAGTGACGGTCGCAGGCATGGCCGGCCTAGCGGGCGCCGAGCGGGACGCGGACCGTGACCGGCATGCCCTGGCGCAGGCCATCGTCGGGAGTCTTGATGAACACGCGCAGGCGATAGACGAGCTGGGTGCGCAGCTCGGTCGTTTCCACGGTCTTCGGCGTGAACTCGGCCGTGGGCGAGATGAAGCCGATCCAGCCCTCGTAGGGGCGGGTCGGATCCGTGTCGGTGACGACCGTTACCGCCATCCCCGGCCGGATACGGCCGAGATCGGGCTCGGAGACGTAGGTGCGGACCCAGACCTTGTCGGTGAGGGACACGGTGAAGATCGGATTGGCGGGACTGACCATCGCGCCAGGCTCGACGATCCGGCTGAGTACGATCCCCTCGGCCGGCGATTTCAGCACCGTGTCGGCAAGCCGCCGCTCCGCCAGCGAAAGAAGCGACTCTTCCGACCGCAGCAGGGCCTTTGCCTGCTCGATGTCCTCTCGGCGGGGGCCGAGCTCGGTCAGTCGCGAAACCTGCTGGGAGTTGTCGAGACGGGCCCGTGCGGAATCGTAGGCGTTCTTCGCCTCGTCGTAGAGCTGGCGCGAGACGTTGCCGCCGGCCAGCAGTTCCGTCCGTCGCTTGAGGAGGAGTTCGGCGTCGATGACGGCGGCCTTGTTCGCATCTACCTGGGCGCGGTCCCGGGCGATCTCCTCGGGACGGCTGCCGGTTTCGAGCCGTTCGACCGCCGCGCGTTGTGCCTCGACCCTGGCGCGGGCCAGGGAAGCGGCGTCGCGATAGGTGTCGGCTTCCATCGCCGCCACCGTCTCGCCTTCCTTCACCGCGTCGCCTTCCTCCTTGCGCAGCTGCTGGAGACGGCCGGTGGCGTTGAAGGCGAGGTCGACCTGGCGGATGTCGACATTGCCGTACAGGGTGAGGAAGGCCGGCTGGGCCCGCGGCCAGTAGCGGTAGGCGGCGCCACCGCCGGCGGCCAGCGCCACGACGAGCAGCGCGACCAGGGCCGGCCAGCGGCGGCGAGACTTGGGCATTCCGTACTCCACGCTTCGATTGCTGCGTGGAGACCTAGAACCATTCGGCGTTCCGCCCCTTGATGTCGGTCAAGCCTGCCGGCGATAGAGGAAGCAGTTGTCGGCCTTGGGCATCTTGATGCCTTCGTAGAAGGTCATGGCCGTCGGTGCCGAGAGCAGCAGGGTGGTCGTCCGCGGCCCGCCGGCTGCAACGCGCGTCTCCTCGATCAGGCGGCGGCCGATCCCCTGGCCCTGGCAGGCCTTGTCGACCGCAAGGTCGGAGAGATAGCAGCAGAAGCAGAAGTCGGTGAGCGAGCGGGCGAAGCCCACCAGCTTACCATCCTGGCGTGCAGTCAGGATCAGGTTGGCCTGCTTCAGCATCTGCTCGATGCGCGCACGATCGGTGATGGGGCGGTTGAGGCCCGACTTGGCGACCACGTCGATATATTCGTCGGCACTGAGATCGTCCTCGCGGGCGTAGATCGTGTTCATTGCGTCAGCCATCTCCTCAGGGCGGCCGAGACCTCGGCCGGTTTCTCCAGGGGGGTCATGTGTCCGGAATCGTCGATGACCTCGAGGCGGGCGTTGGCGATGTCGCTGGCCATCTGCTGGGCCCGCTCGGGCGGCGTCACCCGGTCATGGCGGCCCACGATCACGAGGGTCGGCATCTCGATCTCGACCAGGAGCGGACGGCTGTCGGCGCGACCGAGGATCGCCTGCTGCTGGCGCACGAAGCCGTCGCCGCCGATCTCGCAGGCCATGTCGAAGAGAGGCTGCGTGATGCTCTCGTCGTCAACCCGCGAGGGATGGACGAGTTGCGGCAGCAGGGTCGGATGGATGCCATGGAACCGGCCGATCCGCGTCTGCTCGATGAACCCCCGCCGCCGCGCGGCTGTCTCCGGCGAATCGGGGGCCGCTTGCGTGTCGATCAAGGCGATACGCTCGACCCGCTCCGGGGCGCGGCGGAAGATTTCGAAGGCGACGTAGCCGCCCATCGAGAAGCCGCACAGGGCGAAGGTCGCAGGCGCCCTGGCGAGAACGGCGTCGGCCATGGCCGCCATCGTGTCGTGGTGCCAGAGCTCGGGAATGGTGAAATCGGCAATGTCCGCCAGAGCCTCGACCTGCGGGTCGAAGACGCGGCGCGTGTTGAGCAGGCCCGGCAGCAGCACGAGCGGAGAACGCGACATGGCGGGCGGCCTCAGATCTGGATCTGGTTGCCGAGTTCGATAGCGCGGTTGGGCGGGATACGGAAGAAGGTCTTGGTGGCCGAGGCCGAATGGGAGAGCGAGATGAACCAGTCGCGGCGCCAGCGGCCGAGCCGGGAATGCTGCGACGGCACCAGGGTCTCGCGGCCGAGGAAGAACGAGGTCTCCATCTCGTCGTAGGCGATGCCGTGCGGACGGCAGGCGCGCAATGCCTCGGGAATGTCGGGCTGTTCGGTGAAGCCGTAATGGGCGACCACCGTATGGAAACCCTTGCCCAGCCGCTCGACTTCGACCCTGCTGGCATCGGAAACGACCGGCACGTCCATCGTGTCGACCTGCAGGATGATGATGCGCTCGTGCAGCACCTTGTTGTGTTTGAGATTGTGCAGGAATGCGGCGGGGGTATGGGTGGCGTCCGCCGTCAGGAAGACGGCGGTGCCCGCGACGCGGTCCGGCGCGCGCTCCATGCGCTCGAGGAACTGCTTGAGCGGCAGCGAACCCTCACTCAGTTCCGACGCCACGATCTTGCGGCCGCGCCGCCAGGTGGTGATCGTGAAATAGATCAGGAAGGCCACGATCAACGGCAGCCAGCCGCCGTCGGGGATCTTGAGCGCGTTGGCGATGAAGAAGGCGAGGTCGGGGATGGCGAGGAAGCCGAACACCGCGGCCGCCAACGGCCAGGCCCAGCGCCAGACCAGGATGGCGACGGCCATGGCGAGTGCTGCATCGACCAGCATCGCGCCGGTCACGGCGAGACCGTAGGCGCCGGCCAGTGCGCCGGACGATCCGAAGCCCACCACGAGGGCGATGATGCAGGACATCAGCAGCCAGTTGACCCGCGGGATGTAGATCTGCCCGATCGCCGTCTCGGACGTGTGATGGATCTCCATGCGCGGCAGGTAGCCGAGCTGGATGGCCTGCCGGGTCAGCGAGAACACGCCGGTGATCACCGCCTGCGAGGCAATCACGGTCGCCAGCGCGGAGAGGATGACCAGGAAGATGATATAGTCGGCCGGCACCAGCTCGAAGAAGACCTGATGGATTATGGCCGGGTTCTCGATGATGAGCGCTCCCTGGCCGAAATAGTTCAGCAGGAGGCCCGGCATGACGATGCCGAACCAGCCGATCCGGATTGGCTGGCGGCCGAAATGGCCCATGTCGGCATAGAGCGCCTCCGCACCGGTGACGGCCAGCACGATCGAACCGAAGGCCCAGAAGATGCCGAATCCCTGATCCGTGATCAGATAGTAGGCATAGATCGGATTGATCGCTTCCAGCACCACCGGATTCTTCGCGATCTGCCACGCCCCGAGCATACCCAGGACCAGGAACCAGACGAACATGACCGGCCCGAACAGGCGGCCGACATCGGCGGTGCCACGGGCCTGCAGCAGGAACAGGCCGACGAGGATGACGAGGGAGAGGGGAATGACGAACGGCGTGAAGGCCGGCGTCACGGCGGAGAGACCCTCGACGGCGCTCATCACCGAGATCGCCGGCGTGATCATCGCATCGCCGTAGAAAAGGGCGAGGCCGATCACGGCCAGGATGATGATGCCGATCCGGACCTTCGGGGCCCTCCCGTTCAGCCCCCGGGACGCCAGGGTGGCCAGTGCCAGCACGCCGCCTTCGCCCTTGTTGTCGGCCCGCATGATGAGCGCGACATACTTGATGGTGACGGTAAGCGTCACCGCCCAGAACAGCATCGAGAGGACACCGAACACATGATCGGGCGTCGGCGCCATGCCGGTGCCGTGCAGGAAGGTTTCGCGCAGCGCGTAGAGCGGACTGGTGCCGATGTCGCCGAAGACGACGCCCAGGGCGCCGACGACGAGCGCCGCCCCCGCCGGGTGGTGCGGGGAGCTCGGTGCCGGCGCGGTCTCGGCGCTGGTCTGGGTTTGGGACGGTTCGGCTGGGGCCATGATGTACGAACGCCGCCTGTGGGAGGCGGCGCGGCGAGGGTTTGCGCCGACGCACCGGCAGTGTCAACGCGCCAAATCGGAGAACCGGCGACTAATCCGCTTGACTCGCACGCGGCATGCAGGCCGCTTGAGGAAAACAAGGGAAGAAGCGCGACCATGCACATCGACGTCAGTCAGCCGCGCCTGTATCGCGAGGACAGCTGGGGCCCGCACTTCGCCCGGCTGCGGCGCGAAGATCCGGTTCACCGTCATGCCGAGAGTCCGTTTGGGCCCTATTGGTCGGTCACGCGCCATGCCGACATCATGAAGGTCGAGCTGGATCCGGCGACCTATTCTTCGGCCTCCGAACTGGGCGGAATCCAGATCACCGACCAGCCCCAGGGCGAGGAACTGCCCAACTTCATCCGCATGGACCCGCCGCGCCATACCGCGCAGCGCAGGACCGTGGCGCCCATCGTGGCTCCGTCCAACCTGGCCAACATGGAGGGGCTGATCCGCGAGCGCACAGCTCATGTGCTCGACGGCCTACCGAGGGGGGAGACGTTCGACTGGGCCGATCGGGTCTCGACCGAGCTCACCGCCATGATGCTGGCGACCCTGTTCGACTTCCCGCAGGCGGACCGCCGCAAGCTCACTTATTGGTCGGACGTCGCGATCTGCAACGTGGACGCCGAGGACGCGGTCGTGAAGACCAACGAGGAGCGGATGGCCGAGCTGCGGCATATGGCCGAGACCATGGCGGCGCTGTGGCAGGAGCGCGCGGCGCGACCGCCGACTTTCGACCTGATCTCGATGATGGCGCACAGCGAGGCCACGAAGAACATGCCGACGCGCGAGTTCATCGGGAACTTCGCGCTGCTGATCGTGGGCGGCAACGATACGACGCGCAATTCGATGAGCGCCGGCCTGATGGCGATGCTCGACAATCCGGGCGAGGTCGACAAAGTGAAGGTCGATCCCGCGCTGATGCCGAATCTCGTGTCTGAAACGATCCGGTGGGCGACGCCGGTGATCCACATGCGGCGCACCGCCCGCACGGATTGCGAACTGGGCGGCAAGCAGATCCGCGCCGGCGACAAGGTGGTGATGTGGTACGTCTCGGGCAATCGCGACGAGGCGGCGATCGACGAGCCCGAACGTTTCATCGTTGGCCGACCGAAGGCGCGCCAGCATCTTTCCTTCGGCGCCGGCATCCATCGCTGCGTCGGCGACCGTCTGGCCGAGATGCAGATCCGGATCCTGTGGGAGGAGCTGCTGAAGCGCGACCTCGTGATCGAGGTCGTCGCGCCCCCGGTGCGGCTCTACTCCAACTTCATCCGCGGCATCCGCTCGCTGCCGGTCAGGATTCGCGCCTGATCGTCGCGACGCCGGCGGCGAAGGCCTGCTGCAGCAACCAGACGTCGCCGGCGATCGAGACGAAGTCGTAGCCGAGCTTCACGAACTGAGCGGCCTGCTTCGCGTCGACGGCGAGGCGGCCGGCGGATTTGCCGTGCTTCTTCGCCGCCGCGATCGTGGCCTTCTCGGCATTGAGGAAGTCGGGATGGTCGAAGGCGCCGGGCTCGCCCATGGCGACGGTGAAGTCGTTGTGGCCGAGCCACAGCATGTCGACGCCGGGCAGGGCGGCGATCTCTTCGGCCGCGGCGGCGCCGCGTGGATCCTCGACCTGCAGGATGATGGCGGTGCGCGCATTCTGTTCGGCGAAGCGCGGCAGCAGCGGCTCGGAGCGCATGGCAAAGCGCTCATGGGCGAGGCCCAGCGCCACGCCGCGCGTTCCGTCGGGCCAGTATTTGGCGGCGTCGAGCACTGCCTTGGCCTGCTCGACCGACGAGACGATCGGTACCATCACGCCATCGGCGCCGGTATCGAGCGCGCGCGAGATGTGGTGGCGCGACTGCGAGGGCACGCGCACGACCAGCGGCAGGTTCGCCGCCTGCATGTAGCGCACGACCTGGCGCACGGTATCGAAGCCGAAACCCGTATGCTCCATGTCGAGCACTGCGAACTCGGCGCCCGCCGCCTTCAGGATCTGGCCGATTCCCGGTGTGGCGAATTCGAACAGGAAGGTGCCGATCTTCGTCGGGGCGGTGCCCACGAGTGCGCGAAGTCCATTGCTTGTCATTGTCGTTCCCCCTTTTGAGGGGCGATGCTAGCGTGGACCGTCCCCACGACACACCTGCTTTAGGGAGAGAACCATGAAGCTCTATTACATGCCTGGCGCCTGCTCGATCGGCATCCACGTTCTGCTCGAGGAGATCGGCAAGCCCTACGACGTGCACAAGGTCGATGGTGCCAAGCAGGAACAGTACGGGCCGGACTTCGTGGCGCTCAATCCGAAGTCGAAGGTGCCGACCCTGCAGCGCGACGACGGTTCCGCGCTGACCGAGTTCCCCGCGATCGCCGTGTGGCTCGCGCGCAAGAATCCGGAGAGCGGCTTGCTGCCGTCCGATGCCGACGGCGAAGCGCGCGCGCTGGAGGCGATGGACTATGCGGTGTCGACCATGCACATGCAGGGCTTCAGCCGCATGTTCCGCCCCGGCAACTTCGCCTACACCGAAGCCGATCACGATAAGGTCAAGGCGCGCGGCAAGGAGATCATGGAGAAGGGCCTCGCTGTCATGGACAAGGCGCTGGAAGGCAACGAATACCTCGCCGGCAAATTCTCGGTCGCCGATGCCGCGCTCTTCTATGTTTCCTTCTGGGCGGCCGGGCGCATGAAGATGCCGCTGCCCAAGAACGTCGCCGCCCACTACGAGCGCATGAAGGCCCGTCCGGCCGTGCAGCGCGTGCTCGAAAAGGAAGGCCTGTCGGCCGCGGCCTGATCCCGATTGCGATCGACGGACCGCCGCGTTCGCGTGGCGGTCCGACCGCGCACCTTCGGTGTCGCGCCGCGCTGGGCTAAGCTCGCGCCATGTCCTTGCCTGTTTTCCTGCGCAATCGCCTCCGCCTGCCGCTGATTGCGGCGCCGATGTTTCTCGTCTCCGGGCCGGCCCTCGTGACGGCGGCCTGCCGTGCCGGCGTCGTCGGCTCTTTCCCGACCGCCAACTGCCGCACCGTCGAGGAACTCGATGCCTGGCTGGCCGGCATGGCCGACGATGCGAAGCGTGCCGCCGATACGGAGGGCCGTGCGCCCGCGCCGTGGTGTCCCAACCTGATCGTGCATCGCTCCAATCCGCGCGTGCCCGAGGATCTGGCTGCCGTGCTGCGTCACAAGGCGGAGATCGTGATCACGTCGGTCGGCTCGCCCGAGCCGGTGATGAAGCCGCTCAAGGACGCGGGCTGCCTCGTCCTGGCCGACGTGGCGTCGGTCCGTCATGCCGAGAAGGCGGTGGCGGCGGGCGTCGATGGGCTGGTGCTGCTGACGGCGGGCGCCGGCGGGCAGACCGGCTGGGCCAATCCCTTTGCCTTCGTGCGGGCGGTGCGGACTTTCTGGGACGGGATGGTCGTGATGGCGGGCGGCATGGCGGACGGTCACGCCGTCGCGGCGGCCCAGGCTCTGGGCTGCGACCTTGCCTATATGGGCACGAAGTTCATCGCCACGCGCGAGAGCCTGGCCAAGGACGCTTACAAGCAGATGCTGGTGTCGAGCAGGCTCGACGACGTGCTGCTGACCCGGGCCTTCACCGGCCTCGAAACCAATATGCTGCGCCCGTCGATCGAAGCGGCGGGCCTCGATCCCGACAACCTCCCGGTGCGCGGCAAGATCGATATTTCGAAGGACATCAACGCTACCGAGCGCGAACGGCCGGATGCCAAACGCTGGAAAGACATCTGGAGCGCCGGTCATTCGGTCTCGGGCGTGGCGGATGTCCCGACGGTTGCCGACCTGATCGAGCGGACGTCGGTCGAATACGGTGAGGCGTGCCGATCAATGCAGCGCGTATAGCCCGCAGGAGAAGCGGAATTCGGCGGGCTTCACGAGCTGGGCATTGGCCACGCGCACCCGATGGACTTTGCCGTCGAGATTGTGCTCCCAGAAATCGAGGAACTTGCTGAGGGCGGGGAAACGAGGGGCCAGATCGAGATTCTGCCAGAGGAAACTCTGCAGAACATGCTGGTGATCGGGCATCCAGTAGAGGATTTCGGCGGTCGTGATGCGATAATCGTTGAGCTGCGCAACAAAATTACGATCCATTTAGACCCTCCTTGACTTGGTGCGCGTCGGGGAATAGTCACGCACCCTTCAAGAAAAATCAGCAAAAATCGTTCCAGAACAAATACTTAGCAGCAGTCTGGGGCGATTGCTGCTGGTGCGAACCTACTTTCTAGAACCTTTTGCCCTCTGCCTTGACTCAAGCAGCAGGTAACCCTAAATGCCGTGCGCCATTGGCACTCACTGTCTGAGAGTGCTGACAGCGCTTTAATTCACCGCGGCCACCAGGTCGCGCAGGGTCAATTGCTTACTGGAGGAAGAACCATGAAGTTCCGTCCGCTTCACGACCGGGTCGTGGTCAAGCGCGTCGAGGAAGAAGGCAAGACCAAGGGCGGGATCATCATCCCCGACACCGCCAAGGAAAAGCCGATGGAAGGCGAGATCGTGGCCGTCGGTCCGGGCGCCCGCGACGAGAAGGGCAACCTGGTTGCGCTCGACGTCAAGAAAGGCGATCGCGTCCTGTTCGGCAAGTGGTCGGGCACCGAGATCAAGATCGATGGCCAGGATCTCCTGATCATGAAGGAATCCGACATCATGGGCATCATCGAAGGCTCCGCCTCGATGAAGAAGGCCGCCTGAGCTTCGCTCGGCTTCACCGAAACCAACATTCAAGAGGAATAGAAAATGGCAGCCAAGGAAGTCCGCTTTAGCGCCGACGCCCGCGAGCGCATGCTGCGCGGCGTCGACATTCTCGCCAACGCCGTCAAGGTGACGCTGGGTCCGAAGGGCCGTAACGTCGTCATCGACAAGTCGTTCGGCGCGCCGCGCATCACCAAGGACGGCGTTACCGTCGCCAAGGAGATCGAGCTCGCCGACAAGTTCGAGAACATGGGCGCCCAGATGGTGCGCGAAGTGGCCTCGAAGACCAACGACATCGCCGGCGACGGCACGACGACGGCGACCGTGCTC
>Ga0182745_1002040_pt1 | contig 18618 bp, 15 predicted proteins | sample eDN3rd30CKraftBY_FD_128523 | JGI IMG/M metagenome (GOLD analysis project Ga0182745, IMG submission 128523) | Enriched backyard soil microbial communities from Emeryville, California, USA - eDNA 3rd pass 30_C Kraft BY (version 2) (version 2) | ecosystem: Environmental > Terrestrial > Soil >...
ACATCCCGCAGGCTCAGGCTGAACACCGGAGACAGCCAGACCGCGTGGCTGATGCCCTCCGCCGGGACGCGGTATCCAGGAGAGGTGGCGGGGTCTGGTGCGATCCGGTCAGCTTCGCCCAGCTCGCTCCCTCCAGCTACTGCCACTCAACTGGGCAATGCCAGCCCGCGTTGTTCGCGACCGCGCCAGCGCGCATGGACGCCTCGACAACGGTTTTTAAGCTTGTCCGGCTTGCACGGTGGTTTCATGGTGGCATCCATCAAGGCTGGGCCGAGCTGTCAATCACCGTGGCGAGGTGGGCGAGATGGCGATCAACAACGTGCCGTCCTTCGAGCCTGTAGGACGGGAATCCCTAACTGCGATTCCGGTAGTGACCCTGTCCGGGCTGATCCTGCCCCTTATGGCGCGGCGGCAGGTTGTGGCCAGGGCGGTGCAAGGTGGCTGAGCCCGCTTCCCGGCTTTCCTCCCGCCCGCTCGGGCGTACCGGCATCCCGGTCTCCTGCATCGGCTTTGGCACTGCGCCCCTAGGCGACCTCTACGCCCGACTGGACGAACGCATGGCGATCGAGGCCGTGGCTACCGCCATCACCCTGGGCGTGACGCTGCTGGATACCTCGCCGCTCTACGGCCATGGCTTGGCGGAGCATCGCTGCGGCACCGCGCTCCGCATCGCCGGGCGGGAGGGCGTGGTGCTCTCCACCAAGGTGGGACGCTGGATGGCGCCACGCGAGGGCCGCGGCGACGGATCGAACTTCGTTGGCGGCCTGCCCCACCGGGCGGTGGTGGATTATTCCTATGACGGCACGCTGCGCAGCGTTGAGCAGTCCTTGCTGCGCCTCAGCACCGACCGGATCGACGTGCTGCTGATTCACGATGTGGACGTCTGGACTCATGGCGACGGGATGGAGCAGCGCTTCCGCGAGGCGATGGAGGGGGCCTATCCCGCGCTGCACCGCCTGCGGGCGGAGGGCGTGGTGAAGGCTATCGGCGTTGGCGTGAACGAAAGCGAGATGTGCGCGCGCTTCGCCCGGGCGGGCGACTTCGACACCATGCTGCTGGCCGGCCGCTACACCTTGCTGGAACAGGCGGCGCTGGACGAGTTCCTGCCGATGGCGCTGGAGAAAGGCATCGGCATCATGCTCGGCGGCGTATTCAATTCAGGCGTGCTGGCGACCGGCGCTGTTCCCGGCGCGAAGTACAACTACCGTGACGCGCCACCTGAGATCCTAGACCGTGTGCGGCGGATGGAGGCGATCTGCGCGGCCCATGCGGTGCGCTTGCCTGATGCTGCGCTGCAGTTCGGATTGGCGCATCCGGCAGTCGCCTCCGTTGTGCTAGGCGGCGGCAGCGCGGAGGAAGTGCGACGCAATCTCTCTGCCCTTGAGCGGCCGGTGCCTGCTGCCTTCTGGGCGGAGATGCGTGAGGCCGGGCTGGTGCGTGCCGATGCGCCCGTGCCGGCATGAGCAGGGCCAGCACGCCGCGCATCGACGCGCATCAGCACTACTGGACTCTCTCCCGGGGCGACTATGGCTGGCTACGGCCGGAGATGGTGCCGATCCACCGGGATTTCACGCCTGCCGACTTGGATCCGCTGCTGCGCGAGGCCGATATTGCCGGCACCATCGTCGTGCAGGCCGCCCCGACGGAGGCAGAGACGTGCTACCTGCTGGCCCTCGCCGCCGGCTGCCGCAGCATTCTCGGGGTTGTCGGCTGGAGCGACTTGGAGGCGACTGACGCTCCGGCCCGCATCCATGCCCTGGCAGCGGATCCGCTGCTGGTCGGGTTGCGACCGATGGTGCATGACATCGCCGATGACGACTGGCTGCTCCGCCCCACTCTGGGCCCGGCCGTGGCAGAAATGCAGGCGCAGGGGCTGGTTTTCGACGCGCTGGTGCGCCCGCACCATCTCTCCCGCCTCATCCGCTTCGCGGAGGCCCATCCCGGCCTGTCGGTGGTGATCGACCACCTTGCCAAGCCGGCCATCGTCGCCGGGCCGGAAGGGCCGGGTTGGGAGGTCTGGGCACGGGACATGGCGGTGCTGGCTGCGATGCCGCAGGTCAGCTGCAAGCTCTCCGGCATCGTTACTGAGGCTGGCGCAGATTGGGATGTGGCACAGTTGTGCCCCTTCGCCAAACTCGCCCTTGACCTGTTCGGGCCAAGGCGGCTGCTCTGGGGCAGCGACTGGCCCGTGCTGCGCCTTGTCAGCAGCTACTCGCAATGGTGGCAGGCCACTACAACGCTACTGGCTATGCAGCCTCAAACGGCCTGCGACGCTATCCTCGGCGGCAATGCGGCGCGAATTTATCTGAGCCGGCGGGGGCGGAGCCCATACTGAAGTCCATCTATCCCCTTCTCTCGCCGGACCTGCTTTGGATTCTGGCTGCGATGGAGCATGGCAACGACTTCGCCCTGATGGATGCCAACCACCATCGCCCGCTCCACCGCCTCAAGCCGCCATTTGGACCGTTTTGCCGATTGGCGGCTTCGAGCCAGCCGCGGTGCGGCGCAGGGACATGCTCGGCACGCCGGAGGAACTGCTGCTGGTGCAGCGTAAAGTCCAGGCGGAACTCGTGCGGGCCGTGCCGGGCCGGGAGATGCAGGGGCTGGAACGCTTCGCCTTCTACGCCGCCGTCCGGGAAACCATCCAGGCCACTGGGACGACACGTGGCCGGGCGCCAGCTTAGAGCTCAGTAGTTGATGGATCCGCGCACGCCTCCGCCCACGTCGATCGCGACACCGTTGACCGTGACGGAACGGGGCGAGGCCAGAAAGGCGATCACCTGAGCCACCTCCTCCGCGGTGGGAAGGCGGCCCATCAGCACGTTCGTAGCCAGGGAACCTTCCACTTCGCCCACCGAACGGCTTTCCGCCTGGGCGCGAGCCTCAAGCATGGCGTCCACCTTCTCCGTGCGGGTCAGGCCGGGGTGGACGGTTGTGACCGCGATGCCGGTACCCGCCAGTTCGTCGGCCAGGTTCTTGGCCAAGGCGACCACGGCGACATTGCGGATGGTGCCCACCACGTCGCCGGTCCGTCGCGCCCCCAGCCCGCTGACGTTGATGATGCGGCCCCAGCCCGCCCGGCGCATCAACGGCAGCAGCGCGCGGGCACACCGCAGGTAGCCCATGACCTTGGTGTCCATGTGCGATGCCAGGGAAGCCCACTCCGCCTCGGAGGGTACAGGCACGGCTTTCTGCCCGGCGGGCTCGGCGGCACAGTTGACCAGGATATGGGCGCCGCCCATCTCGCGCTCCACCGCGGCCGCCATGGTGGCCACCGCAGCATCGTCCGTGGTGTTCGCCGCCAGGCCCAGAACGCGACGGCCTGTTGTGCGGGCCATGTCGTGCGCCACCCGCGCGGCTTCGTCAGCATGGCGCGACACCAGGACCACGTCGGCACCCTCGTTCGCGAGCAGTCGGGCAGCCGCCAGCCCGATGCCGCGCGTCCCGCCGGTGATCACCGCCACCTTGTTTTCGAGTTCCAGATCCATGCATCGCACTCCCTGCTGCGCCCATGGGGAAGCCTACCACCACCGGCGAGGCGGCGGGCTTTCCGTCTCCGCGAGCCAGGGTCGCGCACCCCCCGCGACCGGCCCGCCTGCTTCAGCCGTCACCCTTCTTCCGGTCTCACCGCCGCCGACCGGGCGCAAACGAACCGCTGCATCTCGTGCAAAGCGGGTTATCGCCGACGGGATGGCGCCATATCCCTCATGCCATTGCCGAACCTTCCCGGATCGCCGTACCCGGTCTCTGCTGGAGCACCTTCAGAGGCGAAGCGGCCCTTTGCTTGAAAAAGCAGAGGCACCTGGCTTGGCCGAGCGCAGCGCCGGTGCCACGGCGCTCCGCAGGGCGCGAGTAGCCGGCCGCTCCAGCAGTATGAAACAGAGCATTCCAATGACGCAGGACACCGCGACCGCAACGGCGGCGCGCATCGGCATCGCCTGTTCTGGCAGCATCGTCCAGATCACGGGGATGGTGAGAGGATGCGTGAGATACAAGGAGTAGGACGCATCGCCCAGATGGCCAAGCAGAGCCGGACGCAAGTGGCTTCCCGACGCCTCCCGGGCCATGGCACCCGCGACGATGAGGAAAGCGGGGCCACCCCACAGCACCGGCCGCCATGCATCGGCATCGTAATGCGCTAGTTCAAGAGCGACGAGCATTCCAATGCCGGCCAGCAGCATCGCGGACCCGGCAGCTCGCCCAGGCAGACGGCATCGCGTGTAGGCTTGGCCAAGCCAGAGGCCGGCCAAGAACTCCAGCAGCAAGGGTGAGGTGTAGGTGGCGGCCACGGGGCACCGTGGCCGCAGCAAAAGGCCCAGCACGGTCAGAGTGAGCAGCAGGCCGGTCGCGACCCAGATCTGCGCCGGCCGCCGCAGCAGCAGGATTGCCGCGAAGACAGCATAGAAGAACATTTCGTAGTTCAGCGTCCAGCCCGGCACGAAAAGCGGCCAGGGCATGCCGGTGTGGTCGTGGTGCGGGATGAACAGCAGCGAGGCCACGAGCCGCGCCGGATCGAGACTCCGGTTCTGCAGCAGCGAGGGCGCGACGAGCGCGACAGATGCCATCACCAGAGTAACCCCCCAGTAGAGGGGCAGGATGCGAATGACCCGGTGGCCCAGGAATGTCAGCGGAGAGACCCGGCGCCGCACCGTGGTCACCCACATGATGAAGCCGCTGATGACGAAGAACAGATCGACGCCGGCGGCGCCAGTCTTGAAGGACCCGCCGGCCTTCTCCAGCACATGGAAGACCACCACCAGCAGCGCTGCGGCCGCGCGCAGTGTGCGGATGGACTGGAGCGTACCGCTTTCCAAGGGCGTCTCCACCGGAACTGCGCGCCCGGGCCGACCTTTCGTCATTGCGCCTGCCAACATGTTTTCCCCTCTCCGCACGCACGCTGTTCTGGGCGAGAAGGCCGGGCCGGCGGGCGATCCTCTCGCGGGACATGCTGGCTACCGGCGCCTCTGGCGCGCCTCAGCCGGAAAGTCACGGCCCCACCCGCGGCGGAACACAGATCCAGGGCCGCATCCGCGAGATTCCTGATCGCATAGCGGCAGCCGTTCCTGATGCCAGGCGCGCCGAGACCTGCGGTCTCTTCTTCCCGTCGGCTGCGCCATGGAGAACCATACCGGTTAACAACTCTTGGTTGTAATCTTACATCGAGCAAGTGCCGGAACGCGCTAGTTAAATCTATTAGGTTGAATTTCATTCATCAAGTCTAAGTGATTAAATCGATCAAGTGATTGATTTTTTAGCAAATCATCCGAGCTGCGTCGATCATATTCCGTTTCATATTCGTTAAATAGAGTATTAATTTAGACTGACCAAGAGCATTCATCGGCGCTGCGCTCGGTTAGGGCTGCAAGGCCGACGGGACCGTAAGCGAGAAGTAGATGAAGCGCGCCCCTATCGAAGTCACCGCTCTTCTTGAACGCGACGCCTCTCCCCCCGACCCCTGGTCACTGCGCGCGCTACCGGCTCTTGAGGCGGTACGGCCAAAAGCCGCCGTCGCGAACCCGGCTGCCGGCCGCCGCGGCAAGTTCCGGGCGCGGCGTGTCGCGATCGTCGGAGCCACCGGCAACGCCGACCAGCTTCTGCGGAAACTGCAGCTCTGCCGGGGCGGCCCGGTCTCCCTGCTCGGCGTCTTCGACGACCAGCGGCCGGCCCTGGCAGCGAAGGCCTGTAGCAGCGGCGCCCTCGCCGGCATGGCGGTCCGGCCCCTGGACGCGCTGATCGCAGAGGCGCAGCAGAGCCCGCCGGACATCATCGTCCTGGCGCTGCCGCCGGGCGAGATGGCGGCGATCCGTGCCGCCCTGGCGCGGCTGCGCGCGCTGCCCGCCGAGATCGCTCTCCTCGACGACGAGAACAGTTATCCCATCCTTGTCGGGCGGCGCAGCTATCTGGCCGGCGCGCCACTCCGGGTGCTGGTTGAGCGGCCGATCTCCCGTGCCGGAGCCTGCGTGAAGCGGGCTATGGACGTCGCCGTCGCCCTCCCCGTGCTGGCGATCTGCGCGCCGCTGCTGCTGCTGATCGCGCTGGCGATCGCGCTGGAGAGCCCGGGTGGCGTACTGTTCCGCCAGCAGCGCATCGGCTTCAACAACCAGCCCTTCACCCTGCTGAAGTTCCGCACCATGATCGCCGACGCGCCGGACCAGGAGGGCGCCCTCGGCACCCGGCGCGCTGACCCGCGGGTGACCCGGGTCGGCCGCGTGCTGCGGCGCTTCAGCCTGGACGAGTTACCGCAGCTTCTGAACGTGCTGGCGGGGAGCATGTCCATCATCGGCCCGCGCCCGCACACACGGGTGATGCAAATCGGCGAGCACCCCTATGCCGAGGCAGTGCCGGCCTATGCGCAGCGGCACCGGATGAAGCCCGGCCTCACCGGCTGGGCGCAGGTCAACGGCTCGCGCGGCGGCATCCACACGCTGGACAAGGCGGCCTGGGCAGCGGCGATGGATCTCGAATACGTCCAGCGCTGGACACTTTGGCTCGACCTGCAGATCCTGCTGCGGACCGTCGGCCTGGTACTTTCAGGGCGGGGGGCGCTTTGAACGTTTCCCTGTCCGCCGGCACCGTGCCGGTCGCCGCGCCGGGGCTACCGGCCGCCGCGCCTGCCCGCTCGCTGCGCGACCTCGCCGCCATGGCCTTCTATCACCGCCGGGCTATCCTGGCTGGTTTCCTGCTGCCGCTGCTGCTGGTGGGGGGCGCCTGCCTGCTGATCCACCCGGGCTACGATGCCGAGGCCCGGCTGCTGGTGCTGATGGGGCAGGAGGGCGTGGTCGAAGGCGGCGCGTCGCAGGCGAGCCCGCTCGACCAGGCCCGTATCGTGCAGACCGAGATTGAGATCCTGACCAGCGCACCGGTGATGAAGGCCGCGTTGCATGCTGTCGGGCCGCTGACCGTCTATCCGGAACTGCAGCCCGCCGCGCCGGCGGGTGACGAGGCGGTGCTCGACGCTGCCGCCCGGCGCGCCGCGCGGCAGCTCCGCATCGAGGCGCAGCAGAATGCCAATGTCGTCCGCATCCGCTTCCACCACTCGGATGCCGTCATCGCCGCGCAGGTCGTGAACGCGCTGGCCGACACCTACCTGACACAGCGCAAGCAGATCTTCGCCCAGGCACGCAGCGGCTTCCTCGCCGAGCAACGAGACGCGGCGGAGGCGCGCCTGCGCGCGGTGGAGGCGGAGATCGCCACGCTGCGGCAGCGCGCGCAGGTGGTGGACGTTGCGCAGGAGCGCGGTGCGCTGCTGCAGCGCCAACAGGACATCACGGCGGCGCGCGAGGCTGCGGCGACGCGCGTCCAGGTGCTGGCCAGCGAAATCGAGGGCTATAACGAGCAGCTCGCACGCCTGCCGGCCGAGGTGACGCTGCAGCGCGATGTCACCCGTCAGCCGGCCGCCGACCGGCGGCGCGAGGCGCTGCGCACGCTGGAAGCGGAGCAGGATGCCTGGTCCCGCAGCCGCCCGGGCAGCGTGGCCCCACCGGAGGCCGAGCGCCAGATCGCCGCACTTCGTGCCATGGCCGACCGCGACCGCGAACTCTCCAACGTCCAGCAGCGGGTGGGGCGCAACCCGCAATACGACCAGCTCAACCTGGAGCGCCTCCGGCGCAGCGTGGAGCAGCAGGGATTGCCCGCGCAGATCGCTGGGCTGGACCGGCAGGCGGAGGAAATCACCGCGCGGCTCGCGGTGCTGGACAGGGCCGAGACCGAATTGGCCCGGCTGGAGCGGCAGCGGCAGATCGAGGCGCGCAACGTGCTGGACTACGCACAGCGCGCCGAGGCCGCCCGCGTGCAGGAAGATGCGACGCGCCTGCGCAGCTCGGAAGTGCGCACCATCCAGCGGGCGCAGCCGCCGATGCGCGGCAGCAACCTGCTGCTGAACCTCGCGGCGGGCGCCGTGATCGCGGCGTTGTTCTTCGCTGTGCTGGCAGGGCTGACGGCCTCCTGGTTGCGGCAGGTCTTCCTGCTACCGGCGGAACTGGAGCGCACGCTGGAACGGCCGGTGCTGGCCAGCTTCTGGCGCGGCGGCCGTTCCCGCCGCAGCGCCGCCTTCGGCGAGACGGCCAATGCAGCGGCACGCGCCGGCCTCGCACATGTCTTGCTGGCGCCCCGCGCGGGCGCGCAGGGCCCTGGCCGCATCGTCCATGTCGGCGGCGCCCAGAGTGACCAGGAGGCGGTGGCCGAGGTGATACGGCAGGCGGGCCTCTGCCTCGGCCGAGGCAATGCCGGCGCCGTCCTGCTGCTGGAGCGGCCGGGTGAGCCTTCGCTGCACCGCGAGCACTTCCGGCGCGCCGGTCTGCTGCGCGAGGCCGGTCCGCCGGGAGGGGCATCCCTGCCGCCCGCGCTGATGGAGCTGTTGCCGGGGTTGCGAAGGGTGGAGGGAACGGCACTGCACATCGCTGCGCCGCCGGTTGCGCAGGAGAGCTGGGCGCACCGCATCCGCTCCCATTTTGCGCTGACGCTGGTGGACGGCATCGGCTGCGAAGGCGAGATGCGCGGGCTCGACCTGCTGGCCGTAGCGGATGCGGCGATCCTGGTGGCCGCCGCCGAGCGTACGCGCCGCCCGGTCGCGCGCAACCTGCTGGACCGCATTGAGCAGGCGGGCTGCCCGGTGTTCGGCGCGGTGCTCACCGGCCGCCGCGCGCATGTGCCAGCCTGGCTCTACGCCCGGATCTGAGGAGCGCGTATGGACAAGGACCTTCTGCCTGCCCTGCTGCATCGCACGGCGTTCGGCGTCCGCTTCACCGCTCTGTCGCTGACCGGGGCGCTCGATTACGTCCGCCGCCGGGGCGCGACGGAGCGCTTCGGCTATGTGGTGACGCCGAATGCCCAGCACGTGGTCTTCATCAACCGGCATCGCGAGCGCTTTGGCTCAGTGTATCACGAACACGCCCTGCTCTGCCTCTGCGACAGTCAGATCGTGCGGCTGCTCGCCCGGCTGGCGGGGGTCGCGCTACCGCTTTGCACCGGTAGCGACCTGACGGCGGCGCTGCTCGCCGGGCCGCTGCCGATGGGCGAGACGGTGACGGTGATCGGCTGCGAGCCGGAACTGGTGGAGCGCCTGCAGCTCCGTTTCCCCGGCCTGCATATCCAGCACTACAACCCGCCGATGGGCTTCATCGCCGATGCCGCGGCGGTGCAGTCCTGCGTCGAGTTCATCGAGGCAAACCCGGCGCGCTATGTCTTCCTTGCGGTGGGCGCGCCACAGAGCGAGGAACTGGCCTGCCAGCTCGCTCGTCGCGGCCGTGCGACCGGCCTCGGCCTCTGCATCGGCAGCTCGCTGCACTTCCTGATCGGCGCGCGCCGTCGGGCGCCGCGCTGGATGCGGCAGGCCGGGCTCGAATGGCTCTTCCGGCTGCTGCAGGAGCCGCGCCGGCTGTGGCGGCGGGTCTTCGTCGAATCCATGCCCCTCCTCCCGCTCGCCGCGTCGGCCATCCTGCACCGTCTGCGGCTGCGCCTGCTGCCCTCCCCACCCCCGTCGATGCCGTGAGCGCCATGACCGATCCCTCGTCTCTCCCCGATGATCGCCGCACGCCGATCGGCGCGCTGCCGATCCATGTGGTCATCGTGTCCTACAACCGCGCGGCAGATCTCCGGCGCTGCCTCGCCTCGCTGGCGCGGCAGGATCCACCGGTCGCCAGCATCTGCGTGGTGGACAATGGCAGCACCGACGGAACCCTGGAGATGGTGCGGCGCGAGCATCCTGGAGTGGAACTGCTGCTGACGCCGCGCAATCTCGGCGCCTGCGTCACCCGCAACGCCGCCGCCGCACGCAGCAGTCAACCGGTGCTCTGGTTCCTCGACAGCGATGCCGAACTACGCGACGCTGACGGCGCCGCGCGGCTGCACGCGCTGCTGATGGCCGACCCGCAGCGGGCGGCAGTCGGCGGGGAAGCGGTGCTGGACACGGGGGGCCGCATCGTCGGCGTGAAGCGCCTGCGCATCGGTGCCAATGCGGTGGTGCAGGGCGACACGGTCGGCGAGGAGGCCGGCACGACAGCCTGCCAGGTGATCGCGAGTTGCAACCTGATGGTGCGACGGGAGGATTTCCTGGCAGTCGGCGGCTTCAACCCGTTCTACGTCTTCTTCTACGAAGACATTGAGCTGACCTGGCGGCTGCACCAAGCTGGCCGCACGCTCGTTACCCTCACGCCCATGCCGGTGGTGCATCACTACTCGGAAGCCGTACGCATCACCAATCTGTGGCAGGAATCCCGCAACCGGATGTACTTCTGCCTGCGCAACCTGGCTTGGCCGCAGGTGCTGGCCCTGCCGCTGGCGGATGTCGGCTTCCTGCTGCGCCTGGACAACTTCCGCCGACTACTCCGCCGCGCCCGCAAGCCGGCCAGGGCGGTAAGCCTGGTGACGGCCGGCGGCGCGGCTCCGGCACGTACAAGGGCCACGGCCGGCCGCGCCACGGCCCTGGCGCTGCGAATGCTGGCAATGATCGCGCTCGGCTATTTGGCGATCCCGCGCGTGCTGCTGCCAGCCCTGGCCGCCCGCCGGCGGGGAGCCTGCCCGCCGGTGGTCTCCGCCCTGCTCCGTCAGGTTGAAGCGGCCTCCTGATGTCACGCCCAGCGCGGACCCTCTTCGCGGCCGGCCTGCCCCTGTCCGGCGTCTTCGCCATCCGTCTCGGCGAGGTCGGGGTGCGCTACGCCTTCAATATGGTCCTGGCGGTGAGCCTCGGAGTGCAGGGGGCGGGGCAGTTCTATCTCGGGATCTCGACCATCACCCTCGCAGCCGCCCTGGCACGCTTCGGCATCGACAGCGCCGCCATGCGTCAACTCGCCGTGGCCCACTAGGCGGGGAAGGTCGCGCGGGTCCGCAGCATCGCCGCCCTCGCCGTCGGCAGCGCGGCGCTGGCCGGAGGGGCAATCGCGGCGCTGCTGTCTCTCGCGGCACCCTTCCTCGGGACCCGATTGCTTAGCGACCCCGCACTGGCCGCCGCGCTGCGTCCCTTCGCCTTCGGCACTCTGGCGCTCGCGGTGATGGTCACTGCCGGCTCGCTGCTCAGCGCACTAGACCGGCCGGTCGCGGGGCAGATCATCGCGGCGCTGGTCTGGCCGTCGTTGGCAACGGCCTGGTTGCTGCTGGGCGGCGCCGGCAACGCAGCCCTCGGCGCCGTGCTGGCGATGGCGGCGACGGCGCTGGCGGGGCTTCTGCTCGTCGGCCGCGAAGTCGGCTGTGGACCACTAGAGCGGGTGGATGCCCGCGGCCTGCTGGCGGCGGCCGGACCGCTCTTCGGCGTGGAAATGACCTACCTGCTGCTCGCCAACCTGCCGGTCCTGGCGCTGGGTCTCTGGGCAACCGATGCGGAGGCTGGACTGTTCGGCTTGGCCGGCCGGGTTTCTGCGCTGCTCACCGTCCTCACCGTTGCGATGTATGCGGTGGCCGCGCCACGGTTGGCGCGCCTGCACGCCGCCAGCGACCGCGCCGGCCTGCGGCGCGCGGCCCATGCGGCGGCGCGCGGCGTGACGGTGCTCGCCCTGCCTGCCGCGGCGGCGATGCTGGCCTTCCCCGGCCCGCTGCTCGCGCTGTTCGGCGAAGGCTTCCGCGCCGGCGCGCCGCTGCTCGTCATCCTGGCGCTGGGGCAGATTGTGAATGTGCTGTTCTCGCAGTGTCACACGCTGCTGGCGATGAGCGGCAATGAGCGCTGTCTGCTGCGCTGCGCCGTGGCGACACTCGGCGTGTTGGGGTTGGCCCTGGCGCTGCTGGTGCCCGCACTGGGGGCGACCGGCGCCGCGGTCGCCACTGTGGCGGCCACCCTGATCATGAGTCTCGGTAGCGCCCTCGCGGTTCGGCGCCGGCTAGGGCTGAACATCCTCGCGGCCTATGCTGCGCCGGTGCTCGTGGCCCGGCTGCGCTCCGGGCCCGGCCGCCCGCTGGAACAGCCGGAATGACCAGCCTCGCCCTGCCCGCTCCCCGCCGCAGCGCGCTCGCCGCACGGCTCAGCCTGTTGCTTCTGCTGCCGATGTTCCTGCAGAGCTTTCACTACGTGGTGGACGTGCCGGCACTTTACATGCTGTCCAAGGCTTGGCCGCTGCTGACCATGCCGCTGGCGCTGCTCGGCCTGATGCAGAGGCTGCCCTATGCCGTGCCGCTGATGGCTCTGCTCGCCTACACGGCGACAGTCACGCCGGTCATGACGCTGCTCTATTTCGGCCAGGACTATCCCTCTGCGCTGACCGGGGTGTTGAAGATCCTGCCCTTCACCTACTATTTCTCGCTGGGATGGCTGCTGCACCGGCTGCGCCCAGAGCCCGAGGATCTGGAATGGGCCTTCACCCTCCTCGGTGCCCTCACCCTGCTGCTGCTCGCGCTGCTCTGGATCGTCGTGCCGGCTGGCGCCTATTGGGACGGCAGCACCGGCGCGGAAGTCTCGAAGCTGTTCCTGCGCGAGGCGGAACGCGGCTACCGCATCACGCTGCCGATGGTCTTCGGCATTATCTTCATCTTTCTTCAGGCCCGCGCAGCGCTGCGGCGCGGGCCGTTGCTGCGCCTCCTACTGCCGCTCGGCGCCGTCGCGCTGCTGGTTATCGCCTTCAAGCAGCGCGTGGTGATCGGGGGCATCCTCGCCCTGCTAATCTTCATCCTCGCGGCGGAGGGAGGGCTGCGGCGGCGCCTGCTGCTGGCGGGCGGGCTGGCACTGGCCGGCGTGGCGGTGCTGCTGCTCGCCGCCGGCGTGCTGCCCCTGGAGCTTGACCAACTCGGCGGCTCGCTCACCGCGCGCCAGTTCACCACGACCCTGGCGCTGGACTTCCTGGCGCAGAACCCGCTGCGCTGGATCTTCGGTGCCGGCGCATTGACGCGCGCCAGCAGCATCAGCTTCCAGGAATGGTTCGCGGCACCCAATTTCTACCTGGTGGACATCGGCTGGCTCGGCGTCGTGTTTGAATACGGGCTGGTCGGTGGCGGCATGATCCTCGCTGTCTATCTCGGCACGCTGCTGCTCGGCCAGCGCACACCGAGCGCGCCGAACGGCGCCTTGACACCGGCACTGCGTGACTATGCGTGCTTCTTGCTGCTCACTTCGCCAATTCTCTCCGTCGTCTGGGCACCGGGCGAAGTGTGCAGTCTACTGGCGATTTTCGTCTATTTGCGCAGCCGGTTAGGGCAGGCGCCTGATCGCGGCGGAACCCGCATATATCGGTCAGGCGAGGGATGGCGTTGATTGCGTCACCCGGCAGGGCACGCAGGTCGTGTTGGCGCAGCCGATCATGCGTCCGGCCAGTGCGGAGTCGATCGGCCGTGGCGCGACGCTCGCGCTCCGCTGCACGATGTGCCACGGGGCGCGTGGGCTGGGCGAGGCCAACTCGCTCAACTTGGCAGGGTAGTATGCCGCCGTCGTCTACAAGCAGCTTTCCGACTACAAGCTTGGCGCCCTTAGCAGCGCGGTCATGGCGCCAATCGTCGTCGCGCCGAGCGACTGGGACCTGCGCGACCTCGCCGCCCACTATGCCTACCTCCCCCGCAAGACGCCGACGAGCTCGGAGCGGGTAGCGGAGGCGCCTTCCATCGTCGCGACCGGCATGCCGAGGCGCAATATCGCCCTGTGCGGCTCCTGCCCTGGCAGGCCGGATACCAAGCCCGGCGGTGCCTGGCTGAGGGTCAATCCCTCGCCTATCTCCAGAGTCAGCTCCAAGCATGTGCGCGTGGCGAGCGCCACAGCGACATCAATGCCATAATGCGCAACGAGGCAGGGCGCATGACACCGGAAGAGATCGATTAGACCGCGCGCTTCTATACGAGCCAGCAATGATGCTGTTAGCCCTCTTTGAGGTCGTACGTAAGAACGAGCCTGCCTACGCATACCAATAATGCAGTAGGCTATCGGCAAAGCATAATTGTAGATATAAAAGCGAGGCGATGCGGCCACGCAACGTCGTGCACTGGAATGCTCCGCAATAGCCAGTGTTGCCTGTCCCAGCCTGCTCGCAAATTGGCCAACCACCAACCTGCCCGGCGGCAGAATGCGGCCGGGCAGGTTGGTGGTTGCAGCGCGGTCGACGATCGGTCCATGCGCGACGCCATCCCAGGCCACGCAGGCCAAGCGTCTTGCCGGCAAGGGACGAACCCAGGCGCGTCTGCCAGCCGACTTGGCGCATTCCGGCGATTTCCGCTGGCAGGTGCCGGGTCAGCGACAGGATCAGGCCCAGGCCAGTTCGACTGTGGCGTTGCAGTCGCAGCCCTGCAGGACCGTGCGGCAGACTAGGATGCCGCGCCGCCGCTGCTTCCAGGTCCCGCGTGCGGTGGGTCAGGCCGCTGATGGTGATCAGCTTCAGCCGCGGCAGCCGGTGGCCTCTGCCAGCACGGTAAGATTGCGGCGAAAAACCACGATCTCGGCGCGCCCCTGCAGCGCCGACCAACCCGCCAGTTGCAGACAGCGCCCGCGTAGTCGTCGAGCACGGTCATGCGGGTCATTATCCCTGGAGGCTGGCTAGATTGACCATCAGCTTTGTCATCTGGTGCGGGCTCCCGACCAAAGCGCCTTCTGTGCCAACGACCTGCAGCGGGGCGTGTGGACGCGGCTCCCTTCCTGTCGGTCGAGGAGGGTGGGGGCAAGCGGTAAGGGCCTCGACGACCTTCGAACCGCAAGACGAGCCTTCAGGCTACAAGGTGATGGCGACGGCCGGAAATGGGTGGGTCTGGAACGTTGACGGAGGCCACATGCGAAGGGGGGAGCCATCTTCGTCGCTGCCCTGCTTCAAATCGTCGCAACATCCGCCTTCTCTCACAGTCGTTCGCGGCAAACAACGGTCTCCACAACAAAGCCCACGTCAGAAATCGTTGAATTTAGGCAACAAATAGCGCACGATCAGAACAGTTTGCCGACAACTGCATCGATCATGTCGGCTGATACATAAAAGGAAGCCGCCAATGCGTCGCCGCACGTTGCTCGGGGCCGCCGCCTCAGTCCTCGCTGCTCCCGCCATCGCGCAGCCAGCACGCCTCAGCACGCTGCGCTTCATCCCGCAATCCAACCTGGTGTCGCTCGACCCGATCTGGACGACGGCGACCGTCACCGCGAACCACGGCTATTACGTCTATGACACGCTCTACGCCGTGAATGGGAAGATGCAGCCCCAGCCGCAGATGGCGGCTGGGCATGAGGTCTCCGCCGAGGGGCGCGTCTGGCGCATCCGGCTGCGGGACGGCCTCAAGTTCCACGATGGCACGCCAGTACGCGCCGCCGACTGTGTCGCAAGCCTGCAGCGCTTCGCGCTGTCTGACGAGTTCGGCAAGTTGCTCGGACGCGTTGTGGAGACATGGCATGCGGCAGACGACCGCACGCTGGAGATCCGGCTTACCAAGCCGTTTCCACTGCTGCTGGACGTGCTGGCGAAGACCGACAGCCGCGTCCCGTTCATCATGCCGGAGCGGCTGGCCAAGACGGCTCCGACGACCGCGATCAGCGAGGTGATCGGCTCCGGGCCCTACCGCTTCCTGCCCGATGAATACAACTCCGGCAGCCGTGTCGCCTACGCGAAGTTCACCGATTACGTCCCTCGCACCGAGCCATCCGACTGGGCGTCGGGTGCCAAGGTCGCCTATTACGACCGCATCGAGTGGAACATCATCCCCGATGCCGCGACGGCCGCCGCGGCCCTGCGCAATGGGGAGGTCGACTGGTGGGAGAACCCCACATCCGACCTCATCCCGATGCTGCAGCGCGACAAGCACATCAAGATGATGATCCAGAACCCGGCTGGCAACTGTGCCGTCATGCGCCTCAACAACCTGCAGGCTCCGTTCAACAACGAGGCCATCCGCCGCGCGGTGATGATGGCGGTCGATCAGGAAGACTATATGAGCGCGGTCTATGGGAGCGACGACAGGACCGTCTGGCGCACGTGCTTCAGCCTGTTCCCCTGCAATACGCCCTATGAATCCGAGGACGGCGCGGCCTTGCTGAAGGGCAAGCGCGACCCGGAGGCGGTGAAGAGGGCTCTCGAGGCCGCCGGCTACAAGGGCGAGCGCGTCGTTATCCTGAACCCGACCGACTTCCCCACGATTGGTCCGCTGGGCCAGGTGACCTATGCGGCCCTCAAGAAGGTCGGCATGAACGTTGAGCTGGCCGAGAGCGACTGGGGCACGGTCGTCCAGCGCCGCACCTCCCGCGAGCCGGTGGACAAGGGCGGCTGGAGCATCTTCCACACCTGGGGCTCGGGGACCGCCTGGGCCAATCCTGCCACGGCAAGCACGGTCCGCGGCCTTGGCAAGGATGGCTGGTTCGGCTGGTGGTCAAGCCCCGCGGTCGAGACGATGGTTGCCGAGTGGCTGGAAGCACCCGACGAGGCGAGCCGCAAACGCCTCGCCGATGCCATCAACAAGGCGGCACTGGAAGGCGTCGCCTCGATCCCGCTCGGCCAGGCCTTTATTCGGACGATGTTCCGCGACAACATCACGGGCATTGCTGAAGGCGGGGCCCCCTACCCGTGGGGGGTCAGGCCTGCCTGATCACAGTACCAATCCCGGCGACGTCTCGGCATCCAGCGGCCAGATCGGGCGTTGCACCCGCGTGTAGGGTATCCTCGTGTAATCGCGGGGCAGCGGCCCGTCGCTGTCGACATAGAGCACCTTCTGCGCGATCGGGCCGAACGCCGCATGGAAATGATTCGTCGACTTCACAACGAGAAGCTTCCGCTCGGTCGGCTCCACGCCAACATTGCGGAACAGTTCGAGTCCCAGGGCCTGTGTGCGGTTGCTAATCAGCACCACCTCCACGCCGCCGATCTTCACACAGGCACAATCCCCGAGCTTCACCTGCGTCGGCCCGAAGCTCTGGTGGCAGTCTCGCCTTAGTCCGGTGACGGTCACCTCAGCATCCACCGGGGTGCCCGACGCCGGCCCCGTCTTCCCGCCGAAGCGCAGCGGGAACACCGCTCCAAGCCCCGCATCGAAGCACAGCCGCACCGCAACCGGGTCCCAGATCGGTCCCAAGGCCGCCTCCTGCACGTCGCGCTCAATTAGCCGCCGCAGCACCGTCGTGTTGTCCGTGGGCGCACCGCCGCCAGCATTGTCGGCCGGGTCGGCTACGACGACCGGCCTGCCGTCGATCTGCAACGCCGTCGTGATTGCGCTCTCCACGTCGAGATAGTCCGGCGCGGTGTGCCCGCGCATCGCCACGAACTCCGCGCCGATTTCGGTAGCCAGCCGGTCCGCCTGCGCCTTGTCACCATCCACAACGACAAGAATGCGCCCACTCATCTCCGGCACATCGGCATAGGGGAAGCAGTGCCCGATCGAAACCGACAGCACACCGTCCTTGCCCTCCATCGCACTCGTTCGATCGACAAAGCCCCGCATGAGTGGCAGCGTCGTCGGATACGAGCCGATCTGCCGGCAGTCGTACATTGACATGACCGGGCGGATCTCCTTCCGGATCGTCCGCAGCACCAGCGTCAGCAGATCTTCAGCGCGTTCCACCACGTCCGTGTGTGGAAATTCCTTATAGAGGACAATGAGGTCGGAATGGCGCACGCGCTCCAGCGTGAGGTGGCAATGCGGATCGAGCTCGACGCCGATCACCACCTCCGGCCCCACGATATTCCGAACGCGCCGGATCACGTCGCCCTCCACGTCGTCATACCCATGCGCCACCATCGCGCCGTGCAGCCCCAGCAGCACGCCGTCGAGTGGCAGCGCAGCCTTCACCTGCGCCAGGATCTCATCGCGCATCGCCTCATAAGCCCCGCGGCTTGTGAGGCCGGCCGGGCTGGCCGCGAAACAGCTGCCCTCGATCAGCGTGAACCCCTCCCTCGCCGCTCGCCGGCGCGCGACGAACAGCGGCGCTGTGCACATCAATGCGGTGTCGTCCGGGTGTTCGCCGGGCCGCAGGAACACGCTCTCCCGATACGCTTCTAAGGACGTCGGCAACGGCGAGAAGGTGTTTGTTTCCGTGGCGATCGTGGCCGAAAACAGGCGCATCCGTTGCTCCTCGTGGAAGGTCTTCCAATCACCGCGCCGACACGCACAGCAAGTCAAGCACATCATTAGGATCAGGATTTGTTAGCTCTTGATCCAATCGAGCGAGGCGGAGGACATCGAGGACGGATCTGGCGGTTTTCTCACGACGGGTGTCGACGACGCGCCACTCTTTCAACCATGTCCCGAGCCGCTCGACACGATTGCGATTGTTGTCGATCCAGACTAGGCAGGCGACCGGGTTGAAGGCACAGCCTTCAACCAGCCGTTGTGGCGGGATGACCGAGCCGGAGCCTTGGTTCCAGATATGCTCGCGCCTGGCCTGACTGGCGTCGCCACGAGCAGCGACCACCCAGGTTGGTACCTCCGACAAGCGGCCGAGCCAGGGCACACACCATCGGCCGCTCATGCGGCGGGCCCAGCACCAACTGGAACGCCACAGCGCCGCCTCCTCCGGCGGCGTTCACGCAAGCCTTAGTGCCATAGCCGCCGCGTGAGCAGCCACCGGCGGCCAGGCCCCTCGGAAGGCATTGGCAAGTTGTTTGACGAGAAGGTGGGTTGGGCCCTGTCACTGGAGGCGCAGCAGTATCGGGGGGCTGCTTGGGCCCCGGTTTGCGGCCGCCGGATCCGGACGGCCTTGGTCCGGGCACGCCGGGACTCGCCGGCAGACCTCCGGTGTCGACGAGGACGGAA
>Ga0182745_1002041_pt1 | contig 18611 bp, 10 predicted proteins | sample eDN3rd30CKraftBY_FD_128523 | JGI IMG/M metagenome (GOLD analysis project Ga0182745, IMG submission 128523) | Enriched backyard soil microbial communities from Emeryville, California, USA - eDNA 3rd pass 30_C Kraft BY (version 2) (version 2) | ecosystem: Environmental > Terrestrial > Soil >...
CCGCGTCATCGAGCGAGTCGGTGACGAGGACGCCCTTGCCAGCCGCCAGGCCGTCGGTCTTCACCACGTAGGGGCCCTTCATGGCGTTCAGGTAGTCCACGGCGTCGTCGGCATCGGTGAACGCCTCCCACCTCGCCGTCGGCAGGCCGGCCTCCTCCGCGATCATCTTCATGTACGCCTTCGAGCCCTCGAGCTTGGCGCCCTCGGCCCCCGGCCCGAACACCCGGACGCCACCGGCCCGCAGACGGTCGGCGAGCCCGGCGACCAGCGGCTGCTCGGGCCCCACGACCACGAGGTCGACCGAGCCGTCGGCCACGAGGTCCTCGACGTCCGTGCCGACCGACCCGGGGATCAGCGGGTTGCCAGGCGTGACCACCACCTCCGCGGTGCGGCCGAGCACGACGGCCAGCGCGTGCTCGCGCCCACCGGAACCGACGACGACGACCTTCATGAACCGCTCCCTGGATCGATCCGCACCTGACCGCCGCTCACGATGGCACACGAGCGGCCCCGTCGGCCCCGTCGGGCTGACGTGCGAGCCCAGCTAGGCGTTGCGGTGGACGAACTGCTCGCGGCCGGGGCCGACGCCGACCAGGGTCACCGGGACGCCGACCTGCTCCTCGAGGAAGGCGAGGTAGGCCTCGGCCGCCGGCGGGAGCTCGTGGGTCTCCGTGATGGCCGACAGGTCGGTCTTCCAGCCGGGAAGCTCCTCGTAGATCGGCGTGGCCGCGTGGAGGTCGCTCTGGTGGTACGGCAGGTGCGTCACCCGCTCACCGCGCACGTCGTAGGCGACGCACACCTTCACCGTGTCGAGCGTGTCGAGGATGTCGAGCTTGGTGATGGCCAGCTCCGACAGCGAGTTGAGGCGGACGGCCTGGCGCAGCATCACGGCGTCGAACCAGCCCGGACGGCGGCGCCGGCCCGAGTTGGTGCCGTACTCGTGGCCCACGTCCACGAAGTGGTCGCCGAGGCGGATCTCCTCCTCGTCGGCCAGCTCTCGGTCCTTGCCGCCGACGGCCTCGCCGGAGATGGCCAGCTCGGTGGGGAACGGGCCGGTGCCGACGCGGGTCACGTAGGCCTTGGCCACACCGATCACGCGGTCGATGTAGCGGGGCCCGACCCCGGCGCCGGTGCAGACGCCGCCGGCCACCGGGTTCGATGACGTCACGAACGGATAGGTGCCGTGGTCGAGGTCGAGGAACGTGGCCTGCGCCCCCTCGAAGAGCACGTGCTCCTGACGCTCGAGCGCCTCGTGCACGAGCGACACGGTGTCGGCGATGTGCGGTTCGATCCGCGGGCGGCACACGTCGAGGTACTCGTCGGCGATCTCCTCGGGATCCAGGGGCAGCTGGTTGAAGACCTTGGCCAAGATGGCGTTCTTCTCCTTGGCCAGCACCTCGAGCTTGGCCCGGAAGATCTTCGGGTCGAGCAGGTCCTGGACCCGCAGGCCGACGCGGGAGGACTTGTCGGCGTAGGCGGGGCCGATGCCGCGCTTGGTGGTGCCGAGCTTCCGGCTGCCCAGGCGGCGCTCGGTGAGGCGGTCGATCTCCTGGTGGTACGGGAGGATCAGGTGGGCGTTGCCGCTCACCTTGAGCCGGGTCGGGTCGACGCCCTTGCTGGTGAGCATGTCCATCTCGGCGATGAGCACGCGGGGGTCGACCACGACGCCGTTGCCGATGACCGGCGTGATGTGGTCGTAGAGGATGCCGGAGGGGCAGAGCTGGAGGGCGAAGCTCTCGCCGTCGACCACGAGGGTGTGACCGGCGTTGTGGCCGCCCTGGTAGCGGACGACGAGCTGCATCTCCTTGGCGACGAGGTCGGTGAACTTCCCCTTCCCCTCGTCACCCCACTGCGTACCGACCACGACGGTCGCTGGCACGGCCCTGCTCCTCACGACGGCGATTCAGACCGGGGGCAACGCTACTGCCTGGCGATCCCCCACCCCGAAGGCGTTCCCCACCACCCAGGCCCCACCCCACTCCGAACGCCGCACGCCACCCCACCCGAACTTCGTAGGTGAGAGCGCGCGATCCGTAGCTCTCACCTACGAAGTTCGCAGGAAGGGGTTGTCAGCGACACAGTTCCGATATATCGTGATCGCATCGTGATAGATCATCACGACAGAACCTCCCGATCGAGCGCTCCGGGTCCTCCGGCCGATGCGCCCCTCCACCCGCCCCGCTCGCCGAGACACCAAGACAGAAGAAGGAACACCACATGTTCGAGAACGACACCCGAGGCCGCCGAGCGGCCCGACCCGATTCCGACGACTTCGCCCGCTTCGGCGGCCCCCCGTTCCGCGGCCGAGGCCGCGGCGGCCCCTGGGACCGCGGTCCCCGCGGCGGCTGGGGCGGTGGGCGTGGCGGCGGCCGAGCCCGTCGGGGCGACGTCCGCGCCGCCATCTTGGCGCTCCTCGCCGAGAAGCCGATGCACGGCTACGAGATGATCCAGGAGCTCGACGAGCGCACCGGCGGTGCGTGGAAGCCGAGCCCCGGCTCCGTCTACCCCACCCTCACCATGCTCGAGGACGAGGGCCTGGTCACGGCCGTGGAGAGCGACGGCAAGCGCCGGTACACGCTCACCGAGGCCGGGAGCCAGGCCGTCGCCGAGCGGGAGGGCCCCGCTCCCTGGGAGCAGGTCGTCACCGGCGCCAACCCGGCGATCTTCGAGCTGAAGGACGTGCTCGGCAGCACCATGTCGGCCGTCCAGCAGGTCTTCCGAGCCGGCACCCCGGCCCAGCAGGCCAAGGCGGTCGAGATCCTGACCGACACCCGGCGCCGCCTCTACGAGGTCCTCGCCACCGAGGAGGCCTGAGCCTCCTCCCCCGATCGTCCGGGGGCCGGCCCCACCCCCGGTCTCCGGACGTTCACCCCAATTCCAGCCTGGGTGTCACCCCTCGCGGGTACCTTGGCTCCCCTTGGCGGCGCTCCGATGAGTCTCGCCCCGACCGTGCGTCGGAACCCGACGAACCCCCACTGGCCAGGAAGCGAACGATGAGCACCACCACGTCCGAGATGCCGCCCCCTCCCTCTGCTCCGGCCAACGTCGCCGCCCGAGCGGTCGATGCCCGCAAGGTCTACGGCGAAGGAGACACCGTGGTGAACGCCCTCGCGGGCGTCACGGTGGACTTCCAGGCCGGCCAGTTCACGGCGATCATGGGCCCCTCCGGCTCGGGCAAGAGCACCCTGATGCACTGCCTCGCCGGCCTTGACGAGCTCACGAGCGGCAGCGTCTGGATCGAGGGCACCAACCTCACCGAGCTCAAGGAGAAGGACCTCACCAAGCTGCGGCGCGACCGCATCGGGTTCGTGTTCCAGGCCTTCAACCTGATCCCGACCCTCTCGGCCGAGGAGAACATCGTCCTCCCAATGTCGCTCGCGGGCACCAAACCTGATCAGGCTTGGGTCGATCAGATCGTGTCGACGGTAGGTCTGCAGGACCGGCTGTCGCACCGCCCGAGCGAGCTATCCGGCGGCCAGCAGCAGCGCGTCGCGGTTGCGAGGGCCCTGGCCAGCAAGCCGGCGATCGTGTTCGCTGACGAACCCACCGGCAACCTGGATTCCCGGTCCAGTGGAGAGATCCTGACCTTCATGCGCAACGCGGTGAACGACCTGAGCCAGACCATCGTGATGGTGACCCACGATCCAGTGGCCGCCTCCTACGCCGACCGGGTCCTGATCCTGGCCGACGGCAACATCGTCCACGAGATCCTGCAACCCACCACGGATGCCGTCGTCGACTTCATGAAGACGTTCGGAGACTGAGGTGGGACGTCAAACACTCCGCTCCCTCTGGGGGCACAAGCGACGCCTCATCTCGACCTGCGTCGCCGTCATCTTGGGCGTGGCATTCATGGCTGGCACCCTCGTGCTCACCTCCACGGTCAACAAGGTGTTCGACGACCTGTTCGGGGACCTCGGCGCCCAGGTCGATGCCGTCGTCCGAGGCGAGGTCCTGTTCGAGGCCGACTTCGGGGGCGCACAGCGAGCCGACCTCGACGAATCCCTCATCGAGAAGGTTCGAGCCGTCGACGGCGTGGCCAATGCCGAAGGCTCCATCGACACGATGACGTTGACCCTTCTCGATAGCGATGGCGATCCGATGGGGGGCGGGTTCGGCCCACCGACGATCGTCGGCTCCTGGGATCCAGATCAGGAACTGAACTCGTACCAGGTCGCTGATGGACGCGCTCCCGAGAAGGCCGGCGAAGCCATCATCGACCGTGCCGGGGCCAAGAAGGGCGGGTTTGAGATCGGCGACGACATCGAGCTCGTCACCCCGAAGGGGACGGTCAAGCTCCAGCTGGTCGGTACCTCCAAGTTCGGCGAGGCCGATTCGGCTGGCGGCTCGTTGTTCGTCGGAACCACGCTCGACCAGGCTCAGGAACTCGCCGGCAAGCCCGGCAAGCTCGCGTCGATCGCCGTTCGAGCCGATGACGGCGTGGACCCAGAGCAGCTGGTGGACAACCTCGGAGCAGCGAAGCTCGCTCCGAAGCTCGACATCGTCACCGGGGCACAGGCTGCGGCCGAGAACGCGAGCAACGTGAAGGAGGGCTTCGGCTTCTTCTCCAAGTTGCTTCTGATCTTCGCCGGTGTCGCCCTCTTCGTCGGGTGGTTCATCATCTCGAACACCTTCAACATCCTCGTGGCCCAGCGCACCAAGGAACTGGCTCTGCTCCGCGCCATCGGCGCCTCGAGGCGGCAGGTGCTGGGGTCGGTGTTCCTCGAAGCAGCCGTGATCGGCGTGGTGTCTGCCACCCTCGGCCTGCTCGTCGGCATCGTGCTTGCCAAGCTCGGCTTCGCAGCGCTCAGCGGCTCGGGGGGCAACCTGCCGCAGGCGTCATTGGTCGTGGAGCCCAAGATCGCCGCAGCCGCAGTCGCCGCTGGGCTGGTCTTGACGGCGATCGCCGCCATCGGCCCTGCCATCCGGGCCACCCGGGTCCCGCCCATGGCCGCTCTTCGCGACGTGGCGATCGACCGCACCGGTGCTTCACGGCCCCGGCTCGTCGGGGCCGCGCTCCTCGTGGTGTTCGGAGCGATCTTCATCGCACCCGCGCTGCAGAGCGACCCCTCCTCGACGATCATCCCAAGGGTCGGCGTCGGTCTCGTGATGCTCGTCTTCTCCGTCCTCACCGCAGGACCTCTGATTGCGGGCCCCATCGCCCGGCTCGTGGGTGCTCCCCTTCCGAAGATCAAGGGAGTGACCGGGACGATCGCCCGCCAGAACGCCGTCCGAAGCCCGCGGCGCACGTCCGCCACGGCATCCGCGCTCATCATCGGGGTCGCCCTGGTGGCGTTCATCACCATCTTCGCCAGCTCAGCCCAGACCTCGGTCGACAAGGCCATCGGGAACGGCTTCAAGGGCGACTTCATCGTCTTGCCCATCAACCAGTTCACGCTCTCGGGGGTGGACCCCAAGGTGAGCACGGACATTGCCTCGATCGACGGCGTCGAGACCGTGACCGCCATCGGGATCGCCCAGGCCAACCTCAAGCTCCCCAATGGCGATACCCCGAATGCGTTCATGAGCGGCATCGACACCGCCACGTTCGAGGACGTGTTCACTGCACGGATGGCGGAGGGCAAGCTCACCGACCTGACCGACGACGGGATCGTCGTCGATGCCTCCATCGCCAAGGACCGTGGTCTGGAGATCGGCGACGAGATCGAGGTGGTGTCGTCCACCGGCCAGAGCAAGACGGTCAAGGTAGAAGCGCTGAGCAACGAACCAGCGCTGCTCGGTCAGTGGACCGTGTCGAGGGCGTCCATCGACGAGCTCTCGACTGAGCCCTCTGACTACCAGCTGGGCGTCCTCACCGAACCAAATACGAACCAGGACACGGTGAAGGCGGACATCAAGCAGGTGCTGAAGGACTACCCCACGATGAAGGTGCAGGACCGAGAGGAGTTCACCTCGGGCATCGTCCAATCCATCAGCCAGCTGCTGTTCGTGATCTACGTGCTGCTGCTCGTCTCGATCATCATCGCCCTCATCGGCATCGCCAACACGCTGTCGCTCAGCATCCACGAGCGCACCCGCGAGCTCGGCTTGCTACGGGCGATGGGCATGACGAGGAACCAGCTGCGATCCTCTGTCCGCTGGGAGGCGACGATCGTCGCCCTCATGGGAACGGTGATCGGCATCGCATTGGGTATCGGGCTCAGCTACGTGATGGTTCGAGCCTTGAAGAGCCAGGGCATCACAGAGTTCGCTGTACCCGTCGGCGGCATGATTGCCGTGGTGGTCTTCGGAGCCGTCCTTGGCATCGTGGCTTCGATCTTCCCGGCTCGTCGGGCGGCCAAGCTCAACGTGCTCGACGCCATCGCAACCGAGTAGCCGGCCAGCCGTCGGGGGACGACTGCACGAGCCGAACATCGGGTCACTCGTCGCCGATGGCGTAGAAGGCGCCGCCGCGGGCGCCGACGTAGATCTTCCCCTTGAAGACGGTGGGGGTGGACTCGATGCAGCCCTCGAGGTCGACGGTCCAGAGCTCGGGCGGGTCCTTCGCCGGGTCCGACACGTCGTAGCCGTGGAGGACGCCGCTGCAGTCGCCCATGATCAGCGTCTTGTCGACCACGACCGGCGACTGCCAGGTGGGGCCGGGGAGCTTCTTCTCCCAGAGGATCTTCCCGGTCTCCATGTCCGCTGCGAAGAAGCGGCCGTGGTTGGTGCCGGCGTAGATGACGCCGTCGGCGATGGCCGGCGTGCCCCAGATGCCGTAGCAGCTGGACTCCTCGCAGTCGCCGTGCGCCTGCGGCTCGGGCGGGTCTTTGATCGACCAGACCAGCGGGTCGTCGGGCTTGGTCGGGTCGAGCTTCATCAGTTGGCCGACCTCGTCGGAGCGGTCCATGGTGGAGCCCCGCTCGCGCTCGGACGCGACGTAGAGCATCCCCTCCTTGTCGATCACGACCGAGGCGTCGGTGTCGTCGCCGGTCCAGAACCGGAACACCCGCTTCACGCTCGAGGGGTCGGTCTTGAGGTCGGTGATGTCCCAGCCCTGCACGAGGCCGCCCGAGTTGGCGAAGTAGACGGTGTTGCCGGAGATGGCGAGCGAGTTCTCGACGCCCGTGTCCTTCACCCGGCTGCCCGACCCCGAGAGGTCCGACGTCAGCTGCTCGTCCCACGACGGGGCGTTGAACACGATCTGCGGATCGACGCTGACCAGGCCGTCGGCACCCTTCTTGCGGTTGAGCTTGATGATGTACCACTGCCCGTTCTCGCCGCCGTCGAAGAGGTAGTCGTCGATCATGAGCGGCGAGCTGTCCCAGTCGTCGTTCCACCCGTTGACCGGCGAGACGTTGTCGGCGCTCATGCTCCAGAGGTCGGCCGCGGCATCGGGGCGGTCCAGCCCGAGGATGTGGAAGTCAGCCCGGCTGCCGGAGTACAGCAGCGGTTCGCCTTCGGGGTCCCGGGTGACCGACCCCTTGATGATGTCGCCCATGTCGAAGGGCTGGAGGAAGTCGGTGCCGTCGGCCGCGTCGATGAAGTGGATGGCCTGGTCGTAGGTGCCCACGGCGATCCTGGTGTCGCCGTTCCCGTCCTCCCACACCGACGGCTGGCCGGTCCACCCGGAGCCGCACCAGCTGTGGGGCGTGTTGCCCACCGGCGAGCTGCTGCACATCCCGCCGCTCTCCGGGTAGCGCCACAGCACCTTGGGGTTCTCGGGGACCGGACCGAGCCCGTAGTAGCTGCGGGTCGGGTTGCCGCGGAACGTCAGCTGCCCGACCAGCGACGTGCTCCACGGCTCGCCAGAGCTCGCGGGGTCGACCCATCCGTCGTAGCTGCTCGTCGCGGCCAGCCCCTTCGCGGCGGCCTGCTCGGCCTCGGCCTCGGTCGGCTCGCCGCCGTCGGTCTCGCCGCTGCCCCCCTTGGTCGCCGTGGCATCGCCACCGCTGTCGCCGCCGATCTTCGAGCAGCCGTACCCGAGCAGCACCACGACGAGGAGCACCCCGCTGCCGGCGAGGATCCGGTTGCGCTGGATCCGGCGCCCCCGGGAGCTGCGCCGGCGCTCGGCTCGGCTGGCCTCGGCCAACCCGGCGACCGCGCGCGAGGGACCCCCGGGTGGCGTCAGGCGGCGGTCCCCCGCCGCGCCGCTCGCGGCGGCTGGCGGCCGGGCACTCGAGCGCGGCGCTGCCGGCGGGGGGCCGTCGGCGCGGGGCGCGCCCGGCGACGGGCGCGCCGAGCGGCCGGCACCACCCGAGCCACCAGCACCACCCGAGCGGCCGGTATCGCCCGAGCCACCAGCACCACCCGTACCGCCCGACGGAGGCCGGCCAGACGGAGGACGGCCCGATGGAGGACGGCCCGATGGAGGACGGCCCGACGGGGGTCGGCCCGACGGCGGCCGCGGGTCCGGGCGAGCGGCGGGGGCGCCGGCCTCCGGGCGGCGGGGCGGCCGGGCCGGGCCGGAGCCTGCGGGACGGCCCGACGATGGCGATCCGCCCGGACGGGGCGGCCGGCGTGGCCCGGGAGGGCGCTGGGCGTCGGACATCGAGGTGGTCTCCAGGGTGGGGAGCCGGTCGGGCGGTGCGGGTGGACCCGGACTCGGGGACCCGACCAGCGTACGGAACGGCGGATGGCGGTCCCGGTCATGGTGCCATCGACGAACCCGTTGCCGCCGGTGGGAGGCGCCACCAGCCGCTGCCATGAGATCGGTCCGGGGCCGGACGCGAACCGCCCGCCCGGCGGCGGACGCGGGGCGGGCGGTTCTGGGGGCTCGGGGCCGCTACGAGCGGTTGAAGTACTCGTTCGAGGACACGGTGGCCTCGATGAGCTTCAGCTCGGTGATGCCGGCCTGCAGCTTGTTCACCCAGTAGGTGATCTCGGCTGCCGGCGGGGTGCGGCGCAGGAACCGCTCGTAGATGCCCTGGACCGTGGCGGTGTCGCCGGCTCGGGTGGCGAGCAGCGCCGCGGCGATCGAGGTGCGGCTCTTGCCCGCCTTGATCTGGGACACGACCGTGTTGATCTGCTGCGGAGTCGCCGGAGTCCGGGTGATCTGCTGGTAGATCGCCGCGGCGAAGCCCTCGGAGGAGGCTCCCGCCTTCGTGTAGTACTCGTTCGACCCGATCACCTGGGTGCGGATCTCGTCGGGGTTCGCCCCCTTGCGGATCTTCTCGGCCCAGAACGTCTGGCCGCCCGCGTCGGGGTTCCGCTGGAGGAACGTCTTGTAGACGTCGTCCACGACCCGGCGGTTGTACTCCGCGGTGGTCTGGTACTTGCGGATGATCACGACGCGGCTCTCGCCCCCGTCCACCTTGCGCAGCCAGAAGGCCTTGCCGCTCGGGTCCGCGGCCCGGCCGAGGAGATCCAGGTAGACCCGGCAGATGTACCGGGCGTTGGTCGAGTCGGCCGACGTGCAGCCCGGCAGCACCGGATCCACGACGTTGATGGTGAGCGTGCCCTGGTCGTTCCCGCTGAAGCCGTCGTCGACGGTGAACGGGTAGGTGTCGGTGCCGTTCACGTTGTTGGCCACGTAGGTGACGTTGCAGCCCGAGCCGCTGAGCTTGCCGAACGTGGAGTTGCCGAGCGTCGGCGTGCAGCGGAGGGCCAGGCCTTCGCCGGCGTCGGGGTCGGTGCCGGTGAGGGCGATGGCCACCCGCTCGCCTCGTCCGACGGTCACGGTCTGGTCGGTGGCGGTGGGTGCTCGGTTCGTGATGTTGAACACCACGTTGGCGTTGGCGCTCGACGAGCCGTTGACGTCGGTGACCTTGAAGGCGAAGCCGTCGGTGCCAGAGGTGCGGGTGGCGGCGGTGTAGGTGCGGTTGCAGCCCGAGCCGGCCAGCGTGCCCTTGCCCTGGGTGGTGGTGGCGGGTGCGGTGCAGGTGAGCGGGTCTCCGTCAGGATCGGTGCCGGTGAGCACGACCGGAACGGGCGTGCCCTTGTACGCGGTGACGACCTGCGGGTTGGCGACGGGCGGGCTGTTGTTCGTGCTCAGCTGCAGCTCCCAGCCGCCGTTGAAGCCACCGCTGTCGCTGGAGGCATCGTCGACCACGTACAGCTTCCATGCGCCGTTCGGGTTCTTGCCTGCGAAGGTCGAGAGGTTGAGCGCCGGGAAGTTGTCGCCCACGTCGGGCCAGGAGTCGCCCTGGTGCCCGAGGGCGTCGTTGTCGGACGGCCGGACGCAGATGTTGGCTCCGCTGGGCATGGAGTTGGCGAAGTCGGGGCAGGCGTCGTCGAAGGTGATCGAGTCCTTCTGCAGGTTGGTGCAGCCGTCGAACTCGATCGCCGGGGCGCCGTTGTCCGACATCAGGGTGGTCTTGGTGCCGTCGGGCCCGACGAGGAGCACGTCGAGGTCCTTGGTGCAGCCGTGGTTGGCGCCGCGCACCACGACCTTCAGGCTGAGCAGGCTGGTCCCGAGCCCCGACACGTTGATGGTGGACGGGTACAGGCCGGCCTTGCCGGAGTCCGGCGTGATGATGGGGCTGGTGTTCTTGAGCGTGGCGGTGCTCACCGCTCCGGCCGGGGGTGCCCCGACCACGCTGGCGACCACCCCCGCCAGCAGTGCACCTGCGAGCGCCACTGCGCCCGTCCGCCGAGTGACGCGTCGCGTCCGTCCCTGCAACATGCGAACCCTCCATGGGAGCCGACGACCCCCCTGGCTGCCGGCTGGTGGCAGTGTGACCGCGGACCCTGGCCCATGCAAGCCAGACCCGAGCGTTCGCTCGGATCGTCCCCCTGGGCGGGTGGGTACCAGGCCACCCGCGGGCCGGATCGGAAACTCCTAGCGACCCGGAGCAGCCCGTTCGCTAGGGTCGGCTTGAACATGAACATGTTCCTGTGGCTCGGGGTGGCGAGCACCGTTCTGCTCATCGTGTCGTTGGTCTTCGATGCCTCCGACGGCTTCTTCGACCTGCTCGACGGCATCGAGGTGGGCGGCGACTGGCTGTCGCTCCCCGTCCTGGCGGCGTTCTTCGGAGCGTTCGGCTTCGGCGCCGGCGCCTTCTTCGGGTCGATCGGGCTCGTGGCGATCGTGCCCGGTCTCGTCCTCGGCTTCGTGTTCGCTGTTCTGGCCGCCCGCCTCATCCGCTTCGTCGACGGGGGCCCGCACGACGCGCCCGAGACCGAGGCATCGCTGCTCGGGGCGATGGGCCGCGTCGTCACCGCCACCAGCCCCGGTTCCTACGGCGAGGTCCTGCTGCAGCGAGCCAACGGTCCCACCAAGGTCGCCTGCCGAGCCGACCAGGTCATCCCGCTCGGAACCGAGGTGGTCGTCGTCGACGTCGCCTCGTCCACCCTCGTCACCGTCATCCCCTTCCCCACGGAGTGAACCCCTGATGTCTCCCATCCTCATCGCCCTCGCCGGTCTGGCCGTGCTCGGCGTGGCCGTCGTCATGTTCGTCGTGACGCGCATCCGGGTGGCCGGCCCGAACGAGGCGTTCATCATCACCGGCCGCAAGGGCAAGGGCAGCGGCGACACCTCGGGCCAGAAGGTGGTCATGGGGGCGAGCGTCTTCGTGGTGCCCTTCGTCCAGAAGCTCGGCGCCGTCGACCTCAGCAGCCGCCAGATCGGGGTCAGCGTCCCGGCCGCCGTCTCGTCGAACGGGATCCGCTGCGTGCTCGAGGGGGTGGCCGTCGTCAAGGTCGGCGGGACCGAGGAGCTGATCCGGGCCGCGGCCCAGCGGTTCCTCGGCCAGCAGCAGGAGATCGACGTGTTCACCCGCGAGGTGCTGGCCGGCTCGCTGCGCGCCATCGTCGGGCGCCTGTCGGTCGAGGAGATCATCCGCGACCGCGCCGCCTTCGCCTCGGCCGTCGCCGAAGAGGCCGAAAACAGCCTCACCGGCCAGGGCCTGGTGCTCGACACCTTCCAGCTCCAAGACATCCAGGCCGAGGGCGACTACCTCTTCGACCTCGGCCGGCCCGAGGCTGCCCGCGCCGCGATGGAGGCCGCCGTGGCCGAGGCCAACGCCCGCCGTGAGGCCGAGCAGGCCCGCATCCGCGCCGAGGAGGAGATCGCGATGGCCAACCGGCAGCTGTCGCTGAAGCAGGCCGAGATCAAGGCCCAGACCGATGCCGCGGCAGCCGAGGCGGCCGCCTCCGGACCCCTGGCCCAGGCCGCACGGGACCAAGACGTCATCGCCGCCCAGGAGCAGGTGGCCGCCCGCCGAGCCGACCTGAAAGAGCGCGAGCTCGACACCGAGGTCCGCAAGCCGGCCGATGCCCAGCGCTACGCCGTCGAGCAGGAGGCGGCCTCGCACAAGGCCCAGGAGATCGCCCGGGCGGAGGCCGCCGCCGAACAGGTCCGGCTGTCGGGCGCCGCCGAACGGGAGAAGCGCACGGCGCTCGCCGACGCGGTCAAAGCCGAGGGTGTGGCCGAGGCCGCGGCCGTGCTGGCCAAGGGCCAAGCGCAGGCCGAAGCGATGGAGAAGAAGGCCGACGCGTACAAGCACTACGGCGAGGCCGCGGTGCTCGACATCGTCGCCGAGGCCCTGCCGAAGGTCGTTGCCGAAGCCGCCCGGCCGATGTCGCAGATCGACAAGGTCACGGTCATCTCCACCGACGGCGCCAGCCAGACGGTGAAGAACGTGACCTCGACCGTCGCCCAGGGCACCGAGCTCACCAAGGCGCTGCTCGGCGTCGACCTCGGCGAGCTGCTCCAGTCGTTCACGGCCGCCCGCACCGCCGTGGCCGCCAGTGGGCGCGACGCCGATCACCCGCTCGAGCCCGTGGGTGCCGGGGCACCGGAGCGCGCCGGCGATGCGCCGGCTGGCGGTGCCTCCGCCGAGGGGACCAGCTAGTGCCGTGACCGGCCGCCCCGACGCGATCGTCGCCACCTGAGCAGCCGCCCCGCTCGATTCCAAACGCCGCCGGCACCGAGGTCGCCGCTCGCCGCAGCGGCGCCGGTGGGCGCGAGCAGGCCGTGACGTGGCCCGGCGCATCGCCCATGGATCGCCGTCTCGGTCGGTGAGCCGCCGCTCTGGCGCGGCACGCCGCGTCGCTCCGCCACCGTCGATCGCCACGCAGCGCGATCGACGCCCTGCAGTCCGTGGTCACAACGTTCGATATCGTGGTGTTCGATCGAAGCTTCGGGGGAGAGGGCCCCGACTGCGTGGAGAGGGTTCCCTGAAACGATGAGTTCATCGACGCCGTCCGATGGCGCACCGCAGGCGGCGGCGGAGCGGCTCCTCGACGCGCTCGACGAAACGCCGCTGGCGCGCATCACCTACCTGGCTGCGCCCGCCGGCTACGGCAAGACGTGCCTCGTGCAACGGTGGCTGGATCGGCGCTCAGCGCCCGGCGACGTCCTCGTTCGCTCCGACGGGTCCCCCGAGGAGCTGGTGCGGGCCATCCTGCGGGCCCTGGCGCCGAAGGGACTCGTCGACCACATCGAGCATCTGGTCACCGACGCCGCCGGCCTCGTCGATGGCACCGGCCGGTTGCACAGCGGCGGTCGCGCCGCGGTCGCCTCGCTCGTGGAGGCCAGGCCGGACGGCTGCGTGGTCGTCGACATCGCCGGCGACCACCCTCCGCTGCCGGTCCTCGCCGACTTGGCCGCGATCTTCGTCGCAGCACCCGGCGGCCAGGTCCGCTTCATGGTGGCGGCTCGGGCGCGGCCTCATCCGGCGCTCGCCCGCCTCCAAGCGGAGGGACACCTGCGGGTCTTGGACCAGTCCGTCCTGGCCATGACCAGGCACGAGACCGAGCAGATGCTCGCCGCCGATCGCGACGCGCCCCTGCCACCCGAGATCGTCGATCGGATCGTGACGGCCGCTGAGGGCTGGCCGGCTGCGGTCGTGATCGCGGCGCGCACGGCGACGGCGGAGCCCGGCGACCAAGACGACCACCACCTCGGGCGCGTCTTGGACCTCACCCGCCGCTACCTCGCCTCGGAGGTCCTCGACGGGTTGACCGACGACGAGCTCCGTGCCGCGGCCGCGGCGAGCATCTTCGACGAGGTGCCGTCCGCGCTCGTGGCGGAGATCTGCGGCATGCCGTCCGCTTCGGCCACGCTCTGGGGCCTCCGCGAGCGGTCGTGCTTCCTCCGCACCACCCGCCGGGGGACGTGGCTGCGGTTCCACCCGCTCATGCGCCGCGCGCTGGCCCAGCACTGCCGGGAGCTCGACCTCACCGAGCACGCGCTCCGAACGGCGCACCAGTGGTTCCGGGACCACCGGTACATGGTCGAGGCGCTGCGGTGCCTCATCCGGCTCTGCGACTGGCGCGCCGCGGTCGAGCTCTCGTCTGTGCGCATGGCCGACCTGATCACCGCCGACAACCTCGAGGAGTTCGTCGACCTCCTCGAGCAGATCCCGAGCTGGGCGGCCGACGAGACCCCGCAGATCCTGGGCATCGCGGCGATGCTCGAGCTGGGTCTGGCTCGGCCGGGAAGGGCGGCGGCGTTCATCACCCAGGCCGAGCGGCACCCGGAGCTCGTGCGGTTCTGCTTGGTCCTCCGAGGCACCGCCTCGCCGTACCAGAGCAACATGCAGCCGCTGCTCCAAGCCGGGGAAGAGGCGATGGCGAGGGTGCACGGGAGCACCGACGAGGACTACCACAACTACCTCCACCGGCCGAAGACCTCGCACTACCTGATGGTGGTGCAGGCGGGGCTGCTGGCTGCCGCGGCCTACAGCGACGAGTGGGACCGCGTGGCGATGCACCAGCGCCCCATCGACCCCATCGCCGCCGCCGAGGTCCCGCCCTATGCCCGGCTGGTCATCGCCCACCGGCACATGACGTACCACGCCTTGGCCGGCCACACCGCCGAGTTGCTGGCGCTGGCCGACCAGGTTCGCCGCCTCCGCGACGACCATCCCGACGTCTATCCGCTCAACCCGGGGCTGATGGAGATCACGACGGCCGAGGTCCTGCGCCTGCAGGGCCGCGAGGACGAGGCGGCATCGGTCCTCGACGGCATCGATCCTCAGCGTCCGCTGTACCCGTGGCTGAACCACGCAGGATGGCTGATCGGACTGCGCGCCCACCTCGCCGTCGACGGACACCGCCCTCGCCAGGCCCACGAGCTCATCGAGCGCGAGCAGGAGGTGCTCGGAGCGAAGCCGGCACCGGCCATCGAGGCCATGATCGCCGCGGCCGCGGCTCGCGCCCACCTCGCGCTGGCCCAGCCCGGCGCGGCGCTGGCGGTGCTGGCGGCAGCGCCACCCACCGGGTGGACCCGCTGGGTGGCGGCCCTGACGACGCTGACCCAGGCCGATCTGCCCGGCGCGCTCGCCATCGTCGATGGGTGGCCGCCTGAGCGCGCCCCGATCAGCGAGACCCGTCGCCAGTTGGCGATCGCCGCCACGGCCCACGCCACCGGCGACGCGACCCGGCGCGATGCCGCCCTCTGCAGCGCGTCGAGGCTTGCCGATGCCTACGGCTTCGTGCAGCCGGTCGTCGAGCTCGGCCCGCGGTGGGCCGGGCTGTGGCGCCACGGCCCCGAGACAGGCGCGGCGACGCTCCGTGCGCTCGACAAGCTGTCGAACGACGCCACCACCGATGACGGCGTGTTGACCCCGAGCGAGATGGCGGTGATGGCGCACCTGTGCGAGGACGTCGCGCTCTCGCAGATCGCCTCGGCGCTCCACCTCTCGATCAACACGGTCAAGTCCCATGTGAAGAGCATCTACCGCAAGCTCGGGGTCAACTCCCGGGCCGAGGCGATCGATCGCTGGCGATCGGGCCCCGGCAAGCGGTCCGAGCACACGCACCGAGCCCGCCCGAGCTGATCGCCGGGCCGGTTCTGCTGGCCCGGCCGCCGGACCCGCTCCTGACCGGAAAACGAAGCGACCCCCAAGCGTGGTGCGCTTGGGGGTCGCCTCGTCCAGACCGTCGGTCGCCGAGGATGGGCCGGCTACCAGCTGGTACCGGTGGGGCCGAGCGTTCGACGCCCTGGCCTCGGTGCACCGATGACCGGCCGGGTCCTCCGTGAGGCGGGAATCACGGAGGACCCGGACCGGTCATCGGCGTGGTGGTGGTACCTCCGGGGTCGGTCGAGCCGATTACCAGCTCGACGTCACCCAGCCAACCTGCGACCGACCGTCTGGGGGTCAGGCCACGGCCGTGTCGCGGCGCCGGTACAGCACGAAGCCCGCACCAGCGACGGCCACGAGGCCGGCACCGGCCACCATGGGATCGACCAGCGGGATCGGATCCTCGGGGCACGGCGGCTCCGACAGCAGCGTCCAGTCGACGGTGATCGTCCCCGACGACGCCTTCGCACCCGACGGCGTGCTGGTCAGCGACCCGTCCTGCGCGAACGCCTCCGAACCAGCCGACGGGTTCGCCGCACACGCCTCCGGCGTCGGCCCAGGAGGAGCCGTCAACGCATACTCCACATAGCCATGGCCCCGAGTCGCATCGAGCAGGTCGATGGCCTGCACGCTCGAACCGACCGCTTGGTTGTTCCATGTGCCGGCAATGCCCGAACCACACGACACCGCCCCATCAGCCGAGTTCGACGCGTTCGTCCCCGCACGGAACGCCGCATTCCCCGCATCCGCATTGTGGATGAAGAACTCAAGCGGCGTCGCCACGCTGTTGTACGTGCACTCGTGCAGGTTGATGTAGCGCTTCTTGCCCATCTCCAAGATGCCCGATGTCAGGCCGTTCGACTGACCGAACAGACCGGCGGTCGGCGACACCTGCAGGTCCGAACCGGACCACACCGAGCCCTCGTTCGAGGCTGCGCACTCGAGCTCCGAGCTGTTCGGAGACGTTGGGTTCGTGGTCGACGGGTTCGAGCACACCTGCGTCGACCCGCCGTTCAAGGTGAATCCATCGGGGATCGTCGTCGACAGGGACGCCCCGGTCTCGGCGGCGCTCCCGTCGTTGTCGTACCACTGCCGCACCAACACGGTGCCGCCCGGCGCGACGGTGGCCGACGAAGACCAGCTCGCGCCCCCGTCGGTCGAGTACAGCAACGTCGACGACGTCGCTGCGCCGGCCGTGCCGACGCCCACCGTCGCCGACAAGACGCCGGCAGCCGCCGCCGCCAGCGCGACCTTTCGTACGGCTCGAAGCCGCGCTCGTGCCCTCATGTTCCCTGTTCCTTTGGTTGTTTCCCTGTTCACGCCGGGCGACCTCTTCGAGAACGAAGAGGCGAGTGCCCAGCGACGGGTACAACCGAGAGGCCCGCGAGCTATGACGGCCCCTCAAGCGGCGGCGGGTCCGGCGCTTCATCGATACCGGGCGCAGCCGGGACCGCTCATCGAACCCGGCGGGAAGGTCCGAAGCGGTCCCGGCTGTCACCGGCATGTGGTGAGGGCTACTCCGGGGCTACGGGAGTTCGTGCCGGTGGGCCGGAGCCGGGAACAGGGAAGAACACAGCCCAGCCCACCGGTCGCCGCGTTCGGCCCGCCGACCAGGGGCCTGCGCTTCGTCATCGAGTCGGGCACGACCTCGACCACACCGCAGACCCCCAGCCGACAGACCGGGCGAACAAGGGAAACCGGGGGGTCAGGCCACCGCCGTCTCACGGCGCCGGTACAGCACGAAGCCCGCACCAGCCACCGCCACGAGGCCGGCACCGGCCACCATGGGGTCGACCAGCGGGATCGGGTCCTCCGGGCACGGCGGCTCCGACAGCAGCGACCAGTCGACGGTGATCGTCCCCGACGACGCCTTCGCACCCGACGGCGTGCTGGTCAGCGACCCATCCTGCGGGAACGCCTCCGAACCAGCCGACGGGTTCGCCGCACACGCCTCCGGCGTCGGCCCAGGAGGAGCCGTGATCGAGTACTCCACGTACCCATGGCCGCGAGCCGTGTCCAACAGATCCAGCACCTTCACCCCGGTGATGCCTGCTGCCGAGTTCAATCCGCTCACGGCGTCGCACACCGGCGCCGCGTCAGGCGTGTTCGACGCGTTGGTCCCAGCTCGAGTCTGGGCAGTGATCGAACCGATGAAGGACTGGATCCGCTCATCGGTCACCGGATTGTGATACCCGCACTGGTGCAGGTTGACATAGCGGTTGTCCAAGAGGTCGAGGTCCTCGACGCCGATCGTGCCGGCGGCAAGGAAGTTGGGCGCGACCGCTGCCCCACAGGTGGGAGGGGCCGCATCGGCTGTGTTCGACATGTTGGTTCCCGCCCGAGCATTCGTGGCGATGATCGAATCAATGAGCGAGGTGAGCCTGTTCGAACTCGGGTTGTTGTAGTGGCACTGGTGCAGGTTCAGGTAGCGGTTGTCCAACAAGTCGAGCACCTTGACACCGGTCGTGCCCGCAGCAAGAGCGAAGCTGCCATCGCCAGCGGCGCAGCTCGGCGACGAATCGGCCGTGTTCGACACGTTGGTCCCACTCAGAAACGACGTGTTGCTGATCGAGTTGATAAGCGATGTGATTCGCTTGCCACCCGGCTCCAGGTAGTGGCACTGCTGCAGGTTGAGGTAGCGCTTGCGGCCGAACGGCAGCGTCCCAGACGTCTCGCCGTTAGACGCCCCGTAGTGGCCCGCGATCGGCGACACCTGGAGGTCCGAACCGGACCACACGGAGCCCTCGTTCGAGGCCGCACACACCAGCTCCGAGCCGTTCGGAGCCGCCGGGCTCGACGTCGACGGGTTCAAGCACACCTTCGTCGACCCGCCGTTCAAGCTGAACCCAGCAGGGAGCGTCGTCGACAGCGACGCACCGCTCTCACCCGCCGAACCATCGTTGTCGTACCACTGCCGCACCA
>Ga0182745_1002042_pt1 | contig 18606 bp, 9 predicted proteins | sample eDN3rd30CKraftBY_FD_128523 | JGI IMG/M metagenome (GOLD analysis project Ga0182745, IMG submission 128523) | Enriched backyard soil microbial communities from Emeryville, California, USA - eDNA 3rd pass 30_C Kraft BY (version 2) (version 2) | ecosystem: Environmental > Terrestrial > Soil >...
GTGCGTGTTTCTGCTTAACTACCACGTCGTCTTCTGTCCCAAGCGTAGGCGGAAGATCCTGGTAGGGCCGATCCGCGATCGGCTCATGCGGATCGTCTGGGAAACTGCCCCGGACCTGGAATGCGACGTCCTGGCTCTCGAAGTGATGCCGGACCACGTCCACATGGTTCTGTCGGCAACGCCGCAATGGGCTCCGAACCAGCTGATCGGACGAATCAAGGGGAAGAGCGCCAGCCTGCTCCGTCAGGAGTTCCCCGAGTTGCAGCGGATGCCGTCAGTGTGGACCCGGAGCGACTTCCTTTCGACCGCCGGTAACGTGTCCTCTGAGACGATCGCACGATACATCGCCGAACAGACGACGAGAGAATGACCCGTGGCCAAGCACCGCAAGGTCTATCGATTCCGGATGCGTCCCAACGCGGAGCAAGGGCATGCCCTGAGCCGCATGGCTGGCGCTCGCCGGTTCGTCTGGAACTGGGCACTCGCCCGGTGGAAGGAGACTTATGCGGCCACGGGGAAGTCGATCTCGCTCAAGGTTCTCTCGGCCGAGTTGACGGCACTGAAGAGCAAACCCGAAACGGCCTGGCTCTCCGAATGCGACTCCCAGGCGCTCCAGCAGGTGCTTGCGGACCTGCAACGGGCTTTCACCAACTTCTTCGAGCGTCGGGCACGCTATCCCCGGTTCAAGAGCCGCAAGCGAGATCATGCCCGATTCCGCATCCCGCAGCGGGTCAAGGTCGTCGACGGCAAGGTCTACATCCCCAAGGTGGGATGGGTCCGCATCAGGCAGAGCCGAGAGGTTGACGGGACGACCAAGAGTGCCACGTTCCGCCGCGAGGCAGACGGGCATTGGTACGTGTCGCTGGTGGTCGAATTCGAGATGCCTGATGTCGCCATCACGATCGAGCCGGCGAAGGTTGTGGGCATCGACCTGGGGCTGACCGACTTCGTCACGACATCGGACCCGACCGAGAAGCCCATCCCAGCCCCGAAGTTCTACCGGAAGGCAGCGGTTAAGATTCGCCGCGCCCAGAAAGCCGTCTCTCGCCGTAAACTCGGATCGAAGCGACGGGAGAAGGCTAAGAAACGGCTGGCTCTCGCCCATCGGAAGGCACGGAACCAACGCAACGACTTCCTCCACAAACTCAGCACCGACCTCGTGGGTCGACACGAGGCGATCTGCATCGAGGATCTGAACGTCAAGGGCCTTGCGAGAACCAAGCTGGCCAAGTCGTTCGCGGATGCCTCGATGGGCGAGTTCCGGCGGCAACTCGAATACAAATGCGAGTGGAACCGCCGGGCGCTCGTCGCGATCGATCGCTTCTTTCCTTCGTCGAAGACGTGCAACGCCTGCGGTGCCCTCAACGACAGGCTCACGCTCTCGGATCGGGAGTGGGACTGCGATTGTGGGGCACGGCATAAGCGGGACTTCCTCGCGGCGTGCAACATCAGGGACGAGGGCTTGAGACTCCTGGCCGCCGGGCAGGCGCGACAGGTTAAACGCTCAGGGAGAGACCGTAAGACCCGAGCAATCGGGCCGGTCTCGCTGAACTGAGAATCCCACGTGCTTTAGCCGTGGGAGTGTCAACTCAGGTCTCGACCCGACCTGAACGCCAAGCTTCGGTTCCGGATGACGTTTTTTCCCATCCCGGCGTTGATCGCGCTGATTGGTTGGCTCTACATTTTTGGAACGTCACGCCCCGAGGTGATCGCCTACGGTCTTGGCTCACTCGGGCTTGGCGTCTTGTTTTTTCTTGCCTGGTCACGCTCGAGCGAGCGGCAGTTGGCTTGACCTCCCCAGCGTAGGCTGCGACCCTTAAAGTGAAACCGGGTGCCGGCACCCATCGACAGCCGAACCTCACGCGAGGCCGTCGCGAATGCTGCAATGCACAAGGACATCTGAATGCGCAGATTTTTCACGATCTCAGCAAGTTTCCTCCTGCTCATAACCGCCTCGCAAGCAATTGCTCTCGAGGTGGGAGTCGCGCGGGTGGATATCACCCCGGACTATCCCATCCGGCTGCACGGCTACCTGTCTCGATCCGGGCCGTCCGTTGGCGTCGCTCAGCCCATCTGGGCCAAGGCGCTCGCGATCGGCTCCGGCAAGGACGAGCCCGTGGTACTCGTCTCGGTCGATAGCTTGGGCGTCCCCTTCGAGGTGACCGACGAAGTGGCGGCCCGCCTGAAGGAAAAGGCCAAGCTGCCACGTTCGCATTTCGTGATCGCCTCCTCGCACACGCACAGCGCACCTTGTCTGAAAGGCATCGCCCCCAACATCTTTGGGAAGAAAATCGCCGACGACGAACAGGCGGTGATCGACCGCTATACTCGGGAGTTGATTGACCATCTCGAGAAAGTTTCGCTCGACGCTATCTCCGACCTCAAACCAGCTCAACTGAGCTGGGCACAAGGGACTGCCGCCTTCGCGAATAATCGGAGAACGAAAGGGGGGCCGGTCGATCACGCGCTTCCCGTGCTCAAGGCAACGGACCCTTCCGGCAAGCTTCGCGCGATTTTGGTGAACTACGCTTGCCACTGCACCACGCTCGACCCGGTGGATAACAAGATCAGCGGCGACTGGGCCGGCCACGCACAGCACGAAATTGAGCGAGATCACCCAGACGTCATCGCCCTGACCGTCGTTGGTTGTGGCGCCGATTCCAATCCGATCAACCGGACGAGCGGTCCCGACGCCGCGGCCGCCGCGGCCCTGGCGAATGGTCGCGCCATCGCCGATGAGATCAATCGGTTGCTCAAGGCCGAAGGGGACGACAAGAGTCCCTGGCGCGTGCTCTCCGCTCCGCCTGATCAACTCCCTCGTACGGAGATTCAACTGGAATTGGGTCCGATTCCGACCCGAGCCCAGCTCGAGGAACTGGCCAAATCCGACAAGCCTCCTGGATACAACGCCAGGTACCAACTCGCGAAACTGGATCGAGGCGAGCCACTCCAAAGTAAGATCAATTACCCGATCCAGGTCTGGGCCTTCGGTAAAGACCTGGCCATGATCTTCCTGCCAGGCGAGGTGGTGGTCGACTACGTCCTGCGCATCAAGCAGGAGTTCGACCCCTCTCGCGTCTGGGTGACCGCCTACGCCAACGACGTCCCGTGTTACATTCCCTCCGAGCGCATTCTCAAAGAGGGGGGATACGAAGCGGGGGGCGCCATGGTCTACTATGCTCGGCCCGCGCCATTCACAACGGGGGTCGAGAACGCGATCCAATCCGCGATCCAGAAGCTCGTTCCCGCCCCGTTCAAGGCGAAGCCCAAGGCCGACAACCAGGTGAATCCCGCGGCCGAGCCAACGAGTCCACTGAACCCGCGGGAAGCCCTCCGCTCAATCCGGGTCCGCCCCGGCTTGCGGGTCGAGCTCGTGGCTTCGGAACCGCTCGTGATCGATCCGGTGGCGATCGACTTCGGCGCCGACGGAAAGCTCTGGGTCTGCGAGATGCGCGACTATCCCTCCGGCAGCGATGGCAACTGGAAGCCGGGCGGGGTCATCAAGGTGCTCGAAGACCGAGACGGTGACGGCCAGTACGATACAGGGACGAACTTCCTCGAAGGCCTTCCATTCCCAACCGGCGTGATGGCCTGGCGTAAGGGCGCCTTGATCTCGGCAGCCCCCGAGATCATCTACGCCGAGGACACCAACGGCGACGGCAAGGCGGACATCCGTAAGGTTCTCTTCCGAGGCTTCGCGACCGAAAACTACCAGGCCAGGGTGAACGGACTCTCCTATAACCTGGACAACTGGGTTTATGGAGCCAACGGCCTGATCGGCGGCACGATTCATGGCACCGCAACCGGAAAAGAAATTAACATTGGTGGACGCGATTTTCGGATCAACCCTGATACCGGCTTGATGCAGGCCGCCTCCGGCCTAACCCAGCAAGGGCGCACGCACGATGACTGGGGGAATCAGTTCGGCAATACCAACAGCGACTGGATCAGGCATTATCCTTTCCCTGATCACTACGCATCAAGAAATCCACGTGTGGCTGCGCCGGGGCCGGTCGTTCATCTCGCCAAGGGGCCAGACGCGAACCGAATCTTCCCAAGCAGTGTGACGGTCGAGCGATTCAACTCTCCCCAGAGTGCCAACCGGGTGACATCCGGATGCGGCCCCATGATTTATCGGGACAACCTGGTCGGAGACCAATACAAAGGCAATGCCTTTTCTTGCGAACCTGTTCATAACATAGTCCATCGCGAAGTTCTCACGCCGGATGGGATCACCTTCGCGGGCCATCGTGCCAGCGAGGAGCAAGACTCCGAATTTCTCTCGTCGACGGACCATTGGTTCCGTCCCGTTCAGGCGAGGACCGGCCCGGACGGCGCGATCTGGGTGGTGGACATGTACCGCTCCGTGATCGAACACCCGCGCTGGATTAGCCCGCAACAGTTGGCCACCCTGGACGTCAGGGGAGGGGATGACAAAGGACGAATCTACCGCGTCTTCGACGAGTCGAAGCCTCCGCGCAAGGTCCCGGTCCTCGCCCGCCTGACCCCTCGGGAGCTAGCCCAACAGATTGATCATCCTAACGGAACCCATCGCGATAACGTGCAGCGGCTTCTGGTCGAGCGTGGGGACCAGGTCGCGGCACCCGAGCTGATCCGCGTGGCGACGGCAAGCCCAATCGCCGAGGCCCGAGCCCAGGCGCTCTGCGCTCTCGATGGATTGCAGGCCCTGAAAGAAGCCGAGTTGGTCCGCGCTCTGAAAGATGAGTCGGCCGGCGTTCGACGGCAAGCGATTCGCCTCGCGGAGGGGTCGCTCGGTAAGAGTGACGCGATCACGAGCGGCGTTTCCGAGCTCGTCAATGACCCGGATCTCGGCGTCCGTTTTCAACTCGCCTTGAGTCTCGGTGAGTGGAATAGCCCCAAGGCAGGTCAACTCCTCGGTCGGATCGCGCTCCGCGACGGAGGCGATCTCTGGGTTCGAGGCGCGGTGCTCAGCTCGGCGATGAAACAGCCAGGGCCCATCCTGGCCGCCGTCGTTTCGGAGAAGGCCGACCCCAAGATTCGAGCACTCATGATCGGCCCGCTGGTCTCCACGGCCACATCGGCCCAGAGCGCGACAAAGCTGACCGACCTCATTGAATCGCTTCCGAAACCGGACGCCAAGACTCCCCTCCCTTCGTGGTGGCTTGGCCTCGCGTCGGAGCTGGCCGCTTCACAACGAGCTTCGGGGAGGCCGCTCCCCGACGCCCCCGCGCTCCGGTTGGTAATCGACCGGGCCAGAGAGATCGCACTGGACTCCAAGGCCGATGCCCGAGACCGAATCGCGTCGATTCGCCTGTTAGGTCGAGAGCCGGCGCATCGTGCGGATGACCTCGACAAACTCACCGAGCTCCTGAGCCCAGCCCATCAACCAGCGATCCAAACGGAGGCGATTAAAGGGCTCGCCTCGCTCGGTGACACCGAGGCGGCCAGGCGGCTGATCGAGGCTTGGCCACCCATGGCCCCCTCGCTCCGCACCGTTGCCGCCGACGCCTTGCTCGCCAGGCCGGCCACGACCGTGGTCTTGCTCGACGCGCTTGAGTCGAAGTCGATCGAGCCGGCCGAACTCGAGGCCAGCCTCCGCCAGCGGCTCCTCGATCAGGGGGATCCCAAGCTCAAGGCCCGCGCCGAATCGCTGCTCTCGACAGTCCGCCCGCGTGACCGAGGACAGGTGCTCGCCAAATATGCCTCGGCCCCGAAGGGGGGGGCCGACCCCGCCCACGGTAAGGCTGTCTTCGCAAAAATCTGCGCGAGCTGCCACAAGTTCGACGGGCAAGGGCACGAAGTGGGCCCGGACCTCGCCGCGCTGACCGACCTCACGTTCGAAGCCTTGAGCACCGCGATCCTGGACCCGAACAAGGAGGTGGACGCGCGCTATGCCAGCTACACCGCCGCTCTGACGGACGGGCGCGTGGTCACGGGATTAATCGCCGCCGAGACGGGGAACGCTCTCACGCTCAAGCGGCAAGAAGCCGCGATCGACGTGATCCTCCGTGCCGACATCGAAGCTCTCAAGACCACCGGACAGTCCTTGATGCCCGAGGGGCTCGAGAACGACCTGACCCCGAAAGACCTCGCGGACGTGATCTCATACGTGGAATCGAATGGGAGGCGTCCCAAGTCGGTGGAGGGGAACCAGCCGGAAACGGTGGCTCAAGGGACTGACGGCGTAGTACGGCTCACCGCGAAGTCTGCACAAATTTATGGACCTTCACTCACTTATGAAACCCAGTTCGACAACCTCGGGCTCTGGAACTCCGAAAAGGACGAGGCGGTCTGGACGCTTTCGGTCGATCGCCCTTCCACATTCACCGTGTCCATGGAGTGGGCCTGCGCCAACGAGTCGGCCGGGAACACATACGAGCTCCGCGCGAACGGCAAGGCGATTCGCGGCATCGTCGATGGGACCGGCGCGAGCACCTGGTCGCGTTACCGATCCATCTTCGTGGGAGAACTCCCTCTGCCCACTGGGACGCACCGGCTCGAGTTTCGGCCAGTAGGACCGGTACGGAACGCGTTGCTCGACCTGAGGGCAATCACACTCACGCCCCGTCCCCAATGACCCTGGGACGCCTCCTGACAATCCAATCGATGAGCCAGGCACCAAGGCCGGCCCCTTCCGGGTCGGCCTTGACCACTTCTGGAGGAGAGGCTACCCTGCCGCGCCGTTCTCGATTCAAGGTGCCCCAGTTCACTCCCTTTCCATTAAAGGGACGTACAATGCGACGGCTCGCGCTCTCGGCAACGATTTGCTCCGGCTTCCTCTCGACGGGCTGCGCTACGGTCGGGCCGGTTGCTGCCCCCATGATGACCTCGACGGCCTTCTCGTACTCGGCGGGCCGTGCTTCGCAGGATTTCCTCTATCCCCCGTCAGCCATTCAGTCGGCCATCACAGGCGCGCTGGACGACCTGCGCGTCCACTCGGTCCACCTGACCAATGATGCCGGTCTCCTCGTGTACCACGGCTCGACTGCCGACGATCGGCGGATCTCAGTCACCATTCGCCCGCTCCAGGCGAACTCGAGGGTCGCTGTTCGGGTTGGCTGGTTCGGCGACGAACCACTCTCGAAGGCGGTGCTGGATCGGATCGGCATTCGACTCGGCGAGCTCCCAGCCGAAGCCGTTCCCGTCGAAATCCCGAGCGAGCCGGGCTCGAACCCGTTCTTCGCGAAGGATCCTGAAACCGAAACTCAGATCCTCAAGGAACAGGCCGACTCGCTCTATCGCGACACACCCGTCCCCTGATCGAATTCAAGTTCGACCTGGTCAGAGCCAAAGCCGAGCCCACCACACTTCCTGCCGGCACTAGCGACTCGGGGTCGATTCGGCCCCGTTTCCGTTTGGCTCGTCGTTCGCAACACGTCCATACTTAACAATTACTAAGTGCGACTGCGCCTCGGCGAGCATGGGCGTAGGTCAGCCAGTTTCCGTCATACCGCGGAAATCGAGTATACGTTATTTGTAAAGTTATCATTAACTTAATCTGTCGAGTTCACTTGAATTCGACTGGCCCATAGTTTTTAAAACGACCTAAATCGATCCAACCAATCTTTTAAACAATTACATGCCAAAAACATTTAACTTGTTATTATAAAGGCCAGCCGCGGCCCGCGACGTCTAAGCATCCTGCGAAGACGGCTCGCGGGCCGTGTGGCCAATTATCTGAGGAGTTGGACCAAGCCCGAAGCGAGGTCCTTCTCCTCACGACATAAGGTCGAACCCGGCTGACGCATCCATGCGACCAGGAATCGAGCCTTGATTTTTGGAGCAGAATTCTCACACCGTGGAACACGAGTGGGGGAGCAGAACAAGGAGGGGAAGCGACCTGTCAACATCAAAAGAATCTAACACGAATCGAGTGTGACTGTGAGGGGTGTATTACCCTCAAGACGGTCGCCAAAATACGATGAGTCGGCTCAAACGTCAACCCACTCGCGACGACTTTTTCTCCTAGAGTCGCGTGAATCGTGCGCATTTCAAATGAGCATTACCAACCGTTCGCGCGTGAGATAAAGGCGGGGTCGAAGGTTACGGCAATTCCTGGGGGATCCGCTTTCCCTTCGGCCGCCCAATTCCCTTCTCAAATCGACCCGCGGAGAGTGAGAGCCGATTCGATTTGGCGGATCCATCTTGAATCGTGGCGCGGGATGGTCCAGCCATGCTCGTTCCAACGAGAGTTGATTCTTTAACGGACACATGCGTCCGGGAGATTGAGTCTCGAACGAACATTTTACCACACACGATGAAAGCCAATGCGGCAAAACAGCTAATCAAAGCAAACAAGGCAAACCAGGTAGCTTTTGTTTTTTAGAGGGTCACTTGTCAAACTGATCCATCGAGTCGAATTCGTCGGGAGGTGTCGCCACGCACACAGCCTTACCCTCGAGCCCTGGGGGTCGTCTGGCCACTCTACTCACGAACCTGCTAGTGGGGTACCCCACATGAGTCCTCGGGGAGAATCAGGCCAAACGCCGCCTTTCCAGGGAGTAAGAGCATCTTGCCGCTTTTCGTATTTCCCGAACCAATCGCGAGCGAGACGCCCTCGCTCCCAGGGAGGCTTGCCTCGAAAGCAGTCTTTCCTGAAAGCGTAGCTCTCTTTGCTACTTCCAGTGCGGGCGAGGCGCCCGCGTTCCCAAGGAAGAGAAGTCTTGATGGCTCGTAGGCCGCCACTCAATCCAGAGGTTCCACCGGCATAGGCTGATTGGCATAATTACGGCTGCATCGCATAAATCACAATATTGATTGCAATTTTCAATGCACTTTCATGCTGGTATCCCTTGCATCCAATCCCTGTCGCTCGCTCGAGTGCGCAGCCGATGTCGTACTTCGAGTAGATCACGGCCCAATGGCCCTCCACCTTAACCCCTTCTAGTTCCGGATAGCCTCGCCCTCCACCGGCCCCTTGGGTGTATTGGACGTTGGAGAGGTCGTATCCCACTTGTTTGGAATAGAGAGGATCTTCACGTGGGATGGGAACGAGCGGGCTCTCTGGGAAGAGGGTTGCCATGAACGAGCGGAAGGACGTATCAAAGGCGGAACTGCCACAGGCCGCATCCGCGAACAGACTTCCTCCCCCCGGTGAAAAATGGCGGCGTAGAGACTGGATATCCTCGTTGATAAAGGAAAAGGCGGAGCGACCGTGAAAATAGATTAAAGGATAATGAGCCAAGTTAGGATCATTCGCGAGTAACTCCTTGTGATTGATCACGACCTCCACGCCGAGGATTTTCTGCAATGCGTTGGTCAGGCTGGGAATTGCCCGGGGCGCGACGTTCCAATCCCCCGCGTGGCGAAGTTTGGCGATGTGGAGGGCACCACGCTTTGGCGACTCGAGTCGAAAGTCTCTCACCTCACGCACCACGAGCTTATCGGGGGGTGGTTCCCGGCCCGTGGCGTAATCCACAATGTTCAAACCAATGCGCTGGGCCTTGATCACCCGTGGATGCGAGGGTTTGGCATCCATCTGGTTCCAGAAGCAGGAGAGGTCGGCCGGTGAATAGATCAGGACGGTCCGGCATCCGTACTCGATCCCCCAGAGTGGGTGAACCTCGGGGCTAAGTAAGTGGTGCGACCTCCAGATCGGGTGCCCTTCATCCAGGGGATGAAGCGGAAACTCGGGTTCGGGAAAGATTTCCTGAACCAGTGCGCGGAATCCCCGGTCGAAGCGTTCATCTCCACAGCAGGCCTCGGCGAGGATGATTCCTCCCTGTTCGATAAAGCTGCGTAGAGTGGCCTTGGCCTCGTCTGAGAAAACCGGGGCTTCGTGCCCATTAAAATACGCGATGGGAGCCTGGAGCATCTCCTCGACCGTGGCGCTCGTTGGATCAACGACCTGCCACGTCAGCAGATGTTTCCAGTCGTTGGAGACCATGGCGACGAGATTACGGACATCGTGCGCATCATTGTTCCAGTCGTTATCCGGCCCATGACGCAGTTTGTTGATCAACACAGGGGCGCGGCCTGTCGCGAGGAACAGCAGGGCCAAGCTGGTCGCGATGATCTCTTGTCGCTCAACGGCCACGCCGACCCAGTAACCGTGAAGAAGGTGCTGCGTGGCAACCAACTCTTGAGCCCCTTCCCGATACCAATCATGCCCCCCCAAATATCTCTGACCCGTGAACCGGCCGACTCGTTCCATCCCATAAAGATAATAGTGTTTCCACTGGCGATAAAGGAACGAACCCGGGTTCCCCGAGACCGTGAAGCGTGCCGTGATCCAATTCAAACCACGCAGAAGACTGCGATCCACCATAGCCCCAGACCCGCAGCCACGGATGACTTCTCCTTCAAGCACCTCCTGATCGTGAAAGAGTCTCTGCCCCGTGATCACCAACCCGGAAATCCCCGCGCAGGTCATGCTGGCGGTGCTCTTCGAGTTTTCCACGTTGGGATAGTAGGACCAACCACCGTCGGAACGCTGAGATCGGCTCAGGAAGTCCCAGGAAAGCCTCCAAATCTCGGGCTTCACTGGAACCCCGGCAAGGGCTGCCGCGTTCAGGCCCAGAAGCGCGAACTGGGTGCTCGAGTTATCACCCCGCCTCGTCTTATCCGACGTATGGGCCCAGCTACCCGGCCAACCAGGATTATTGTCCCCCTCCTTGATCTGGGCCCGCTCAAGCCAGTCGACATTGGCTGCGATTCGAATCCGGTAACGGTCCGGGTCTACCTCCGCGAAGACCATCGTCTGAAGACCAACCGAGTAGGATCCGTCGATCTCCTCGGGAGAAAAGTTCTCGAGAAACTTGAGCGCTGAGACCACATGGGGAGAACCTGGCGACTCCCCCGCCATGAGTAACGCATGAACCACCAAACTCGTGGGTCCAACCGTATGCTGATGGTGGACGTTCGGGTTGGGCCACGATCCATCGGGCCGTTGCTGTGCCTTGAGATAGGAAATCCCCTCGCGAATGGCTCGCTGAACGCGTTCCGAAGTCAACGGGGTCTGAATCGCGCGGCCTCGAGACCTCCTCGCCAGAAGGTGCAACGAAGCCAGCGGCAAGGCAGCGGTCCGCAGCGCCAACTGAACCGAGGTGCCAACGGCCGCGGTGAAAATACGTAGCGCCGCACGACGACTAAATCGTAGTCGAGACATCTCGAGAAACTCCCTACAAAGCATTCAGCCCAAATCAAGGCAGTCTCGACCGTTTTCAATTTCTAATTTGATCATCACAAAATTCATGATTGCGTTTCATGAATTTCATCCCCTCTCCATCGCCCCAGCCGTTCTTCGGTTCTTGATGCTTCAAGAGTGGAACGCTCTGTGCCATGCACGCTGCGTACCCGCCACACGCAAAGCCATAAACTGGAGCAAAATCAAGATTTACGGAAAACCCAAATCTCATCCACTGACCTACGCGGTCAATTTTCCATCGTACTCGGTCAAGCCTTCATCATTCACTGATTGATGGGAAACCGCGAACGCAAAACGAGTTGGCAATTGATATGAAAAATACTTCAAACCCAGCCGCGTCACACCAAGGAGGCAGGGCGGCAAACTTTAGGCGGAGCCTGGCACCGAATTTTGCATGCTTCGAAATAATATTATTAGTTCACCATACAACAATAAGTCGATAATTTAATGGCGAAGCGGGCCTATGGTTTGGCCCGCCTCCAAATCTTGAGAGCTCCTGATCTCTCGCCCTGAAGCGTGCTCGGAATCCTCGCGACGCGCACTAGCCCTTTGATTCAAGAGCCTTAAATCAACCAATCGAAATACGCACACTTATCAACAATACCTTTAAAGCTTGATCAGTTTCCGACTTCATTGGTCGGCCTTCGCTCGGTTTGCCGAATCTGAGTAGAGAGATGATAGGGAAGTCCGTCGATCTCGTATTCGAGATCGGCGAAAAAAGCAATGTTTCCGGTCGCGGGCTGATCCTTTTCAATCGTCGTCGAGGATTCGGCGGCGAGGGACTCAGAGGTCCATTCCGACTTGCGGAAATCGAGGTTCGGAGAGGTCGCGGTCCAGACCCGAAGGGACTTCGGCGCGGGGTTGGACTGAATCACCAGGCGAAGCTTTCCTTCGTGGTCGTCGTGCTTCCACGAAAGCTGAGGGAACGGGAGGTCGTTGACGACGTGACGAAAGAGCGCGGCGATCCCGTTGAGAGCGAACTCACGATGCGATTCAAGACCATGTCCCGCGTTGGGAAGGTAAACAACCCATTTCGGACCGACGAGCTCATCCCAGTACAGGTTCATGGAGTCGAGCGTCCAATACGGGTCGTTGGTCCCGTTGATCTGTAGCTTCGGAAGAGCCAAGTGCGTTCGATAGGTGAAGGGATCAACCATCGCCATGAGCTCGGCCGAGCCGGGTTTGCTTTTCTCCCCGATGAGGCCTCGATTCGTGTAGTCACGAATTTGCTCACTGAATTTACCATCAAAATTCTCAAGCTGGTGCTGGTTCTGTGCCTCGATGTTCAGCGTTGGAATGACCATGGGCGCGATCGCCTTGACGCGGGGATCGGAAGCACCCGTAAGCCAGGTGGTCCAACCTCGCTTCGATGCGCCCGTCACGACGAATCGTGCTGCCGGCTTTCCCTGCTCTTTCGAGAATTCCTGGACAGCGTCCATGGCCTTGACCGCGCTTTTCACCATGGGGAAGAGCAGGGGCCATTCCGCATCCCGACTTTCCAGGTAGCGCACGAACGTTTCGGCGATGAGGGCGTCCTCCTTCTTTCCCTCGAGCAGAGGCTGGTTGGGTACCTGTGGCAATACGGCGACCCGAGCCCGGCAGAGTTTGGCCAAAGCGAGCCCCGCCGCGAGATCCCCCTTGCGCGGATCGTCTCCCGTCTGCCCGCCGGTAATGAATAGCAAAACCGCGTCGGAGCTGGGAACCCCCACCGGTTCGATCAACAAGAGGTTATGCTCCCAGGTCGTTTCTTTCCAAACCTGAGATGTCAATGTGAGCGTATGAATCGAAGCAAGCCTGCCAAGCGACTTTGTCGAAACCTGCTTCCATGAGAACGCCCCATCCTGCTTCGCGACATAATCTCGCAACTCGGAGCGAACGTCAGCCGCCCGCGCGATCAGAGCACAATCCAGAAGAAGCAGACACGAAACGATTCCCCAGCGTTTGCCCATCATCGAGCGATCTCCCTAAGCGTTCTCGGTGAATTCAACGGGGATTTGCAACCGGCTAGCCACCCAGCGAGCAAGGCAGGGAATCTCCGGCGCGGCTCGACGTGGGCCGCCTTGATTCAGAACACCTGTTCAAACTATTCACCCTCGATCGGTTGCTGAGCATAAACCTTGCGGTAGCTCTCGTACCGGCCGGGGTGGATCTGGTCCCAATACACGGCGTCCTTCACGGCGCACTGGTCTTCGTGCGTATGTGAACAGCTAGGATATTTGCAGAGTGGAACATAGGGTCGGAACTCGATGAAATGTCCGTCCAGCTCGGAAGGCTCCACCCCCCAGAGCTCGAACTGACGGAGGCCGGGTGTATCAACCACGTGCCCTCCAGACTCGAGCCGAATCAATTCCGCCGCGGTGGTCGTATGCTTTCCCTTGGAGGTCCAGTCGGAGACCTCGCGCACTCGGAGGCTTAAACCGGGCTGAATCGCGTTCAAGAGAGAGCTCTTACCCACGCCGCTCTGGCCGGAAAAGGCCGTGGTCCCTTCCGAAAGTAACTCGATGAGTCGGGTGATCCCTTGCCCGGTCTCCGCCGAGGTCACGATGGTTTCATACCCGAGTTGGGTATAGAGACCGATCACCCACTGGAAGAGCGCGAGATCGACCAGGTCGGACTTATTCAACACGATGATCGGTCGCACTCCGCCGGTCTCGGCTGAGATAATGTACCGATCAATCAAGGGGAGCTTGAGCCCTGGTTCGGCGAATGCCGAGACGATCAGGACCTGATCGACGTTTGAGGCAATCACATGCTCTCGGCGTCGATAGCCGCGCGTGATTGTACCTCGACGTGCTTCAACCTTTTCGATCATCCCCTCGGCCCCGGCCGCGGTCCCAGGGCGGAACCAGACCCGATCACCCACGGCCACCACGTTTCGCCCTTCAATCGCGAGCGTTTTGAGGATGCGCCTGACGTGGCAAGGCCAGGTCCGCCCATCCTCCGCTTCGACGTGCGAGAGAAGGCCATGAACCCGAATCACGCGGCCAGGAAGACACGACTCGAGATTGACCGAGAGATGCGCGGCGGGATCATGATCCTTTGATTCGCTTCCTTCGACGTTGCTCTCGTCGGAGACCTCGGTCAGGACCGTCCGGTGTCGTGACAGGTCCCCCTTGGCACGAATTCGCTCGGCGGCGGCCGGTTCCGCCTTGGTTAAATCGTCTTGCTTGTAGCGCCTGGTCAGGTCATTTTCGCGGGTGCGCTTTTGTCTGTTCTTTTTAAACGCGACTCGTACTTTCTTCTTCTTCGCCACGGACGCGTCCTCATCGTGCGCGTGAACATGTAATCCTGGCCGGCCCAAGGAATGCCAGGCTATGCGGAACGTGGGCGAACTGTCAATTCACCGGCAAGTCGCTGGTGGTGGATTGCCGGGCCGTGATTTGAACATCCCTTGAAGGTCGAATCGAGTCCAATGCGAGCCAGTCTCGACGGGTGATTGAACACTCGAACCGCCGCCCATCTCGGTGAGACCAGCCAAAGCGTTTGGGCGGTTCAGACCAACGCCCCGCGTGACTGAGTAGGGTCAGTACCAACCTGCGTTGCATGGTGCCGAGTCAGGCTTGCGTTTCTTTTTCCTGGGAGCGACTTCTAGAGCGGGCAGAATCACCGCGCTCCCAGGAAAGGACGCCGTGGGACCAATCGGAACACTTCGGGCCAACCTAAACGATGCACTTGGTCTCTCCCACTCCCGCTCTTGGGCACGGACCTAATCTCAGCCAGGCCCTGGCGAGTTCCTCTCACCGTACATGGAGAGGCCGTCTGCCGGATTGCCGATCGACACCGTTGGTGGAGGGAGCCTCATTGAGGAGTTGAAGGGCTCGCTTGGAATTGGACGTATGAAAAATGCCCAACGATTTCCCCGGCGCGGAGGAACTCGCGGCATAGGCATATTCAATATTGATGTGTGCTTCCGCAAGTCGTTCAAGGACTCGGCCCAGGGAACCTGGCTGATTGTCCAACGTAACCGCCAGGACTTCCGAGCAGGTGAACTCAACCCCTAACGCGGTGAGCACCCGCTTGGTAGGTTCAAGTTCGTTGGTCACCATTCGGAGCACTCCTCGCTCCGACTGTTCCATCACGGAGAGCGCCCGAACTTCGAGCTTCTCGTGAGCCAGCGCCGCGCAGATCTTGGCGAGCCGGCCCGGCTTGTTTTCTAGGTAGGCAGTCACTTCGTGGACAAATTCCATCGAATTGCCTCCATCTGTTCAAGGCTAACACTCATCACAAATAAGCTCATCCTGAGCCAGAAAAGGGCCGCCATGCACTGGCGACCCGGATCCAGGTTGGGGGAGCTTCAAGCGAGGTGAGGCAAAGCCTGGCAAGCCGAGTCCGTCCTTTCTTTTGTATTTATCCGAGGCTCGGCCTCACTCGGTTTGTTCGATCAGGGAACACCTTCGGAGCCAGGCGCGGGGCTCGCCTTGTCGTCCTTGGTTTCCTCTGATTTCGGGTTGCGTTTTTCTTCAGCGGCGGCGATCGCCTGGTCAATGGCGGCTCGGTTGTACCCGATCATCCCCTTGAGCATGGTCGTGTTGGGGGAGATCAGGACCGGGAACGCAACCCTGCGCGTGTATCGAACGCCCTGGGAATCGACCGAAACCGCGGTCATGCTCGGGAAGAGGTGTTCCTGAAGCGCGGTGTCGGAGGGGAGCTTGGCGGGATCGACGCGAAGGAGAAAGGGATTAATCGGGCGGGCCGGGGCCGGAGTTCCCGGCGCGCCCGCATCGGCGGGCATCCCCGGATCGCCTGGAGCCGCGGGCTCGGGTTCCACGACGGCGGCCGCCGCTTCCGCGGCAAGGGCGTCTTGGCCGGGTGCGGCGGGGTCAGGGGCGCCCTCCTCGGGGGACGTCTTCCCCGCGGGTGAATCGACTGCGGGAATCCGCGCAAGGTTGCTCAATTTCTGTAGCTCGCCTGGCAATGTCGCCAGGAACTTCGAGAGCGCTTCGCGCTGGTCGTCGACTTTAAGGTAGATCAAACCCTCGGGCGCGAGTTCGATCACGCTACCGACCTCGTCGGGTGGGATCCAGGAGACCTCCTGCTTGACCTCAAGAGACTGCTTGGCCACGTCGGGCGATGAAGCAATCACCAGGTGCTTCTCTCCAAGGCGAATCGTGGGCCGGAAGCCAGCGGGAAGCCGGCCAATCTTGCTCGGGACGCTGAATGCATAGGCCTTGCCAGCGCCCGACATGAGCCGGAACTCCGGCGTTGCGTCGTGAATCGGAGGCGCGGTTGGGGCCTGGGCGGTTCCAGGGGTTTCCCCTTCGCCAGGCGCTTCCGCGGAATTCTCGGCGGCGGGAGGAGTGGTCAACGCGTGAAACTGATCTCTGATCGATTTGTTCAGTTCGATCATCAGCATATCCAACGACCGCTCGAATGCGTCGTGATTCTTCAACTCGATCAGGAGCGCGAAACGAGGCACGGCGGTCGTCCCGAACGGAAGCGAGAAGGGATTCATCGCCGGAGAGCCGGCCGCGGTCTTCGCCCGAGCAACCGGCGAACTTGCGGACGGAGGTGCCACGTAGTAAATGGCCTTGGGACCCAGGTGAGCCAGAATATCCTTGCGAAGTTGAAGCCGGGTTTTGACCTTCATCATCTCCAGGGATTGCTCAAGAGAGTCGGCCGCCGCGGGGTTGGTCGACCTGGCCGTTTCAAGAATGAGGTCGAGCGCCTTGGCAGGGTCGATCGAAATGGCGGAAAACGACTGAACATCGTCGGGAAGGGCCAGCAAGGTCTTCCGATCGAATGTCGGCTGGTCCGCCAGTGCCATCAAACCTTTTCGAGGGGCAGGGGCCTGGATCCTCGCCGAGGTCACCAGCGCTTTCTCCGAGAGACCCCATTGTACGTCAACCTGTTGAATCCCTTGAGCGTTCAACTGGCTTGCAAGTGATCCAAGCGGACCAGGAATCCCCGTGGCCTTCGCATCCAGGAACGCGATCGCCACGCTCGTTCCCACGCCCTCTCCCTTTTGCAGCTCAACCCGGATCGGGTGATCAACGGCATTGGGGCGTTTTCCGTCGAGCACCTCGGCCACCAGGTCTGCTGCTTCAACTCCGGTCGACGCGATCACAATATCGTTGTTCTCGGGCCACCAGGTCCAGTCTCCGCCGGTGGCGCCTCCCTTCATCAACACGACCTGCCGGCCCGTTGGCCGCTTCGAGATCGTGGGCTTGGCTCCCTTCTCCCCGAACGAGACGATGAGCCGGCTCGCGGCTTCTCGAATGTCCTTCTGAGCGGCCCCGCGCAGAACCACGACCAACGCGGACTTGGCGGGGTGGTCGGGCACGCTCACAAACGTGACCTGGAAGCCGGATTGCCCCAGGTGCTTCAAGAGCTTGACGGTTTCGCGTCCCGTAATCTTTCGACCGGGCACATCCTTCAAAAGCCGCTCGAACACCTGCCCCCCCACCTCTTCGAGCATCGCGCCCAGGGGGGTATCCGTCAGCATCTTGTACGTCGAGGTTTCCCGCCAGGCTTCCTGATGCGCAGCCAGGCCATCAAGTTCCAGGTGAAAGAGCACCTGTTCCCGGGGAACATACCGGGCCAGCGGTGTTGTGTCGGGAGGAGGCGGTTCCTTCTTTGAGGATGCCGACTGAGCATGCAGCGTGGAGGTCTGCGATAGGAGAAGTGTCAAGCCTGTGCAGGCCAGCACGAAGAGACGAGGATGGGTCGGTGTTCGTCGCACGTGGCGGTCCTTTAGCAAAGAACCCAGGAGAATCGGCGCGGACTGGCTGCGTTGTGTGTTCAGCCAGGAGGAGATGAAGGACAGCACCTGATCTCTTCGAGCGGTCCCAGTTCTCGATATCCGAATCAATATAAAGGGTGAGTGCTGCCCAACGTGACTACGGGCAGACCCAACTCGCATCGTAGTCCGCTCGACTACCCCGCGCCAACACCCTGCTCACTGCATGCCTCCAAAGATTCCCAATACGGTTCGCCTTTCTCTTGCGTGGAATCGTTCGGATCGAGGTTCTACTCCACGCGGAATCCAGCCGAGTGATCGCTTGAGGACGCGGGGGGGATTGCCGGCCGGAGGCACGCCGTTATCTCAGGTTTCTTCGGAATTCGACTGAACGCTTGACAGCTTTTGAGAGGATGAACTACGATACTTCGCGCTCGGCCACAGTTGGTTCACGAAATACTCACATTGAGGCCGAAGTCCGCCCATTCCCGCTTGGTGTCCGGTCGATCCCAATCGGCCGAACCCTTCGGAGTTGCGAAGCCCCGAAGCCGCGGATGAATTACGGTAAACTTGGTTGCCCGGTGATTGTAGCGGGATGTGGAAGGGGGGATCCGTCCCACTTCCTACATCCCGATGCTGTCTTTTGATCATATTTATTCTTGTTCCGCCTCGGAGATTCCCGCATGCGGATTGCCCTGGACGCCATGGGGGGCGATCATGCCCCCGGCCCGATCGTCGCCGGCGCGGTGCAGGCCGTACACGATCAGCCGGGTCTGACCGTCGTGCTCGTGGGCGACCGAGA
>Ga0182745_1002046_pt1 | contig 18578 bp, 12 predicted proteins | sample eDN3rd30CKraftBY_FD_128523 | JGI IMG/M metagenome (GOLD analysis project Ga0182745, IMG submission 128523) | Enriched backyard soil microbial communities from Emeryville, California, USA - eDNA 3rd pass 30_C Kraft BY (version 2) (version 2) | ecosystem: Environmental > Terrestrial > Soil >...
AATCTGGCGCGTCAGCTTGTCCCGCCCCTGGGCGACCTGCTCCAGCGACTCGCCCCGCTCCGTCTCGGCGGTGTACTCGTCGTCCTCGAAGGGGCGGTTGGTGGAACGAACCGCCTCAATCAGCGCGAACGAGGCGATGGTGTTGCGCGTCTCGCCGTCGATGATGTCGTCGAGCCGCGACTGCGCGTTGCGTTCGTCCCGCAGGCGCTGGAAGAAGCGCAGCGGGTCCACGATGCGCCAGCGGCCGAAGGTGTCCACCCAGATGTACTTCTTGTCCTTGGTGGGAATCTGGTTCGGGTCGCCGCGCCAGTCCAACCAGCGCTTGTCGAAGCGGTTGACCGTATCGACGAACGGCATCTTGAAGTGGAGCCCGGGGTCCACGACGGCGGAGCCCTTCGGCTCACCGAACCGGGTGATGATGGCCTGCTCGTGCTCGCTCAACGTATAGGTGCCGGAGAACCCCAGCATCACGACGAAGAAGGCGACCACACCCAGGGGAATGGCGAAGCGGTTCATCGTCGGCCCTCCATCTGGCTCGCGCTCGCGGACACCGCGGGGTCGGTCGCCTGCATGTTCAACAGCGGCGTGAGCCCCTTGACGCTCTCATCCACGACGACCTTCTGCCCCGCGCGCTGGAGCACCTGGCTCACGGTCTCCAGGTACATGCGGCGGCGAGTCACGTCCGGCGCCTTGCGGTACTCCTCGTAGACGCGCGCGAAGCGGTCCGCCTCACCCTTGGCACGGTTCACGCGCTCGATGGCATAGCCCTCGGCGCTGCGCAGCGCCTCCTCGGCCTCGCCCTTCGCGCGAGGGATGACGCGGTTCAGCTCGGCATAGGCCTCGTTGATGACGCGCTCCTTCTCCTGGATGGCCTGGTTCACCTCATTGAAGGACGGCTTGACCGGGTCCGGCGGGTTCACGTCCTGCAAGACGACCTGCTGGATGTCCACGCCCGTCTCGTAACGGTCCGCCAGGTCCTGCAACATCAGCTTGGCCTGGCTGGCCACCGCCTGACGGCCCGTGGTGAGGACCTCATTCACCGAGTGGTCACCCACGACGGCCCGCATCGAGGCCTCCGCGATGTCCCGGAGCATGCTCTCCACGTTCTTCACCTTGAAGAGGTACTGGTACGGGTCCTTGATCTTGTACTGGACGATCCACTCCACCACCGCGACATTGAGGTCGCCGGTGAGCATGAGCGACTCGCGCTTCATATCGGAGGACTCGGCCGCGTACGACGAAGCGCCCCGCCCGCCAGCCCGCTCGGTTCGGAAACCGAACTCCGCCTTGAGCTGCCGCTGCACGGGGACCTTCACGATGCGGTCCACCCCGAAGGGCATCCGGAAGTGCGGCCCGGGCTCAACGGTGCCGATGAAGCGGCCCAGCCGGAGGATGACGCCGACCTCGTCGGGCTCCACCTGCGCATAGCTGGTCATCACCCCCACCAGCAAGACCAACCCCAGGATACCGAACAGGATGCGCCGCCCCATGCCCGGCCCCAGCTGCCGCTGAAGCTCACGCAGGACGTCGGACGGATCGCGCCCTCGCGGGTCGGATTTCAGGACGTGTGGATTCCATGCCATCCACCAGTCTTCCCCCGCGGTGACCTCTTCATGCAAGCGGAACCGGCCGGCCCCCCGGCGGCAGGCGTCACTTCGATTGAAGCTCCCCGGCACGGCCGTTAGGCAAGCCGGACTTTCTGGGGAGGATGCATTGAGTGGCCTGACGAACCGACGAATCGTGCTCGCGGCCCGGCCCGAGGGCCGGCCTGCGCCCGGTGACTTCCGCATCGAGGACGTCGCCGCTCCGGAGCCCCGCGAGGGCGAGCTCCTGCTGAAGGTCCTGTATCTGTCACTGGACCCATACATGCGCGGGCGGATGAGCGCCGCCAAGTCCTATGCCGCCCCCATGGAGTTGGGCGAGGTGATGGTCGGCGGCACGGTCGCCCGGGTCGTCCGCTCCCGGCACGCGGGCTTCGCCGAGGGAGACATCGTCCTCTCCTACTCAGGCTGGCAGACCTACGCGCTGTCCGATGGTGAAGGACTGCGAAAGCTCGACCCCACGGCCGCGCCCATCACCACGGCGCTGGGCGTGCTTGGCATGCCCGGCTTCACTGCGTACTCGGGCCTCTTCACGATTGGCCGGCCGCAGCCGCGTGAAACCGTCGTCGTCGCCGCGGCGAGCGGCCCCGTGGGCGCCACGGTGGGCCAGCTCGCCCGAATCAAGGGGGCTCGCGCCGTAGGCATCGCGGGAGGGCCGGAGAAGTGTGCCTATGTCCGCGACGTGCTCGGCTTCGACGCCGCCGTGGACCACCACGCACCGGACTTCCCTGAGCGGCTGAAGGAAGCCTGCCCCAAGGGCGTCGACGTGTACTTCGAGAACGTGGGCGGCGCGGTCTGGGACGCCGTGTTCCCCCTCTTCAACGAGTTCGCGCGCATCCCGGTGTGCGGCCTCATCGCTCAGTACAACAGCACCGGCCCGTTCAAGGGGCCAGACCGGCTGCCGCTCGTCATGCGCGACGTGCTGTCCAAGAGCCTGACACTGCGGGGCTTCATCCAGCGCGAGTTCGTCAGCCAGCTTCCCGACTTCCATCGGGACATGAGTGCCTGGATTCGCGAGGGACGCGTCCGCTACCGCGAGGACATCGTGGGAGGGCTGGACCAGGCGCCCAAGGCGTTCATCGGGCTCCTCGAAGGCCGGAACTTCGGCAAGCTCATCGTCAAGGTGGATGAAACCGCGTGACAGCGGCACCGGGCGTCAACTCGGGCATCCCCACCCCATGTACGTGAGGGATGCGGGCTGAGCGGCGAACACCGCCTGCGTGCCCGGAAGCGCGGGGCACGCAGGCGGCTGGGCATCAGCCCTCCCGGGGGCCGCGCACGGCCTGGACGATGCGCGTCGTGCCGCTCACCAGCAGCAGGATGAAACCACCCGCGAGGATTCCGGCCACGGCGTTGAGGAGCGTCGGCACCAGCGAGGCCAGCAGGCCGCCCACGCCCGGCACTGTCGCCACGGCCGCTCCGGCCTGCTCGATGAAGTGGTGCACCGCCGGAATGCCATGCGTGAGGATGCCGCCGCCCACCATGAACATGGCGGCGGTGCCCACGATGGCCAGCCCCTTCATGAGGTAAGGCGCCGCGGCGAGGATTCCCCGGCCCAGGCTGCGCTGGAAGCTCTCGAAGGCGCCGGGGCCCGCCTGCTGCAGCAGGTAGCCCCCCGCGTCATCGAGCTTCACGATGCCCGCGACCAGACCGTAGACGCCCACCGTCATGATGAGGGCGATGCCACACAGCACGGCGACCTGAAGCCCGAAGCTCGCCTCGGAGATGGTGCCGAGCGAGATGACGACGATTTCGGCGGACAGGATGAAGTCGGTGCGGATGGCACCGCGAATCTTGCCCTTCTCCACGGACACCAGATCAACCGAGGGGTCGGCGATCGCCTTGATGCGCTCCTGCTTGTGGGCTTCCTTCTCCTCCGTGCTGTGCAGGAGTTTGTGCGCCAGCTTCTCGAAGCCCTCGAAGCAGAGGAATGCGCCCCCCAGCATCAGCAACGGAGTGATTGCCCAGGGCGCCAGCGCGCTGATGGCCAGGGCGGCGGGAACCAGGATGGCCTTGTTGACCAGCGAGCCCTTCGCGACCGCCCAGACGACGGGCAGCTCGCGATCGGCCCTGACGCCGGTGACCTGCTGGGCGTTGAGCGCGAGGTCGTCCCCGAGCACGCCCGCGGTCTTCCGGGTCGCGACCTTGGTCATCGCCGCGATGTCATCCAATAGGCCTGCGATGTCATCAATCAGAGTCAGGAGACTGCTTCCAGCCACGAGATTCTTCCTGGTGTAGAGGGCGCAGGGGTTTCGTCTGAAACCTCCCGCGCCCTGGATATAGCCTGGATTAAGTACCGCCACGCGGTCTCGAAAACCGAACCCGGTACCTTGTCCGCCACCCCGGGTTGCGCCTAGCGTCGATGACTCACCCAAGGAGTCCGCAGGTCGCGGTATGCGCGCTGGACCTGGCAGGCCGATTCGGGCATGCGTGGAGCCGGAGATTCAGCGGCTCCCGCACGAGGGGGCCCACACCCGGCACCGACGGCCCGTGAGGCCCGGCCAGCCAGCGAGAGGAGCCCATGCGAGCCTGCCCGTGCTGCAGGGAGGTGCTGACAGCCGGAATCCTGGGTCTCGGCGTCCGCCGGCTCGCCGGGAGCTGCGAGGTGTGCGGTGAGACGGTCTGCCAGGTGTGCCTGGGCACGCAGGTACTGGAGGCCGGCGACTTCCGGCAGCGCCCCCTGGCTCCCGGCCACGCACACCGCAAGGTTCGCGGGCGTGTGTGCCGGGCCTGCTGGTGGGAGCACTTGAAGGAGCGAGGCATCCAGCCGCCCTTCCCTGCCCCGCCAGGGCAGCGGGAGCGCGCCGCACGCGCGGCAAGGGCCACCTGTGAGCACCCAGCTGTCACGCAGGCCATGGGCTTCTGCCCCGGCTGCGGCGACGAGGTGGAGTGGAAGGCCGAATACGACAACCCCGTCTGCACCGCCTGCAACGCCCCGTCCCACCCGCGCTTCAATGCGTGCTGGGCCTGCGGTGAATCCTTCGACGAAGCGAACGCGCCTGAGCCCACTGCCCTGGGCTACCGGCTCGAGTTCGACTGTGATTCCGATGACTGCCTGGGCAAGCTGGCCTGGCTGATGCCCTTCTGCCCCTGGTGTGGCGAGGCGAAGCACTGGGAAGCCACCAGCGGCGGCAACCTGGAGTGCACCGAGTGCGAACGCCCGCTGGAGCGGGCCTGGGCATACTGCGTGCGCTGCGGCGAGGAGGCGCCACTGCCCGACGACTGCCCACGCTGTGGCCAGTCCCTGGAAGACGCGCCCTCCGCCGCGCGCTGCGAGGGGTGCCGTCACATCATCTGTGGTGACTGCTTCGACACCCGCGCTGTCCCCTCTTCGTCAGGCACGCTTCATGAGCGCCTGCTGTGCTCCACCTGTCGCGTGGGCTTCGACCGGCCGGCGCCTCCCCCCGCCGAGCCCGACGCCGACGAGGAGGAGGAAGTAGAGGAGGAGGACGACGAAGCAGAGACAGCACCCGACCCCGAGGAGGCCGAACCGGAGCCGGAGGCCGAACCGGAGCCTCCCAGCGCCCCCCCGCGCGCGCCCGAGCCCACGGCCTGGGAGGTGCTGGGAATCACGCCCACGACACCACTCGCGGACGCGCGGCGGGCCTACCTCACGCTGGTCGCGCAATACCACCCGGACAAGGTCGCGCAGCTTGGCCCCAAGCTGCAGGCCCTGGCCCTGGAGGAGACGCGCAGGCTCAACGAGGCCTGGGAACTCGTCCGCAAGAAGGCTCCGCCCACAGGCGCGCCCTAGCGTCCCGGAGACATCCGTCGCAGCGCCACTGACAATCTCGGGCAGGCATCAGGTATGGGCGGAGGGCTGGCCCACGTGGCCCTCGCGAATCTTCTCGGAGCGCTCCTGGAGCTCGCGCCAGGACTTCTCGTAGTCCTTCTTCAGCCTGGACCAGTTGTCGCCGTGACTGCTCATCAACCGCTGGAGCGCGGACTGCGTGTCATGGAGCGAACGGCGGATGAACTCGACCTCCTGGCGCGTAAGCCGCGAGTCCTCGGCGCGTGACTGCGCGACGGACGCCGCCCATCCATCCACCTGCGCGCCGAGCGCCCGAAGCTCCGCCTCCCGCTTGCGCTCGTAACCCGCCCGGACGAGCTCCACTCTCGCATCCATGTCGATGACGGCCTGGTTGAGGTCGTCATAGGACTTCCGAAGCTCGGCCTTGCCCTGGTCGAAGTTCTGGGTCTGCTGCTTGCTCAACACGTCCAGCTTCTGGCGGAACGTGTCGAAGACGCGCCGGACGCGCGACAGGTCCTTGAGCTCGGTATCCGCCTGGCGGACGTCATCCTGCGCCTCGGTCTCGGCGATGCGAGCGTCGAGCCGCCGCTTCTCCGCATCCATCTGCTTCACGTAGGCCTCTTGCTCCGTCATGACTCGTGCCTCCTTCCGCGGAACCTTCTGGGCGCGGCGCTGTGCTGACGTCATGCATGAGGCTCACCCTCACGGACGTACACAGTGCAGAGGCCGAGGCCCGGGAGTTCGGCTCACCGGGCCTCGCTTCCGCGGAGCGCTCCCCCGCTGGCTCGTGACTCCGGGTGCGCAGGAGGCCCCCCTGCCCAGGCTCACTTCATCCCCCGACGCGCCGGCACTTGACGTGCCTGGGCGGGAGCGCTCGGATGCGCCGGCATGACCCCGCTGCTGACCCGCGCTGAAGCGTCGAACTACACGCAAACGTCCCTTCACTCCGACGTGCTGGCCTTCGTCGATGCGCTCTGTCAGCGCACGAAGCTGGCCCGCCGGGTGGACTTCGGCCGGAGCGGCGAGGGACTTCCCCTGGTGGCGCTCGTCGTCAGCGACCGCGGCTGCTTCACGCCCGAGCAGGCGCGCAAGCAGAAGAAGGTCGTGGTGATGGTGGAGGCCAACATCCACGCGGGCGAGGTCGAAGGCAAGGAGGCCGTGCTCGCGCTCGCGCGCGACTTGACGCTCACGCGCCTGGGGCAGTCGCTGCTCGACAAGCTCTGCCTGGTGTTGGTCCCCAACCTCAACCCCGACGGGAACGACCGCATCAGCCCCAACAACCGGAGGCTCAACCTCCAGGCATTGGAGGGACAGGTGAATCCAGAGGGGGGCGTGGGCACCCGCTACACGGGCGAGGGTTGGAACCTCAACCGCGACAGCACGAAGCAGGAGGCTCCAGAGACGCGCGCCATGGCCGCGCTACACCAGACCTGGTGGCCCCACGTCTTCATCGACTGCCACACCACCGATGGCAGCATCCACGCGTTCGACCTCACGTTTGACACGTCGCACTCGAACGAGCCCCTCTTCGCCAGCCTGCGCGCCTACAACCGCAGAATGCTGGAGCGCGTAGCCAAGGCGGTGCAGACGCGCCATGGCTTCGACAGCTTCTGGTACGGCAACTACAAGGAAGAAGGCGACCCGCGCTCGGGCTGGCACACCTACCCGGCGCTGCCGCGCTTCGGCAGCCACTACCGTGGGCTCCTCGGCCGGCTGGACGTGCTGTTGGAGACCTACAGCTACATCGACTTCCCACGCCGCTGCGCGGTGATGCGCGCCTGGCTGCTGGAGCTCTTCCGGGACGCGGCCCGGCACGCGGCCTCCTACCGCGCCGTCACGGACGAGGCGCAAGAGGACATCATCGGCCGGGGCACGTCGCCCGACGTGCAGACGCTGGTGGGCATCAACTACGGCGTGGCCACTCGCGACGACCAGGGTGCCCTGGCCTACGAGTACCCCGCCCACGCACTCCCCGGGGACGTGGCCCACATCCTCGCCTTCGACGAAGCCAGCATCCTCGCGCGGCGCTACCCCGGAAAGCGCAAGCGCACCTACAAGATGCCGCACTACCGGACCTTCGTGCCCACCCACTCCGTGAGCACGCCCGAAGCGTACCTGGTGCCCGCCGAGCTGGCCGCGCGGCTCGAAGGCCACGGTATCCGCTTCGAGCGCCTTCCGAAGTCGCGGTCCTTCACCGTGGACAGCTACCGCGTGGCCCGGCGCGAGGAGACCTTCAGCCCCGACGTGGCGGCGAATGTACCGCCCCCTGGCGAGGCCGAGGTGCCGCTCAGCCAGAAGCCCAAGCCCGTGCGCTTCGAGACCGTCCTCACCGTGGCCCCGGAGCGCACCACGCGGGAGTTCCCCCGCGGAACGCTCTACGTGCCCACGGCCCAGCGCGCCGGAACGCTCGCCGTGTACCTGCTGGAGCCCCACTCCGATGATGGCTTCTGCCGCTGGCAGTTCCTCGACAGCGCCATCACCGTCGGCGAGCTGTACCCGATTCACCGCGTGGTCAGCCCCGCCACCGCGCCGAAGAAGGCGGAGTAGCCACGTCGCCCCCCGGACGGGAGCCGGCGCAGCGCCGGCCTCCGAGCCGAGGTGGGCGGAGATGCACGGCGCTCAGCGGCGCCAGCCCCCAGGCCGATTCTGGTGGGCATCCTGGCGGCTCTGCGCCAGCTCGCGCTCCGCCAGCTGGATGAGCTCCAGGATGAGCATGCGCTTGTGGTGGAGCGCGCCCGGCTGCCGCAGTCCCTCGATTTCGTCCAGCTCGCGGGCAATGGCCTTCTTGGTGCGCAGCGCGGCGTGCTCGGCGCGCGCGTCGGCACGCGCATTCGCCGCGGCGGACTGGCCCCACATGGTGACGCGGGGGCCGCCCCACTGCGCCACTCGCGCATCGCGTCGGCGGCGCCGAGACTCCGTCCAGTCCTTGGCCAGCTCACGCTGGCTCTCCGCCAGCTCGGCGCGGACCAGCTTGCGCAGGCGGGTCTCCACGCTGACCATCTGACGTTCGCTTCTGTGCGCCCAGGCGGCGTCGAAGCGCGCCAACACGTTTCGAAGCTCTTCCAGGTCCTTGCGGTCATCACGAAGGTCGCGCCGCTCCTGCGCCGTCGGGCGCTTTCCCGGGCCCTTGGCCTGGGCACTGCCTGTGAGGAGAAGGGCTGAGACAAGCGCAAAAGCGATGCGATTCATGGGGGACGTCCTCGTGAGCCCTGGGCTCGATGTCGTGTTCTCGGAGACAGACGGACTCATACCGCACCTATTCAGAGTCCACCTGCGCCGCCTCGGCTGGCAGCACCCGCCCTCAGAAGCTACGCTGGGTACGTCCGGCCCGCACGGTCTGACGATGCCGCCAGGAGGCTCCCCGCAGCCATGCGACTCCTCGTAACCACTCTATGGGTGCTGCTGCTCCTCCCCACCGCGCACGCGGCGGACCGGGTCGCCGCCGCGCGCAAGGCGCGGGCGAAGCAGGTGGCCGCTCTGTTCAGCGAGGCGGGCGTGGCCTGGCCTCCGGAGCAACTCTACCTCCGGGCCTTCAAACACGAGCGCGAGCTGGAAGTCTGGGCGGGCTCGAAGACGGGCCCGTTGGTGAAGGTGAAGACGTATCCGTTCTGCGCCGCATCCGGCGACCTGGGGCCCAAGCGGCGCGAGGGCGACCTCCAGGTCCCCGAGGGCTTCTACACCATCGACCTCTTCAATCCGAAGAGCAGCTACCACCTGTCCATGCGCGTCAGCTACCCGAACGCGGCGGACCGCTTCCAGCAGGTGGCCGGAGTTCCGCTCGGGGGCGATATCTACGTCCATGGCGACTGCGTGAGCATCGGCTGCATCGCCATCGAGGATGGGCCCATCGAAGAGCTGTACCTCATCACGCTGGACACCCGCGCGAAGACGAAGCGCGACGTGCCCATCCACATCTTCCCTCGCCGGCTGGATGACGCGGGCATGGCGGCGCTGACCCAATCCCAACCCGCGGCGTCCTCCCTCGTCGCATTCTGGAAGAGCCTCCAGCCGGCCTATAGCCAGTTCGAGGCGCTGCGGCGCATTCCCTCCACCTCGGTGGACCCGAAGACGGGCCAGTACGTCGTGAAGCCAGCCGCGACGGCGCGCCGCTGAGGGCTCCACAGTAGACCTTGCGGCAGCTACTTCGTGCGCAGCAGCACGAACTCCACGCGGCGATTCAGCTCCCGTCCGCGCGGCAGCAGGTTCGGGGCCTTGGGCCGGGACTCCCCCACCCCCACCGTCTCGATGCGGGACGCGTCGAGTCCCTCATCGACCAGGGCCTTGGCCACGGCCTTGGCTCGCGCTTCGGCCAGCGCCATCAGGGTCGCGGAGGGGCGCTCCCGGTTGTCGGTATGCCCCTCGATGCGAAGGCGCAGGTTCTCATCCCGCACGAGCATATCCACCAGGAGGGCCAGGCCGGCCGTGGAGCCCTTCCGGGGCGCGGCCTGCTTCTCCGCGAAGCGCGGAGGCCGAGGCAGCACCACGGCCTCCTTCTTCACCTGGGCCTTCTGCGCCTTGCTCACCGGCGCCTTCGCCAGGGTGAAGGACACCGTCGGCGCCGTGTCCCTCGACAGCGTCACCTTCCGCGTCTGCGCCAGGTACCCCTGGGCGAGGACATCCACGCGGTACTCGCCCGGCGGCAGCATCACCTCCACCGGCTTGCGTGCCTTGGCGTCCATCGCCACCCGGTGGGGCGTCCCCGATGCGGACCGCAGATAGACGGTCGCCGCGACGGGCCGCTTCCCCGCCAGTACCTTCAACAGCAGCCGCGCCGGAGCCACCGGGCCCTCTTCCGGAACCTCTACGCTCTTCACCGGCACCGTTGCCGGCGGCGGCGCCACGGGCGGGGCCGGCGGGGGCGGCGCCTCTACGGGCGCCCGCGCCACGGCGGCCGTGGGCGTCCCCGCGTCCATCCTGTCCGGAATGGCCACGTCCGCGAGCGGCGCCGTCATCTCCGCCGTCACGTCATGGGACAGCTTCAGCTTCAGCCGGGGGTCCGGCGCGGTGGGGTTAATCGCGGGGAGCACCCGCACCCGCGCGCGCAGGCCGCGCTGCACCTGCACCGTCACCGAGGCCGTCAGCTTCCAGAGGAATCCGCTCTCCTCGCTGAAGAGGTTCCAGGACTCGTTGGCGTAGGTGACGTGGGAGACGAGCGTGTAGGAGCCCTCCTCCACGGTGAGGACGGCGAGGCGGTGCTGACCGGGGCCATTGAGCTTGTCGATACCGGGGATGGCCAGCGGCTGGCCGTTCACCAGGAAGTCGGCCTCCACCAGCTTGTAGCCCTTGGACGTGCCCGCTCCTGGAAGTCCCTCGAAGGAGATGACGATTTCCGGCGGCGGCGTCTTCACCATCTCCTGGAGCTGCCGGTCCAGGTCCTCGCGTGCCCGCTGCTCCACGGCGGACGGCTCCGCGGCGCGCGCGGAGGCGGCGAACAGACCCACGAGAACAAGAATGGAGACTTGAGCGGAGATGGCGGCCACGGGGGCTCACAGCATCGCACAACCTGGCGCCTCCGCGAGTTGTCCGCCATCCGGGCTGGCGACCCGCCGCCCCTCCGTGGAGTCCCCTCCCCGTGGATGTATCAGGCCGTTTCAGGAGTGAAGGGACTTGTAGCTCCCATGCGGAGAGGTTTTCCCCGGGAAGCCCCCTCCCCGCGTCCCCGCTGCGTTCCGGCTACCCACGAGGGCCGCAAGGGCGCTACGCCTACGGGTATGACCGACTTCCAGTTCCAGGAAATGCTCCCGCTGGGCAAGGACGAGACGCCGTACCGGCTGCTGTCCAAGGACCATGTCTCCACGTTCGAAGCCGGTGGCCGCACCTTCCTCCAGGTCGCGCCCGAGGCGCTCACCCTGCTCACCCGCGAGGCCATGCGCGACATCGCGCACCTGCTGCGCCCCGGACACCTGCAGCAGCTGGCCAACATCCTCGAGGACCCGGAGGCTTCGTCCAACGACCGCTTCGTGGCGCTGGAGCTGCTGAAGAACGCCAACATCGCCGCGGGCGGCGTGCTCCCCTCCTGCCAGGACACGGGCACCGCCATCGTCATGGGCAAGAAGGGCCAGTACGTCGTCACCGGCGGCAACGACGAGGAGGCCATCTCCCGCGGCGTGTTCGACACGTACCAGACGTCGAACCTGCGCTATTCGCAGATGGCGCCGCTCGACATGTACAAGGAGGTCAACACCGGCAACAACCTGCCCGCGCAGATCGAGCTCTACGCGACGGACGGTGACGCCTACAAGTTCCTCTTCATGGCGAAGGGCGGCGGCTCCGCCAACAAGAGCTACCTCTTCCAGGAGACGAAGGCGCTGCTCAACCCGCAGAGCCTGCTGAAGTTCGTGGACGCGAAGATTCGCTCGCTGGGCACCGCGGCCTGCCCGCCCTACCACCTGGCCATCGTCATCGGCGGCACCTCCGCCGAGTACGCGTTGAAGACGGCCAAGTACGCCTCCGCGCGCTACCTGGACTCGCTGCCCACCGAGGGCAACAAGCTGGGCCGCGGCTTCCGCGACGTCGAGCTGGAGCAGGAGATCCTCAAGCTCACCCAGCGCACCGGCATTGGCGCGCAGTTCGGCGGCAAGTACTTCTGCCATGACGTGCGCGTCATCCGCCTGCCCCGTCACGGCGCGTCCTGCCCGGTGGCCATCGCGGTGTCGTGCTCGGCGGACCGGCAGATTCTGGGGAAGATCACCAAGGACGGCATCTTCCTGGAGCAGTTGGAGACGGACCCGGCGAAGTACCTGCCGGAGACGACGGACAGCCAGCTGGGTGGCGAGGTGGTGAAGATCGACCTCAACCGCCCCATGAGCGAGATTCGCGCCGAGCTGTCGCGCTACCCCATCAAGACACGCCTGTCCCTCAGCGGCCCGCTGGTGGTGGCGCGCGACATCGCCCACGCGAAGATCAAGGAGGTGCTGGACTCCGGCAAGGACATGCCCCAGTACCTCAAGGACTACATGGTCTACTACGCGGGCCCCGCGAAGACGCCAGAGGGCTACCCGTCCGGCTCCTTCGGCCCGACGACGGCCGGCCGCATGGACGCCTACGTGGACCAGTTCCAGGCGGCGGGCGGCAGCTTCGTGATGCTGGCCAAGGGCAACCGCTCTTCCGCCGTCACCGAGGCATGCAAGAAGCACGGCGGCTTCTACCTGGGCTCCATCGGCGGTCCGGCGGCCCGGCTGGCCAAGGACTGCATCACCAAGGTCGAGGTGCTGGAGTACCCCGAGCTGGGCATGGAGGCCGTCTGGAAGATCGAGGTCGTGGACTTCCCCGCCTTCATCGTCGTGGACGACAAGGGCAACGACTTCTTCGCCAACATCGACAAGCCGTCGGCGGCGAAGAAGGCCTGAGGCTCACGCGCGGGGCGGCCCGCCGTCCCTGGGGGCCTGGGCCGTTTCGCGGCGCTTGGGGATGATGGAGCGGCGTGGCCCCTTGAGGGCCACGCCCAGCAGCATGGTGGCCGGCAGCAGCAGCCCCAGCCCCTGCCTAACGTTGTCAGGCGGCTTCACGATGGCCCCCAACACCAGGACGGCGAACAGCAGGCCACAGACAAGCCGCAGGACGAAGGCGTTCACGCCTTCAGCCTAAACAGTCCGTGGCCGCTGTCCACCGGCCGCGCCGTCCGGGGCTACCAGATCTTGACGCGCTGCTCGGGCGGCAGCCAGCTGCCGTCGCCCTCCTTCACGCCGAAGGCCTCGTAGAACTCCGGCATGTTCCGCACCACGCCGTTCACGCGGTACCGCGGCGGCGAGTGGGGGTCCGTCAGCAGCATCTGCCGCATGGCATCGTCCCGGTACAGGACGCGCCAGATCTGCCCCCAGCCCAGGAAGAAGCGCTGGTCGCCCGTGAAGCCGTCGATGACGGGCGGCGTCTGTCCATGGGTGGACAGCTTGTAGGCCTGGTAGGCCACCGTGAGGCCGCTCAGGTCGCCAATGTTCTCGCCCAGCGTGAGCTGGCCATTGACGTTCATGGCCTCCAGCGGGCTGAAGCCGTTGTACTGCGCCACCAACATGCTGGTGCGCTGCTCGAAGCCCGACTTGTCCTCGGGCGTCCACCAGTCGCGCAGGTTGCCGTCGCCGTCGGAGCGGCTGCCCTGGTCGTCGAAGCCGTGGCTGAACTCGTGGCCGATGACGCCACCGATGGCGCCGTAGTTGGTCGCGTCATCCGCCTCCGGGTCGAAGAACGGCGGCTGGAGGATGGCGGCCGGGAAGACAATCTCGTTCATCGTGGAGCTGTAGTAGGCATTCACCGTCTGCGGCGTCATGCCCCACTCCTCGCGGTCGATGGGCTTGCCCAGCTTGTTCACCGAGCGCTTGAACTCGAAGACCCTGCCCCGGCGGACATTGCCCACGAGGTCACCCGCGGCGATGTCCAGGCTCGAGTAGTCCCGCCACTTGTCCGGGTAGCCAATCTTCACGCCGAACTTCGCCAGCTTGGCCTGGGCCTGCGCCTTGGTGGCGGGGCTCATCCAGTCCAGCTTGTCGATGCCCTGGCGGAAGGCCTCGCGCAGGTTGGCCACCAGCTCCTGCATCCGCTTCTTGGAGTCGGGGCTGAAGTGGCGCTCCACGTAGAGCTGCCCCACCGCCTCGCCGACGACGTCGTTCACCTGGGCCACGCCGCGCTTCCAGCGCGGGCGGTTCTCCTCCATGCCCTGGAGCGTCTTGCCGCGGAACTCGAAGTTCGCCTGCTCGAAGGCGCTGCTGAGCAGCGGCGCGCGAGTGTCCAGCACCTTGAACGTCAGGTAGTGCTTGAGCACGGGAAGCGGCGTCGACTTCATCAGCCCCGCCAGGGCCTCGAAGTAGTCCGGCTGACGGACGATGACGCCCGGGGTGGCCTCGGCGCCCGCCGCCTTGAGGAAGCGCGTCCACGAGAAGCCGGGCGTCAGCGCGTCCAGCTCCGCGACGCTCTTGAGGTTGTACGTCTTCTCGCGGTCGCGGTTGCGCGTGCGGTCCCACTGCTTCGCGGCGAGCGCGGTCTCGAACGCCATGACGTCCTGCGCGGCCTTCTTCGCGTTCTTCTCACCGGCCAGCGAGAGCAGCTTCTCGATGTAGGCCACGTACGCGGCGCGGACCTCGACGAAGCGCGGCTCCTGCTTCGTGTAGTAATCCCGGTCCGGCAGGCCCAGGCCCAGCTGCGTGGCGTAGACGATGTAGCGCGTGGCCTGCTTCTGGTCCTGGCCCACGAAGACGCCGAAGGGGACCTGCACGCCGTCGCGCAGCAGCTCCGCGAACAGCTCCGGCAGCGCGTCCACGCGCTTGACGGCCTTCACGCGCTGCAGCTCGTCGTTCACCGGCGTCAGGCCCAGCGACTCGATGTGCTGGGTGTCCATGAAGCTGTTGTAGAGGTCACCCACCTTCTGCGCGGTGGAGCCCGGGTGGCGCTCCTTCGCCGCGGCGGACTCCTCGATGATGGCGCGCATCGCCAGTTCGGCCTTGTCCGCCAGCTCGATGCTCGTGCCGTAGCGGGCGCGGTCCGGGGGGATGAGCGTCGTCTTCAGCCAGTTGCCGTTGACGAAGGCGTAGAAGTCGTCCTGCGGCCGGACCGTGCGGTCCATGTTCTTCAGCTCGACACCCAGCGAGCGGACGGCCGCGGCGGAGGCTGCCTCCACTGCGGGGACCGCGGGAGGCGGCGCGTCATCAGAGGGCGCCGGCTGCGGCGTGGTGGCGCAGCCGGTGAGGAGCAGGGTGCCCAGGGCGCTGCTGGCCCAGGCGCGGCGAACAAAGGTCTTCTTGGGGCTCAATTCGGCTCCGAGAGGCATGAGAGGCGGCAGATGCTGCCAGACGCGGGGGGGTGTCGTCCCTCCGGGCAGGCGGGAAGAACACCCGCGCGGCCGCCCTATTCCAGGGGCCGGCCCCCTCTCCACCCTCTTTCCAGGGGCCCGCCCGCCCTCTCCGCGTGGCGGGCCGCCCCGGAGCGCGCGCTACTTCAGCGGCTGTCCCAGCACGGGCGCGGGCACCGGGGCCTGCTGGGGCGTGGCGGCCGGCGTCACCGAGACGTCCTGCGCCAGGGACTCCAGGTCGTGGAAGCCCTTGGCGCTCACCTCCCCGCCCCGGAACACCGCCCAGCCCGGCATGCCGCGGTGGTACGTGCGCGTCATGTGCCAGAGCTGGAGCCCGCTGTTGGCCAGGAAGAGATAGAGCGACCGCTTCGGGTTCCACGGATTGGGGAGCGCCACCGCCAGGCCATCATCCGGGCGCCCATACGTCTTGCCCTGCCAGCGGAAGTAGCGGCGCCCCAGCTCCACGGGCAGCTTCTTCTCATCCGCCAGCCGCGCGAGCAACACGTGGTCCTCGGCGCCGCCGAAGAGGACGAGGTCCCGGTCCGCCAGCTCGGCGTCCGTCACCTCGGCATCTGGCTTGATGGGCAGCAGATACTCCACGAACGCGTCCGCCAGCACCTCGCGATAGCCCAGCGCCAGCGTGCGCATGGACTCCGTCTGGCGCGCCGTGCCATGGACCAGCAGCAGGCGCTCCCAGGCGTCCAGCTGGTTCGTCAGCGTCTGGAAGCGCTCGCGCGGCACCGGGATGTCGTTGGCCGCGTTGAACACCACGCGCACGGGGGCCTCGGCCGTGCGGAACGTGAAGGTCTCGTTGGCGCTCTTCACCTCCACGCGCTCCAGCGTAGCGCCCTTCGCCGTGCGGACCTCCACCAGGGTGACGAAGTGCCAGGGACGCGAGCCCGGCTGTTCCACCTTCAGCGTCACCTCGTAGCCGTCCTTCACCTGCGCGGCCGTGGCGCGGATGCGCGGCTGGGGCAGCCCGGTCTGCTCCACCCACTGCGCGACGAAGGGGCCCACGTCCCGGCCGGTGGCCTCCAGCACCGCGCGCTTGAAGTCCGCCGTGGTGACGTCCTTGCTGGCGTAGCGGCCGTGCAGGAAGCCCATCGCCTTGGAGAACTGGGCGTTCCCCAGCAGCAGCCGGAGCTGGTGCAGCAGGAAGGTGCCCTTGATGCGCGGCAGCAGGTACGCGCCATACCGGCCGTAGTCCGTCTTCGCGCTCGCCGGCACCACGTCCGCCTCGCGGGAGGTGGTGAAGAGGTAGCGCGCGTTGAGGTCCGCCAGCGCGTTGCGCTGATACTCGAAGGACTTCTCCGACGCGCCATCCCCCGCGGGCAGCTCCTTCAGCAGCTTCCAGTACGCGGCGGTGCCGCTGACCAGCCAGTTCTCCCCGTCCGTCGCGGGGAACAGGGTGTTGGCCCACAGCAGGCTCCGCTCGAAGGCGAACACGTCCTTCACCTTCGACAGGTCGCGAGACAGGGGGGCGGGCTCCGCGGACGGCCTCCACGCCTTGTGGGCCGCCTTGAGCTTGTCCGCCACGACGATGGGACTGAAGGCCGTGTAGCCCAGGGACAGGTGCGGGGTGGCGCCGGGCAGGTCCGGAATCCACCGGCCGCCCACCATCTTCTCGCGCAGCGTCGTCTTGCCGTAGTGGGCCAGGAACATCAGCTTCTGGGCCATCTCGGACGTGGTGACCTTGCCATCACACGCGTGGGGCCGGTTGATGGGGCTGGAGGCCATCATCCGGATGGCGGCGTCCAGGTCGAAGCCCTTGTTCCCGTGCTTCGCGTAGTACTCCCAGAAGGCGATGTCGCGGTTCCAGGTGTTGAAGGCCAGGTCCACCGGGGCGTTGTCCGGGTTGGGCACGTACTCCTTGCGCACCTCCAGGTCCCGGTTGTTGTTGTTGGCCCAGATGAAGTCCTTGAGGTTGCCCGGCGTGTCCGCGGCGTGCCCCTTGCCTCCGGTGCGCCACAGGCGCGTCTTCTTCGTCCCCAGCAGCAGACAGGCGCCCTCGTCCGTCTTCATGTCCGCGAGCGTCCAGTCGTTGGTGTAGAGGCCGTTGTTGCCGTCCTTCATGATGCGAGCCACGTCGTCGATGGACGACGCATACTGCGCGGCCTTGCGGATGCGGTTGCTCTGGGGTGAGCCGTTCATGTCGAACGGCGACTGGCCCACCGTCGTCTCACCGATGACGAGCCCCGCGGCGTTGACGTACCAGTCCGAGCCGCTGTGGATGCCGCCGGGGAAGGTCTGCATCACGAAGCGGTGGCCCTTGGTGGGCTGCACGTCCAGCATCACGTCCCAGTGGACGCCCGTGTAGCCTCCCCACATGAAGATCTGCCCCATGATGGCGCGGCCATCCGGCGTGGCGGACTTCGTGGCCACGAAGGAGGAGCAGTGGTCGCCCTTGCCGGCGCGCTCGGCTTCCTCCTCGGCCTTGAGGAAGGTGCGGCCGGTGAGCGGCGTGGCCGTGGCCCGGTTCGCCTCGGCGAGCTGCCCCGCGTCCACGGCCGAGTTCAGCGTGACGATGTCGAGCAGGTCCAGCTCGCGGTCCTTGAACTTCGCGCCCGCCTTGTTGGCGCCGTCCGCGATGCCCTTCATCTCCTCCAGGTACTCCGCGTCGTACTTGCGCAGGAAGAGCGCGTCCGCCAGCAGCCGCTGGTGGTTCCACCCCTTGGCCGCGTCCGTCTTGTCCTTCTCGATGCCGAGCTTCTCGATGTAGCGGACGATCTCCTGCGGCACGAGCTGGCCGAACTGGTGGCCCCGCTCGTACGGCGCGCCCTCGATGTGGACGAAGATCCAGCCGCCCTCATCGTAGCGGAAGCCCTTACCCGCCCAGCGCACCGTCTCCATGGGAATGGAGGCGGTGATGTCGTCTACCTTCTCCACGCGCACGTCGTCGAACCAGGCCGTGCCCGTGGCCTTGCCGTTGCGCCCCAGGTGGAGCTGCACCCGGTCCGAGGACTGGGTGGCGAAGAAGAGCACCGACGCGCGGCCTCCCGCCTCCGTGGCCGGCGCGGGCGAGCAGTTGGTGAAGGGGAAGCTCTTCATCGACAGGCAAGCGCCGTGCGCGGTGGGATAACGCGCCTGCGGGTCCGTCTGGACGCCCCGCGTGCGGACCCACGCGCTGAGCCGATAGAGCTGGCCCACCTGGAGCTTCATCACCTCGGACTCGGCGGTCGTCTCGGCGCCGCCCACCGGGTTTTCAATGGCGAGGCCGCGCACGCCCTCGACCTTCGCCGCCGCGCTGCCGGTCACCTTCCCCTGCCCTCGGGCCTTCCAGAAGGCGGGGAGCGAGCCTGTGCCGCCCGCCAGCTCGAAGTTTCCGTTGGGCACGGGGACAGGGGTGGAGGCGGCGGGCGCGGCGGCCCAGGAAGGCGCCGCGCAGAGCGCCCCCACGGACAACAACCACGCACCGAGCAGCTTGGACGTCATGCGGAAATCGGAAATG